>Ga0334887_1001199_pt1 | contig 34854 bp, 28 predicted proteins | sample GraSluR1_MG_10_FD_207217 | JGI IMG/M metagenome (GOLD analysis project Ga0334887, IMG submission 207217) | Sludge microbial communities from methane-producing bioreactor in Wageningen University, Netherlands - Granular Sludge_18_07-R1 | ecosystem: Engineered > Bioreactor > Anaerobic >...
TGTCCTCGTTGCGGTCGATGGCATCCAGGCATCGAACCCATTCGAGGTAGGTCCGTGGAGTAGTGGTCCCAGGGTTCATGCGCTCTTCCTTCTCGTATTGATGAGTGGAGGCCGCAGGTCCCATGGTGGGTACTGCGAAGCTAGTGACAATCCCTGATCTTCTCCGGGTATCGCTGCCGGGGACTTCACTCCTCCCCCCTGTGTCGACATGGCCTTTTCAGATGGGGAGAACCGCCCCACGTACTGCTCGGGTGTGATCAGCTCAAGAAGAGTATCGACCCGCTGGGCATGGGCATCTTCATCTGCATACGCTGATCTCCAGTCAACTATCTCAGCAAGCATCGCCCTGACAATATTCTTCATATCTGACGCCACCTTTGTAAAATGTGCCTTTACCCGATACTTCTTCTGGGCCATCTTCGAGTACTGGTAATAGAGCCACCCGACGCCGATTGCCCCGATGACTATCCCCACAACGTTAAGTGCAGATAAGCCCCAAATGAGAATTGCACCCCCGACAAGGCCCGGGATTACCATTGGGGCATCCAGCCTGGTATCGGCAAGGGCCCGGGTTATTTCCTTGTCAATGTGGTGTTGTATGGACTCAGTCAACTCGTTCTCATTCCCCCCGTCAACAGTGGATCCGGACCATGAATCAATCTTGAATTCTATCTCGTGGGGGACCAACTGTCGGTTTTCTGCTGTTATCTCCTTGTACGCGTTGATAATCCAATCCCTTGACATGGCAACCGCGAATTTCCGGCAGGTCAGGGAGGTGGTGTATACACTGGGGTGGAGAGCAGCGTTCGTGAGAACCTGGGTAAAGTCCATGGTCACGGGACCGGCGGGTTGTGAGAGCCCGATGCGCCGGCTAGCCTCCTTCCTGTCCCCTCCTTCCTCGATAATTAGTGCCAGGAATCGCTCCTCGTTCTTCAGGTCACGCTCCTCTTCGTCATATTCTGTAACAAGAGTATCGAGCATGCCATCAACAGCACTCACTATCTCATCTACCGGTTCATCCTTTTCTTCAAATATGGTTGAAAAGTAGTCAAGGAGTGAAGTATGGATGCAGGCTCCGGACAGGGCATCCACGAGTTGTGGATAGGTCGGGCTGTATTTTTCCAGGTAACTCTCTCTGTCGGAAACCCGGTCGCGGTGCACCGAGAGAAGAGCCGACTTCCACTGGTTCTTCTGCTCCTCCTCGAATCCCTCCTCATTGCTGGAGTTGACCAACCACTGTTGGAACCTGTTCAGGCAGAGGCCGTCAACATCAGGGCCGAAGATACCGTTTGCATAGGCATCGACGACGACAACCATGTCTGGGGGCAGGGATGAAGGGTCCTGCATGCCCAGGTACCGGTCAAGCCACGTCCTGCTCGCATCGTACTGGTTCGCGCGCCTGTTGACGAGAGAGAAGAAAAGCGAAGCCCTCTCGTCATTCCTCCGGATTGCTTCTAATTTTGCACTCTCAGCACGGTTTTTGTCGTCGTCAATCCATGCTGAGAGAGCAATGAGGCATGGAGTCAGCCAGTATCGTGGAGTCGATAGCATCAGGTTCTCAGCCGCGGCCCTGATCGTCCCCTGGCGAACGAGACCCGTGTCAACGGCCTGCAGAATTCCCGTAGTATGTCGGCGGACCTCAGCGTAGTGCCCGTATTCCTTCTCTATTCTCTGCCGAACGGTGTTGATGCGTGTTTCAGCGAGTTGCAACTCGGTGTTCTGGGAATACGTATCAAGAAATGAATGAAATTGTGTGGAAAGCTCGTGCAGATCCGATGCGATCTCGTCAACCTTATCGTCGACCATTTCGAAGCGGGAGGAGAGTACCGTAATCTCTCCCGATATGTTTCGAAGATCATCAATAATTACTGAAAAACCGTCTTCTGACATTCTTTCAACCTCTTAAAACGATAACTGTGCCATTTTTTTCGACTGCACGCATCGTGCCGTCACGGTAGACTTCGATGAATGCATAGTTCGGGTGGAGGGCAAGAGTCCTGGCCCGTTCCAGTTCAGCTGGCATAGGCTCACTGACCTCGTAGTGATAGATGATTCCCCCGGAAATGGAGAGTGAATGGACCTCGTAGGGATCTCCAAGGTAACAGCAGGCAACGATCCCGACAGGAAATTCCTCAATGGTCACTTCGGGCAGTTCGTCACGGATTGCAGCAACAATAGCCTCCCGGGTTTCTTCTGTTAAGGTATGCCCTCCCGTATCGAGGTCAGTGATCGTCGCGAGATACCGGTCCGAACGTTTTTTATTCAGGAGGTTGGTCTGGCTGGCAGATCGTGTCTTTTCCACCGGTCGTATATCCGCGGCAATTATCACGCTTTTTTTCCTTTTGTCAGTAATTATGGGGCGTGGCATAATCCCGGACCTCCCTGTTTCGTCCTGCATGGCGAACTGGCATGTTCTTTTGGATATATTTCTGAATCCATTGGTATTCCCTTCAGTTTATGGCCAGATCCACGGTTACCCGCGCCCCGGTCATCTCTATTTCCAGATCGCCCGTCTTCCTCACAATCATCTTCTGCTCCGGTGTTGATGCATATTGTTTTCCAAAACCATCCGTGGAAATGATTTCCTTGCTATTCGCGTCCCGAACGGTGATGACGAGGTACGCACTCGGATCGTTATATGTCACTCTTTTTGTATAATCCCCCGATGGTGACGATATCTCCCGTATCTCGGTTACCTGCCGTGCATCCACAGCATAGGTTATGGTGACTATCGATGCGGAAGATATCTGCCGGTACACGGTGTTGTAATTGAACGCAAGGTTTTCTGAATGCGGTAAAGCGATCTTTGCACTCTCTCCAAGTGACAACTGGGGTGGTGGCGTGGTCGGCAGTGTAGTGGGAGCAGGTGTGATCGTCGGCGTCTTTGTAAACTGAGGTATCGAGGCATCTCCGTGCGGATCCGGGGGCATTGATGAGGGTAAGGCAGGTTGTCCAATCGACGGGGCGATGAAGAAAACACCTGCAAGGACTATCCCGAGGCAGATAAATACCGGGATAAGCACATTTTTTCGTAACCACTTCTGCTTCGGGGCTCCCTGGTCATCCATCATCTCCGGGTCCGGTTTCCTGAAGGGAAACAGCAGAGTGTCCACGAATGATTTCAGAGGGGTCTCTTTTCCGGAATCTGTCGATGGTGTGCTGGATACTGTTGGGGCGGCCGCGTGAGGCATTGGTTTGGCTGTCGCTGGACTGCCCTGTGGCTGGAGAGGCGATCCGGCAGGGTATGCCAGATGTGATCCAATGCTCTGCTGCAATTCCCTGACCCTCCTGTCGATGGGCGGGTGAGTTGAGAAGAGGTTATCGATCCACGACATGTTCAGGGGAGCTGTCTGCCAGCGGTCTGAAAAGGGCAGTTGCGCTAACTTTTTCGCTTCAAGATAGTTATTATACCTCTCAATTTTTTGTAATGCCGAGATCTGGGCATCCGGACTGGTGAGCCTGGCGCCCTCAAGGTCCGCTGCGAATTCATGCCGCCTGCTCAAATGAAATGCCGGGATGGATGCGATTTTTCCGAGAAGGCGTTGAAGGACTCCTGCGATGACCATGCCGATTCCCATGACGGCGAGGAGTGGTCCGGAGTTGTCACGGTCGGACAGGACCGTGGTCACTGCGCCTGTCGCGATGAATGAGCCACCCAAAACAAGGAGAATTGTGCCCATGAGATCAAAGATGCTCAGCCAGGAGAGGATGAATGACCATTTGAAGCAGTCTCCATGCTTGAGATGGCCAATTTCGTGTCCCATGATTGCCCGGATCTCATCATCGGTGAAATGGCCCCGGGAATTCGCATCGAGCATCCCCCGTGTCAGGCATACCCGTCCTCCCAGGATGCTGGTGAAGGCAAGCGCGTTGATCTCGGGCGTTTCTGCTACCAAAAGCTTGGGGGTCTTGATTCCTGCCTGATGTGCAAGGTCTTCAAGGTATTGCTGGAGTTTGGGGTCCTCCCTGTATGGCCGGAAGTGACGAAGGCTGAACGGAGTGAGGATGTATGCAGTAAACAGGGCGACAAAAACCCCAAAGATGGCCATCGCAGGGACGAGGGCCAGTGCACCTTCGGCTCCGCTCAGATAGAGAGGAAACGTGAGGATGAATGTCACGAGCAGAAAGATGCCAATTGTATACGTCCAGTCTGTGAGTTGGTAGTTTTGCCTGCATCCGCAGACAAGGCGACTGAAGAACGACTTCTCTTCGGTGTCTGCACTACCAGGACTTTCGTGATTCCAGGAGGTAAACCGATCATCGTCAGAGTCCCCTTCCTTGCCATTCTCTTCACATGCCGTCATTTCAAGCCTCCTGGTGAAGCGGCAATCTTTTCAAATAGGTAAATCTGTCTTTCGCATTCAATGAACATTCCCCGGGCGGTCACCAGGTCTCCACCTGATTTGTTCATGACGTACCCGGTCTTGGGGGTATACAAGCTGCTCACGTCCATGGGGAAGCGGTCGATCGCACTGCGCTGGTTATCGCACATATCATCGATACCGATAACTTTTCGAGCTATGATGTTCAACACTCTATCACCTGTCGTTCCACGTAATATGTTGGGACCAGCAGGGTATGAATCGTAGTTTTTTTCCTGAAAAGGACACTTTTCTGACATAATTTCCTCCAATGGGCCAAATTGGGCCATATCGAAATAAATAAATACGTTTACAGGGTGACGATGCAGGCAACCATGGATAAGTTCTGGACCGTCCAGGAAGCGGCAAAAAAGTACCGCAAATCCGAGAAGACCATCAGGGCCATGATCCGCAAAGGCGAGATCGAGGCCATAAAGTTTGGGCGAGACTGGCGGATCATTCCGTTCGATCACTACCGGTTCGCAGAGATCAGGTTTCACCGTTCGATCACAGAAGACCTGAAACTGATGAAAGCTGCCCAGGAGAGCATCTGGATCCTCGGGATCAACGCTCTCGGGCCCCTCCACCAGGGCAGGGAGATCCTCGTCCGGAAGCTCAACGAGGGAAAGTCGGTCCGCATCCTCATGCTAAACCCTGACTCGGGGGCCTATGCCGAGCGGGCCAGGTTCGAAGAAGAGGTCCAGAAGAATGGAAAGACCCTGGCTTCGGGGCGTCTCCAGGCCGAGATCTCAGCCTCTCTTGCGATTTGCCGCGACATCGTGAATTTCAGCGCTGACCCAACCCTCCTCGAACTGCGTTTTCACCGGGAGGACCCGGCTGAGGCGATGATAGTGGTAGATGGGAATTCCCCGAACCACGCAATCTGCCACTACAATCCCTACCCCCGCGACAAGCAGACCCGAGGGCTCTGCGGCCCGAACATCAGCATCTCGCGGGACCCGGCGCAGCCGGACAACAACGTTGAGTTCAAGCAATGTTACGACCGGTACACGGAGTTGTGGGAGAAGGCGAAGGCCGTGGTGATATGGACTGTGTGAATTGAACGTTGGAGATCCTTTCAGCGGGAAGAGAAATTTTTAATTACATTGAAATGAACGAAAATCCAAATCACCCATATCTTCTCACAGGATTGGGAGAATATTATATGCGCTTACCAATCAGTGAAAACAATGAAGATATCAATCAAGCTGAAAAATATTTTAAAAAAGCAATTTCGATTCAACCAAATAATTATTATCCCTATTGGTGTTTATCAAAATTGTATATTCAAAAAAATGATTATAAGAAAGCAAAAGATTGTTTAGATAGAGCACATCAAAAAGTTGTTACAAGTGATAATGCAATTAATAGAATTAGAATTGAAAATGATATTGACAGTTTGGTTCAATTTAGTGCTGGTCAATTGTGATACATGGGGGGGTCACCCTGAACTGGACCGGAAAACCCAGTGGAACCTGATAGACGCGAGGAAGGATAATGATGCGATCATCCGTGCATTTCACCCAGGTACCAGGATGTCCCTAGCTCTATGACCTAGGAAATCACATCCCTCATAGCACCGTTCGTAAAGAAAGGATGTAACAGATATTTAAATGGAAATGTAAACTCTATAATATCCGCGAAGAAATCATGATTCCTGATCCAACACATAATCCTGAACCTTCGGGCAGGATCTCAATCAATCAAGAAGGGAAATTTTCTGCTGATCCGGCGATATCTTGCAGGGTGGAAGAAGATGAAGGAGCTTTTCTCTTCAATCCAGATATTGATTCGACCGTTCTCATCAACTCCTCTGGCCTCATGATATGGAGGTTCATGAACGAACCTCGCACGATTGGTGAGCTAGTCTCATTCATCATGGAACGTTCATCGGAATGCCCTGATCAATCGGCTGTCCATGCTGATATAATCCAATTTATCGCTGCTCTCTTACCGGATTATATCCGGGAGGTATAACCAGGTGTCTGGACACGCTCCGCCGATTGACCTGACACTCCCCCCGAGGGGAGTCTCTCCTGTTCCGAAATCAATAGATATTTCCCTAACTGGCCAGTGCAATCTCAAATGCAAGTACTGTTTTTACGTGGACCGCAAAGTGGGGAGATCAGATCTGCCGACCAGACGGTGGCTTTCATTTTTCTCTGAACTTGGTGACATTGGCGTTCAGCGAGTTACACTTTCTGGAGGTGAGATCTTCACCAGGACAGATCTTTTTACCTTGATAGACGGAGTAATTGAGAACCGTATGCGGTACACTCTGCTCACAAATGGAACGCTAATAACTTCTAATGTGATCGAGAAATTGCAAAAAGGAAAACGACGAATCAGGCTTGATTCCATCCAGATCTCCATTGACGGATCGACTGCTGCGATTCATGATCTCTCCCGACCACCGCACAGCTTTGAACGGGCAATTAAGGGACTTCGATTGATCAAAGCTGCTGGATTCCCTGTGACGGTCAGGGTCACACTGAACCACTATAATATCTCTGACCTCGAGAAGCTGACAGAGTTCCTTATCGATGATATCGGATTGTCCGGTTTTTCCACGAACGAAGCGATATGGATGGGATCTGCCCAGTGCAGTGGACAGAATATCACTCTATCGGTTAAAGAACGGAATGAGGCGATGATGATTCTGACCCGGCTCAACGAACAGTACGGTGGAAGAATCGATGCACAAGCCGGACCACTATTACGGGCCAGAATGTTCCGTGAGATTGAAGAGGCTCTCATGAAAGGTGAGACTAGCATCCCAGGAAGGGGGACGTTGTGCTCATGCGGGGGTGTCTTTTCAAAGATGGCCGTCCTGCATGATGGTACGATGGTGCCGTGCAACGTGCTTCAGACCCTCACGATGGGGGTTGCAGGGATGCACTCGCTTAAGGAGGCATGGCTGCACTCCCCAGCAATCAATGCCGTCAGGAGGAGACGGGAAATCCCACTTTCTGCCCTTGATGAGTGCAGGGACTGCCCCTATACCAGTTTTTGTACAGGCGGATGCCCTGCACCAGTCATTGCAAAGAGCAACCGGCTGGTCGGCATTGATCCCATCACATGTTATAAGGAATACCTCAAGGAGGGAGACCGGACATGACATTCCGTGGTCTCTCTGAATGGGAGTCCGATGAGCAGCCCATTACCCAGACGATTAACCTTCCTGATGGCGTACCACGGCTCCGGGCATTCTATCTCTACCTTTCATCGAGCTGCAACCTTCGTTGCAGGCACTGCTGGACCGCTCCGGAATATTCAGCTGGTGCACCTTTACAGGGGAAGACCATTGATATCGAGGCGCTTCATGACGCGGTTATCGAAGGGAAAACACTGGGCCTTTCCAATGCCAAGCTGACTGGAGGGGAACCGATGCTCCATCCCCGGTTCAAAGAGATCGTCAATATGCTCACTGCCGAGGGAATCGAAATGAACATGGAGACCAACGGGACACTGATGAACTCGGAGATCGCTGAGTATCTGAAGAACTATTCAAAGGTCGGGTTCATCTCTGTCAGTCTTGACTCCCCCAATCCTGCAGAACATGACACCTTCCGTGGTGTGAAGGGGGCATTTATGGCCACGCTTAATGGCCTCGATGCGATGGTTGCTGCCGGCTTCAAGAATTGCCAGGTAATCATGGCGGTACATCGCGGCAACATGCACCAGATGCTTGACCTCACACTCCTTGCAAAAGAACATGGAGCTGGCTCGGTCAAGTTTAATCCTGTTACAAAGACAGGAAGGGGAATCCTAATGCACGAAAAGGGCGAGACTCTCGAATTCGAGGAATATATCAACCTTGCCCGGTACGTGAACAATGAGCTCAGACCATCAATTCCGATTCCCATTTATATGTCGATGCCGCTTGCATTGACTCCCTTCCACGAACTCTGGCGGACGAAGGGAAAAGCCTGTGACTGTGGGGTCATTGGGATCCTTGGAATTCTAGGAGGAGGTGAGATCGCCCTCTGTGGAATTGGCCAGACAATCAACGCTCTCGTGTATGGGCATCTTGGGAAGGACAGAATACGAGATATCTGGCTAAATCACCCGATAATCCAGGGGCTCCGGAGGGATCTTGAAGATACCCCCTCATATCCGGGGGTGTGCGGGGTGTGCATCCATGCGAAGTCATGCCGGACGGGGTGTATTGCAGACAATTATCGATTCGGGGGAACACTTCTGTCACCCTCATGGCTTTGTGAACAAGCTTACAAGAAAGGTGTCTTTCCTGAAACGCGATTGAAGAGGTAGATGAATGGTAAATACATCACGCTGCGCCCTCTTTACCCGCACCACAATACCAAATGGTGAGCGAAACGATTAGAGTGGGGTTTGTAGGGTAATATGTCAAGCATTAAATTAGGGGTGGCCACTCCAATTAAGACCTGTTTTGCACAAACCCCAATTATTATTTTTAGCATCTATCTGGTGTATTAGGTGGGTGGGATAAATGGCTTGAGGGGGTTCATATTTTTGCAGTACGTTTGGACGTTCTTCTTCAGACATGAGTAATTATTACCGGCAGTTAGAATATATATATTCTCCTTATCCACGATCGCACAGAGTCCCGCTCGATTCTCGTGAACAATATCCGGTTGACAGTGCGAGAAACAGTACTTAGCTAATTGGAAAAAGCCAGATTTACTGATTTAATCTGATAACCAAGGCAAAATCGAGAGATCTATCCAGATCTATATAGGTTGCAGGCTCTGCCTCATGGTCTTAAGAAGGGGCAGACCCTGCATCAAAGAGAACCATGTAACGCCCAAAGAATGGGGCGCTTTTACTGTTGAAGCATTGGATCACCACCTAACGATGATTACTCCCGCGACGTCCTCTCCCGGGTTATCCACGACTCATTGTATCGATCCACAGCGGCCAGTTGACGGGACGTGTGTGATTTTTATCTCGGTAGGCGGGATGAGTTTCTCAAGGGGCGTCAATTCCGCCTCAAAGTCCTTGATGATAAAATCTGCCTTCGCCTCATCTGTTACGAGGAACTCGAAGGTGATGTGCTCCTGGTCCAGGTGGACCCTGATCGAGTCTATCGCCCGCTGGCCCTCCCAGTGCCTGGTTGGCTCTGTCTTTCCCTCTCTCTCCCACCTCTCCCGTACCTCCGAGTACGGGATACCTTCATCATTCACCCGTGCCCGGCTCCTTGTCTTGTCAAGCGCATCCGCGATCCGGAGCAGTGCGCAGAGTTTGGCATTCCGAGGATCTCCCGGGGGATCTGATTTCTTCCGGTGCCTCTCGCATAACTCACAGATTACGTCAAGGTCATCGGGCTGAATTATTTTTTCAAATCGCCCTTCTTCCTGCCACCTTCTGAGTATTTTGACCGTATACTCGTGGTGGTTCTCCCGGGCCTCATCGGGAGAGCGTGCGCCAACATCATACTTCACAGCTCCGTTCCCGATATCATGGAAGAGGGCGGACCAGTCAAGGAGCCGCTGCTCAGCTTCGGTCACACCCGATACCGCCCCAAGGAGCCGCACATTGGCGAGGACAGTCTCAACGTGGTTCCAGCCATGGATCGTGAGGTAGTAAGCAGGCGGGATTTCCTGGAAGAGCCGGGATATGTAATCGACTGCATCCGCATCGTTCGCCAGCCTGCTTGTTGTTGGCGGGATGCGACGGAAGTTGAGGAGGTCAATTACTTCATGCATTCGCTGTTTTGCCGCGTCAATATCTGGTTTATCCAGTTTCACCCATACCGCAGTGTCGTGCCCTGCTTTATTCCGGTCCTCATACAACTGCAACGCGACGGGGAGAGCGGCATTCTTCCAGCGGTGGAGTTGGGGGCTCTTCCAGTAATTGATGGCGAGGAGTGTCGATGCGTCCTCGCTGATCCCTACTCCGAAACCGGTGCCGCTCGCAGCACATGCAGCGTCGAGCTGCTTGAATCCGACATCCATTTTCAACTTTTCGATGAACGCTACGTCCCCCCTGACGCAGTAGGCGGGCGGCCTGCTCATTCCGGGGTCATATGAGGGGACGACGCAGTCACAGTTCCGTATTATACCCAGCAGCAGGGGGATGTCTCGTTTCGCATTATCGACCCATGCCGCACACCGCTCAAGTTCCCGGAACTGCTCGAACTCATCCTCTTCGATGGGAAGGACAGATGGGTCCCGGTCACATGCTGCACCGATCCGGCCCCAGAAGAGCGAGTACTTCCCTGGGTTTCCATAGTGGCAGTACTGTTCTGACCCGATGGTGAAGATTACGTCGGCACCGGCCCTCCTCGCCTTATCATAGTGCGTAATGGACCGCTTGTGGTGATCGATGAGGATGACCCGGACTCCCCGGCCTATCAATTCTTTTATCCGCACGATTGCCTCATCCGCAGCAGAAAATGCAAGGGAGATCTGGAGCGGGAGGGGGATATCGACAACAACCACGATATCACCTGGCTCAAGCTGGGAGAAGTCGTAGAAAAGAAACGTCCTCCCCCAGAAGAACTCGGGGTTGACGGTGCCGTAGTCTTTCTCGAGTTCATCTTTCTCAAATGGTTTGTCTCTTCGGGGCAATTTACAATACTTGCAGACCGTCTCAACAGTATACTCTTCCTCGCAGAGGTTTCGCTCCGAGATGGCAGTCATCGTGATCCCGTGACCGTCGGTCCCGCCGAAGAGAATGGCGCTTTTCTTTCCAGTACTTTCATCCATTGTACTTCTCTGTTGATTCATGTTACTACTCCTTTTTAAGGCTTTTTTTCGGTTCTGTCTCTTCAGGGGTCGGGGGCGCTGTGTCAACGGGGTACAGCCCGATACTTTGCACCTCCAGCAGGTGGGCACCTGCCCGATCCATCTGCTCGGGGGTCATATCCTGTCCACGCTGCCCGAATGCCAGGTCCGGGAGCACGAGCAGGAAGAACCGGCTGCCTGCATCCAGAATCTCTTTCACCATCGGGATAGGGAGAACCCCGATGTAGAGGTTCCCGGCAATGATCTGGTCCCGCTCAAGGTGCGGTTCTACCACGCCGTCATATCCTTTTGTTCGGAGCCATTCTATTGCCCCGTTATGTCGTGTTACAAGGTAAATCATCTCTCTCATTCCATATTAGTGAACTGTCTTCATGGTACCGCTTTTTGTTCGTTTCGGATTTACCATAGTCCATGGTACCGCGTTTTCTTCCGGAGCTGCTCTCCATCCCGGGGGATTAACCCGGTAGTACCGGTCTTTTTCTCTACGCATAATCATCGACCCTCCAAAGCATCCGGACCCTCTTCTGTCGTTTCCGGTCCCTGGACACTGCACGCTGCAGCGCGTCTTCCCCCCTGAACGCCCGTGTAATGGAGGAGCGATCGAGGTAGGGGTTCCGGGTGGTTTCAACGGGGACGGTTCTCTCCTCTGTAATGTTTGACAGGAGAAATAATGTGTCTGCCCCCGCACGAAAATTCCAGACCCCTGATGAGTTCCGTGTCCAGAACCGCTCCAGAAGCCATGAATCCGGTCTATCAGGGTACCATTTGCGGAGAAGCCGGCAGATCTCCCGGTGGATCATACTGTCGAGGTGCCTGAACACAGGTGCGGCATCGACTCCCCGGTGATAATACGCAAAACCCCTGAGGAGAGGGTTCAGCTGGCGGATAAGCCCTTCAGGACTCTTCCCAGCCTGGTTGAAGAATATCCGGGAGATCTTTTGTTCAATCCGCCGGACCGATGAGGATGAGGGTGTGACACGGACATATCGCCCCTTCTTCCGGAAGTGCCAGTGCAGAAAGGTGAATCCCTGTTCGGCCGGGACAATTCGTGTCTTCTCCCGGGAGAGGAACAGGCCCCGCTCGTGGAGAAAGGCGGCGGTCACACCCCCTGCTTCGCCGATGGTGGACAGATCTGGGGCGAGGACGACCAGGTCATCGGCATACCGGACGAAGAAGAGGTCCGGACAGGTACCGGGAGGGGGTTTCCGGTCTCTGGGAGCATTGTCCGAGTAGTGCTTTATGAGTGCCGGTTCGAGCCCGTCCAGCGCCATGTTCGCAAGGATGGGGGAGAGTATCCCGCCCTGGGGAACCCCCCGGGTGACGGGGTGCCAGCGGCCACGATAGACATATCCTGCCGTGAGTACCTGGTTGAGGTACTTCCTGTCCAGCGGGATGTGCTCCATGAGCCAGTCATGGCGTATCCTGTCGAAGCATTCGGTGATGTCGGCATCGAACACCCAAAGGGGTCGCTCTGCCGCAATAAGGTAATCGCGGATGACCTGGTATGCGTCCTTTGCCGACCTGAACAGGCGGTACCCGAATGAGCCCGGGTCGCCCCAGGTCTCTGCAACGGGCTGGAGGGCGAGTGCGTAGAGTTTCTGGACCGCCCGGTCAAGCATGGTCGCTATCCCCAGGGGTCGATACCTTCCCGGTTTCTCCTTTGGTATGTAGACCCTGCGGACGGGAGATGCCCGGTATCCGGGGTCACCCAGGTGGTAGGCAGCATGCATCTTTTCAGCTGCAGTCTTCCAGAGAACGCCATCCACCCCCGGAGTGTTCCTGCTCTTTTTCCTGGTAACTTCCCTGACTGCACAGATTTTCGCTTCCAGGGATGCCACGAGTTCGCTCTGGAGCTGCATGATATCCTGAAGATTCCGGTCCTGTGCGGACCGGGCGATACGGCACTGGAGCCTGAATACCTCGCCCTGTATCTCCTTCCAGTTGAGAGTATTCCACATCCTTGCAAGGTCAGCCTCTGACGCGACGTGGTCGAGGGCGATACAATCTTTTGCACAATAGGTCTGAAACATGGTTCTTCACGCTCGTTTGATTCAACCGCCTGTCCCGACATGCCAGACATGATTAATTGCGGACTGGAGGCAGTTTTTTCGGAAAAAAATGTGAGAATATGGTGAAAACGCATTGCTAATTACCCAACTATGCCCGGATTGCCCGGGGGATCATGGGGGAACGGGAAAATATCTTCAGATCCTTTTTCTGGTCAGGAACCATGAAGTTCGTATAGCGCGATGATGCGTATTATGTCACTTCACCCACTCTTCCCTCATGGTTCACGGTCAGGCATGTGAGTACCTGCTTTGGGTGAATCAGTTTTAGACTGGCGTTTTTCACGTTTAAAGGATCACTTTACAATTGGCGAAACCATTCTCACGGGTGCTCTAAAAAGATAAAGAAAAGCTTGCAGAAAAGTATGCTTCTCAAAGGTTTCCATACCCTGCTTCTCACGGGTGCTATGTAAATGCGGGAAATTAGCATATGTTAACGCTAGGGACAGTTCTGTTTCCATACCCTGCTTCTAACGGGTGCTATGTAAATGATTCTCATCGAACAACTCTTGCCTTTGTTGTTTTTGTTTCCATACCCTGCTTCTAACGGGTGCTATGTAAATATGAAATTCTTACCTTTTACTTCGCAACAAGAGAGTTTCCATACCCTGCTTCTAACGGGTGCTATGTAAATACATATACCAAATAGAAGATACTCTTGGCAAGATAAGTTTCCATACCCTGCTTATAACAGGTGCTATGTAAATAGTAACTTTTTTTGAGTAAATAGAGTTTTCTCTTTGAATCGGGCTATTCCAGAGTCTCATTTATTATGCGCTGGTCTCGTTCACCCCCAGGGGTTTATAAAGATCAGCGCATATAAAGACCCGATCCAATAATGATGACACACCAAAGACCCTGGACCCTTCATACAACGATGAATGTCCGTGCCCGGGTATTGATGTCCACGTTCAGGCACGAGAGATGCGATATGCAGGACTGGCAGAGTTCTGTCACGAGGATCTTATTTTCCGGATTGGAAAACTCGACATGCATCCGGGAGAGCATCCTGCGGATGCGGGCGACCGGTATCACTCCGGAAAAGACACTGTACTGGATCCGTGACAGGCCGGTAGCAAACAGGAGCTGGACGAGCTGGTTCCGCACCTTCGTATCAGGGATATCATAGCAGACAATGACAAATCGGGTATCCATACTAATCTCCTCCCCACCTGTCATCAGCGGTAGGCAAACGGCCGGTAGTAGTCCCCTTCGAGCAATGCGTTCGCCAGGAGCCGGGCCTGGGCGTCGATTATCTCCCTGAACGTGAGCGGTTTTCCATCGTACTGATAGCAGGCTTCCAGACGTTCGAGTACCGCATGTGCATACAGTTTCTTCATGTCATCAGGAATACGACAACCACCCCCGGATATCGTGAAGGTGTCGGGGGAAACCTGCCTGCGGCCAATCAGGGTCACAACCACCCGGTCGACAACAGGCTGGCGGAACTCCTCGATGAAGTCATAGACCAGGGGCTCCTGGTGCCGGTACTCCGCGTGGTATACGCCGTAGAAAGGGCTGAGCCGGGCCTTTACCAGCGCCGTCCGGATCACCCCGTAGAGGATCCCGTATCCATAACTCAGCAATGCGTTCACCGGGTCCCGTGGCGGGTTCCGGTTTCGCCCATTGAACCCGAATGACGGGGGAATAACTGTACAGAGCCCGGCATAGTAGTGCCTGGTTGCCGTCCCCTCGATGCCAAACAGCTCATTGCGTGACCTCGCAGACCGTGCCTTCTCCTCGAGCATGTTCAGGAGGCGGGAACAATCCGGCATGCTGTCTGGCCGGTTCTTCATGATACTTTTCACGAGCACCGCCTTGTTCCGAATGGCCTGGCCCACGATCTCTCTCGCGATTGCGAGGCAACGGGAACCCGCGACATTCCGCTGCCGCTCGGCATGTTCGATCACCGGGCTCTTCCCAACCGGGAGCAGATACCCTTCTGGTGATCCGTATCGGTCCAGCAATACCAGTTCGATTCCGTTCTGGAGCAGTGACCTGATTGCACTGGTTGTCAGGTCATGGTCCCCTGATATCAGTACCAGGCCGAGACCCTCAGGGCTGAGCAGTACTTTCTTCACCTTTTCCTTTTCAGAATGGGGCGGATCGATAACAATCAGCCCTTTCTCTCGCCTGACACGTTTTCCATACCCTGTGATACAACATAGTTCCATACATCATGCACTCCTGTGGGGATGATCCCCTCCAGACCCACCCCTCTTTTCTCCCTTTCAGGACAGTAGAATTTCGCTGTGCTGGTGTGAGAGTGAAAATAAAAAGAAATTTCTCACTAGCTCATGGGATCAGGATTCGGTACTATAATTCCCCCCGGGGGAGAGAGAAGAGGCTGAATCCTGGAGGAGCCGGTGCAGGTACGCCCGGTTCCCGGAAATATCCGATAGAGGCCGAGCCGCTATGGCAATCTGAAGGTGCTACGGACTTTCCGCGTGAGCGCTTCGGTATCCTTCCTTATCCACAACTCTGCCATCTCCCGGAGCTCGTCTCCTGGAATAATGGCACAGTTGTAAAGGGAGGCCCTGTTTTTCAGAGACTCCTTTATCGTCCCGGTTTTTTTATCGATTATATTCGATGAAGTGGTCGCAAGATATGCCTCCACCCGTATCGCCTTGAGTCCCGCTTTTACCGCTTCGATCTTGTAGAGCGTGTCTTTTCCCTGAGGGTCATGGTGCTGTCCCCCGGTCTTGCACTCTACGATGCAGAAGGACTGGTCTTTGATATACGACACATCCAGCTCATTGTCCTGTCCCGGACCTGTCCCCCCGACAACGACACCGATATTGAGGTCTCCGACTGCCGTTCCTTCAAAGGGGAAGAGAACGCCCCGGATGAACACTTCCAGCCATTTTCCCGTGAGAAACTCAACAGCGTACTTGTCGAGGTTACCGGTGAGAAACGGTCCTTGGAGTCTCAAGCCATACTGACTACAGATCCTGTCCCGTATCTGCACATCTTTCAAGGAAATTTCATCCCGGGGAGATAGCGTAATCCCGTTGCGTTCATAGTCCTTTTTCGCCTCCCGGATCTTCTTCTCTTTGAGTTTCTGGAGCCTCCCCAGGAATCCCTTGAGAGACCCGCTTTCGTGATTGGCAGTAAGGTGGGCTGCCAGTTCCAGTAATGCACGGGCCTGATCCGCATTCCTGGCGAGGACGTGGGCATTCCTGACACTGAACCCATACCCGGCAAGGAATTCCTCCGTGTTGATCGCATGCCGGAGCGGGAGGGAAGATCCACCATGCAGGTCAATTGCCTCGCCCTGTTTTGTCTCGGCAATATACAGTGCCGGCAAGTCATGGGTAGTCGAGAAAATATATGCCCCAATACTCATGGGTTTCCTCCCGCCCGTGAGGTTCACAACCCATTCCTCGCTATCAGCGCGGGCGGTGTATGCCGCGTCCAGTTTTTCAGCGACTTCACGAGCCGAGTTCTCGTCATCGATCGGGACGGTCTCACACCGCAACCTGTAGTCCAGGCCTCCCGCAAGGAGTGCCTGGAGTAACTGGTCTTTCCCTCTCTGCATCCCCTCGGTAACCAGCAGGACGAGGCGGTCGGGTCGCACTTCCTGGATGAGGAGGAGGTTTGGGACATGCTGACCCCCGATGAGTGAGACGAGTGCTTTCATCGTTTTTTTCCTTCATTTTGTGGGGGAGGTTGATCAGGATCCTCGAATACATAGGACGGAGGAGTCAGGATAGATTTGATTTTCAATTGGGTTTGCTCCCCCACGTGAAGGCATGCTAACCTATCAGATCTGATAAAACCGCCAATCCCATCGTCGGCGACAAAATAGAGTCTGTCACGCCCCCTTGGATCTTCCTGTCTGGTAACCCGTATTATGCTTCCACCAGTATACCTGGGTTGATTTGCGGGTGCCCCCGGGATTGCCGGAGCCATCACCTTGTCACCCTGTCCGCCCATTCCCGGGACAGGTGCATTCTCTCGCTTCAGGCGTCCGTATCCCGAACTGGTCTTTCCCCCGATACCCCAGTGCTCAAGGGCTTCCGAGAGCAGTCCGAAGACAATTTTGGTATACTCGCGACCAATTTCACTTGGGTCATCACAGGAGACTGAAACAAGAAATATCCCTGATACAGAAACGAACGTGATCGGGTTCGGGTCGTCGAAGTCTGTTGGGGGGATCCAACCTCCATTCGCATCCTGTTTCTTGGAATAATAGTCGCCATGGTGTGGAGTCATTACATCAGGGACAAGGGAGCGAGCGAGAGACCCGGGCGTAATCCACGCATCGTGGAAGGTGAAATGGCCGGAGTCTTCACTGGTCCCGAATATATCTTTGTGGTATTTTCCGCCCTTCTGAAATTCTGGTTTTTTACCTCCCACACCCCAGACCCGGTCACAGTAATGTGCAGTCAGACCTTTCAGGGCAGAACCTGGAATATAGGGGGTGCCATACACTGGATTGAGCGTGATACCAGTTTCAAGGACGTTCTCCCCGCCAAGTCCGATAATCAACCTTCCTAAGGTCTGAAACTCTCCAGATATGGATGGCTCCTCGATTGTTGACTTGTGGCGGTCGAATGCTTTCTCGTATACCATAACACAGGAGTGTATTGCATCGCACATCGCACTGTGTAGGTTTTTCCTGGCTGGAGGGTGGTTCACCTTATCTTTTACCCGATACTCAAGGTACCTGTCCCTTACAAGAGACGCATTGCTGCAACCCGGGAGTTTTTTTTTCTTCTCATTGGGATCTTTGGTGACACCTGTCCACAGTTCTTTAATTATGTTTCTGCAGGCAATGGACATTGCATCATTCCTCAAGGTAGGCTTCTGAATAGCGTTTCAGCCAGGTCGCCGATATAATCACTTCGAGGGTATATTGCTGGTATTGTATCAGTTGAGCAGTCCGGCTTTCATCGATCAATTTTTTACCGTTTTTAAGTCCCATGACATTCTCAAGATCGGCAAGATACGTTTTCCCGGTTTTGTCCTCTCCAGCTGCGATGAATGCAGTGGCCTGCGCAAGACCGCAGGTATGGACAAGGGCCGGGAATTTTTTGGCAATCCGGACATAGTCCTCTTTGTCTGCTTTCTTGGATTCGGACAGTACACAGTCATGTGCCCGCTGAGCCCGCACCTGTTGTCTCGTATTGACCATCCTATTCAGCCCCCGGAAAACAGGCACTGTATCCTGCCCTTCCCCACGGTCGCTTTGCCTCCGATCTGCAGGTTCAGGGTATTACAACAATAGCACCTGAGGAGCGAGTCTCGTACTGAATTATCTCTCCCCGGTATCCTGTCGCACCAGACGAGACCCGCAAGAATCGTCTCGATGGGAAGCGACTCCTCATACCATAGGGCTCCCTTTGCAACGATCTTTTTATTGTCATCGATCTTGATGTGTGCAGCAACCTCAGTCCCGGTCATTGACAGGAAATTAAAGCAATCGTCAGAGAGGATAGCAAACCGTTTTTTAAAGAGATCGCACCATTCCGGGTCTTCGCCGAAGATAGACTGGGCCAGCAGTCCAGCCCACGAATCCGCACTGTCGGATTGACTGGCCCGAAAATCAAGGTCTTCAAAGAATATTCTTTTCTCCGACACTATCGCTGAACCCGTGGTGTGGAAGGCTTCTTCATTGGCAGGACTGGTGTCAAGAGATGGGATATTTATAGCACCACTGGCCTTCAGGTCTTTTTTCAGCCGCTCCAGCACCATTGGGCTTGTGACATACGCAAACGTACCATACAGGCTCCGGACTGGCAGACAGACAATCCTCGCGTCTGTGAACACCAGCGATCCCGCACGTGCATCTCCCGCACGTGCATCCTCCCCGGATTGTCCCTGACCAAATGCGATAGCAATGTTATTCTTCTGGTTCTTATCACCATAGAACCGGAAATGATCTCGCATAACTCCCTTTACGGCGGAGCCAGGCACGACAGGCCATTTCGTGACTTTCTCGCGCATGATTGGTATGTCTATGAATCCTACACCCTTTCCCGCGCCGACATGAAGCGGCGTCATCGTATATACCCAGTACATTTTTTCTGTCATCGAAATTTCCTCCTTCTGTGTTCATTCATCGTTTTCCTGGTCATTGTTCCAGGATCCCCAGAGAGCGAGCCCGAAACCGTCACGCCGATTCTGCTCGGGATCGTCGCTTACCGGCACAAGCCAGCAATTCTTTGCGAGTGCAGCCGCATCCATGCCGCCATTGATCTCAAAGAAATAGACCGATCCCGCAGGTACCACTCGCCGGATAGGTTTAGGTCCGACATTCCCTTTTTCAAGGCTCCACCCGGAGAGGGGTTTCCAGCGGTCGACACATGCTGAGACAAGCCGGAGCGACAGACCATCTGGTGCTCCCGGCGGCGACCCCGTAAGTTTTTCGTCCTTCTCCGCCAGCCATCCCGGGATCCATCCCCCTGAAAAGATTGCCGGGGTTGCAAGTACCATCCGGACTTTCTGTTTTCCGGAAAGGGTGTGTTGAATTTTTTCAGGACATATCCACCCCATATGGCGTTCGCCTGCTTTCCAGTGTGACAGTCGTCTCTCGCCCCCAAACGGGTGAAGTGTATCCATCTTATTCACGAGTGATGTGAATTGACCTGTATTATGAACCCTTGCAGCAAACTCAACCTGTCCCGGCAATTTCTTCAACGAGAGGTCGAGACCCATTGTCTCGAAAAGCATACCCACTTTTGGCCTCCCTGTTTCTGGATCTATCCACACATGGGTCCTTGCATCTTTCTCTGGAAGGTCAAGCGAGTCCAGTGCACGATCCTCACTTCCATCCGGTTTCAGGACGGCGTACACCCGTTTGGACGTGTCTTCATCCTCTTCTTGTGAGGAAATACTAACAAACTTGACATGTTCTGGCTGGGTCAGCCATTCGGTCATCGTGTGAACCGACCAGAGCTGGGCGAATTTTTCCGGTTTGAACTCCCCGGGGGCATCCTCGGGCATCATTGCCAGCCTGAGTGATTTATGCGGAAGGTCGCACCATTCTCCTTCGTGTAAATCCATCGGCCGAAGCAGGTGATGAGTATACTCTCCAGAGTGGCGTCCTTCCACGAGGAGGTCTTTTGGGGCAGGGAAATAAAGCGTATTTCGGTAAACCGCGAGGGGACCGGCGATGTTGATCGCTTTTAGATCCTGTACAGTTTTCTGGTTGAAATCACCCCCGACTTCTTTTCCAAGCAGGGTACGGAGCGACCCTGCAAGCACTGAGGGATATGGCCAGTCAAGTGATTTCATCCGGATCCCAAAACTGAATGGCCTGGCGTCCCGGACTATGACAGGGTCCCTAGGCGTTATCGTGAGGTATGAACTCATTTGCTCACCCCGGGGGGCACTGCCTGCCTGCTGTTCGCGGCGATGCTCCGGGCGAGGAGAAGCTCCCTCGTCCGCTTGATGAGTGTGTCATATGAATCGACTCCATTCATTAGATCCTCGATGGCCGTTTTCGCAAGTTCCTTACTTCCATGTTCGCCTTTCTTTCGTTTCAACAACCTCTTCACATCTTTCTTCAGGAGACAGGTATCGGGTTTCCCTTTCCACCCCCGGTAATCCCCTGCGAGCTGCCGGAGATCGTACGCGGCCTTGTCCGGGAAAATGTCTTTGAGGTACATATCGACCCAATTCTCGATGCGGTCATCGAGTCCGTTGTCCCCCGCTTTTCGCCATTGTTCACGTATCTTCAGAGGTTCTCCCCCGCTCCGGGTATACAGGTGGATAGCAAGGCCGTTCCGGTCCGGTTTCTTTGCATCATTCTCTGCAGTATGCCCGTAAGCGCGTAGGTCTTCGAGCGGTTCCCTGATGTGGCCGATGGCAATTCCCACCGACAGGGTGGGGGGATTCTCATCTTCCTTGATGAGTGGCGTTAAGAGTTGTCCAAATTTTTCATGCAATTCTCGGGCTGCCTTGATGCATGTATCGACCGGGAGAAATGCGACGACATCGTCACCGCCCGAATAAACCATGCACCCGTGGTGCGTTTCCTCGACAATCTTGCGGGCTTCATGTGCGAACTTGGCAAGTGTCTTGGAAAAAATCCGATGATCATCTGCTTCTTGTTTATTCGAGATGGCTTCTCCCATCTTGTCACCATCTGCTACCAGAATCGCAAAGTAAGGGTCGGGCTCACCAAACCCGAATCCAATCTTCCCTTTTTTCTGGAGGCAGGTAACTTTTTCCTCAATTTCGTTCAACTTAACTAAATCCTCATCCCTCCCCAGTTCCTGTGCCGTCTTTTTCAATTCCTGTATGCGAGAGGGAAACAGGACCTGCCCATCGTAGGGAAAGATGCCCCGGTAGAGCCTTGTTCCGGTCCCCGACGAGTAACAATTTTCACCATCGCATCGTCTTCCAATCTCTTCGAGAAGTTTTTTTGCGTCGTCATTCCCGGAATTCTCGATTCCACGGATCCATGGGTCGATTCCGACACGCACAACCGAGGGGAACGCTACCGTGCTCCCCCCACTGAGCCTCTTCGTCAGACCGATTGCACAGAGCTCTTCCCCCTTCGAACGTCTCATCCGGAGGGCGAGAGGTCCCGTGATATCACTGTTCTTTTCCAGGACACTCTCCCGTGCACCATCAAGAGACGATTTATCGACTCCCGGGTGGTTTCCTTTTGGCTGCGTGAAGTCCCTCGTCGCCTTCCTTGCAGCATGGAGGCGCATGAGCCGGATGCGTGCATCACGATAAGAACTATTGATCGGGACCCATGCTGAATAGAACTCTATGACATCTCCGACCTGCGCTTTCCAGATGTCTTTGTTCACAACATCTCTTGCCACAGTGCAGGCAGCATTCGCATAATACAGCCAACCTTCTCTTGCAGCATCCTTTGCCTTCAAATCAAAATCTTGTATTTTCTGCACATCGTCCATGTCGAGTTCTGCGAGGATGATATTTGCAACATTGAAGGCATCCGGGTTCTCGGAGGGGTTCAGGTCGTTTTCAGGATTTTCAGGTGAAGGAAAGATCAATTCTCCGCCTTCATCACGGATTTTTTTCGCAGCGGCTTTACTGATCTCAGAGAGGAGGTGCGACCCGAACCAGAGGTCCCTCGTCCGGCGGGCAGCAGCGATGAAGTCCTGGACGGGACCGATCGAGAGAACGTAGAGATAGGAGGTCATGGGGGCACCATCGTAAATCCCTGCTCTTCTTCTTGAATATACTCAATAAAGGCTTCAAGGGCAGAACCGTTCTGAGAGCGAACCGTTTTTGTTGATGAAGATTTTCCCATTGGAGAGTTTGGATATTTGGTAAGATCGGGATTCCTCACTGCATCTGCCTTAATATCATATCGAAGCATATCATGCGGAAGCTTCCGACAATTTACAATCAGCCGTAAATTGGGCAGTTCATTCTGGGGAAGCAGTATAATCAGGGGTATGAATGAACCATTCTTGAATTTAAAAGGACGGGTGATAACAGGGCTTGCCATCCTTGATCCATCTTTTCCTCCAGGCGTTGTAGGTATTAACATGGCATCAGGGGGATCAAGGTCTTTACTTGGCCTTTCCCTCTTTCCCGGGCCATCAGCAAAATGAAAAACAATCGGAAGGCCAAATTCAGCCCTTGGAAAATATCCGGTTGGTGTGACGGGGTTTGAATGATCAAAATTGTTTAAATTGGGGGGTTTCAGAGCACAACCGGTTATTTTCCTGATGGAATCGGGTTCCGGCCAGAGTGATCTACCAGGAACCATTCTGGGTTCAATCCCCCTTCTTGATCTCATCTTTTTATTGTGCCTATTAGTTCGGAAAGTCTGTCGAAATTTTCTCAACGGTTCTATTGATTGTTCCCACGCATCTTTGGAAGTTCTTTCAGTATTATCCGGGCGATTACGATCTTTTATAAAAAATTTGAAGGGGTATTTTTTCAGGTCATCTTCGGTATCAATTGCGAGTAATTCGCAATAGAGAGCACCACACCCTCTCCGTGTACGAGCCCCGATACCGCCGAAATTAACCCATGCACATAATGCTTCCCTGACATCGTCATCGATGCCTTCAATTTTTGCATTCTTTTGCGGTTTGTTGAGATGCCGCAATTTCTCATTTTCTTTATCGCGTAATTCCTGCAGTTTTCCAGATTTCAACCAGGAAACAGTGAGTTTGAATGATATTCCTTCAGGTTTAAACAGAAGACTGTTCTCTTCAGCAGAAAAAAGAGCATACCCATCGGGACCAAAACGGTTGACACCAACGCCTTTAGGAGATCGGATATCCTTATTTGGGTCAATTTCTGGCTGCTCAACTTCAATTATCACCGGACTCGGGTTCTCCATCCCTCCCCATATCTCTTCCTCTCGCTGGCGCATTTCATCAACCGAAGGGAATTTCGCCCCCCGTGTTACACGCCACCAGAACCGGAGGTGTCCACGAATGCTTGACGGCCTGATGGGCATCGCAGGGTCAACATTCCCTGCTTCCACTCCACCTCCGAAAAGGGGAGTAATCACCTGGATTGGATACTCTTTCGGAACAAATCCTTCGGGAGGACTTGCATCAGGTAGTGTTTCCGGATATTTTGGGATTTTTCGCATGAAATCACACTCCTTCGTTGACCTTCATAGGTCCAGATAAAAAATTTTCAAAGACAATTTTCAGAGGGCATTACGGTCTTCACGTTCAGTGTTTCACCACCATCCCCCCAAAGCCATACGTGCTGTGCTTGCCGATCTGGAGCATCTCCCCCATCTTTAGGATGGTTCCTGCTTCAGGGGGGACGTTTGCGGTGTCATAGAGGACAGATCCCATGATCCCCTCAAGCCTGATCCTCCGGTCGAACATGTTTTCATGCACGATCGTCACTCTTTTTACATTGTAATCGAGGATTTCAGCCGGTGAATCGAAAAGGTCCGTTTCGTGGCGAAACGGGTAACTTTCATGGTCGTAGAACTTGGTGACACGGTTGTAAGCCCTGACACATCCCCGGCAAAGGCCGGAAAATGACGGGATTAATTGGAGTGCCCCATTTTCGAGGAGGTGGGTAGGTGAGATAAACACCACCTCGGTCTTCTGACCAAGTTCCATCGACGGCATCTCAATCATCCTGGATTCGATTCCCTCGATAGTGTATGGCATCGTTCCAAAATGCCGGCATCGTTCGGGTGCATTCGCGTGGATCATGGAAAGGATGCGGGGCACGAAACGCTTCCGATCTCCATATATCTTGAGAAGATTTCTTACCCGTGTTCCTTCAGGGAATGACAGCAGTGAAAACGGTTTTACTTCATTCTTCTCATGAAATATCATCGAATAGGGGCAGGACAGCCGGTCCTCGCAGGAATCAGTGCATTCACGTGAAGAGTCGCATTTCAGGGTTGTTCCGAGCCAACCACGGAAAATCGAGCCGGTAAAACTTTTTTTTAGGGGATGCTCGGGGATAATATCAATCATGATGAGCGAACACTTCATTGTCAAATTTCCCTTGTGACAATAACATTAATGTTTCGAAATGTTCGCCGAGAGTCGACCATACTCACCTCACCTTGTACGAATTGAATGCCATGAAATAACCCACAGATATCAACAGGGACTACCATATCGTGGAGAAACCATAGAACAGAATTGGGAATTCCGCAGGTCCTGATTGTCCCCTGACAATTGGGTGGAAAAGGCATGTTGGCAACTGGAAAACACTGGAAAAATTAACTGATCAAAAGCCTTAGCTATTGACTAATCTTCTATTAACACTCGATCTATAAAAAGATTATGATGATGTTTTGATTTATTGCAATCCGCTCCAGGCGACCATCAGAAAAAACCGAAAAAGATCTAATAAATAAGATCGCGGAATAGGTACGAACATTGAGAACGTATGAAAACTGCCGTAATTGCCCCTCTCGGCCTGAGCCCCCCCGTGGTCACTGCAGGTACAGACTCTGCACGGATACCGGTGACCGACCTCGTGATAATTGCGACACAGGACCCACAGGTCCTCGCAGGACTTGAACTAATCCGTGTCGGGATGAGCCTCAACACACCGGAAGTACACATCCACGCCGAACTACTCCCATTCGATGATGTAACCACTATTGAACAGAACTTCCATCTCATGGAGCGTGCGAAGCAGATTATCCTGCGGGAACGGGCGGAGCATGGGTGTGAACGGGTTCTCCTCAATGTCGCAGGAGGGAGGAAGAACATGTGCATTACCCTGGCACTCATCGGCCAGCTGATGAATGTTGACGGCGTTTTCCATATCGTAAACAGCGATATCCGGATGTTCAACCAGAACCTTGAACGATTGAGAAGCGATATCCGGCGCATTGCCGACGCAGCAGCGTGGGATGAGAAGCTCGCCATCTACCGGGAAAAGGAGGACCAATTCAACCACCTGCTCTATCCACCCCGTTCTGAATACCAGGTCGTCCGGTTACCGACGTTCCCGGTCGACCGGGTGTCCATGGGGGATCTCATCCAGGCACTTGCATCGGATGAGATCGAGTCCCTGCCCGTCAATGTGCGGGTGATTCTCGAGCGACATGGTATCCTTGAAAAGGGAAAAACCCATTATTATCTTACTGACTACGGGAGACGGTTCATCGATGCTTTCCTATGATGTACCCCTCTTCCCGTGAACAATGAGATTGCCTTTTATATGCGCTGGTCTTTATAAACCCCTGGGGGTGAACGAGACCAGCGCATAATAAATGAGACTCTGGAATAGCCCGATTCAAAGAGAAAACTCTATTTACTCAAAAAAAGTTACTATTTACACAGCACCCGTTAGAAGCAGGGTATGGAAACTAGTACCTTGGATTTTCCATGAATTGTAATTCTTCAATTTACACAGCACCCGTTAGAAGCAGGGTATGGAAACAGAAAAATTGATCTGCATTGATAATAGCCCTCTGGATTTACACAGCACCCGTTAGAAGCAGGGTATGGAAACGAGTGAGTATGGGATTTGGACATTGAAAGGACATATTTACACAGCACCCGTTAGAAGCAGGGTATGGAAACAATAAAAACATTATTACTGAATAGTCTGGGTCCAAATTTACACAGCACCCGTTAGAAGCAGGGTATGGAAACCCAGATCTTCGAGGACTACTTAGTATTAGCGCTGCTCGATTTACACAGCACCCGTTAGAAGCAGGGTATGGAAACAAGAATTTCATTGGGAATGGAAATGGTGTCTTCAATTTACACAGCACCCGTTAGAAGCAGGGTATGGAAACAGGAAATTATCAGCTGCTGCTAATGATCTCTGAATTTACACAGCACCCATTGTAAGCAGGGTGTGAAAATGATGTTTATATATTGGAAGACACTTCAGCTTGAAGGGGGCAACGTTCTCGTTGGGTGTGGAAAGAAATACCAGATCCTCAAAGATATTGGCGTTCCGAACGCAGGAGAGTGGCACCAGAAGATGCTGAAGCTCCTGTCAAGACGAAACGAGTCCATACTCGCCCACTGTCTCACTCCCGTGGACAAAGAGACCGCAGAACAATTTCTCAAAAAGATCGACGAATTCGTGAAGACAGAATTAAAAGAGGCCATCAGGATCAATGATCCGGATATCGACGAACTGTTCCGCATATCCCGGTTCGTGCGGATGGAGGCTTAAAACCCCACACCCCCACCCTCCTGGCATCATACTCCATGGATCGAATGGTGAGAGAGTCAGGCACCAGACCCCCGCATCTCATCCGGTCTTTGGGGATCCACGGGTGCAACGTGTCCATCCGTCACCTGTTTGAGTGTTAATTTTATCTTAAATATAACTTTATTTTTACTATTATGAAACCTTCAATAAATTTTATATAATATTAAAATATTATTATTCCCCCGTGATAGAGTGTGAAAGCATTACTCATCGGCTGTGGTGAAGGAGGATCACGGTTGACAGAAGCAATCATGAAGATCCAGTGTGCTACCTTTGGGTGCAACGGGGAGGGCAAGTCTGTCAAGAAACAGTTCGACGCCATCGTGATCAATACCACAAACGACGATTTTGAAGATATCGATAAATCCGGATTATTCATCGATGGCAAGAGGAAGCTCCTCATCGGGACAGGGTACTCTGAGACATCAGGCCATGGATCCGGGGGAGACCCCCGCATAGGGACCCTTGCCGCGAACCACGACTGGGGCCGCATTGCCGCAAAGATTGAAGAGGTACTCTCGGATATCAACAGGAACCCGGACATGAACGACATCGACGCGTTTTTTGTTATTTCCGCACTCGGTGGCGGGTCAGGTTCTGGAATGGGTCCGGTCATTGCCAAGGTCCTGAAAGACCACTACTTTGAGAGCCAGTACCCGGTCATCGGGATCGTGACCCTGCCACCCAAGGAAGAGGGGCAGTTGCATGCCTACAATGGGTACATCTCCCTGCAGTCCTGGTTGAAAGAGTCGAACTTTGACGGCATCATCACCATATCGCTGGGGGGCAAGTTCCGTAACTACCGTGATGAGTCACTCAAGTACTACTCGAAGTTCAACAAGGCGGTCGCCACGTCTCTCTACATCCTGTTCGGAGGAGAGGCGACCGGGAAAAAGAGCAGCAACGTCGACATGAACGACCTCCTCTCGACTATCAGGGAGGGGGGAGGACTCTGCACCATCGGGCACCTGAGCACAAAGATCACTACCCCGGTCAGGGAAAAAGTCCAGACTCCCGTGCTCACGCATGAAGAACCCGATTCGCTGCCAGAGGGGTGGGAGACCGACAAGCTCATCAAGGCAGTCGAACGGGTGTGCAACAGCAACAACCTGTTCCTCCCCGTTGACTTCAAAACAGCCCGGACAGCTCTTCTGGTCGTCAAAGACTCGCCCACATTCAAAGTGACGCATGGCGCAGTCCAGGAGGCAGGGAACTGGCTTGAACGAAATATTAAGGGGCATGTCCGGACAGCGGACATCAACCACCTGGGATTCAGGCTCATCACAGACAATTCCAAGGAGAAGCTCTTTCACGAAGAGTATGAGGTATCGCCAGAAGATGTTGAGCTCTCGAATAATGAGACCGTAGAGATCGTTCTCCTGCTCTCGGGGATCAGCAATGTCCAGGCAATCCAGAAGATGCGGGAGTCCGCGGAAAAGGTGATCCGGTTTACAAACCCCTCGCGTGGGGAGCGCCTGCTTGCTGAGACCCTTGGCCTATCAATCGGCGAGAAGATCGACAGTACCATGCTCCTTCCCTGCAGCAGTGAGCGGGACAACGAAGCAGCACAAAGCCAGTCACGGGCAACGACCGAGGCACTCACACGGTTCATGGAGGATCTCAGGAAAGTCGATGACACTATTCCTGAAGAACGAATCAGGAAAGGAGTGCAGGTAATTGATATACAAAATATCCCGGATGTGATAACCTGTGAACGGCCGGAAATGATACGGGATAACGCACACTGCTACCGAATCAGCCTTGCCTTCAGGAACCATATTGATGCAACCCATTTGAGGAGAGATTATGTGCTGCGGGTGATAGAACACGAGAAGACCAGAACCGAGATTGGAACGAGGATAACCTGGGAAAATTCCGAGTTCATCCAGGAGGGCCCGGGTTGGAACGCACGGGAACAGCGGGTTGCTGTCGATGTGCTGGGAGTGGTAGACAGGAGTGGCAATCCCCGCATCGCTGGTATCGGCCCCTATCCGGCATGTAGTGGGTTTGCAAAAAAATTCGTGTACCGGGTGCGTGTGCGGTCTGACACGGAAGTCGCCTACTATTACTGGGTCGATGCGTATCCTGAAGCAGTTGTTCTCTCGGAAAAGGAAGACATGGAGGCAATCCGGAGAGCTTCCGGCTCCAGTGACGTTGCATACTTCTTTGACCTCCTGTATGAACGGGAGAATGAAGTACCTTCTACTGAAAAGATCGATCAGGTACGAAAAAACATCGGGCTCCGGGAGGAATGACGAATGTACCGCAGACTCGTGACCCGGATAATATTCATGCTTCTGCTTGTCGGGCTTCTCTGGAATCCTGCCACCGCATTCAATGTCGAAGATATCAAATACAACCTAGGGATCTACAACGAACAAAGCGATTACACACTACAGACTGCAGACACGGTTCCGGATACTCCTGATTGGATAAGCGGGTCAGACACGATCACGCAGGATGCTGGCAGCGTTGTCCTGGTCAGACACCCACTTGTTGCATATCCCGGGACATCCGTGGAGATCGAACTCCTCGATTTTATCACTGATGTGCCTGTCAGCTACGAGAGCGATCTCGATTACCCGCAGGTTTTCCTGAACAACCAGCTCGTCGAGGGGAACGCGATCATGGGTTCCGGGACGATCAGAGTGAAAGGCATCATTCCCACGTCTGCCGGACTGAACGAAAAGGTCCGCGTCATACATTTTCCCGATGCCGATGATGCCATGAATGCCCGGTTCCTGGTTACAACGACCACCCCCGAACAGGCCATGGCAAAAGAGAGTCTCTTTGCTGCCTCCCAGAGGAAGGATACCGGTATTTTTGGAATCTCGAAAACCGACATTGGGGAAGCTATAGAGGAGTTCAATGCGGGGAATTTTGCCGATTCGACCATTCGTTCCCAAATCGCCATGGAAAAAGCCGATATCAGGATGGATGGGATCATACTCGGTCTCCTTATCGGTGCGGTTGCAGCTCTTGTCACCCTTGCGGCAGGATGGTACCTCGGGAAACAGAAAGGAAGGGAGATAGAACGGAGGCCCGATCTCCTCAATATTGAGGCAGTAATCCTCCGATACTTCGACCTGAAGGTCCAGCAGAAGAAGGAGATCCCGAAATGGTGCGGGGGCATGATCGAAAAAGCATTTGAGATCAACACAAGGCGGGCCGAATCCCTTGCCGCAATGACAAAACCCGGAGAGACAATAAATCCCGAACACCCGGATCTCGCACATCTCCACCCGAGCCTCTTCCAGGCATTCTATGAAAAATCGCGGTTCGGACGATGCCGGGCATTTGACGAAGCAATCGATAAACTTTTCGAATGCCTTCACGTCCCTTTCCCCGATGGCTCGACAGAAACCTCCAGGCGGACTCTGCACGGTTTGTTCAGGAAGCAGTAAACCAGGCATTGGATCTCCAGAATCCCTATGAAGTCGTTAGTTATCTCGCTCGGTGGAACAAAGGCGGCAAGGATAGCAGACTTAATGGCGTATTATTCCAGGAGACTGGAGTCCCGCCTTACCGTCGAGGTCCGCGATACCCGGGGTCGTGAGATACATGACGCAGCGATACAGATATCCGAGGACCGCACTGCAATACCGGACCATGATGATCTGGACCATGAGCGGATGGTGGCCTACCGCCTGCAGGTATCAAAAAACGGATACCAGCCGGTAAAAAAGACGGTCTGGATCAAGACTGAACAGGTAGCGACCGCTCGCGTAACCCTTGCCCGGGAGAGAACACATTATCTCATCACCGCTGTATTCCTGTCCCTTCTTGCACCCTTCATCTGGGCGACAATAAAGTATGCCTTGGGATATTTTGCGGCCGAACAGGTCAATTACCTCGCGTTTGCCATTGGCATCTTCCTCTTCCAGCTCATTGGGGCTCTTCTGGGATTACGGGTGGCTGAGAATAGACTGGAACGAATCCTGCACGACCGGTATTATGCCGCGATACTTGGTGTCCTGCTAGGAGAAGTTATCGCAGTCCTCGCAAGCAGCTTCATCCTTCCCCCTCTCATAAGCGCTAGCGCGTTGAGATGGGGTATCCTGACGTGGTATTCACTGAGTTCTGGAGATATCGCCATTATCATCACCGCGCTCGTCATACTCAGCCTGACTGGTTTTCTCGTTGATCGGCGGTTCCAGCACCTGATGGACCGTTCACGGTTCAGTGTAAGCCTGTTCATCGCATTTGGAGCCATGGTAGGCGGGGCACTGGGAAATTCTGCTGCCGGTTGGTTCGGAAGCGCAATCCCGTTCCTCACGACAACCGGGCAGAGACCCGATGCCAGCATTTTTTTCCCCCTGGCAGTATTTGGACTCACACTCCTGTGGTGCTACCTCATCATATCAATCCTGAAGAACCGGAGAATTATTCAGGACGCGGACAGCCTTTCAGAAGCAGTGTACAGCCTTCTGGGCGTCGTGTTTATCTCCGGGATACTCCCTGTAATCACATCTAATGGAGACATCCTCCTCCCATTTCTTCTCTTCTCAACTCTTGGCGCCTTTGCATGCCTCATCCTCTACTTCCTGGTCTTTGGACGCTCTCTCGACACGTCAGCAGTCTCTTCGGTTGAGGAAGGGGCCGGGTTGATGAAAAAATACCGGCTCTCAACCGTCTCAATCAGCATCGACACCGTACGTTCACGCCTTGAAACACTGAAATTCGTATCACCAGAAAACATCCTCTTTTTTGATGATCCAAGACGGGATCCGATCTCGTTCTTCAACACCAATGTAAAAGAGATCATCAGAAAGAAGATTACGAATATTTACCGGGAGAACCTCGAGGAGTGCAGCCGTCTCTTTTCATCATGTATCGTCGTAGTCGACCTCCGGCACAACAATCTCTGCGAGATGCTCCCCTCAGTCCTCTCGTTCCTGAACAAGGAATACGCCCTCCCTACCTATTGTGTCGTGATCTCAAAGCAGGGAAAATTGAATAAAAACTGGCTGAAAAAGATCGTTGACCGGGCAGACGCTGTCATCCCGGTAGATTATGCCCTGTTTGACGATGTCATGTTCCTTGACCGGTTTATCTACCAGGAAGACGAGACCCTGGTAATCGAGGACATATACGAAGAGGGATGCGTTGTCGAACTGATCAGGCGGTTTGCACCACTTCTTGAGATTGGTGAACGGGATTCTCCGACTGGTCTGGATGTATCCCATGTCAACCGGATACTCAGTAAAAAGAGGGTTCCCCAGACCACCTGCGAAGATATCGTCGATGTAATACCACCCTCATCCCAGAATGTCGCCACCTTTGGATACTTTCAGCTCAATAAGAAGAAGTGCAGGGGTATCAATCTCGAACTGGCGATGGGTGAATACCTGGCTTTCGCCCTGAAAAATCCGCTCTGGGAGATCGAGAACGCCAGTTCGGCAACGCGGGCGCTCGTGATCCTCCGGGGGAAACGTGAACATACTGTCACCGGCCTTGTCCGGCGGTGGATGGAGAACGTCTATGACGGGCTCGTAATAATGACAGGAGATCTCCTGGCAGATGCGGATGACACCATTGAGATCACCATCCTCATCTCTCATGTCTTTAATGAAGTGGTAGAGGATCCGGATAGTCCCAGCGGATGTTCCGAAACCCACCCGGAAGATGAAACTGCGCCTGAACCCGGAAAATTCAGGAAACTCTGGCTCAAGCTGATAAGGAAAACAGCCCCTGGCTCTGAAGAGGCTGAAGAACGTTTCCGGTGGGGAAGTCCTGACCCGTATGTCGCAATCGTGAAAAAATACTACCGGAGGTCCCCAATGGTCCGGTATCGCGCCGTATCCCTTGCACGCGAGCACTCTGGATCCAGTGCGTGGGAACAGGCGAAATTAATATGCGAATGGGTCAGGGACAACATCAACTATGTCAGTGACCCGTTCAGTAGCGAGTACATCCAGATTCCTGATGAGACCCTGACCAATATGGGTGGCGATTGTGATGATCAGGCAGTGCTCCTGGCCTCACTCCTTATGAATGTTGGTTTCCGTTGTGCGCTGATGTTCTGCGAACGCCATGTCTATGTAGCAACCTATTTACCACAAGCCCCGGATACAGTGCGTACGTATGCCAATGCGGAGTGGCCGGACCATACCCGCGCCAGAGACTGGATCGGGTTTGACCCCACCTGCTCGCAGTGTAATTTTGGCGATCTACCCACAGACGACTTAAAAATCGAAACAATTTCCATAATTGCGTGAAAAGGATGAAGGACAAAATATTCCAGGTAGGTATAATCCTTGGGAGAATTACCCAGCTCTGCGTAGACAAGGGTGTCGTATCAGCTGGACCTGAGATGGCACTCGCGGATTTCCTGGACGTGTTCTCAGAAGAACTGGTGTCCCTGCCCCTTTCTGAAGGGACACGGACCACCATTGTTCGTGAAATCCAGGACATCTCTGCAACGCTCACGACATATCAAGCAAACGTTGCTATCACTCCCGAAGACGCACGAATCATGGTGAGCCTGGTCAGCAGGTGGACTGACATGATGCTTGAAGAGTTCATTGAAAATTCCCAACAGGGAATCGATACCGACTCTTCCGGGAGGGAGGTGCAGGGTTCTTCATTTTCTGAAACAGGAAAAACCGGGCGACTCTGACAACAAATCTCCCGTTCCCGGTCGGAGGGACAGGGACAAGCTCATGAAAGAAGAGAAGGCGATGTGAAACAGAGACTCATAAAAGGGGAAAATGTGATGATCAGTGATATCGAGGACCGGCTCAGGCGTATGGGACTATCAAAGAGTCCATTCATGGACTATCGGCCAGAAGACCCGGAATTTCTCAGGGTATTCATTGACAGGACAAAAGAGCTCTCGCGGATCAATCTCGCGCTTGAATATTATGCCTCGCATTCCAACCGGAACATTGCCTGTATCGGCCCTCCCCGGATTGGAAAGACAACGCTCCTCCTCTATACCCTCAAAAGTATTCAGGAAAAGTTTCGTTGTCTGTATTTTGAATGTCCACAGCGATTCGATGAATTCTGCAAAATTGGAATAGATTTTTTTTCAGATGATCAAAACCCGGCCATACCGCCTGTCGAAGGACGCGATCTCGGAAATATCTTTATCGGACGTTCTGGATCAGCTCCTGATAATGCAATCATATTCATAGACAATTTCGAAGAGATGCTCGCACTTCCCAGGGATGAAGTCCATGGGTTTATCAGGATATTTCGACGGTCAAAATGTCTCTTCCTCATTGCCTGCACAGAGGAGGAATGGGCGGGACTCATCTCTATGTATCCCAAACTTAAATACGCATTTGCCGAAGAAGTCTTCATCCCACCCTTTTCTGTGAAGAACTGCATGGAATTTTTCGAAGCCCATATGGCTGTTGCAGGGGGTCCTGACGCAACAGGGCTCCACCCCTTTACCGAAGATGCCGCCCGGGTCATCGGGGTCTACTCCTTTTTTGTTCCTGGAAGGATCAATGATCTCGCTAACAAGGTCCTCTTTGAGGCCATTGCCGAGAATATTGCGATTATTGAGCCGGAGTTTGTGAGGAACCTGATACTTCATTCTCCGGTTACTGGAAACTGTTTTGCTGGATTGAACGAGAAAGAGATAAGCACCATTGAGATCATGATTGAGCAGAATACCCCGATTACCTTTGAGGAACTGTCAGGCATCCTCAGGGTCAGCAGAGTCACTGCAGCCGAATATATCCAGTCTTTAGCAGATAGAACTATTGTCGAGCAATTGGATTCTCCCGGAAAGAAGAAATACTTCCAAATCACCGAGGAGTTCAAAAGAATGCTCGTGTAAATTGACAAACTACCGTCTCGTAAAGAGGGCGATGTATCACCTGGCACGCCCTGTAACAACGCACGCGTGATTCTCACTGTCAATTATCCGGGAGAGATATCTTTTTTCTGAAAGAAACGTGATGGAATCCTGTCCCTTTGCACATTTCATCTGGGGAAAAAAGGGATGAAAGGAAGTATTTCACGCCGGTGAGAAATAGATCGCCTGGTCGTAGAGGATCTCGTTGCAGACCGGCCCGATACCGGTCTCCGCCTCGATATATGTCCTGAACGCGATACGCACAGGGACTGTTTCGGGAA
>Ga0334887_1001204_pt1 | contig 34806 bp, 31 predicted proteins | sample GraSluR1_MG_10_FD_207217 | JGI IMG/M metagenome (GOLD analysis project Ga0334887, IMG submission 207217) | Sludge microbial communities from methane-producing bioreactor in Wageningen University, Netherlands - Granular Sludge_18_07-R1 | ecosystem: Engineered > Bioreactor > Anaerobic >...
ACCTACTTCGCCGATGTGACCTCGGAGATGAAGGCCTTCATCGACCGGGCCGGATATGTTTGCAGAGCCAACGGAAGCCTTCTTCAACGGAAAGCCGGAGCAGCGGTCATAGCAGTCCGCCGCTGCGGTTCGATCCACGCCTTCGACACCATCAACCATTTCTTCATGATAAGCCAGATGATAGTTCCCGGGTCAAGTTACTGGAACATGGGTATCGGAAGACATCCCGGGGAAGCGGCCCTCGATGAGGAGGGAGTCTCCACCATGGAAACCCTGGGGAAAAACATGGCCTGGCTTCTGGCCAGGATAGCCTCAAGGGACTGATACCTCCCTCATCCGTGCTAGAATATTTGTTGTTTTCTGAACTCCCCGGCCGGAGGAGGTTCATTGTATGGCACTCTCAAAAAGAAAGAACGAGCCTTTCAAGGGAAAACTCGAAGACCATCTCAGGCTTCTCGTAGAAAGTTCCCCCGAGGGAATGGTGATATGTGACGCCAGCGACCGGATAGTCTTCGCGAACCCGGAGTTTTGCCGGATGTTCGGCTGGGACAGGTCAGAGATCACCGGAATACCCATAAACCAGATAGTAGCTTCCTCTCCGGATGTTCTCGAAGAGGCCTCGATGGTCTCATCTTCGGTTCTTTCGAACCCCCATGTCATTCCAGACACATACAGGACGCGCCGCAACGGGAGCAAGATCCCTGTCTCCCTCCTTGCCGGGCCCATTTCCGACGGAGAAAAAGTGATCGGTGTCTACGGAATATACCGGGACACGTCTCCTCGCAAACAGGCCGAAGCCCAGGCAAAGCGCGAAAAGGCATTCTTCGTAAATCTTTTCGAGAACGCCCCGGAAGCCATAGTCATCTGTGACAGACAGGAGAAGGCAACCCGGTGCAACAGGGCCTTCACCGAGATGTTCGGATTCTCCTCCGAAGAGATAGCCGGCAAGGATCTCAATGATCTATTGACCAATGACGAAGAACTGCGCAGGGAGGCGCGCAACATCGACGTGCTGGCATGGTCCGGGGATGAACCTGTTAAGGTGGACACCTGGCGGACTCGCCGGGACGGGACCATGATCCCCGTCAGGGTCCTTCAGTTCCCCTTCAGGGTGGACGAGGAAACCCTCGTAGATTACACCATATACCGGGACCGTACCGCAGAGATCAGGGCCGAGGCCGCGCTGAAGAGGGAGAAGTATTTTTTTGAGGCTCTTTTCGAACTCTCTCCGGACGCCATCATCGTCTGTACACGGGAGGGGAAGATCCTGCGGGCGAACGGCTCCTTTTACTCCCTTTTCGGGTACGAGATCGAGGACCGTATCATAGGCACGGATCTCTTCGAGCTGGTTACAAAAAAACCGGAGAGCAAAGCCGAGGCAAAAGAACTGGACCGACGTTTCTGGGAAGGCGAAAGTATCGACAGGGATGTTGTCCGTCAAAGGAAGGACGGAACGGACATCAACCTCCACCTTAACCAGGTGCTTCTGGAGACCGACGACGGTGATCTTGTCGATTACATCGTCTACAGAAACATCGACGACCGCAAGAAAACCGAGGCCGCACTGAGGGAAAGTCAGCAGCAATTCCTCCACATAGTCGAGGACCAGGACGAATTCATCATCCGCTTCAGCCCTGACAGGATCCTGACATTTGCCAACTCGGCATACTGTCGCCGGTTTGGAAAGACCCGCGAAGAACTGACGGGGCGCTCAATATTCGACCACGTTGACAGTGAAGAGGCCGAAAGGCTCACCAAAAAGCATTTTGATCAGCTCACGCCGGATAACCCCACCAACGTGGATGAATCCTGGTCGCTTCTCCCTGACGGGGAGGTCCGCCTGGAGCAATGGCAGAACCGCGGGATATTCGACGAAAACGGAAATCTTGTCTGCGTCCAGGCCGTGGGAAGGGACATTACCGCCCAGCGGGAGACCGAAAAGGCTCTGCGCGAAAGCGAAAAAAGATATGCCGCGATCGTGGAGGGGCAGGTCGAGATGGTCTGCCGTTTCCTTCCCGGAGGAGAGATCACCTTCGTGAACGACGCTTTCTGCTCTTTCTTCGGGGTAACGAGAGAACAGACCCTTTCCAGGCCTCTTTGTCTCCCGTTGGGACCCGAGGGCTGGGATGCGCTGAATGAACGCAAGGAAGGACTTTCGATTCAGGATGATCCTGTCTTCGTCGAGCACCCCTGCACCATACCCTCCGGCGAAAAAAAATGGATAAGATGGTCAAGGAAGGCCATTTTCGGCGAAGACGGCTCTATGAAGGAGATCCAGGTCGTCGGCAGGGATTTCACCAGGGTCAAAGAGAACGAGGAGGAACTGAAACACCTCAACGACGTCCTCAGATCCATCAGGGGAGTCAACCGGATAATTTTCAGACACAACGATAGCGAAACCCTGATACGGGATATTTGCGCCCTTATGATAGAGACCCGGGGCTACAGGAACGTATGGATAGGCACTCTGGGTGCAGGGGGAAAATTGGCGACGATAACCGAAGCGGGCCTGGGACCAGACGGGAGACCTCTCTCCGAGACGACCAGAAACGTCATGCTTAGCAGTTGGGGTCTGTCGGTCCTGGAAAATCCTGGAGTAACGATCCAGCGCAGGGTGACCACCATAACGGACTGTCCCCTGATGGACAGATACGAGGAATCGGGAATTATGGCATCGCGACTGGAGTACGATAACCGGGTTTTCGGCTTGATCTCCGTTTCGATCCCCGGAGATATTCAGCTGGATCCCGAGGAGAAGATACTCTTTTCCGAACTCGCGTGGGATGTCTCTTTTGCACTGCACACGATAGAGGTGACCCGGGACAGAGAGGAAAAAACCGAAACCCTCCTGGGGAAGGCCCGCCAGCTGGAGTTGCTCGTGGATCACCACCAGGATGGCCTGTGGGAATGGGATGTGCAGGCAGGGAGGGTGATCCTGAATTCAAGTTACGAAACCTCACTGGGCTATGCCGCGGGGGAGATGGAACGCTCCTACTCCGCCTCAATAGCGAAAATCCATCCCGATGACCGCCCCGCCACCCTGGAGCAACTCGAAAAAGTGATTTCGGACAAGACCGGCGGGGATATTTACCGGATGGTTTATCGCATGCGCAGAAAGGATGGCAACTGGCAGAGACTGCTGGACCGTGGTTACGTGGTTCGCCGTGACAGGCATGGCAAGGCCCTTCGTATGGTAGGCACCCACACGAACCTTTCATCCCCGGAGGAGGACTAACACCGATGAGACTTGCCGACGTAATAGGACCCGTGATGATAGGACCTTCATCCAGCCACACCGCGGGGGCGGCAAGGTTGGGCGGCCTCGCGAAACGAATATGGGGGAGGCCCGTGACCGAGGTGACTCTCTTCCTGAGAGGGAGTTTCGCCGCGACATCCAGGGGGCACGGAACGGACCTGGCGCTCCTCGGCGGCCTCACAGGCATGGCGCCCGACGACCCGCGCATTCCCGACGCCTTTTCCGAAGCCAGGAAAGCGGGAATTTCCTGGGAGTTCAACCAGGAAAATGTTGAAGGCGCCCACCCCAACTCTGTGCGTTTCGTTTTTTCCGACGGAAGCGGTACAGGGATGGAGATCTCAGGTTCTTCCATCGGCGGCGGAGCGGTCGTTCTGACCGAGATCGATGGATTCAGCCTGAGGCTTTCGGGAGATCTGGCAGCACTGGTGACCTTCCACGAAGACAGGCCGGGGGTCGTCGCGGCCGTGACTGGCAGCCTCTCCCGGGCCGGACGCAATATTGCCTCTCTCAACCTTCACCGCCAGGGACGTGGCGGCAGGGCAGCGATGGTGATAGAGCTTGATGAAAACTACCTTGAAGGACTGGAAGAGATGGTCCTCGCGACACACCCGGCCATAAACAGGGTCCTGGCCATTCCCGGAGGAGAGGATAACTGACATGTGGTCCCTTGCAGAACTCGAAGAGGGGTGCTCGAAAACAGGGCTGTCGTTTCCGGAAGTAATCATCGCCCGTGACAGCGAACGCTCCGGGGCCAGCCCGGAATCCATCCGAAAAACAATGGGATCACGCCTTATTGACATGGAAAGATCCGTGAGGGAGGCCCTTTCAGGTGAACACAGGGGCAAGTTTATCGGTGATGATTCCACCCTTCTGGAAACCTACGGAAGCAAAGGTTCCCCACTCTCGGGAGGCCTTGTCATTGAAGCATCAAGGATAGCTCTCGCCGTATCCACCTACAACGCATCCATGGGGCGCATAGTCGCGGCCCCGACTGCCGGGAGTTGCGGAATTATCCCGGGGATGCTATTTGCCTGCAACAGCCTCTTCCCGACCCCGCGCGAGAAACTGGTTGACGCTCTTGTCGTGGCAGGAGGAATAGGCCAGGTGATCGCAAGGAGGGCAACCCTCGCGGGAGCCTCCGGTGGATGCCAGGCAGAGTGCGGCGCCGCGGCGGCAATGGGCTCCGCGGCCCTTGTATTCCTTCGGGGGGGCTCCCCGGAAGCCATAACCCACGGGGCAGGAATAACAATAAAATCCATACTTGGCCTGGTCTGCGACCCCGTCGCGGGACTTGTTGAAATACCATGCGTGAAAAGGAACGGCTCGCTGGTCTCCCTCGGCATGATATGCGCGGACATGGCCCTCTCGGGAATACGCTCGGCGATCCCTCCGGACGAGATCATCGATGCCATGAGGTCCGTGGGGAACTCTCTTCCGGACACTCTCAGAGAAACAGGAATGGGCGGGGTTGCCGCAACTCCGACCGGCATAAGGCTAAAGGAGGAGTTTTCATCGTGAGACGCAAGGAAAAGGAGATAACCGAAAGATCACAGATCGAGGCAATTCTCAAAAGGGCAAAGATGTGCCGCGTGGCTTTTTTCGATAACGAGTACCCCTACATGGTTCCCCTCTGTTTCGGGTTCGACGGTCAATCTATCTGGTTCCACGGCTTCAATGGAGGGAAAAAAATGGAATGCCTCCGCAAAAACCCCAGAGTCTGCTTCGAGGTAGAGGAAGATATCGAAATAGTGGAAAACCCCGATCCATGCGAGTGGACGGTCAAATACCGCAGCGTCGTAGGCTTCGGCACGGCAACCATAGTGGAGGAGACAGAGGCCAAGCGGGCAGGCCTTGACGTGATCGTGACACAGTTCGCCGGACACCCGATACACTTCCCGGATCAGGCCATGGCTGCCGTAGCGGTAGTTCGCATCGACATAGAATCCATGACCGGCAGGCGAAACGGCTACACCGAATAGACCGGACCGAATAGACCAAAAGAGGAGAGAGAAGAGATGTTTTCGGCAATAATTGCATGGATAGTAGCCACCATTGGCAGGCTGGGCTACCCGGGTGTCGTTGCGCTCATGTTCCTGGAATCCTCGTTTTTTCCCTTCCCCAGCGAGGTGGTGGTCCCCCCGGCAGGATACCTGGCGTCCCGGGGTGAGATGAATCTTTGGCTGGTAATAGCGGCGGGGATAGCGGGAAGCATCCTTGGCGCCCTCTTCAACTACTGGATATCCCTGACATTCGGCCGACCCTTCTTCCGGAAATTCGGCAAATACGTCTTCGTAAGCGAAAAGGCCCTGGACAGGGCCGACGAATTCTTCGCGAAGCACGGCCACATAAGCACATTCATAGGCAGGCTTCTCCCCGGCATCCGGCAACTCATCTCGCTCCCGGCTGGGCTTGCAAGGATGAACATCCCCCTGTTCCTCTTCTTCACCACTCTGGGTTCGGGGATCTGGGTCGTGATCCTCGCCTTCGTGGGTTTCTGGGTAGGGAACAACCAGGAGCTGGTCCACCAGTACATGCACACCGCCACCTATATATCCATTGCCGCCTGCGCGGTTCTGGGCACAGGGTACGTGATCCATTACAAAAGAAAGAACAAAAGAGCGGGGAATCCCCAGACGACAGACAGGAAGCAGTAAAAGCTGAAGGGCTTTGTGGCCCCTGGTGTGACCGGATTGACCCTGTTGACCCTGTTGACTTGTTGTCGTTGAGGCCAATCCTGACAACGGGGTCAATGGGGTTCTGTCATTCTGAGGAATGAAATAGTGATCTTTATTACAAAGGAATCGTCGAGGTCGACGGGCTTCCAACTTTCGGGAGGTAGTTATGCCTGAGCTGTTCGATAAGCATGGAGGTTTCCGCAAATTACACTCCTTCACCCTTGCGACGATCGTGCAGATCGAGACGTTGCGGTTTTGCCGCCGATTTCTGACCTTCGATCACCGCAAGACGGGCGATAAATTCTACGACCCCAAAGGCCGTCAATACGACCAGATGACCCAGGCCGCCCGGAGCGGCCGCCAGAACATCATCGAAGGATCGGAGAGATCCTCAACCTCAAAGGACACCGAAATGAAACTTACCGACGTCGCACGGGCCAGCCTCAGCGAACTCCGCGGCGACTACGAGATCTTCATCCTCGACAACGGGCAGCTCCCGTGGTCGGTCCACTCGTCGGAAGCGAAAGCACTGAATGCCATCTCGCTGGATTCGGCGCCCTTCTCCGATGACATCGTCCACGAGTCTGCGAAACACGCGCGGGAGCAGCGCAAGAAGTATGCCCCGTGGCTCGATTCCGACGACGCCGTGGTGGTGGCCAACGCCATGCTAATCATCATCGGCCGCGCCCTGAACATGCTCAAGAGCCAGATTGCCGCACAAGGCAAAGCCTTTGAAGAGACAGGCGGCTTCAGCGAACGACTCACCGCAAAACGCATCGAGAAGCGGGAAAAGCAGAAGACGGAAGCCTCGCCTGATTGCCCGCTATGCGGAAAGCCCATGCGCCAGCGCAAATCGGCGAAGGGCAATTTCTGGGGTTGCTCCGCCTTCCCGGATTGCAAAGGAACGAGGCCGATGTGATAAAGAAAAAGAAGCTCTTGTTGACCCTGTTGACCTTGTTGACTTGTTGACCCTGTTGACTTTGGGGTCAATCCTGTCGGCAGGGTCAATGGGATCTTGTCATTCCCCCCTTCCAGCCTCCCGTCTCCTGTCTCCTGTTTCCTGTTTCCTGTTTCCTGTTTCCTGTTTCCTGTTTCCTGTTTCCTGCTTCCTGTTTCCTGTTTCCTGTTTCCTGTTTCCTGTTTCCTGTTTCCCGTCTCCTGTTTCCTGTTTCCTGTTTCCTGTTTCCTGTTTCCTCGGTTTTCCACGATTCCCGGCTCCTGGATTTGTTCCCCTTATCCATACAATTTGACGATTTGTGACTTTTCGGGTAACATGTCCGGGTTGAACTTTTACGCCTGAACTCGCTTCCGGTTAACGGAGTTTTTTGTTTTTCTATCCAAAAGAGTTTTTCTCCGGCACTACTCCAGTGGTTTTTCTCCGGTTTCAGGCGTTTTTTCGTTGTCCGTCTCCCAGAAAGGGTGTCGGACAGGCTTTCTGTCTCCTTTGGAAGCCCCCATAATTTCCCAGATCGAGGTGGTAGGGTGATTGGTCCAAACGGCGCAAGACGCGTGGTAAAAACACTTGAGTCCCTGGGTGTTTCCGTAATTTTCGGCATCCCGGGAATACATAACCTGGATATCTATACCGCCCTCACAGAGAGCGATATTTGCCACGTTACAGCCCGCCACGAACAGGGCGCGGGTTTTATGGCAGATGGGTATGCCAGATCCACAGGTGAGACGGGGGTAGCACTTGTCATCTCAGGCCCAGGCCTCACAAACATCCTCACCCCCATGGCACAGGCCCTTCATGATTCGATCCCCATGCTCGTTATCTCCAGCCAGATCCCTGCACCTTACATTGGCAGGGGCTGCGGTTTCCTTCACGAACTTCCCGACAGCGTCGCCCTCGCGGGCGGAGTCTCAAAACAGAGTTTCCGCGTGAATCTCCCCGGAGAAATTCAGGAAATAATCGAATCGGCCTGGCATCTGGCTTCCAGTGGACGCCCGGGTCCGGTACACGTGGAGATCCCTATGGATATTCTTGCCGGAAAGTGTCCGGGGGACCAGTGCCCCTCCGCGGGAACTTCCAACCCGGCAATGCCTCCTCTTCCCGAAAAGGCTCTGAATCAGGCGGCCGACCTGCTGGGTAACGCTTCATTTCCGGTGATCATTGTCGGAGGCGGCGCACGAAAAGCCCGGGAAGAGATCACCAGCCTCGCTGAAAAGTCCGGTGCGATAGTAATTGAATCCTGCGCGGGCAAAGGGATCGTCGACGAAAGGAACCCTCTCTGCCTGGGGGCAAGGATCCATTTTCCCTGCGTGAGGGAGTATCTGGGCAGTTCCGACCTGATCCTGGCCTTCGGAACGGAACTTTCTCCCACGGACCTGTGGGAAAAACCGCTTCCAAAGAAAGGACCGCTGGTACAGATCGATCTTGACCCTTCCAACTTCCAGCGCAACGGCGATGCCGATATTGGCATCATCGCAGACGCGGGGCAGGCGGCTTCGGCTCTCCTGGAAATGGTATCAACGGACCCGGACAGAAGAGAGCGTGCATCCAGGGCCGCCAGTATACTCCGAAGCAGGTCTCTGGATGAACTCCGGTCTGTGACCGCCATGGGGACAGACCTGGAGGCCATGTCCGGAATATGCGCCTCCCTGAGGGGAGCGATCCCCGAAGAAGGGATCCTCTTTGCCGATATGACAGGCCCCGCATACGTAGCGCTAAGCGAGTATCCGGCGTTTCGGCCCGGGACTTTCCTGCACCCCGTAGGATTCGGAACCCTTGGGCTTGCCATGCCTGCGGCCATTGGCGCACGACTGGCAAGACCTTCACGCCCCGTCTGTGTTCTCGCGGGTGACGGGGGATTCCAGTTCACCCTCCCGGAACTCGCCGTTGCTGTTCAGGAGCGCCTTCCAATACCAATAGTGATCTGGAACGATCATGGTTTCGGGGAGATCCGCCGAAACGAGAACGCGCGGCACCCGGGTGTTTTTATAGCCGTGGACAACACTACGCCGGACCTTGAACTTCTTGCTTCCGCATACGGGGCCGAATATTCCAGACCACGGGATGCGAAAGACCTTGCCAGCAGCATAGTCCAGGCATTCTCAGCTGATGTCCCGACACTGATTGAGTGCAGTCCCGGGAAGGAAGGGTTCGCCAATGAGCGTTGAAGGAATCCGCAAGGCGGTTCTCGGAATGGAACCCTATGTTCCGGGAAAGACCATCGAGGAGGTTCGGCGTGAACTGGGCCTCGACAGGATCGTCAAACTTGGATCCAACGAAAATCCCTACGCACCGTTCCCCGCTTCGGCAGCGGCGATGCGGGACGAGATAGAAAACATCAACCGGTACCCCGACATAGCTTTTGAGGAGATCAAGGAACTTCTCGCCGGGATCCACGGAGTGGATCCCAAGAATATCGCCATTTCCCACGGGGCGGAGGGAATGCTCCAGGCCATGGCCAAGTGTTTTCTGGAACCCGGTGACGAGGTGCTCCTGCCTTCGGCCACCTACAGCCTCTACCGCGAACTCTCGAAGCTGATGGGGGGACGGATCGTTGACGTTCCACTCAAAGATCACACGTTAGATCTCGAGGCTGTCTCCGATGCCGCAACAGAGAGGGCGAAACTTGTCTGGCTCTGCAACCCCAACAACCCTACGGGAACCGTTTTCCACCCGGGTCTCCTTGACGGACTCCTGGATTCCCTTCCGTCGACCGCCTGGGTAGTCCTCGACGAGGCCTACGCAGAGTTCGCGGAGCAGGACCTGCTTCCCGACAGGGCAAGGCTGGTCTCCGGCGGAAGAAACGTGATATCCATAAGGACTTTCTCAAAGGCTTACGGGCTGGCGGGGGCAAGGATCGGTTACGCCATCGCCCGGGAGGAGGTCATTACCGCAATAGACACCGTCAGCGAGCCCTTCAACGCCAATCGGGTCGGTATTGCCGGAGCCGTGGCTGTCCTGACCCTTGACAGGGAAGCCTGCGAAAGGGCCAGGCAAATGATCATTTCGGACAGGGGAAAAACCTCTGATGCCCTTAAAGAGATGGGTCTCGAAGTCGCCCCCTCGCACACCAACTTCATCTTTTTCGAGACACCTTTCCCCGCCGACGCCGTGGCCGAAGATCTCCTTAAACAGGGAATAATTGTTCGACCCTGCGGCGGCTGGGGTTACGACAGGGCGATCAGGGTGACCATCGGGACAGGTGAGGAGAACTCTGCCTTCCTTGCGGCCCTGGGCAGAACCATCGAGCAGATGAAATACAGAACCGGGGAATCCCCGGGAAAACCGGCAAAGGAGGTGGCCCATGGTTATCTTCGATAAGGCGACCAAGATCTACGAGGACGGAACCAGGGCTGTCGACCGTCTTGATCTTGAAATAGAGCGCGGTGAGATAGCGGTACTTATAGGGCCGAGCGGGTGCGGAAAGACAACATCCCTGAAGATGGTGAACCGCCTGGAGGAACTTACCTCCGGCAAGATAGTGGTCGGAGGCAAAGACATTCACTCCCTGGACCCTGTCGAACTCCGCAGAAGCATAGGATACGTGGTCCAGGAGATAGCCCTTATGCCCCACATGTCCGTGGCCGAGAACATTGCCATAGTCCCCCGGCTTCTCGGATGGGACAAAAAACGCATACGCAGGCGGGTCGATGAGCTCCTGGAACTTGCGAGGCTTGACCCCGCCAGGTACAGGTTCCGCCTTCCCGACCAGTTGAGCGGCGGACAGAAACAGCGTATTGGTGTACTGAGGGCTCTGGCTGCGGACCCGGAGGTGGTCCTGATGGACGAACCGTTCGGTGCCCTCGACCCAATAAGCCGCGAGGGGCTGCAGAACGAGCTCCTGGAACTCCAGAACACTGTAAAAAAGACGATCATCTTCGTTACCCACGACATGGAAGAGGCCCTTCGCATGGCCAACAGGGTAGTCATCATGCGCCAGGGACGCATAGAGCAGATGGGCACACCCGATGAGATCCAGGATAACCCCGCGACGGATTTCGTGAGGAACTTCATCGGCGAGGACAGGCTGGCCAACATTTCTCCCGATTCGCCCCTGGACATCCTGGTCCAGGAGCCGATACTCCGGGTCAAACCTGGACGAGCCGCTTCGGAAGTGCTGGATATGATGGAGGACGAGGGGTGTGAAACAGCCCAGGTCGTCGACAAGAACGGCAAATGGCACGGAATGGCCCTTCTCTGGCTTCTCAAACAGGCTTCACGAAAGGGACTCTCAGCGGCCGACGGTCTCACGCGGGAACGTAAGTTGCTGATCGAGGAGGCAACCCTGCGCGACGCCGCGGAAATGCTTGCCGACAAGGATCTCCCCATACCGGTAGTCAACGAAACAGGAGAATTCGTCGGTATCGTCACCCAGGCGGGGGTGGCCAGACTCACCATAGGCCGCCTGACCCGCAAAAGAAGGGAGGTTAAGGACTGATGCCGGACCAGAAGCCCCTTCTTGATCTTTTCCTGGCCTACATCATACGTTTCTGGCCGAGGATCCTTTCCCTGACGTGGCAGCATATCATGATATCTTCGATAGCTCTTGCCATAACGCTGGCTGTATGCATTCCCCTCGGGATCTACCTTACCAGGAACGAAAAGGCGGCACCCTACGTCATCGGCGTGGCCAACATTTTCCAGACCATTCCGAGCCTTGCCCTTCTGGGTTTCCTGATCTTCATCTTCGGGATAGGCAACGACAACGCGATATGCGCGCTCTTTCTCTACGCAATGCTGCCGGTCCTGCAGAACACCTATACGGGACTGAAAAATGTCCCGAAGCATCTGATCCTGGCAGCACGGGGCATGGGCATGACGGAGTACCAGATCCTGATGCGCGTTCAGATGCCCCTGGGCCTGCCCGTGATAATTGCCGGGATAAGGGTTGCAACAGTCTGGATCATCGGGACTGCCACTCTCGCTTCGGCCATCGGAGGCGGGGGTCTTGGAAGACTGATATTCTCCGGCCTTGCATCTATCCGGAACGAGGTTGTTCTTGCCGGGGCTCTTCCCGCTACGATTCTTGCCCTGGTAGCGGATCAGGCATTGAAAATGTTCCAGGCTCACGCTGACCCCAAACGCAGGGCCTTGCGTCTTTCACAAAAAACGGAAACATCGGCAGACAGGCCGTAGTCGCATCCTGTCGAAAACAAATCTGAAAGGAGATGGGAAACATGAAAGGAAAAACACTTGTGTTCATGCTGCTGTTCGCAGTGGCCGTAGTCGGATTCCTGGTCTACAACAATACGAGGCAACCCGCGTGGGAAGAGGTAGCTCCCGGCGATGACCCTCTTGCCTATGAAGGCACCGTGAAGGTGGGAGCCCAGACCGTAAACGAATCCATAGTTCTTGCATGGATGGGCAAACTGCTGGTCGAGAATCATACAGGCCTTTCCGTAGATATCAACACGGAGTTCGCGGCATCATCGGTCCTGCACCAGGCAATGGTAGGCAGAGAGCTCGATATCTACCCTTCATGGACAGGCACCCAGTTAACGGGCATTCTCAGGTACGAAGGACCCAACCTTCCATCGGAAGAGACATTCAAGATGGTCAAGGAGGGGTTCGAAAAGACCTTCCAGATGACCTGGGCAGCCCCGATAGGCTTTAACAACACATACGTAATGGCCATCCCCGGAGCAAAGGCCGAGGAACTCGGACTGAAGAAGGCCTCAGACCTCAAGGGACATTCGGAAAACTGGAAGCTCGCCTCGGACGAGAACTTCGACACCCGTCCCGACGGTTACCCGGGTTGGACCGAGGCCTACGGTATAGAGTTCGGCGAGGTCCTGCCAATGCAGTACTCGATCATGTACAGGGCCATCGCGGAGGGGGAAGTTGAGGCGATCGTCGCCTATTCCACCGATTCCCGCATAAAGAAGCTGGGCCTGGCTCTTCTGGAAGATGACAAGTCATTCTTCCCCGATTACAGTGCGGCTTTCGTTGTCCGGATGGACACCCTCGAGAGATACCCCGCCCTGCTTTCGATTCTGGAGAAACTGAGCGGACAGATCGACGAGGTCACCATGTCGGAACTCAACGGAAGATTTGATGATGGAGAGGAACCCGAGGATATCGCAAAGGACTTCCTTACACAGGCAGGGCTGATATAGCCAGAAGCTCGAGAACAGGGGCCGTCCGCTGATGCGGGCGGCCTTTTTGCTGATTTTCTCTCGACATGGTACATTGTGCACTGGAATAAATGTTTGACCCATCCTGAAAAATGTGAGGCGATAGGCCATGTCCATGAGAGATATTTTCGATGGCTCCCCTTTCGGGGGGGGCGGGGGGCAGAAACGTCAGGCACCCCCCCTGAAACTCAAAAAAGGCGTCTGGATCCTGTTCGGTATCGTCATTTTGCTTGCGGTAGTCATCCCCGCCACGGCCACTTTCTATACCGACATGCTGTGGTTCCGGGCGAAAGGTTTCTCCCAGGTCTTCTGGACAAGACTTATTCCCCAGTGGATTCTTTTTGCTCTTGCGGCGGCGACAGCATTCCTGTTCTTCTCCCTGAACTGGCTCCGGGCCAGGAAAAGCGCCATAACCGGAATGACGGAATATACTGACGGAACCGAGGTCGTGCCTTTACGGGCCTCCGCACTGCTGGTGCTTGCAGTTTCGGCGGTCATGGCCGTCATGAACGGTCTCGGCGTCCGTTCTGAATGGATGACGGTGCTGCAGTTCCTTAACCGGACACCCTTCGGGAAAGGTGAACCCCTTTTCGGCAAGGATGTAGCCTTTTATGTCTTTGACCTTCCATTCTGGTCGCTGATCCAGGGCTGGGTAATGGGAACCCTCGTAACGGCAACCCTCGGGGTGGCCCTGATATTCTTCATGGCCTCCCTGCCAAGGATGAGAGAGGAGAACAGGCTCTACATTCCTGCCAGCGCGAGGACCCACCTTTCGATCCTGGGCGCGGTAGCCGTTATCGCCTGGGGAGCAGGGATCTGGCTTGAGAGGTACGGCCTCCTCCTTTCGGAGGGTGGCATCGTATTTGGAGCGGGCTACACCGATATTCACGCGAGGCTTTTTGCAATCAACATCATGGCCCTCCTTTCTTTGGTAGTGGCGGCCCTCCTGGTGGCAAACACCTTCCGCAGGACCTGGCGCCTGGCAATTGCGGGCATCGTCCTGATGGTAGGCGCAAGCGTTATCCTCAGAGGTGTAGTACCCGGGATCATCCAGAAATATGTTGTTGAACCCAACGAGTTCTCCAAGGAACGTCCCTATATTGAATTCAACATCAACAACACCCTGGCGGCCTACGGGCTGGATTCTCTTTCGGTCATCGACTTCACCCCCGATGACTCCATTACCCGCGCGGACATCGAGAACGAAACAGACACCATCAGCAACATCCGCCTCTGGGATTACCGACCCCTGCTGAGAGCCTTCAAACAGTTGCAGGAGATCAGGACCTACTACGACTTCCCCGATGTGGACATAGCCCGCTATACCTTTGACGGAACCTACAGGCAGGTAATGCTTGCGGCCCGCGAACTTGACGTCGACCAGATCCAGAACCCGACCTGGGTCAACCGGCACCTCGAGTTCACTCACGGATTCGGGATAGTTATGAACTTTGTCAACGAGGTTGACAGAGCGGGTAAACCGGTCCTGATAATCCAGGACGTCCCCCCAAAAATTTCTGTACCTCTGGATATTGACCAGCCACGCATCTACTTCGGAGAGAAGAGACTCCCCTACTCTCTCGTCAAGACCGACGTGCTGGAGTTCGACTACCCCTTGGGGAATTCGAACATGAGAACGACCTACGAAGGTACAGGCGGGGTAGCTATCGGAGGCCTCTTCAACAGGATCATGTTCTCCCTCCGGTTCAGGGACTCCCAGATCCTTTTCACCAACGTTATAAAACCGGAGAGCCGCATTCTGATGTTCCGAAGCATCAGAGAGCGACTGAATGTTGTCGCCCCTTTCCTCCTTTACGACTCCGATCCCTATCTTGCCGTAATGGGTGGCCGGCTGGTGTGGATCCAGGACGCATATACCGCCACGAGCCGTTACCCTTACTCCAATCCCGTAACAATCAGTGGAACCCGCCAAAAGGTCAACTACGTCCGCAACAGCGTAAAGGCCGTCATAGACGCTTACGACGGATCGATGTTCTTTTATGTTGCCGATACTGACGACCCTCTGCTCAAGACCTGGCAGGGAATTTTCCCGGATCTCTTCACGCCCATCGAGGACGCTCACCCGGAATTTTGCACCCAGATACGTTATCCGATGGGGCTTTTCCTGATCCAGAGCGAGATCTACCGGACATACCACATGACGGACCCAAACACCTTCTACAACAAGGAGGACGTCTGGCGGCTCTCAACACAGACCAGTTCCGGCAACCTGAATGCCTACTACGTGATAATGAGGCTTGCCGGAGAGGAAAAGGCCGAGTTCGCCCTTATCGCTCCCTTTATGCCGGTGGGGCGGGACAACATGATCGCATGGATGGCGGGACGCTCCGATGTTCCCAACTACGGGGAACTTCTCGTCTACAAGTTCCCGAAGCAGAAACTTATCTTCGGTCCCTCACAGGTAGCGGCCCTGATAGACCAGGACCCGGAGATATCCGCCCAGCTGTCTCTGTGGAGCCAGCGGGGGTCCGACGTAATCAGGGGCGATATCCTCGTCATCCCCCTGGGCAATTCGCTGCTTTACGCTCAGCCTCTCTACCTGAGGGCCGAGAACAGCGACCTGCCGGAACTGAAGCGTGTCATTGTTTCCTCGGGCGGCAAGGTCGCCTGGGCCGAGACTGTGGATGACGCTCTTTCCATCCTTATTTCAAGACTTTCCGGTTCCACCGGGGCGAGGGTAAGCACTCCGACCCCGACTCCGGACAGGCCTGATGAACGCCCTCCTGTCATGCTTGGGGATAATGCAAGAGATCTCTCGGCACAGGCGAGGCAACACTTTGAAGCAGCCCAGAGGGCCTCAAGAGAAGGAAACTGGGCAAGGTACGGAGAGGAAATCGAAAAACTCGGGGAAGTCCTTGAGGCTCTCATGAGGGAAACGGAATAGATAACGACCCACAGCAAAAAGCCCCGCCTGATGGCGGGGCTTTTTTATTCTCCATCCCTGGAAGACAGGCCTGGAGGTACTATCATCCGTGAGACCGTTATACCGGTCTCGGTAAGCCTGATGGTTCCTTTTGTTCCGTCAGCGACAAGGTATCCCTGCCCGGCAAGGCCTTGAGCCGCATCCCTGAGAGAATCGATAAACAGAAGACCCTCTCCCTCGGGCAGGGCACCGGCATTTTCCATCCCGGTGACGGTCATGATGAAGGCCTCTTCGGCGTCCATGGGATCGAGCCCGGAAACTTTCATCAGGGTATAAAGAAGCCAGCTCCGAAACCAGAAAGGGGAAAGATCCGGCGGAACCCTCCCCGAGCCTGAGGAAATATCTTTTTGCGTTATCCCTTGAGGGCTTCCCCCCGAGGGCAAATCGGGTGCCCCATCATTTTCATTATGAAGCCGAAGTTCCGGTTCCGGTTCTGGTTCCGGTTCCGGTTCTGGTTCTGGTTCCTGTTCCTGTTCTGGTTCCTGTTCCTGTTCCGGTTCTATCTCGATAATTTCATCATCGAGGTTTGCTTCGGGTGCAAAGACCTGCTTAAGGTTTTCGTCAGCTCTGGTAATGTTATCCACTACTGCTTCCTGCTCCGTATCGCTGTCCTGGTCCGCTTCCTGTCCAACCTTCGGGCCAGGCATGTTTTGTTCGTCCAGCCAACGGGAATACCAGTCTTTTTGCCTTTTCCACTCCAGCACAACGGCATCATCGGCACCGGTACCCTCCGGGCGGGAAGTGCTCTCCCTGTTGAGCCAGTTCCTGCGGGTGCACTCGTAGCATGAAGTCACCATCTCCTTCCCCTGTTTGCGGAAGAGAGGCGATGCGTCCACATCGAGCAGGACATCGGGGAAGGTCCTGCCGCAGAACTGGCAGGTGAATCTGTCCCTCCTGAAGATCTTTTCCCTTTCTGGACTATCCAGAACAGGCTTTCCAGACATTGGTCACACTCCCCTGAGTGTTCTTTCCACCTGAACAATATATCACAGTGAGACCTCGAGAAGGGCATCCCGAAAAGTTGACGTTCACTATTCTAAAGATTTAAAATAGCTTAAGTTGCAAGTAAACAGGAAAGAGGAACACCAAATGAATATATCCCTGTTTGTTCTTGCCCTTTCACTGATTTTTCAGACAGCCGGGACACTTGCGGCCATGAGGCTCCTTATCGTCGCAAGGAAACACCCCGCGGTGGTTCTTGTTGCCGTTACGGGAGTTCTTATGCTTTTCCGCAGGCTGCGAATGCTCCTTTTTGTCATGTCAGACAATGCCCTCCCGGAGTTTTTCCTGCTCCAGGAATCTTTGGGCCTGACCGTCTCCCTGTTTCTTCTTGCTTCGGTCCTGTGGGCGGTGCCACGCCTGCTGGGGCTTCTGCAAACAAGGGACGAACTTGCGGAAAAACACTCCACAGCATCGCAGATCATTAAAGACCTTGCCATACCGGCATTCGTGATAAACACAGACCACAAAGTCACCCACTGGAACAAAGCCTGCGAGAGGCTTACCGGAGTATCCGCCATGGACATGATCGGCTCCGATGAACCCTGGAGGGCCTTCTACGGGGAAAAGAGACCGGTCCTGGCGGACCTTGTTCTGGAGGGTGCCGGGCTGGACAGGGTAAAGAAAATATACGGTGACTCCTGCTCTCCCCTTGAAGGCACCAGGGGCGGACTGGAAGCGGAGTTTTTCCTTCCCAAGATCAACGGTGGCCGGTGGCTCTCCTTCATGGCAGTCCCTCTTTTCGGACCTGGGGGCACCATCAGCGGTGCCATCGAGACTTTCCTCGACAGGACAACGGAACGGGAAAAAGGGCTTTCCCTCTCAAGGAGCGCATCAAGACTGCGGGCGCTTCACGAAATATTGCAGGAACTGGCTGGGGAAAACGAAATTGCCCCCCTGATGGAGAAAACCGTGAGGCTTCTCGACCGGGAGATGTCCATTATAAATGTAAGCATTGTGAAAAATACATCGACAGATAAAGAAAAAACCTTCACCCCCCTTATAATCGCGTCCACCTCGATCGACCCTTCTGAATACGGCATCACAAGCGACAGGCTCAGGATGTCGGGTAAAGGGCTCTCCGTCAGATCTGCCAGAGAGAAACGCATGATAGTTACCCCGGATGTGTCTTCTTCTCCCGACTTTTTCCAGTTTGTTGAGAGTAGCGTCTCCGAAATAGATGTTCCCATCATGGACGGAGAGAGGGTTCTCGGTGTCATCTCGGCAGAGGGAACCGGGCCTTTTGACACCTCCGACGAGGAACTTTTCACCATTCTTGCGGGACACCTGTCATCGCTCTGGAAAAATATCGAACTGGTAAAAGAGATGGAATCCATGGCCCTGACGGATTCGGTCACTGGGACACCAAACCGGCGGGCACTTCTGCAGAGGCTCGAGGAAGAGGAGAACCGCCTTTCCCGGAGCGGAGGAAAAATCTCCCTGGTCATGCTGGACATGAACCGGTTCAAGGAAGTTAACGACACATACGGACATTTCATGGGAGACGCGGCTCTCAAGTCAGCGGCAGAAACAATATCGGACTCACTACGCAGCTGTGATTTTGCGGCCCGTTTCGGTGGGGACGAGTTCGTCATCCTGCTTCCGGACACCGGGCCTGCAGAAGCAGATGTGGTAATAGACCGGATTATCAGGGGCCTTGGGAACCTGAGGGTAAAGGGTATCCCCATGAACCTCTCCGCCGAATACGGACTCGCATGCTGTCCCGATGACGGCAGGAAACTGTCATCGGTCCTCAAGTCCGCCGATGACCGCATGAACGCCAACAAGAACAGGGGCTAGGGTCCAACAGTCAACAGAGTCATCCCTGCCAGACGATCCAGAAGATCCCCACGGGAGGTATCAAAATCGTCGACCTCTCTCCCGGGGCGCAGGGTTGTTATAACCGCCTCGCCAAAAACGTGACGCCCTTCGATACCCCCCCTGGAGGTGCGAACTCCCCAGAAGGAATGAAAAACACAGGGCTTACCCCTGTACTCTCCAAGGTAGAGCATGATGTGCCCCGGAATCCTCAGTAGAGTCGCGAAAGGTTTTCCTTTCAGCAAGAGGGTTTTCTCTTTTTCTTCCCCTGTGAGCCCTTCGAGGGAAACGAAGTGGTATGCCTTTGCCTGCGCCGCGGAGTTTCTCGGCAGCCATATACCAAAGACAGCGAAGAGGTCCCTCATCGCGCCGGAGCAATCCCTGTTCCCCAGAGAATCACCCCACCCGTAGGGAGTCCCCAGCATTTCGTTGACCATCAGCGCAACGTTCCACCGGGTGAACTCCAGGGGTCCATTCGACGTTGACCCCGCGGGCAGAAGCGTATCCTCCAGAAAAGCATTGCCGTCCCGGTCCCTTGCAGGAACACCTGCTCTTATTGGCCCTCCCCTGACTCCGGCAGAAAATATCGGGAGGATCGTCCCGATCTTCGCGGAAAACATGTAGGAACCTTTCTCGTCTTTCACCGGCACGTCATCTTTTATGACAAATGCGAGGGGGCTTTCCCTCCATATTTGAGCAAGGCCTTCGTCAACAAGGGCCGCGTCCCTTGAATCCACCCATCCGGCCGCGTACCCGGTCTCAACGAAAAGCCATCTTCCGTCGGCCGAAAAATGCCCCGCAAACAGGGGTTCCCCGGCCTTTACCCTGGAATTTTGAAGATAGTCGAAAGGGAAGCCCTCGCCAGCGAGGGACGGGTCACGGAAGAATGGCCGGTCTGTCGGGAGGGCGCGCAGGTCCGTATCCCTGCAGGCGACAGTCTTGCGGTTCAGGCTGCCCCAATCTTTCATGGCACAGTTCACCTTGAGGCTTTCCAGAAATTCCCGGGAACGGGGCCTCAGGTTTTCGCCCCAGGGCAACCTTTCCTTCCAGGCATCAAAAGCCCACAGGGCATTTTCGGGGGAGATGGAAGGGATCTCCCTGTTCCAGGGAGAGAAGAACCTTTCTTTGAACTCCTGCTGAAGGACCATGATCCTGGAAACCGGGACCAGCGGCTTGTCGAAACTTTCATCGACGAAACGGAGGGCATTCTGGGTAACAGCGCAGGCCCGTGATGAAAATGGAGAAAAGAGGAAGGCAAGAACGATGACCGGGATAAAAAGAAAAAACAGGTTCGCCCGACTCAGGGGGCATCTTTGGGATATCATATATCCAGAAGGTTTCCTTATCCGGAAGGAGGTATCTTCATGGGGCTGGAGGAACAGGTATTCTCTCTCTCCAAGGTCGCTTTGGCAATGATCCTGGGGGGAATAATCGGGCTCGAGAGGGAAATGATCGGAAAACCGACCGGAATGAGGACTCACATGCTTATCGGGGGTGCGTCCGCTCTCTTCACCCTTCTCGGGAGTGTGATAATCGTCTATTTCGGAGAGGTCCGATGCGGGACAGACCTCATCAGCAGCGATCCCATCCGTGTTATACAGGCCATAGCCCTGGGGATCAGTTTCATCGGAGCGGGGACGATAATGCAACACCCCGAGAGGCGCAAGGTGATCTACCTTACCTCTGCCGCATCTATCCTCTTCACCGCCGGGATAGGAATCGCCGTGGCGATAGACCAGTTTCTTCTCGCCGGGGGGTGCGTTGTAATTGTCTGGATCGTAAACAGGGGTCTCCGGTACCTGGACAAGAAGGTCCTCAAGAAAAGGAATCCCGTCTTCAGGATGGACGAAACCGACCGACACGAGTGACCAAGGCCCCCTAAAAGGCCCCCTCCGACTCCGCTTCCAGGGTAAAACCAAGGTCATGAAAAAGGGCAACGCAGGCATCGGCCACTTCCATGTCGTATTCCACTCCCCGTCCCTTCCGGATCTCGGCCAGAGCTTCCTCGATACCCATGGCAGGCCGGTGGGGCCTCTGTGAGACCATCGCTTCCACCACATCAGCCACGGAAATTATCCTTGACTCGGGCAGCATCTGGTCCCCCGTAAGGCCTGAAGGATATCCCGAGCCGTCAATGCGCTCGTGATGCTGCAATATGATCTCCCCGACGAATGCCAGGTGGTCTATGTCCTTGAGGATCTCGTATCCAATAAGGGGGTGCATCCTGACGATGCTATATTCGTCGTCTGTCAGGTGCATCGGTTTGGCAAGGACCTGGATCGGTATGGATACCTTCCCCACGTCGTGAACCAGGGCAGCCATCCTGAGGGTTTTGGCCGAAGATTCCGGAAAGTCGAGGTGACGGGCAATGGCATAGGAGAGCCTGGCAACCCTTCTCTGGTGTCCGGCGATGAAAGGGTCCTTCATTTCCACGATCTTTTCTATGGCCCTGAGGGTCCCTTCGGTCGTCTTTAGAAGGTCTTCCTCTCTGCTCCTGAACTCCTCGTGGATCTTCTCGTGTTCGGAGACATCAGCAAGAAGGGCAAGGAGGGCAGGGCGAGCGTGAAAGACCGTCGGGGTCAGGGTCCCGGTCATCCACAGGGTACCCCCTTCTTTGCTTTTCATCCGGAAGTGGATGGGGTTTTCCATCGCCCCCAGGTTCTTTTCCGAACCGGACAAAAAGAGGTTTCTATCCTCGGGATGGACCAGGTCGCCCCATGGCTTTCCCTGGATATCCTCCGACCTGAAACCGGTGAGATCTTCAAGGACAGGGTTGATGGTCTTTACCAACCCTTCCTGAATAAGGCAAACGCCCGTTGACCTGCTTTCGAAGAGAGAAGAAGCCAGATTATCCGTTCCAGCGGAAAAAACCGCTTTGCTGCCACTCATTTAACCCACCTCCAGGTGGATGATCCTCAAGTGCCATTATTCTATCACACAGATCAAGTCGCAAATTTCGGGGGTTCCACTACGGGGTTATTCTGCTATCTTTGTGGGTATCGGAGGGATTTCCATGGATAAAACCAAGATCGTTTCAAGGCTTCTGGAGGTAATCGAGAAGGACATCCTGCCCATAACAAGGGAAGGCGTAAATGAGGGGCACAATATTTTTGGTGGAGCAGTTCTTGCATGGGATGACCTTTCCCTACTGACCGCGGGGACCAACAAAAGGGGGGAAGACCCTACTCTTCACGGTGAAATGGTCACAATCAGACATTTCTTCCGGATGAAGGACCGACCCTCTCCGGAAGAAACCGTCTTTCTTTCGACCCACGAACCCTGTTCCATGTGTCTTTCCGCCCTTGCCTGGTCCGGGTTCAAAAAGATTTTCTTCCTTTTCGGCTACGAGGAGACAAGGGACGACTTCAGGATGGGAGACGACCTGCAAATACTGGCCGAGGTCTTTTCCACGACCACTCCATCGCGGAAAAACCGGTTTTTCGAACTGACTCCCATAAGGAGCATGTTGCGCGGGATACCCGAAAGGGAGGCACTTGCATCAAGGATAGAGACGATAAGAGAGGAGTACATCTTGCTTGCCGAAAGGGTATTCGAAACAGAAGGGAACAGACCCGGGGGAGCTGCTGAATGAACCACACCGAGATCAACGTCTTCAGACTCACTGAACAGGAAACGAAAAGACTGAAGGCGGCGGTCCCGGCAGTCGGGGCTACATTGCTGCTTCTCTTCCTCGTGATCACCTGCGGGGAAACAAGCGTCACCGAGGCCGCATTCCCGCTCCTTTTTCTCCCTCTTGTGTCGCTGACATCTTTTGTTATCTCAATGAACAGGGCGGAGGATCTGCTGGGAGATATGTGGTTTCGCCGTTCCTTGCAAATCGCGGGGGCCATCCTGGCGGCAACACTCGCCGAGAGCCTCCCCTTTTTTCTCTTTTTCAGAGACTGGGGTCTCAACTGGATGCCCTTTATCGTAGGTGTGATCCTTGCCTCCGCGATCAGCGGTCTCTTCGGAGCGGTGTCGGGCGCACTTTTCCCAGGGAAGGGAAGCATTGCTTCATGGTTCGCGGCTGCCTTCCTTCAGACCCCTTCCCTGACGGGCTTCGCGCTTATCCGTCACCCGGGACTCTTCCTTCTACCCAACCAGGCCGCACTGGACCTGCTGGACGGCGCCTTCGGCCCCCTAAACGGGATAGACCTCATGCTGCCGCTGATAACGGGGACCCTCTGGATAACTGCGGGTATTTTCGTTACGGTCCTGCTCAGAAGGGCTCGAACCCCATCTCGTCCATGAACTCCCTGTGCAATGCCCGGTATTGCTCGTTGATATAGTCCTGGTGACCACCCTCCCATTCGGAGAGCATCTGGAGAATTTCTTTCCCTTTCGGATCCTCCATGTTTTTTGCGGCGTTTCCATAAAACTTTGCGAAATCGGTCTCTATGGCCAGGGCCATCCTCAGAACACTGAAATCCGATGATGCCTCACCAAGGGGAGGATCGGTCTCGGCACCTTTTTCTTTCTCCCTGACGATCCTTTCGCCTTTTGCTATCTCATCGGGAAACGGCGCGCCGGAGGCCCATTCCCCCGACCCGGCAAGACTCTCTTTATGCCCCTTGAGATAGTCGTAATGGCCCTTCTCCCACTCCGCCAAGGTAGAGAGAAGGCTCCTTGTGTCGGCCCGGCTGACCTTCTGAAGGGAGTCGAGATAGAAATCCCTGGCTTCAAGTTCCATTCTCATGGCGAAATCCAGAACACGCTCCGCCTTGCTCATATTTTGACACCTCCAGGAAATGGTTATCGAAAGCATCACTATTTTACCAGAATGAAACAGGGGCAGACCGGCCTGATGGCTGGGATAATGAATACAAAAAGCGGCCCCCCCCGAAACACGGGGTGAGCCGCCTCATGTTTGCTGGATTTGTTTTAAAGAGATATTTTGCCCGGGCCTTCGGTAAAAACCCCTATCTTCGAGGCATGGGAGAACCCGGATGATTTGCAAAGACCGACAAATTCGTCTGAAACTTCGTCGGGAACCGCCAACAGTAGACCCCCCGATGTCTGGGCGTCGAAAATCAGGTCCGAAAGGGAAGAAGGAACACTTTCTAGTCCATCGACCCTGGGGGAATAGAGTTCCCTGTTACGATACGAACCTGCCGGAACCAGTCCCATATCCGCTTTTTCGAGAGCTCCCGGCAAAAGCGGAAGTTCCCCTGTAAACAACCTGACCCCGATGCCGCCTCCCGAAAGCATGTCAAGAAGATGCCCCGCCAGGCTGAAACCGGTCACGTCTGTACAGGCATGAACCGCGCTGGAAAGGTCTTTCGGTAGCCTTCGCGGAAGGTCGTTGAGCATTCGCATTGAATCGACCGCCGCGTCGATCTCCCCCGGTTCGTCCATCTCCGCCTGAAAAGCCGTTATTATCAGGCCGGTGCCGAGGGGCTTCGTAAGGATCAGGGAGTCTCCCGGCCGGGCGCCTGTTATCTTCCACATCCTGTCAGCAAGAACCTCGCCGTAGACAGCCAGGCCGTACTTGGGCTCCTCGTCCTCGACGCTGTGCCCCCCCGCCAGAAATGCCCCGGCAGCTGCGACCCTGTCCTGCCCGCCCTTGAGAATCTCCGTCAATACTTCCAGGGGTTGGCAATTGACAGGGAACCCCACGATGTTCAGGGCAACCAGGGGCCGCCCCCCCATGGCGAAGACATCGCTCAGCGAGTTGGCGGCGGCGATCTGGCCGAAGATGAAGGGATCATCCACAACAGGAGTTATGAAATCAAGGGTGAAAATCCCCGCTCTCTGTTCGTCCACCATCCAGAGGGCCGCATCCTCACCGTGAGCCCAGCTGGTCATAAGGAACCCTTCCTCCTGGCCGGGGAGATCTTTAAGTATTTTTTCAAGGTCCGCCGGACCTATCTTGGCCGCTCAGCCGCTGCTGCGCGAAAGTTCCGTCAACCGCATGGGGGAGCCTCCTTTCTAAAAAACCGGTGAACGGTAAACAGTGAGTGGTAAACAGTAGGGACCAGTTCCGGTCCTGCCTTTTCCGATTTTTTGATCCACACCGTTCACCGTTTACCGTTTACACCTTTGAATCTGTTGCTGTCATCCTGAGGAGCGTAGCGATCGAAGGATCTGTTTTTACTTCCCTGAGTCGTGAATCGTGAATCGGAAAAAGCGAGGAAGCAGGAGACTGGATACAGGAGGCAGGAAAACCTTAAATACCAACCCGGATTCCCGCCGGTAGGCGGACGTTCCGCTTCGCTCCGCTCAGAATGACAGGGCTCTCGCCCTTCCCGTTCACCGTTTACCGTTTACCGTTTACCGTTTACGCTTTCTTCAGTACCACCCTGAATCCGCCGTCGGGGAGATCCTCCGCCGAAACCTCCCATCCCTGGTTACGTGCCAGCCTCGAAACATTTTCCCGGGAGGTTACCGTATCGACCAACACCTCTATTTTACCCCCGGGCTGGGCGTTCATTGCCTTTTTGGTCTCCACCACAGGCTGGGGACAGGATAGACCCCGGGCGTCAACTGTTGTACTTTCGCTCATATTTTTTCCCTCCTATACGCTTACTTTTTCTCTCATGAGGAAACCGATGGCAAGACAGAAGATCAGCCCCACGATGGTAGCACCGGGACCGAAAGGTCCGGGTCCAGCCGGGGAACTGGCAAAACTGAAGGTGTGCGCGATACCGGCGCCAACGATCATGCCGAGGATAAATATCCCGGAGTCGCCGTCACCTTCGCCGCTCATTATGAACTGTCTGCCCGGACATCCGCCCGCAAGGGTGAAGGCCAGACCCGAAAGAACCATCCCCATGAAGTTCCAGAGATGATTGGTGTGAGCTACGGGCTGTCCCTCCATGCCGGGGTTGAACTGCCCCAGAAGGAAGTTTGTAACGAATGCAGCAACGATGAAGGCCAGGACACCCTTGAAGAGGTGACCATCCTTCAGCATGATCAGGTCACGAATGGCGCCGACGGTGCAGAAACGGCTGCGCTGGGCCAGCCAGCCCACAATAAGACCAACGCCGAGGGCTATCCAGATCGGGGCAAACTGCGAACCAGGTCCCTTTTCCGAGAAGAATATCGGCCCGGTTCCGTCAGGGCCAAAGGACGGAGCCAATATCAGGAGAGCCATAAGGGAGACTGCCAGAGCCGGCATGATCATCCCCATCGGTTTTTTAGCCTGGTAACTTCGTCCAAGGCTGAAACCGGTCCAGAGGAAATAGATGCCTATGACCACGCCAACGGTGAGCCCGACAATACCCGCGATGGCGGTCAGATCCCCGGCGCTGAGGCGGATATAGGCTCTCCAGGGGCAACCCAGAAAGACCAGCGCCCCGATCATGGCGAACATGCCAAGGAAGAACCGTATTATCGGGGAGGAACCTGCCCTGGGTTTGAACTCCCTGTAAACAAGAGCCGCCGCTAGAGATCCGAGGATGAAGCCGGAAAGTTCCGGCCTGATGTACTGCACCACCGCAGCCCTGTGCATTCCCAGGGCCCCGGCAATGTCCCTGCTGAAGCAGGCGACGCATATTCCCATGTTGGCAGGGTTGCCCCAGAAACTGAGCAGGGGCGCGAGGATCCCTACAACCGCTCCCGTGACCGCCGGTCCCATCCGGGACATCAATAGTCTGTTAAGGCTTGAAAACATTACCTTCAACTCCACCTTTCCATTTTGTAATGTTTTATTACTCCGGTTGATCTCGTCAGGATCAAGCTTCCGGCAGGCGAAGAGCAACACACATGAACGTACGCGCATGCAGATCGGCGACCACGCTGCCCGAGGTTTTAGAAAAATCTTTTTTCAGCCGGAGAGGAAAGGATGGGAAATACCATCGGAGAAGAATCAGGGACAGTTCCGGCGACCTTCCGGGACAGAAGTTGGGCAGCAGTCATCACTAACGACGAATGAGCGCGGAACCCGCACTCGTGTGACTGCTCATCGACTCCGGTTGGCCATGGCGGAACCTCCCTTCATTTCGGGTTTTTTGCTTTTCCGCGAGAAGGATATCAGAAAGAGATCAAAAAGGGAACAAAATGGAACAGGGATGTATCGGGGGACCCGATCGGCCCCCGTTCACCGTTCACGCCCTTGATTTTCGTCTCACGTCTCACGTCTCACGGGGCTTGCCCTTCCTGTCTCCTGTCTCCCGTCCCCTGTCTCCTGTCTCCCGTCTCCCGTCTCCTGTCTCCCGTCCCCTGTCTCCTGTCTCCCGTCTCCTGTCTCCTGTCTCCTGTCTCCCGTCTCCCGTCTCTCGTCTCCTTTCTCCTTGCTGTTCTGTCATGTCTTTATCAGTTTACATAAGTGTTTATGTTTCTGTTACAATACCGTTACAAAGCCGATGAAAAGACGTTACAACACTTCCTTATACTTTCTCCCAGAAAGGCCGGCAAAAGGCCGGTACCCTTTTCAAGGAGGAAAATAAAAATGAAGCGTTTCGGAGTGTTTTTTGCGGTTTCTGCTCTTCTTTTCGGCATGTTCGCAGGGTCGGCCATGGCTGGCCAGATCCAGGTAAACGGCTCCACCACGGTTCTTCCTATCGCCCAGGCGGCAGCTGAGGCCTACATGGAAGCCCACCCCGATGTCAACATCTCCATCTCGGGCGGCGGCAGCGGCAACGGCATCAAGGCGATCATCGACGGCACCACCGACATTGCAAACGCCTCCAGGTTCATCAAGCAGAGCGAAGTTGAAGCAGCCGTCAAGAACGGCTCCTATCCGGTTCCCTTCGCGGTAGCCGTCGACGCCATCATACCGGTGGTACATCCCTCCAACCCCGTTAAAGACCTTTCCATCGACCAGCTTCGCGACATCTACATGGGCAAGATCACCAACTGGAAAGAGGTCGGTGGACCCGACAAGAAAATAGCCGCTGTGACCCGCGACACCAGTTCCGGCACCTTTGAGGTCTGGGAAGAGAAGGTCATGAACAAGGAAAAGATCATGCCCGCCGCCCAGGTCGTGGCATCCAACGGAGCCATGGTGCAGTCCGTGGCCGGCAACCCGGCAGCTGTAGGCTACATCGGCATCGGCTACCTCGACAAGAGCACAAAGGCTCTCCTTGTAAACGGCATAGAGGGGACCTCAAAGAACGCGCTCAACGGTTCTTTCCCTGTTTCACGTTACCTTTACATGTTCACAAAGGGCTGGCCAACTGGCGAAGTCATGGATTTCATGAACTTCATCCTCAGTGATGCAGGCCAGAAGATAGTAGCAGAGTCCGGTTTCGTCTCCCTTCGCTAGACCCTGATACATAATTACTGTTTCCCGGCCCGAACCCATGCTGACATAATGGGTTCGGGCCCTTATTCACTTCACAAAAAGGAGGGTTGAACCGTGACGACATCTCTTAAAGAGGACAGGATACCCCGACTCGTTATTATGGCCGTCGCCTCTCTCGGCGTGGCGATAATGCTTTTTATTCTTTACTCCCTGGTCCGTGACAGCATTCCCATTCTTGCCCATGTCACCCTGTCCGACCTTCTTCTCGGGATTCACTGGTACCCCACCTACGACCCGCCGGAGTTCGGGATGCTTCCCCTGTTGGTGGGATCACTTTCTGTTACATTCGCCGCCTCTCTTCTGTCTCTGCCAGTCAGCCTTGCCCTGGCTGTCTTTCTTTCGGAAGTCTGCCCGGCGACCCTTAGGGAAATTCTCAAGCCGGTTATAGAAATCCTTGGGTTTTTCCCCTCGGTGGTCCTCGGTTTTATCGGTATGGTGGTCATCGCCCCATGGATGGTTACAAATTTCGACATCATTACGGGGCTTAACCTTCTAAACGCTTCTGTCCTTATGGGGATAATGATCATCCCCATAGTAACGTCCCTTGCAGAGGACAGTCTCAACTCCGTCCCCAGGGACATTCGGGACGCATCCTTCGCCCTCGGCGCCACAAGGATCGAGACAGTCCTTCGCAGCGTGATCCCCGCTGCCCTGCCCGGTCTTATGACTGCCGCACTTCTGGGAGTAATGAGAGCGATCGGAGAGACAATGGTTGTCCTTATGGCAGCAGGGGGGGCAGCAATTATTCCGCGTTCCCTGATGGACCCTGTTCGCCCGCTGACCTCGGCAATAGCCGCAGAGATGGGGGAGACCCCTTTCCGCTCAGACCACTACTACGCTCTCTTTTTTGCCGGGCTGCTGCTGCTTCTGCTGACCCTCGCCCTCAACATGACGGCCCTCTGGATCGAGAGCCGCGGAAAGAGGTGGCGCTCATGAGCACCGGACGCATGGCAAAGGACAGGGCCGCGACAATACTGCTCTGGTCGGTAATGATCCTTGTTTGCGCGATCCTTGCCCTTATCCTGGCCTTTCTGGTCTCGAAGGGGTGGAGCGCGATCAGTTGGGAATTTTTGACGAAAAAACCAAGAAGCATGATGACCGCCGGTGGTATCTCGACACCGATAGTCGGCACCCTTCAACTGGTGCTGGTCGCGATGGCGTTCTCCTTCCCCGTCGGTGTTTTCACGGCTGTTTATCTGGTGGAGTATGCTCGTGACGACTGGTTTACAAGGATGCTACGGCTGGCCGTTCGAAGCCTCGCGGGGGTCCCCTCGGTGGTATTCGGTCTTTTCGGCCTCGCCTTCTTTGTCATCCTGATGAACTTCGGTTCGTCCCTTCTCTCGGCAGGACTTACATTGGGGTGCCTTGCTCTTCCTGTAATAGTGGGCGCTTCAGAGTCGGCGTTGCTGGCCGTGCCCAGGGACTACCGGGACGCCTCCTATGCCCTTGGGGCCACTCAGTGGCAGACCATCCGCAAGGTGGTGCTTCCCACTGCCTTTCCCTCGATAATAACGGGAGCCATCCTGAGCGTTGGGAGGGTGGCAGGGGAGACGGCCCCGATCATATTCACCGGAGCCGCGTTCTATGCTCCCCGTTTCGCCAAAAGCCTCTTCGACCAGGTAATGGCTCTTCCGTATCACATACTCATTCTTGCGACAGCGGGAACCAACATCGAGAAGACCAGGCCGATCCAGTACGGGACGGTCCTGGTCCTGCTTTTTTTCGTGCTCGGAATGACAATGACGGGCGTGCTCTGGCGGGCAAGGCTGCGGATCCGCCAGCGAGCCCAGCGTTAGGGACGGAAGGTGGTTCTTCCAATGGGAAATGACAAATTCGTAATTCAGGGCCTGGATCTTTTTTATGGAACCAATCAGGCCCTCAAGGACATAAACCTGAAAATTCCGGAGAGGGCCGTTACGGCCCTGATCGGCCCCTCAGGGTGTGGAAAGAGCACCTTCCTGCGGTGTCTTAACCGGATGAATGACTTTATCACCACCTGCCGAATTACAGGGACAGTGGAACTGGACGGAGGAAACATCTACGACCCGGAGACCGACCTGATCCTGCTGAGGCGTCGTATCGGAATGGTCTTCCAGAGACCCAACCCCTTTCCCATGTCCATATTCGACAACGTGGCCTACGGCCCCAGGCTTCACGGCGACAGGAACAAGGGCTCCCTTCGGGATATCGTCGAAGAGAGTCTCCAGGTATCGGCCCTCTGGAACGAGGTGAGGGACAAACTGCACACCCCCGCCCTTGCCCTCTCGGGGGGGCAGCAGCAGAGACTATGCATCGCCCGCGCGGTGGCAGTCCAGCCGGAGGTCCTTCTTATGGACGAGCCGACCTCGGCCCTCGACCCCATGGCTACAGCCCGCATAGAGGAGCTGGTCCGTGAATTGCGAACCAGGTACACCGTCGTTATAGTGACCCACAACATGCAGCAGGCCGCCAGAATATCTGACACCACCGACTTCTTCCTGATGGGAGAGATGATCGAATCGGGGCCGACGCAGATGATGTTCACTTCCCCCAAAGACAAAAGAACAGAGGATTATATTACCGGCCGGTTCGGATAGGCTGGCAGAGGAGTGATCGGGCAATGACAAGTCTTACAGGACGCAAAGAGTTCGACGAGAGTCTTCTTACTATCGAGCAAAACCTGCTTAAACTCGGATCTCTGGCCGAAGATGCCATAAGCAATTCAATATGGGCCCTTCAGAAACAGGACGAAGCTCTTGCCATGAAGGTAATACAGGGAGACGATGTTCTGGACGCGATCACCCAGGAGATAAACGAACAGGCCCTCATGATGATCGCACGATACCAGCCTGTGGCGCTGGATCTTCGGACCATATCTTCCATCCTCCACATGGCGACTGACCTGGAGAGGATTGGGGACCTGGGCAGCGGGGTAGCAAAGGTGGCAAGAAAGATCTTCCACGAACCTCTGATAAAACCTCTTATCGATATTCCCAGGATGGGCGAGAGGATCAGGGAGATGACCGATGAGGCGCTGAAGGCCTTCATGAACAGGGACTCAGCCCTTGCGCGCGAGGTATGTGCAATGGACGACGAGGTGGACGACCTGGACAGGCAGATCTTCCGGGAGCTGCTGATGCTGATGATGCAGAACCCGCGAAATATCGAACAGGCAACACACCTGATCCTGATCTCCAGGAACCTTGAGCGGGCCGGGGACCACGTAACTAACCTTTGCGAACACATCGTCTACATGACAACCGGTTCTTTCGTCAAAGCGGGAGACTTCCGAAGGCCCCATGAAGGGAAGACTGATTAGAAAATGCCCGAGAGGATCCTTGTCGTCGAGGATGAAAAAACCATAGCGGAGCTGGTGGCTGAGGCCCTCAAGAGGCGGGGTTACCGCGTCGAGTTGGCCCACGACGGTGACAGTGGTCTGCTTGCGGCGGAGACATCCCTGCCCGATCTGGTGATTCTTGACGTAATGCTCCCTGGAATGGACGGATGGGAGGTCTGCAGGAGGATCAGGGAAAACCCCTCCACCAGAAACACGCCTGTCCTCATGCTGACGGCAAGGAGGGAAGAGAGGGATCTTCTGGCAGGTTTCGATGTGGGAGCCGACGACTACATGAAGAAACCCTTCTCGGTAAACGAACTCGCCGCAAGGGTCAGATCTCTTCTTCGGCGGGCAAAAGGGGGCGCCGAAGAGGGCTCCATTACAAGCGCAGGTCCCCTGATAGTAGATAATGACAGGGAAGAAGCCTTTCTCGACGGGGCACCCCTGGACCTTACCGCTACGGAGTTCCGTATCCTTGAGATGCTCTCCTTGCCCGGGTCTGGGGATACGCCGCGGCAGATACGAGAACCGTGGACATGCATGTTTTCAGACTGAGAAGAAAAATAGAAAAGGATCCCGAAAACCCGAGACTTATCCACACGGTCCGGGGACGGGGGTTCAGGCTTCAGGAAGAGGGTGTCGCCGATGAGAACTCTTAAAGGCCGTATGACCGACCTCATAGCTACCGTGCTGGTCCTTGCCCTGGTCTCCGGCTGGTTTCTTGTCGGGAACAGCGTGGAAGAGAGAATGATCTCCCAGACGGAAAATGATCTTCTTTCCAGAGTGACCATCCTGGCTGGAGTGCTCCAGGACTCTGGGGTCAAGGGGGTTGAATCCAACGTTACGAGGTGGGCCGGCGATGCCCGGACACGGGTAACACTGATCACCATGGACGGTAAGGTGATCTTCGACAGCGAGGCAGACCCCGCAACTATGGACAGTCATGCCGGGAGACCCGAAGTAAGAGAGGCTCTTCTCTCGGGCACCGGTATTAACACCAGGTACAGCAGATCCATCGAGAGCGACCAGATATACGTCGCTCGCCTTGCTGCCAGGCCAGACGGCGAGGCCCTTGTTGTAAGGATCTCACTCTCCCTCTCCGAGGTCGAGAGTGCCGTTGCCTCCGCAAGAAAAAGGATCCTCGTCTCTCTGGCATTTGCCGGCATAGCGTCACTCATTGCGGGGCTCTTTTTCATTCGACAGGTTACCCGCCCCCTTGAAGAACTGACTATTTCCGCACTCGAGACAAAAAACGGCGCCAAACTGCGTTTCCCCAGCTCTGGCAGCCTTGAAATACAGCGCCTTGCCACAGCACTGGGGGGAATGTCCGAGAGGCTCGACGAGGTCCTTGAGGATCTTCGCCGGGAAAAAGCATATCTGAGATCTCTACTTGAAGCTCTCCCCACGGGTGTGCTTGTCGTCGACATGCAGAAGAAAATACGCTACGCGAACGCCGCCCTTGGCAAACTGCTCAGGGATATCCCTGACAGGATGGACGGGTGCTTCTATACAGGGGCTATCAGGAAACCTGAACTGATCGACCTGATCGACAGCGCCTTCGGCGGAGAGGATCGTCGCGAATCTTTCGTTGTCCGGGATCGAACCGAGACATTCCTGGAGGCCCAGAGCGTCAACATAGGTCAGGGTGTTCTGGTGGTACTCAATGACTTTACCGAGAGACACAGGTTGGAAGAAACAAGGAGAACTTTCGTCGCCGACGCGGGGCACGAACTCCAAACCCCTCTCACCTCCATAAGGGCGGCAGCCGAACTGCTTCTCGACGAAGGCGGACCGAACCCTGAAGCAACCAGGGAACTGGCTGAAAAAATAGTGCTTCAGCAAGAGAGGATGACAACCCTGGTGGACGATCTTCTTCTGCTTTCCCGGCTCGAATCGGTGGTTACACCCGAAAAGGGAGAGCTCGTCGAACTTGACAGGGTCATGGAAGAGGCTGTCTCCTACCACAGAGAGCTCCCCCAGGCTTCTTCAATACGCTGGGAAACAACCATAAATGGGCCCGCACCTTTTACGGGGAGGCCCGACGAACTCGACCGGGCCTTCGGGAACCTGCTGGACAACGCGGTTAAATATACAAGGAAGAGATTCGGGGATTCCCCAGGAGGGGTCATCAAGGTCTCTCTCGAGCATCACGGGGACCTATGGAAAATAATGATAGAAGACAACGGCACCGGGATAGATGAAAGTGTCAGGGAAGCCGTTTTCGAAAGGTTCCAGAGAGGCGAAAAGAGCCGCTCCAGAAGTGCCGGATACTCCGGGGGATACGGCCTGGGACTTGCCATCGTCAAAAGGATCGTCGAATCACATGGGGGAAAGATCGAGGCCCTCAAAAGTGATGAGGGAGCACTCCTGGCCGTTACATTGCCGTGCAATGTTTAAAAAAACGTAAGATTTTACACCAGGGTTGCTTTTTTTGCAAGTCCCGGTATAATACCCTGGTTGGTATATCGCTAACAAATGTATAAATTATGCAAAAACCCGAAGGGGGTCATCTTTTGATCCGAAAAATCCTGAGGGATTCCGTTTTGTCGTTGTTGATCGGTTGTACCGTCTCTTTCCTGGTCTACACGACTGCAGGCGATTTGCTGGCGGAGTCCCCGGCGGATGCCGTCTCCAGATGGAGTCGGGCCCGTGTCGTCTCGAAGCGCGTTCTGGCTCTTGACGCCACCGTCGCCGCTGCTCTTGGTGAAATGGACCTTGAACCGAAAGACATCGTTGAATGGCACATGGACGATCCGGAATCGAATCTCAGAAAGTTGTGGCAGATGAAGCCTGCCGACCAGAAGAACGCTTCCGTGATCGCGCTCTACATTATCCACCAGAATCGCAACATCGATGCGGAGACGGTCTGGAGACAGGCTGTTTCTTTCGTACACTACAGCAAAAAGTACGATGTTCCTCTCACTCTTGCCGTTGCGGTCGCCAACACGGAGAGCCATTTCAATCCTGATGCGAGAAGTTCATACGGCGCTGCCGGTGTCATGCAGGTGGTATGGAGAATTCACTCCGATCTCCTTAAGGTCCACGGAGGGATCCGCAGCGAACGGGATCTTCACGATCCGGAAAAAGGCATCGCTGCAGGCACACTGCTTCTTTCCAGGTACCTCCAGGCATATGGAAGCACCCAAAGAGCCCTTGGAAGGTATTACGGCGGTCCTGTGGAAAATTATTGGCCAAAGGTTTCCAGAAATATCAATCGTGTAGTAAGTTACGGGCTAGAACCCGGTATTTAGAAAACTTTGTCCACAGGCTTATCCACATTTTGTGGATAAGCCTTTTTTTGCGAAATCCTAGATCCAGCCCTTCCTTCTGAAAAAACGCAGCATTCCAACCGCCGTTACTCCCATAACACCAAGAAGGACAGGGTAGGCCCATTTCCACCCCAGCTCCGGCATGTAGTGAAAATTCATACCGTAAACCCCCGCGATGAAGGTCAGTGGAATGAAAATG
>Ga0334887_1001208_pt1 | contig 34736 bp, 34 predicted proteins | sample GraSluR1_MG_10_FD_207217 | JGI IMG/M metagenome (GOLD analysis project Ga0334887, IMG submission 207217) | Sludge microbial communities from methane-producing bioreactor in Wageningen University, Netherlands - Granular Sludge_18_07-R1 | ecosystem: Engineered > Bioreactor > Anaerobic >...
CTAATCGCAGCAACCGCATTCGATCTGGATCTTTTGATAATCCTCGGCGATAGACACACTTCCGTGGAAGATCGCCTGCGCTTCTTCCTTCAATGTTAGCAATTCAGCGCCTCGTGCTTCATAGTGGATTAAGTAGAGGTGTTCTGCGCCAATGCGGCTGGCTATTTTGGCCGCCTGGGCGGCGGAGGAGTGACCCAAACCGGCTCCTGTCGCTTCATGAATGACGATGTCTGCCCCGGTGGCGAGATTTACAAACGAATCACACGGTTCGGTGTCGCTGGAATAGGCGATTGATTTTTCACAGGCAAGAAAATCAAAGCGCAGCGCGTTGGTGGGCAGAAAATGATTGACAAAGGTGCTGGTCACTCGCAGATGGTCAGTCTCTATCAAGGTTGAGATGTGGTCAGGGGATCCATTGATGGTCACAAATTCGACCGGGTAGAAGTTTGGCCAATCCTGCCAGCCTGAATTATCCATCAATTGTTGCACACTGTTGAGGGTATGCTGGTTGGCGTAGATGGTCAGGGGCGCTGTACGGTGGGTCAACCACATGTTCATCAGCAGCAAGGATACACCGCCGGCATGGTCGGGGTGAAAATGGGTCAGGATCAGTTCAGTGATATGGTCAGGGGGGATTTCGAGGTGCAGCATACGTTGAATGATGTCACCCGGACAGTCAATCAAGATGTTGTGGCGATCGATGCTTAGCAACATGTGGGTGTTGCCGTGGGCAAGATCGGGGATTGAATTGGATGTGCCTAAGAAACGTAATGTCGCCATGTGAATTCTCTTTAATTTCTTAAAATTGTACCTTAACTCCTGCTATTGGTATAACCATAAAACCAGTTGAGGTGTTATGAAAGCCTCGATGAATGCCGCCAGAACGAACAAAGGCATACAGATGCCAAGTGTGATCTTGAACCAGACCGCAATTGACTCGATCCACACCTCCCCGATACCTTTCTGTTTGGAGGGTGCCAACAGAACTGCCACTGCATGCAAGGTGGCGGCGGTCGCCAGCAGCAGCGCGGGCAGTTCGAGTATGCCATGCGGCAGAATCAATGCCAGGAGATAACCGGCAGGAATGCCGCTGCTGATCAGCCCATTGAACAAGTAACCGACGGCAGCAAAGGTAACCAGGGCGGGCGCGATGCCTGCAACCCCAAAGGATATTGATCCCAGAAAGCCGGCGATAAGGATGGCACGGATATTCTGCAGGATGATGAGAGCCACCGAGGCCTTTGACAGATAGGTGAGTTCAACGATGCTGCGCAGGTTTTCATTCAGTTCGTCGAGGGAGGAGACCTCTACAGGAAAGCTGAATACAGAAACCATCCGCCAGCCGATGGCAAGCCCGGCAGCAGAGAAAATGAGGGCAATGACAATGCCATAGCGCATTTTTTTCAGCGCAGGAAAAACTTCCTGGCGGTACCAGCTGAACAACCCGGCGGTGTTGCCTTTGAAGGAACGCCAGAAGGTCTGCCAAATCCATTTGAGGTTGAGGATGTCAATTTCCCTGCCCAGCAACTTTTCACGGGCAAAATGAGAGATGCCCACTCGTATCAGCATGTAACTGAGCACCAGCAGGGCAACCACCATCCACCACAGGTCATTCACATTCTTACCCCAGAACATGATGAAGGCTTCAATTTGGATCAGAAACGCTGATGGTATGATGATGAAACTGGCGAGTAAATTGGCCGCCCGCACGGAGGTTGCCTGGGCAGAGACAACCACAGCACCGCTGACCATCATAATTGCCTGGACGATGGTCAACACGAACACCATCACGATGGTGGAGGTTTCGGGCAATGGTATTTTCTGCAGGATCAGACCGATCAAATAGACGCTCATCCCCAGAAAGCTGCCCACCAGGGGTGGTACGGTTGAGGCGAGCATTTTGCCGAAGTAGAGCTGCCAATCTTTGAGCGGTGAATCCAGCAGCGGTTCGATGGAACCGCGTTCTTTTTCGCCGACGAAAGTGTCCAGCGAAATCACCAGGCTGATGGAGATCGGGAAGAAACCGACGATCATCAATAGCAAGGGTATCAATCGCTCCGCAACGATGACCGCACCATATTGCTCAACAAAATTGAGCATCTGGCGTACAGCGTAATTCATCAGGTAAGGGAAGAAGGCGGTCAGAAACACGATAGGGAATACCACCCGCCAGTCACGGAATTGATCTTTGACTTCGCGGCGAGTGATCAGCCAGGCTGGCCAGATTTCGGCTTTGACATGGTTGAAGGAGTTGTGCAATGCGGCCATGTCAGGATTCCTTCTCGGTGTTCATAGATACCACCTGTAGGTAGGCTTGCTCAAGTGAGCGATTGACCTCTTTGCATTCGATAACCGATACACCCTGGCCGATCAGTTCAGACAGTAACAGCGGGGTTTGCTGTGGTGGATCTTCAATCGAAAAAGTCAGTGTGTGGTCATCTTGGGATGTCAATCGAATGCCGGGAAGTTGGGCGGTATAGGCCCATTGATAGGGAGCGTGGGTATAGCGCACAAGATATTGTGTCTGACCCACCATTTGCGTTTTCAATTCAGCAGGTGTGGCATTGTGGAGGATTTTTCCATTGTGAATGATGGCGATGCGGTCAGCCAGTTCTTCGGCTTCGTTTAGGTTATGGGTGCAGAGCACAATGGCGCGATCTTCACTGCGCAACTGAAGGATGGCATCTCGCACCATGCGAGCGCTGGCCGGGTCCATGGCGGAGGTGGGTTCATCCAGCAGCAACACCGGTGGATGATGCAGCAATGCCCTGGCGAGAGCCAGCTTCTGGCGCATGCCCTTGGAGTATTCCCCCAATCGTTTGCTGCGAATCTGGTAGAGACCGAATTGGGACAGCAGTTGCTCAATGCGAGGTTGGTAGGTCTTGTGATCCAAACCGTAGAGCTGGGCGAAAAAAGCGAGATAGTTGATGGCATTCATGCGCTGGTATAAGCCGTGATGTTCTGTGAGTACACCCACATTGCGCCTGACCTGGTCAGGATCATTGATCACTGAATATCCTTGAATGGTTGCATCACCAAAGGTCGGCCTGATGATGGAGGTCAACATGCGCACAGTGGTGGTCTTTCCCGCACCATTGGGGCCCAGCAGCACCAGAACCTCGCCCGGATTTACACGGAAATCGATCTGATCAACGGCGACAAAATCATCAAAATGTTTGGTTAACTGTCTTGCTTCAATCATCGACAATGCATTCTTTCGTACCCTGTTTTGTTTATGATACTTGATTCCCCTTGTGAATGCTGCCAGGTAAAACATTAGGATTTGTTTATCTGGCAGGTTGTTTGTTGGAGCGGGATCCCAAAGCCAGCATGATTGCGCAGACAATTGCAAGAAACAACCAGAAAACTCGATTTGCCACAGAAGCAGTGCCGGCATCCAAACGCAAGAATTCAAGCCCGAACATGCCCACTGACAATGCCAACAACAGCAACCAAAAAGACGAGCGCTTTACCATCTTGTCAGTCTTTGTTTTCTCGAGTTGGAAGAACAAGAGAACGTTCAGCCATGACCACAGCGATTGGTACAAGAACAGGGGATGGTAGCGGTCTACTTGCGCGTAGCCCGGCAGGCGGAAGGCTGGATCAATCACAATTGCCCAGGGCAGATTGGTGGGAAGGCCGTAGTTCTGCTGGTTGATGAAGTTGCCCCAGACAATGATGCCGACCAACATGGGAATGACGGGAGCAATGATCCTCAGCCAGGTATTGATGTCCACTTTTTTTCGCAAAATAACCACAAAGAAACCAACTGCGCTGCCGATAAATGCGCCTGGCAGGGCAAAACCGCCCTGCCAGAAAGCGAGAAAATCCAGCGGACTGCTGCGGTAAAAACCGGCAACAATGCCAATTGATTGCGCTGAGGGAGGCGGGAAGGCAGTGTACCACAGGCGGGCACCGAGGATGGCGAAGATGAGCATCAATAGGGCCAAATCCCAAAGAAAGGTAGCAGGTTGTTGGTACTTCCTGGCACGTTTATTTGTAATCCATACTGCCAGCAAGCTGGCAAACACGATCAACAGGCCATAATAGGAGAACGACAGCAAACCAATCTGGATACCAACGCGGGTGAAGGTCATGGCAACCAATGGATCATTGTTGCTGTTTGGCTTGCTTCACCACGGTGATTATCCTTTGCAGGACGGTGATCTGTGAGAGCAGCGCCAAAATGGCAATGCCAATCAGCGGAATCTGGAACACCAGGCTGGTGATGAAGATGAAGAACCGTTCTACGCGGGTGAGGATGCCGACCTTACAGGTGTATTGCACGGCTTCGGCTTTGGCGCGGGCGTAGGAGGTGATCAAACAGCCAGATAACGTTATGAATGTCAGCAGCACGCCCAGTGGCTGTCCTTGCTGCACGAAATACCATCCGAGGGCGGTGAACAAGAAAAATTCCACCATACGGTCCAGGGTTGAATCGAGAAAACCACCCAGGGCAGAAACCGAATTGCTGCGGCGTGCCATGGTGCCGTCCAGCGCGTCAAACATCACCCAGAACAAAGCAACCAGCCCGCCCCAGGTCAGGTATCCCAAGGCGATTAGCACAGCGGCGATCACATTGCCCAAACAGCCTATGACAGTGGCAGCGTTGGGGGTCAAGCCCAATGAAAGGAGCACATCGGCGATACGCCCCAACACAGGCTGTGACCAGCCTCGCAAGCGATCAGTCAGGGTGATGGCTTCTTTTTCTTTATGCATCATCTGTATCTTGCCCGGCAACGGTTTGATGGCTGTCATCCATTTCGTCGTTGTCATCCAATTCTTCATACCTGGTGATAAGGATGTCACGGTCACGTCCGCCGCCATTAGAAGGCCCCAGGATGCCCTCGGCTTCCAGTTGGTCGATCAGTGAGGCGGCGCGTGGATAGCCGATGTGGAATTGGCGCTGCAGCAAAGAGGCATTGGCGCGCCCGGATCGCAGAATAAAGCGCACAGCTTTTTCAAACAGTTCATCGTTTTGGTCTGTTGCGTCTTCGATCATTTCTTCCCAGGGGGCTTCGCTCTCCATCTCTGTTGGCGCTTCTTGTTCATAGAGTTGATGCCAGTAGTCGATGACGTTTTCTATCTCACTGTCTGAGATCAAAATGCCCTGGGCACGGATTGGCGCACGCACTGAAGGATCGACATAGAGCATGTCACCGCTGCCAAGCAAGTCTTCTGCACCGCTGACATCCAGAATGACGCGCGAATCAACCCCGGTGGCGACCTGGAAGGCAATGCGAGCGGGGAAGTTGGCTTTAATCACGCCGGTGACGACATCGGTGCTGGGTCGCTGGGTGGCGACGATCAGATGGATGCCGGTGGCGCGCGCTTTCTGCGCCAGGCGGGTCAGGCTATGTTCAGTTTGTTCAGGCGCAATCATCATCAGGTCGGCCAGTTCATCGATCAAGATGACGATGTTGGGCAATTCCGATTTGTTCTGGCGTTTCATCTTGCGGTTGTAAGCTTCGATATCGCGAGCATGCTGTGCTTCCAGAACGCGGTATCGGTTTTCCATCTCGACCAGCGCCCACCTTAGCACGGTGAGCATGCGTTCCATGTCGGTTTCCACTTTGCCAATCAGGTGAGGAAGTCCATTGAAGCGCACCAACTCTACCATTTTGGGGTCGAGCATGGCAAAACGCAGTTCTGCGGGGCTGTTGTTCATGATGAGGCAGGCGGTGAGTGCTTGCAGGCAGATGGATTTGCCCGAACCGGTGGTGCCGGCGATGAGCAAATGCGGCATGGCGGCCAGGTCGGCGATGACGGCAGCGCCGGATACATCACGGCCGAGGGTCAGCGCCAGCGGGCGGGTTTTGAATTTCTGCCAGGTATCGGTGGTCAACATCGCGCGCAAGCGTACGATGGTTGATTTGGGGTTGGCGACTTCAATGCCGACAAATGAATGCCCGGGCACAGGCGCCTCAATGCGCAGGCGCTCTGCCGAGAGTGCGCGCGCCAGGTCCTGCGAAAGGCTGGAAATTTGCGATATGCGAATTTTTTTGCGCTGAATGGTGCCGTCGGGGCGGTGCACCTCAGTGAAACCGGGTTCGACCGCATATTGGGTTACAGTGGGACCGATGCGATAGCCAACCACACGTGCTGGGATGTGGAACTCTTCGAGGGTTCTTTCAATTAGCAGGGCTGTGTGGCGGATGTGCTGCTCATCATTGACGTATTCACTTTCATCAAGCAATAAGTCAAGCGGCGGCAGGTTGCCGGGCCGAAATACCGGTGTCTGCTCTTTTTCTTTGACATTGATATCCGCTTTTGCCGTAGGTGCAGAAACCGCAGCAGTTTGGGTTTGGTCCGTTCCCACATTGACAGTCGGAAACTGGCGTGCGGGGTGATTGCTTGTCACCTGATCCTCGCTCCATTGATCGAGCCAGGTGAGGATTGCCTTCAGCAACCCGGTGGTAGAGAAGAAAAGGAACATTACCAGAGCGATCAGCAGCAGGGCAGCCAGTAAGGGTGGCAGGAGGAACAACAATAGCTCTGCCAGTCCCCAGCCCACGATACCGCCGTGCATGCCTTGCAGCGCTTCCGGCAAAGAATGTTGGTTGAGGATTGAGAGCAGCGGCAGAAGGCAGACAGCTATCAACTCGATCAGGATGATTTTGCCCAATTTGATCTTTCGGTCTGGATGGATGGTGATTCTGAGCGAATCGATCCCCAGCGCAAAGAAGCCGATCAGGACAAAGTAGCTGCCCCAGCCGAACAACCTGCGCAAGAAGGCTGTATAATTCGCCAGCAGATAACCAGTGTTCCATTCAAGCAAGCCGATCAGGCTGATGAATGCCAGTGTGATCATCAGCCATCCGAAGATATCCCAACGATACCGCGCAAATGGAAAGGAAAATCGCCCATCCCGCGTATCAATGAGAGTGAGGTCAGTTTTCTGGGTGTTTAATTGTGCTTTGTTGTTTTTTTGTGTCATTCGATGGCGACCAGACCCAGGCCAAGTCGATGGCGGTCTGTGTCGATATGTAGTATTTTAACGGTAACTGCCGTTCCAGGTGTAATGGAATCCTGGGGGTTTTGGGTCATAAAGAATTTTGACAGTGACGAGACGTGAATAAGGCCCTCGATGCCCTCTTCCAGGCGCGCGAACGCGCCATAATGAGCCACGGAGGTGATCATCGCTGAAGTTTGTTCGCCCAGGTGGTATCTTTGGGCAACTGACTCCCACGGATTGGGTTGCAGGCGTTTCAGACTGAGAGCGATACGACCGCTCTGTTCGTTGATCTGAAGCACTTTCACCTGGACGGTGTCACCGATGGTGACATGGTCGGCAGCGTTTTTCACCCTGCCCCACGAAAGTTCAGAGATATGGATCAGGCCTTCTACCCCGCCCAAATCAACAAACACGCCAAAGTCGGTGATGTTGGTGACCTTGCCGCTAACCAGGTGCCCGGGTTCGAGGCTCGAAAACACGTTGTTGCGCTGGCCTTCACCAGCCAATGCCGCTCTTTCTGAAAAAACGATACGCCGCTGCTGCTGACTGCATTCGATCACCTTCAGTTGAATGGGTTGATCGAGGTAGCTCATTAAGATGGCATAGCGTTCATCTTCATCGTCAATACCGGCTAATTTGTTGAGGTGTGATACCGGGACAAATCCCTGAATGTTTTCGCCATCCACCAACAAACCGCCACGATTGTACCCTGATGGCATCAGTTCAATGATGGCATCTTTGGCATACAGTTCTTCAACAAAAACCCAATCCACTTTTTCAAGATCGAAGCTATATTCCGTGTTGTGATCGTGGTAGAGTTCTGATGACTCCGCAGTTGCGTCTTCCTCCATTATGGAGGACCACCAGCCTTCATCCATGGCTGATTGTTGGGCTTGATGATTCTTGTTGCTGCTACCAATAATATCCTGATCGTTCATTGTGTTTTCCGCACCTCAAATACCTGTAGATCAATTTAAACCTGCGCGTCTGTAAATCGATGAAAACAAGCAAACGAAACCGCTTCGAGCGGTTGACATTGTTTCTTTCATTTCATTTGCGGGGAATGGCTGTTATCTCTGATTGTTAATCAATCAGCCCACAAGATTGTAATCGTGTGGCTGTTGATTGTACATTCTACCATAATTTTCTACTCCTGCCCGCTATTGTCTCTTTGGTGTACTTTCCCTTCTTTGGTCATGATCACTTTGGTGAGTTCATTGATGGCAATGCGTTGTTTGCGATAGTAATCGGCTTCTGAGAGGCTCAATTGTGCGGCAATTTCGCGTACCTTCATACCTTTCATGAATTTCATGTCAAGGATGTTGTACAGCAGCCATTCATTGGTGTATTGATGGCTTCCCTGCGGGCGCAATTGCTGGATGCCTTCACGCAGAACATTACGTAATTGGTTAGAGCTGGACAATTCGTCATCATCACTGATGGAATCGAGACTGAGCAGCTCATTCAGCGGATTTTCAGTTAATTTGGGACCTCCCCAAAAATGGGTGAGAGCGTTTTTGACCCACTGGGCGACCTCACCAAAATTGGTGTTGGAGGTTTCAAGCAAAGCGCCTTCTTCTTCGTTGAAGCGGGTGATGGCGCGCAGCTGCTGCAAGCGTTCGAGTTCAGGGGTGAGGGCTTGCAGGGAGAGAAAGACACGTTCCTGCGCGCGTCGGTCTTCCAAAGTCATTGAGATTCGTTCTTGCAGCAGGGACAGGCTTTCTGCCTGGTCTTCATCCAGCGAATCGTATTCGAAGCCCTCGATGCCCAACATGCCGATCAATTCTGGCGAATCACCTTCGTTGTCTGCCAGCAGCGAGGCAGTCGAGTGTAAGGGCAGGAGGGTATATTGGTCATAGGCAAGGTGGCTGAGGGATTCGCTGCGCTGTTTGAATAACACAAGTATTTCGGGAAAGAATCGACTGCGCGGTTGGTCACTTGACACACCTGATTGGGCGATCAAGTCCAATTGGGTGTCATTGACATTGGCAACAAAGGCGAAATTGGAGCGAGTCAGGTCGCGAATGGATGCCAGGGTGGTTTCGATCAACTGCTGGACATCCGCATGGGTGAATAAGCGTTCCTGTAGGGTTTCCAACAGCCTGACATCTTTGTGATTAGCGCCATAGAATAGTTTTTGTTCGATCTTTTTTCCATAGATGACGATGAGATATTCAAACAGCAGCACGCAAAAAACCATGCTGATGGGTACCAACGCCGAATAAGGGTTGCCCATGCGATCACCCAAACGGCGCACGATGGTGACAATGCCCAAGGTCAGCACGGCTGTGACAGGCCCTTGCAAGAGCCAGCGCGCCAGACGATTTTTCACTACGCGGTCTGGTTGGGTGACCCCGAAAAAAGCCACCGCATACGCCATGATAACGATAAAAATACCGGTAAAGATGTTAAAAACAAGTGCAAGAAGCCAGAAAACCTGGGGTAACTGGTTGGCGATGTCTGAACTGTAAATGAGATAGGGGAATGAGCCGACACCGAGTGCTAAACTGCTAAATAGCAAATAACTGATACGCCGGCGCGTGGTGGTGGCACGCGTGCGCAGCCTGGCTCGGTAAATGTTGTTGAGGTTGATTAATAGCGTGATGGAATAATACCCAACGAACAAGGCACTCCACACCGTTGGTGTGAAGTGCGGGGCGGGAGATGCATCATGGATGATATCTCCCAGCAAACGTCCCCACACCAGCAATACGGTGAAGATCGCAGAGATCAAGAAAGGTATCAGGTGCAGTTTTTTACGGATGGCTTTGCCGGTGGTGAACAATAGAGCGCCTGAGAACAAGGTCATCCCTGCCGGCAGCCAGATGATGGCTGCCCATTGCAGCAGCATCAGCAATTCAACCACCGCGGGGCTGTTGCTGTTGCCGGCGATGGCATCAGCAGCATTGATGGTAACAATGATTACCATTAACAATGAAAATGACATGGCGACACGATCACGCAAATTGAAGGCGAGAGAATATAATAGCAGGGCAAACGCTGTTATGGCGACGCCAGCGGTGATAATTTCATTAAGGGTGATCAGGACAGCAGTCATTACAACGGATTATAGTCTATCGCAGGAACAAACCATAATGGAGATAAATATCACGACGTGAGAGCAGAAATTCCTGGAAGCCGCAATAGGCAAAGCCATTGCTCTCCAATAATTGAATGGCAGGATCATTTTTGGTGGTTACACGAGCCAGTAAGCGCTGGCAGCCCTGATGTGATGCCCAGTCCTGGGCGGTGTACACAAGCTTGGAGCCGACCTTTTCGTGGCGGTAATTCTGGCGCACCACAAGGTCAACAATTTCGACTATACCGGTGCTGTTATGCTCTTTGAGGGCGACAAAGCCAGCAGGATTTTGATTTTTTTGAGCGATCATGACGATATCAGCTGACAGATTGATCTCTAATTGTTCTTCTGCTGTCAGTGAAGGCTGGACAAGCATTTCGCGCGGCAGTCGCACCCGTTGAAATTTGACATTTAATTCTTCTTTGGTCACCTTGCGGTGCATCTGCCAGGCATACTGGGTATGATAGGCACGGTTCATGGAGAAAAGTTCTTGCGCTTCAAGGGGTGTGCTGGTGATGATTTCGATCATGAACGAAGGAATCCTTTCGCCTAATTACTGATGAGGACATTGATGGTACAGGGGGGTAGATAATTGTTGTCGTTGTCGGTTGCCACAATGCGCAGTTGATAGTTACCCGAAGGAACGGTGGTTGTATTCCAGGCGCCGCCCAATCTGTCATCGACTACCTGCTGACTACCGGCTGAGATGGTAATCCAGAGATCGCTGCCTTGTTGTGAATATTCATATTTATAAAAACCAAGCGCCGGAAAGTTCACCGAACCACGGGCTTCGATGATACCGCTGATTTCTTCACCGTCCACCGGGAATGTCCATTCTAATATGCCTTCAACGCAGTAGTTACCATCCATGGATGGTGTGGGGGTGACTTCGGATGGAAATAGCACCAACTCTTCGGTTGGTTCCAGGGTCATGGTGGGCACTGCGAGCAAGTCCAGGGTGGGGGTAGGCAGGCCGCCATCCCAAGGGATGAGGGGTGATACAAAGGTGATCGAGATAAAGATCACACCGGCCAATCCTAAAAGCCCCATCAAGGTAAGTATGGAAGTGCGCAGCTGGCGTACAGCGGTCTCACGCTCCAATCGAAAAGTTGCCAGACGTACTGCGTCCAGGGCAGCGAATAGTTTTTGAGAATACAGTAGTGCTACAACGCCAATGACGATGTAGAACCATATCTCGATCGATTTGACAAATTCAATAAACGCCCGCATGCATTAACCTGATCAGGATCAGAGTTGTGGCAACAAAGTCAGCAGTAATTCTTTCAGGTGAGTGGCAACACGCGTGCCATACTCCAGCACCTCTTCGTGCGAAGCCTGGTGTTCACCATCCAGAGAAGCCATGTTGGTAATAGAGGAGATGCCCAAGACACGCATGCCAGCATGACGCGCTACGGTCACTTCTGGGGCGGTGGACATACCGACAGCGTCCACCCCGATTGTTTGCATGAAGCGCAATTCGGCAGGGGTTTCAAAAGTGGGGCCTGAAAGGCAGCAATAGACGCCTTCATGCAAAGGGATGCCCAGTTGACGGGCTGTGCTGCGCGCCTTGTCTTTGTATTCACGGTCGTAGGCCTGGCTCATGTCAGGGAAGCGGGTGCCAAATTCATCCAGGTTGGGTCCGCGCAAGGGATGGTTGCCGGCAAACCCCAAGAAATTGATGTGATCGTCAATCAACATCAATTCCCCTGCTTGAAAGCTGCGTTTGATACCGCCGGCAGCGTTGGTGACCACCAGTTTCTCAATGCCCAGCAATTTCATGACACGAATGGGAAAGGTGATTTGGCTGGGTGAATAGCCTTCATAGAAATGCACACGGCCCTGCATGATCATGACGACCTTTCCTTTCAATTTGCCGATGACGAATTGTCCAGAGTGGCCGTGGACGGTTGATTGGGGAAAATGTGGAATATCTTTGTAGGAGATGGTTTCAGGATTTTCCACCATATCTGCCAAAGCACCCAAACCTGAACCAAGAATGAGGGCAATTTCTGGCTGATAGCTGGTTTTCGAGCGGATGTATTCGGCGGCTGTATTGATTTCGGCGAGAGTCATAAATTTTTCCATTGTTTAACTCCTGTGTGTATAGATAGAAGGATAGTGGTTTTAGGAAAATAATAGCTATTGATAATTTATTATACCCGCAACCGTCCCATAGCGTTGGTAGTAAAGGCGGGTCATATATCTATCGCTGATTGGCTGTTGCGTGAGCAGAGGCTGTCTTTGATTTTTTGCAGAAACCGAAGGTAAAGGTATTGACAAGCTGGTTTATCTATGTATAATAAAGCCTAATTCGTACCCCATTCGTCAGGTTCCTGGCGAATGATTCCCTGAAAGGTAATTTATAGTTAGGCAGCAAATCGAGGAGATTTGTCCATGTACTGGTATGTTCTTATTTGCATTCTAATGGTTATGGCTCTTACCTACATCTATATAGATGATGGGATGCGCTTGGCCGGGAGTGTGAATGGGAAGTAAGGTACCAGTCACAGAAGTAAGAAAGACACCGCCCAGTCAAGCGAACGAGGCGGTTTTTCTTATGTGTCGAGTCGATTTGACTGAAGGAGGTAAGCAATAAATATTTCCAAACAGATCGGCAGCAAGAGTTGTCCACTCTCATAAGGTAATTTCAGCCTTCAGACCAGGCTGAGGTGCAAAGAAGAAAAATTGTGTTTTGTTTATTGTTAGCTTATTCGTAGGAGAATAAATAATGAAAAAAATTGGTTTGTTATTTGTAGTAGTGTTGATGGCGTTGGTGTTCGCTTCATGCGGCGGCGGTTTGCCCGAAGCTTGCGAGGCGGATCCCCTTGGGTGTGCTGTAGTCGAACAGGGTGAAACCGTCAAAATCGGTATGGCTGGCCCCATGTTAGGCGACTATGCCATGTTCGGCCAGGACATTTCACAGGGTGCGATGATTGCGATCAATGAGTTCAATGAAGCCGGTGGTCTGGAAGGCTTTGAGTTCGCTTTGGTGGCTGAGGACACCGGCGGCGCACCTGAACAGGGCGCGGCTGTTGCCAGTAAATTTGTGACCGATGATACCATGGTGGCGATTGCCGGGCATATTTTCTCTGGCGAGACCGAAGCTGCGATGCCCATCTATGAAGATGCCGGATTCCCGATGATGTCGCCTTCAGCGACCAACCCGCCACTGACCACGTTGGGTTCGTCAGTGTTCAACCGTCTGGCTTTCACCGATGCGGTGCAGGCAAAATTTGCGGCTGAGATGCTGTTCAATGACCTGGGCATGACCAAATTGGCTTTGGTACACGATGGTGGCGCCTATGGCCAGGGTCTGGCAGAAGAAGTGCAGAAGAATTTTGAAGCGCTTGGCGGCGAGGTTGTGGCATTTGAGGCAATCACCGTTGGTGAAGCCGATTACTCAGCTACACTGGCATCTGTTGCCGCCAAAGATCCTGAGGCTGTCTATTTTGGTGGCTACTCCGCAGAGGGCATCATCATGATGAACCAGTGGGTGCAGTCTGGACTGGAAGGGGTGTTGTTCTTCGGTTGTGATGGCACCTATGGTGTGGAATTCACCCAGAAGACGGGCGCGAACAGCATTGGTGCATTGGCTGCCTCTTTGGTGCCGCCCGATTCTGCTGAAAAGACCGCTTTTGACGTGATTTACCAGTCAACTTTTGGTCTCCAGGCTGGCGAATTAAGCGCGTTCACCTGGAGCGCCTATGACACCGCCTGGACTTTGATCGAAGCGGCAAAATCAGTTGCGTTCGTTGATGGCGATACCCTTTATATTCCTCGCAGCCAGATGGTGGCAGCTGTGCGCACTACTAACTACAACGGTTTGACCGGCGCAGTGGTGTGTGATGCATTCGGCGAATGCAATGCTTCTGGCCCGACCTTCTATGAGGTGGTCAGTGATGGTGCGGGTGGCGCTGTGTGGGTGCCCTATACCAAATAAGAAGTTCGTTATAGAATTGTTTTTGACCGGAGGGGAGAAGCAATTCTCCCCTCCGAAATTGCTTTGAGGTGATGGTGGCGGGTTTGGCTGTTAGCTGCCTAAGCCAGTTTATGATGAATTTTAATGGTAGAAAGAATAGGAACGAGAGAGCGTGATTCCATGGAACAATCAAAAAAACGAAATCTCGCCGACTTAAATCTTAGTAAATCATTACGATCCCTGTTCGGGATCGTCGTGCTTGCCCTTTTGCTTTGGCGATTTTACAATGTATTATTCATTGAACAAACCTACGGCCCAGATACCTGGGCTCGATTTGCGATTACAGGACTGATCATCGGCGGTATGTATGCGCTGATCGCTATCGGTTATACCCTTGTATACGGTATTTTGTTTATGATCAACTTCGCCCATGGCGAAGTGATGATGCTGGGCTCCTTTGCAGGTTATTTTGTGTTTGAGCTGCTGGCGATCATACCTGCGCCTTTTGCAGCCAACCCTGAAAAAGGATTTTTAAATGCGCTGCCGATCCTTTCGATCATCATTGCGTTTTTGGTGGGCATGTTCGTTTCAGCGCTCTCGGGTTACTTGCTTGAGAGAGTCGCTTACCGCCCCTTGCGCACTGCCCCCAGGCTGGTGCCATTAATCAGCGCGATTGGTGCCTCCATTTTTTTGCAGAATGCGGCCATGCTGTTATTTGGCCCGCAGCGGCGGCCGTATTTGAATCCTGACTGGTTATCACGCGGAACTGGCTGGGATGTGTTGATTGGCGGCAGGTCGGTGTTGATCACCTATACCGGCGTGCTATCCATTGTTCTGTCTGCCTTGTTGATGATCGGCTTGTATTTGCTGGTGCAATATACCAAACTGGGCCGCTCTATGCGCGCTGTGGCGGAGGACAAACAGGCGGCGGCGCTGATGGGCATTGATGTGAATGCTGTTATCAGCCGGACTTTCATTATCAGCGGTATCCTGGCAGGAGCGGCTGGTGTGATGTGGGGCATTCACAATGGCATGATTAACCACTACATTGGTTTTCTGCCCGGCATGAAAGCCTTCACTGCCGCCGTGATGGGCGGTATCGGCAATATTCCTGGTGCTATGTTGGGCGGGATGACGTTGGGTATTTTGGAGTCCTTGGGGCCGGCGATGCTGGGGATCGATTTCCAGTTGAAGGATGTGATCGCGTTCACGATTTTGATCCTGGTGCTGGTCTTTCGCCCATCGGGCTTGTTGGGCGAGCGTTTGTCAGAGGAGAAGGTGTGATGTTTACGCATTTATCGGTATATAAACGATCGTTTTCGTTTGGTCTGGTTGCCGGATGTGTGCTGGTGTTTTTGAGTTTGATCGGTTTCATTGCGATCATTGGACAAATAGTGTTTGGTGCGCGTTTTTTGACCATGCCCCAATACGCTATCATGATTGCAATTTGCGGTTTCCTGGCTGGTTTGATCGCAATTTCTCGCCGTCAAGATGAGGCTGGCGATTGGAAGCCTGTGCTGGCTATTGGGGCATTCACGGGGCTAGGTACGGGGATTCTGATGATTTTGTTCTCCCTGGCGATGGACTTTATCAGAACCGGAGGCGCTGACCCAAGGACCTATCTGGTGAAATTGTCGCCCCAGCTTTTAGAGCTATATTTGTTTGATGCCCACTGGCTGATCGCGGCGGGTTTGTACCTGGCTGCGCTGATCGCAGGAGGCTTGCTGGCGGGCGTGTTTATCAAGGCTGTCATCCAGGCTGATTGGCGCAAAAACTTAATGGAGAGAGGCAAACAGCAAGTCAATCAACTGAAAACGCTGCCGGTCGTCCTCAAGCTGCAAGCCAATAAACATGCCAACCCGATCATGATTGTGGTTGCTTTGGTATTGCTGTTCCTGATGCCGTATGTATGGGGCAGCTATTGGAACTATGTGATGGGCACGGTCGGTATATATATCTTGTTGGGACTCGGGATGAATATCATCGTGGGCCTTTCTGGCCAATTGGTGTTGGGGTATGTGGCGTTTTTTGCTATCGGCGCTTACACCATGGGTCTGATGACTTCACCGGTACCACTTGGCATCTCGCTGGGATTCTGGCCGGCATTGGTGGCAAGTGTGATAACAGCTGCCCTGACCGGCATTCTGTTGGGTCTGCCAATTTTGAATTTGCGCGGCGACTATCTGGCAATCGTTACGCTGGGTTTTGGCGAAATTATCCGTATTTTAATCAAGAGCGACAGCCTAACTTCGCTCACCGGCGGTCCCAAAGGATTGCGCAACATTGCCAAACCAACTTTGTTTGGCATGAACTTTTCCTCTGATGTGAATTTCATGCACTTGATCCTGGTGGGTGTGCTTGTCGGCATCTTTATTGCTTACCGCTTGCAGAACTCGCGCACCGGGCGAGCGTGGCTCTCGATTCAAGGCGACCAGATCGTATCGCGTGCTACCGGTGTGAATAGTTACTTTTACAAAATTTTGGCACTGGCACTCGGTGCTGCTTTTGCGGGTGTGGGTGGGGCGATCTTTGCCTCGCGCAACCAGTTCACTGGCCCAGAGGATCACATCTTGATGGTATCCATCAATGTGTTATGTCTGGTGATTGTGGGTGGTATGGGCAGCTTACCCGGGGTTGTGCTGGGTTCGTTTGTGTTGAAAGGCATCCCGGAGTTGCTGCGAGATCTGACCGATTACCGTTTGCTTGTGTTCGGTATTTTGCTGGTGGTCATGATGATCGCGCGGCCGGAAGGATTGTGGCCCAGCGGTCGTCCCCGCATCGCAGAGATTTTGCAGAATCGCAAAATTCCTCTGGATGAACCTTCTGAGGAGGTGCCAGCATGACGGCAGTAAACCACAGCAATGGTGTTCCAGTAATCGAAACCCGCTCCGTGACCAAACGGTTTGGCGGTTTGGTGGCAGTTTCTTCCGTGGATATTGTCATTGAAGATAAGGCCATTTATGCTATCATTGGCCCGAATGGCGCCGGAAAAACGACTTTGTTCAATTGTATCTCCGGTTTTTATACGCCCGAAGAAGGCGATATCCTGTTCAATGGCAGGCCCATTCAGGGATTGAGCACTGACCGCATTGCCAGTTTGGGCATTGCGCGCACCTATCAGAATATCCGCCTGTTTCGGAATCTGACAGCCATGGAAAACATCCTGGTTGGCTCTCACTGCCGTTACCAAAACTCATGGGTGGACGCGGTGCTGCATACCAGGCGCTGGAAAAATGAGGAACAACACTCGCAAGATAAAGCCTATGAATTGTTGGACTATATCGGGTTGAATGGGCTTGGTGATCATCTGGCAGTCAATCTGCCTTATGGCGCGCAACGGCGTCTGGAGATCGCGCGGGCGCTGGCGAGTACCCCCAAACTGCTGCTGCTGGATGAACCGACCGCTGGTATGAATCCACAAGAAACGGATGAAATGATTGCCTTTATCCGCAACGTGCGTGATGATTTGGGGATCACCATCCTGTTAATTGAACATGACATGCGTATGGTGATGGGTATTTCGGAGCAGATTTCCGTATTGGATTATGGCATGAAGATCGCTGAAGGCACCCCCAAAGAAATCCAATCGAATCAAAAAGTGATCGAAGCCTATCTGGGACCAGGCGCAGCGGCACTGGAAGAGAAATTCAAGCGAGGCAGACAACAATGAACGACACACTCAGAATGCTTGATGTGCAGGATCTGCATGTGTACTATGGTGCCATCCATGCACTGAAAGGTGTATCATTTCACCTCGACAAAGGCGAAGTGGTAGCGCTGATCGGCACCAACGGCGCGGGAAAATCGACCACGCTGAACACGCTCTCTGGCTTGCTCCCCCCCACGCAAGGTTCTTTTTCTTTCGAAGGGGAAGATATCACTGCGGTGGCGCCGCAAGATATTGTCAAACTGGGTATTGTGCAGGTGCCGGAAGGCCGCAAAATCTTTGCGCGCATGACCGTTCGTGAAAATCTTGAGATGGGGGCTTATATTTTCGATGACCGGGCACAAATCGAAAAGGATGTCAATAAGGCATTTGACCTGTTCCCTCGTCTGGCTGAGCGGCAGCGGCAGTTGGGCGGCACACTTTCCGGCGGTGAACAACAAATGCTGGCTATGGCGCGTGCTCTGATGACACGCCCGAAACTGCTGCTGATGGATGAACCCTCCATGGGCCTGGCGCCAATTTTGGTGGAGCAGGTTTTTGAGATCATTCAGGAGATCAACCGCTCTGGCACCACGGTTCTTTTGGTGGAGCAGAATGCGCAGATGGCGCTCTCGATTGCTGACCGGGGGTATGTAATGGAAACCGGCAAGATTGTGTTGACCGGCAGCGGCGAAGAACTGTTGGTGAATCCGCAGGTGAAAGAAGCCTATCTGGGCGGGTAAACCAAAGAATAACAACCTTGGTGAAAAATAGGAACAAACTCGTTCCTGTTTTTCTTTTTAACGCGCCAGCAGTGCTTTGATGACAGAAACAGTTGTGTCGACGGCCTCATCATTAATCCAATAATGCGTAACCAACCGGAATACACCATCCCTCCCGCGGATGACGATTCCTTGGGCGGCACAACCGGCGATGAGCTTCTCATCGGTCAAGGTAACATCTGAATCCAAACGCATATACACCATGTTGGTGGGGGGTGGGTCATTCAAAATATGGATGCCTTTGATCTGTCCCAGCGCCTGTGCCAGGTGACGCGCGCGGGTATGGTCGTCGGTAAGGCGGTCAATCATTTCGTCCAGCGCTACCAGCCCGGCTGCTGCCAATACTCCCGCTTGGCGCATGCCACCGCCCAACATCTTGCGCACACGGCGTACCTGATCGATAAAGGGTTGTGACCCTACTATGACCGATCCGACCGGGCAGCACAGCCCTTTGCTAAGGCAGAATGTGATTGAATCTACTTCTATGGTGAGTGCGGCTGCAGTAACAGCCTGCGCCACCGCCGCGTTAAAAATGCGAGCGCCATCAATGTGCACCAATAATCCGTGTTGATGAGCAAGATCCGCTGCCTTGCGAGTGTACTCAGGTGTCAGCACGGTTCCGCCACAGGCATTTTGGGTGTTTTCTAACACCAATAAGCGGGAAATGGGTGCATGGATGTCATCCGGGCGGATGGCGCTTTCGATATCATCTAATAACAGGCTGCCATCTTCTTGATTGGGAATGGTATAGGTATGAATGCCGCCCAGGGCAGAGATGCCACCGGCTTCATACAAAAATGTATGGGCTTTGTTGCCCATGATGACCTCGTCCCCCCGCTGGCAATGCGCCAGAATGGAAGCCAGGTTGCCCATGGTACCGGAGGGAACAAATAGGGCGGCTTCTTTTTCAAACAGTTCAGCGGATCGCTGTTCGAGGGCATTGATGGTCGGGTCTTCCCCATAGACATCATCGCCGAGGGGAGCGTGCGCCATCGCTTCGCGCATGGCGGGTGTTGGCAGAGTGACAGTATCGGAGCGCAGGTCAATGGTTTTCATGCTATTCCTTTTGCATCAATTATTTACCCAATCATAACAGAACAGAGAAGGATGTTTTGTTTTGTTTCAGCGCAACTGTTGCAGGACGGCTTGTAATTCATTTGGCAGCGGCGCGGAGAAATGCCTGGGCTGGTCTTCTCCTTCCAACAGGATAACCAGCTCAGCGGCATGTAAGAATTGGCGATCAAGATCGATGGAAGAATGGCGTTTGCCATAAGTCTGGTCACCCGCTACAGGGCAGTTCATGAACTGCATGTGCAAACGAATCTGATGGGTTCGTCCGGTGAAAATTCGTACACGCACCAGAGAATGATGCGCAAATTCTTCGATGACCTCGTATTCGCTGACGGCGTGTTTGCCTTTGCCGGCCGAAACAACCGCCATTTTCTGACGGTGGCTGGGGTCGCGGCTGACAGGCGCTTCTATGCGGCCTTTGACGGTGGGAAGATGGCCGTCAACCAGGGTCAGGTAATATTTCTCTACCTGGCGGTTTTTGAATTGTTTTTGCAGCCAACGCAAGGTGCGGTCATTTTTTGCGAACATGATCAGGCCTGAAGTGTCTTTGTCGAGTCGATGAACGACGCCCGGGCGGTACTCACCGCCGATCCCTTCTAATTCAGGGGCATGCGCCATGACAGCCTGCACCATTGTGCCGCTGGCGTGTCCGGCGGATGGGTGAACGACCATGCCGGCGGGTTTGTTAATGACAACCAGATTGTTGTCTTCATATACAATCGCGAGGGGGATGTCTTCAGCCACCAGCCCAACATCGATAATGGGGGGAATGGCGACATGGATGGTGTCACCGGTTTCCACTTTAGCGCCGGTTTTGGTGATTGTCTGCCGATTCACCTGCACATGGCCGTCTCTGATCCAGATCTGCACACGCGAACGCGAATGTTCTGGAAAACATTCGGCAAGATATTTGTCCAATCGTTGTGCTTCAGGGCCGCGATAGACGAATTCTTTGCTCTCAGCCTGGCTGGCAGCATTATTCGATAACTGATTCAGGGTCATGTTCCTGGCTGATTTCTGGCGCCGATTCATCGGATGCCAATTCTTCGGTTTTTTTCTTTCGGCGGTCTTTAATTTCCTCCAATACTATGCTGAGGAACATCAGCGCCACACCGATATTGATGGAGGCATCTGCCACGTTGAAGATGGGAAATTTGCCGACAGCGACAAAGTCGGTCACATGCCCCAGGGTGATCCGGTCGATGAAGTTGCCCAGTGCACCGCCGACTTCAAAAGCCAGGGCGAGGCGCAAAAGCCACTCCTGTTGGGGAATCTGGTTGTAGAAAACGAAGATGATCACCACGATGATGATGCTGGTCACAGAGAAGAGCAAGCTGTTGCCTTGAAACAAGCCGAAGGCAATACCGGTATTGTACCAGTGTAAAAACCGCACCTGTTCACAGATTCCGTCGATGAGGCAATGGGTTTCACCCAAGGCGAGGTTATTGCGTATCCAAAGCTTTGTCGCCTGATCAATGAGTATGATGACGGCGGTAACGATGATCAGTAATGCGTATTTTTGCCAGAATTTTTTCAAAATGCCCTCAACGTTTTTCCTATGATGGTTATAGCTCTGTCAGGATGGCGGCAGAGCTTCATTATTATACATGAATTCATACCATTGGTGGATTTGTAGATGTTGAGCGATCATTGATAGGGAAAGGTCAATGGATAGAAGGTGAGCAGGGCAGCCGCTGCGGCAGTCGCTGGCACCGAAACCGGCAAGCGGTGCAGCCACGTTCGGCAGAAGCAACAGCCTGCTGACCCATTCGCATTCCAATCGATCTGTGCCAGTTTGCCATAGAACAGCCTGGATGGTTATGTGGGGTTTTATGTAATCGAAATGCCAATGAGGGGTTGGTGAAGGTGTCAGGTGATGTTTCACCCGTGCACGGATACCGCCGCTGCCGAAGGCACTGCCAACATATACATACTTGCCAGCAGGCAGGCTCAACATGCCCAATGCGCCGACCGATATAGCGATTTTTTGTTTGAGCGGACCGTAGATGATGTAGGTGCCTTTTTGTATAGGCAGGTCATGTAAAATGTGATTCATGGGTCAAATTGTTGTGCAACATTTGTTTTCGATTGCCGTATACTCATTATAGACTGAATCAATAACCAATGAATTGGAGGAAAAATGCAATCAAAAATTGATGGAACCGTGATGCAAATGTTGACCGTGCATCTTCACAAAGGTGAATCGGTCTATACTGAATCCGGCGGCATGGCGTGGATGACAGGTGGGATTGAAATGTCAACCAATACGCGTGGCGGGTTGATGAAAGGACTGGGGCGCAGCCTGGCGGGGGAGTCATTGTTCATGACTACTTACACCAGTGGGGTAGATGGCGCCTGGGTGGTATTCACACCTGAAGCACCCGGTAAGATCGTTGAGTTGGACCTGGCTCCTGGTCAGGTATGGATTGCGCAGAAAGATGCTTTTATGGTGGCGCAGGAATCGGTTGATCTGGCAATTCACTTCCGCAAACGATTGAGCGCTGGCTTCTTCGGTGGTGAGGGATTTATCCTGCAGAAGCTAACCGGGCCCGGCAAAGCCTGGCTAGAGGTAGATGGAGAAACGGTGGAATATACCCTGCGCGACAATCAGATGCTGAAGATCGATCCGGGCCACATCGCTGCCTTCGAGAGCACGGTCACCTATGAAATCGAGACTGTGAAAGGTCTGGGCAACATTTTATTCAGCGGTGAGGGGTTGTTCCTGGCGACATTGCGCGGTCCTGGCCGCATTATTTTACAGACCATGCCTTTGAGTAGCCTGGCAGCCAAAATCGCCCGGTTTATTCCTAAAAGCGGTTAATAGATTGACCGAATATTTTGCAGAGGCTGGCGATTGCCAGCCTCTGTTCATTTAAATGATCTCCTGACCGTTGATATCGAGATAACGCTGGGTCTGGGTAGCAACGGTCTCATTGTTCAAATCGTTGTCGAGTTGTTTGATGATGCGCAGATAGGCATCCAACGAGCTTTCACCGTTGCTGTAAGCGCGTCTTTCACGCGCAAAACGGCTGTTGTAATCCTGTAGAAGAGATTGTATTTCCCTGGAAGCGATGAAGTCATTGGCAACATCCATGGCAACCCGCTTCCACATCTCTAAGGTTTGCCGCAGAGCATTCTCCATTTGGTCGATTTTTTGGTGGTCTTTATGAATGGCGTCGGTCAAATCTGCCAGTTTTTCGTTTAAGGTTTGATAACGTTGGGCATATTGTTGGAATTTTGTGACCAGATGTTGTGATTGATGGGGCTGGTGACAAAAATCGACCATAGACTGGTCTAACAACCGCGATTCTTTGGATACCCGCTCTACATTCAGTGCGTTTTGATCCCAGCTGGTGGTATCTATGTTGTTGGCCATTTGTTCCAGAACACTGTCGCAGTGCTGCTGTGCTTGCTGGTATTCGCGATGTGCTTTGGTCACATTGCGGTGCATGGTTTCGATTTCATTAAGATATTGATGTAGAAGATTGATAGCCTCAACGCTTTGTTCATACATCGCAGCCTGTTCTGGCAAGGCGGCGGTTTCAAAATCGGAGATGTCTATGGATTTCGCCATAGCTTCACCGGTCTCATCCAGAATGGGATCGTTGAGTTGCGCGATTGTTTGTAGTTCATCTAACAAAGAAGTGATTTGTGACTGTAGGGCTTGCGTTTCTTTGCGGGCTGCGGCGATCTGCTGCATGATGGCAATTTTCGCTTTGTTTTCTAATGATACCAGCCGGGCACTTTCGTCTTTGATCACATGCAGGTGGGGCGATTCCATTTTTTGCACGATGTCTTCGCTGGTTTGCAGCATTGTCTTTAGCTGCCGTTTGACTTGTTTATCAGCTGTCAGACCCATTATGTTCTGCATCTCCTCATGAACCTGTTGGGCTTTGTGGCTGGTTTGTTCCTGCTGTTTCTCCAGCGCCGTCAGTTGATCCATCTGGTTTTGCATGCCGGAGGCGATCATGTTACGCACTTTTTCGATTTCCTGCGCGGCGGTTAATAAAGGCAGCACCTCATCTTCTGAAATGGTTTGGTCGAGGTCAGGCAATTTCTCCATGGCTGTTTGCTGGATGTTTTCGATCGCCTTAATCAAGTTCATATCTTCCCAATCGGGCGGGCGGTCGTAATTATCAGGGGCGAATCTGGTCAATGCTGCGGCTTGCTGTTTGGTTTCGTCAATCCAGGCAGTTAGTTGTTCCGTTTTCAGGCGCCTGATGAGGATGGTCAATTCAGCCTGGGCATGCTGCAGGGTGGTTAACTCTTGTTGCAGCTTTGCCATGTCAGTGGACAAATCGTGCATAATAGCCAGTTCTTCACTGAAACGAGAAGGAGCATGCCTGCCGTCTAACTGTGCCAAAGAAGTTTTGGCGTCATTGATTGATGAGAGGATCTGGTCGGTTGTAGTTAATGTGAGCGGTAGCAATGGGTTGTTCACGAGTTGATCAGCTGTGTCATTCAGTTGCTGCCAGTTATTTTCCACCGATTCACGCAGTTGTTGGTATTGGTTCAGGATGGCGACTGCTTCCTTACCACGATCAGGGATCGAGTTCATTTTTTCATAAGCCGCGGCCGAAACCTCTAAGGTTTGCTCCAGTTGGCCGGGTTCCAGTTGGTTGGATACCTGGTATGCCCGGTTTAATTTCATGCGAGCGTCCTGCATCTCATACAAAAAACCTGACGGATCAAGATTTGATGGCAATCGTTTTACCGTACCTTCAGCTTGTTTGATGCTTCCTGCCAATTGATCAATGGCAGCTTGCAGTAATTGCGCCTGCTCCAACCATCGGTGCGATTCGGTGAGGGTTTTGGTCAGTTCTGGGCGGGTTTCTTCCAGTATCTTATGCGTTGCGGTCACATCGCGCAGGGTTTCGATGTCCATGGTTCTTGGTTGGTGCAGGGCAAGCAGGTGGGCGGGTATTTCGGTCAGTCGCTGGTGGATTGCCTGGTGTGTCCGTTTGAGTTTGCCGACTTCTTCACCCGGAAGTTTATGATCGATCAATAATTGCGTAACCTCATGCAGTTCTTCCAATTGCTCCCAGGCGGTGTGAACGTCAGCCGTCACGCGGTCTCTGATGCGAACAAGACTCTGTATCTGATCGCCCAGCAGCGTCAACTGGCGGTCAATGGTCACAGACAACTGCTCCAACTGGTTCACCTTGCGCAAGGTTTCAAACCAGTGGTAAGGGCCCAAAAGTCGGTTTTTGATATCGGGAATTGAAAATTGGTCAACCTCTTCACGCAGGCGTAAATAACGAGCCATTTCTTTCTGGCGGTTGTTGTTAAGTTGCCCCAATTGTTTTTGGATAGATTGGTACTGCTGCTCGAAAAGCGATTTTTCTTCAATTTCTTGAAACACCGCCACATGCTGCTCATATCGATTGAGGTCAATGTCGTGGGTTCTCAAGGCATTCAGGATGTCTGCCATTTTGGCTTTGGTGTTGGCACGCCAATACCTTGCGGCAATGTAGATGACAAATACAAGCAGCAAAACAATGAAGAAAATTATCGCGAGAGGCGACTCATTCATCAAAGTATAATAAGAAATGACCATGATAAGATTATTGTAGCATCATCTTAAAAATTTGAAGACCTAGACTTGTTGCCAAATTTCTACAAATATTACCTTACGAGGTGAAAAATGTTTTCTCTACGTAAAAATGAATCTACCCACCAATTCCTGGCTTTTCTGGATGAATGGTTTGCCTCTCTGCCCACTCTCTCTTTCCCGCAAGCAGGTTGGGACTTTCAAAAAACCGCTTTGATATCGGTTGATTTGATCTGCGGTTTTTGTGAGGAAGGACTGCTTTCTTCGCCACGCGTGGCTGCCATTGTGGAACCAGCAGTGATGTTGATGCAGTTGCTTTGGGAGCACGGGGTGCGGCATTTTGTGCTTACGCAGGACAACCACCCGCCGGAGGCAGAAGAATTTTCTGAATTTGGTCCACATTGTGTGAGCGGTACGCGTGAAGCGGAGACAGTGGATGAGATCAAACAATTACCATTCTTTGATTCGATGACGGTGATCCTGAAAAATTCCATTCACAGCGGGATGAACACGGAGTTGCATCAGTGGTTGGAACAACATTCGCAGATTGACACCTTTGTGGTGGTGGGTGATTGCACAGACCTGTGTGTGTATCAACTGGCGATGGATCTGAAGTTGCAGGCGAATGCACGCCAGCAAAAACGGCGGGTCATCGTGCCTGCCAACTGTGTTGATACCTACGACATGCCTGTGGAAACAGCCAAAGAGCTTGGCGTGCTGCCGCACCCGGGCGATCTGCTGCATCAAATATTCCTCTACCATATGGCATTGAACGGGATCGAGGTCGTGAAGGAAATCCAGCCATGAACACGGGGAGTGACCGATATTAGCCGTTGTCTTTCAGGATTTGCTGCAGTACGGTTTCAACCGGGGTATAGGTGAACCCCAGGGTCTGTTCTGCGTAAGCACCGTCCACGATTAACCCTGCTTGCCAGGTACGGGCATAATCAATCGAGAAATTCCACAATGGCAGGCGCTTCTTTTTGTCCGCACGCATGGTGGTCATTTGCGCTATTAATAACGCCAGCCAATCCGGCAAGGTCAACCGTGGCGGTTTGGTCCCAGTCAACTGCCAGACTTTTTGTGCGAAGTTTCGATTCTTCAGATTTTTAGCGGCCAGCAGAAAGGTCTCGCCCACGGTGCGAGGGTTTCCTACACACAGGGCAATGGCTTCTGCCACATCCTCCATGGCGACATATGACATATTGTGTTTGCCAAAAGAATGGAAGGGTGGCGTATTTTCTGTCAGCGGTGAGAACAGCGAACCACCCAGCGATAATCCTTCTCTGGCGATCATCATTACAGGTTGCAGGATGGTAACAGGCAGCCCGCCTTCTTCCATGAATTTTCGCACAAAGCGTTCGCCGTAATATTTGCTGTCTGCGAAATGGCTCAAGCGCAGATCGCTATAGGTCGATTGTTCGGTGATCGGCGCACTACCGGATTTGCCATAAACCAGCGCCGAACTAAGGAATATCACTTGTTGGATTTCTTCGCGCATGGCAGCCTGCATGACTTTGACCGCGCCCGTAATGTTGATTTCGTCGTAGTGATGCGTTGAGGGTGTCCAGAAGGCATCAAAACTGGCGAGATGAATCACCACATCACAACCTGATACAGCCTTTGTGAGGGCGGCGTCGTCCAACAATGATCCGTTCGTGACAGTGACGCCCATTGATTTCAGTGCAGAAGTGTCACTATTTGGCGGTATCAGTGTGGATAAATGACAACCTCTTGTCTGCAATTTTGCGGCGGCAGCCAATCCGAGCGGAGTATTTGCGGCGGTAATGAATATTTTCATAGAAATTGCCTCAGCGTTGGTTTTGCAGAAGTATATTATTAATGGGAGGGATTGTTTTGTGCGGTTCGGTATGACAAGATCGCCAGTTCAACACTGAGATCCTGGTTGACCACAAAGATTGATTCAGGCACTTTAAGGGTGATTGGGGCGAAGTTCCAAATGGATTGAACCCCACCAGCAACCATCAAATCGGTTACCTGCTGTGCCGCTTCGGTGGGGGTGGTGATGATTCCGATGGGTATTTTGTTGGCCATCAACATGTCAGCAAGATCGCTGATCGCATGAATAGTCAGTCCCGCGATTTGGTTGCCGATTTTTGCGGGGTCATTGTCAAACAACATTGTCAGGTGCAGGCCATATTGTTGGAAGCCCGGGAAATGAATCAAGGCATTGGCGAGATTGCCAACACCTGCCAGGGCGGCTTTTTTGGGTTGTGATAGGGCCAAAAAATGCTCGAGAGTGGCTGCCAGACGTTTGACATCATAACCGACACCCGGCCTTCCCTGGTCAGCAAGATAGCCTAAATCCTTGCGGACCTGGGTGGAAGGTATTTCCAGCAAGATGCCCAATTCTGTTGAACTGATTTTATGCTTGCCCACCTGCATTGCCCGCATCAATTCCCGGTAATACATGGGCAGACGTTTGAGTGTAGGGGTAGGGATATCGGACAACCTTGCCTCCATCGCGATGTCATCCTGTTAATTAGCATACCATACTTGTGGCAACAGTGTACACCGGGAAGGTTCTGTAGAGCGGTGAATAAAAAAACAGGCCAGTTCAAAGAACTGACCCGTTCGATGGATAAAGCAACTGCTTAGAAACCGTAGATCTGGCCGTATTTTTGTTTCAGATAATTTACATAGGGTTGCGGATCAATTTTTGAACCGGTGACTTTTTCGATAAGTTCTTGCGGTTCATATTTGCTGCCATGCACGTGGATATTTTCACGCAGCCATTGCAGGATCTCGCCGAATTCACCTTGTTCGATTTTGCCATCGATGTTGTCAATTTGCTCATTCATCACATCCCATAATTGCACAGAGACCAGGTTGCCCAGTGCATAGGTGGAGAAGTAACCGAACAATCCGTGTGACCAGTGCACATCTTGCAGTACGCCCATCGCATCGTTGGGAGGGGTGATGCCGAGATAGGCATGCATGGTGTCATTCCAATACTCAGGCAGTTCAGCCACTTTGATGTTGCCTTCGATCAGCCCTAATTCAATCTCCAGACGCAGCATGATATGCAGGTTGTAGGTGGCTTCGTCCGCTTCTACGCGAATGAATGAGGGTTCCACTTTGTTGACAGCGCGGTAGAATTGCTCAACCGTGACATTGCCCAATTGGGTTGGAAAGTAGCTTTGCAGGCGGGGGTAGTATTTGCGCCAGAAGGGCAGCGAACGACCGATCAAGTTCTCCCACATGCGTGATTGAGATTCATGAACGCTCAGAGAAGCAGCACCGTGCAGGGCATTTCGTGAATAAGCCGGGTTGTATCCCATTTCGTACAGGCCATGACCGCCTTCGTGCAAGGTGGACATCATGCCGGAAATCAAATCATCTTCCGCAATGCGGGTGGTGATGCGCACATCGTTGATACTGAAGCCGCTGGTGAAGGGATGGGCGGAATAATCCTGCCGGCCGCGATTCAGGTCGAATCCGATTGCTTTTAACAATTCCATGCCAAAGTCCCACTGGCCCTGTTTCGGGAAAGTGGTGTTGAGGAAAGAATCGTCGACCTGCGGTGAGTCTTTGATGGCTTGAATGATTTCAACCTGAACCGGGCGCAGTGCCTCGAAAATCGTTTTTACATCTGCGGTCTTCATGCCTGGCTCATACATGTCGAGCAAGGGGTCATAGATATGGTCATAGGGGGTGAAGAAACTGCTGCCCTCTTTGGCCAGTTCTACAATGGTCTCCAGGTTGGGCTGGAAGATAGAGAAGTTTGACTTCTGGCGGGCTTCCTGCCATTTCATCTGGGCGATAGAGGTTTCTTTGGTCCAACGCATGATGAAATCAACCGGCATGCGGGTTTGTTTTTCATAACCGCGTTTCGTGACCTTGAACCAGCGGGCGTCATCACTGTCAGGATCGAGCTGGGCGATGTGCGGTTCCAGTTCTTCCAGGATTTCGCCGATGGCTGGATCGGTGGTTTTCATGTGAATGATCTTGGAAAGGGTGGCGAGCGCATTGCCGCGGTCTTCCGCGCCTCCAGGCGGCATATACGTTACCTGATCCCATCCCATAACCGATGCAGCGTGTCCCAAATCGGTTAATTCTGACTGGATATCCTTTAGTTTATTGATCAACTCGTGCATATGTAATCTCCTTATTCATTCTCGATTTCTTCAGTTGGCAGTTGCTCTGCCTCATCCTCATCCATTTTACTCCAGACTGGTTTTGTTTGGGTAGAGGAGATATTTATTGTTATAAGTTTTATAAGAATTTTTTAAACCTCATCAGGTTAAAGTATAATTGATGAGGGTTACAACTCATTTCCCGCTTATCATTCTCATCATGTAGTTAACAAAGGAGTTCATATTTGATCAGGACAGGCTTTGTTGTGCGTATCATGGGGGTGGTGATCGATGTGGAATTTTCCACTGGTGATCTACCCGCCATTCATAATAGTTTGCATATTAAAACCCCTGACAATAGACTGATTGTGCTGGAGGTGCAGGAACATATCAATGCACAAACGGTTCGCTGCATTTCGATGCAAAGCACTTCTGGTTTGGCGCGTGGAATGGAAGTTGAAGACACCGGTGCTCCCATCCAGGTACCCATCGGGCGCGAAACCCTGGGGAGGATGTTCAACGTTATCGGAGATCCGATCGATGGATTGCCACCTGTCAAATCTGCCAAAAAGGCTTCCATTCATCATGACTCACCGCCGTTGTCAGAGCAGCGCGTTGCCACCGAACCTTTCATTACCGGCATCAAAGCCATTGATCTGTTAACGCCCTATCCACAGGGTGGCAAGATCGGATTGTTCGGCGGCGCGGGCGTTGGGAAAACGGTGTTGATGATTGAGTTGATGCGGGATACCATCGCTGAACACCAGGGGATTGTGCTTTTTGCGGGAGTGGGAGAGCGCAGCCGCGAGGGTAACGACCTTTGGCTGGCAATGAAAGAAAGTGGCGTAATCGATAACACTGTGCTGGTTTTCGGGCAGATGAATGAGCCGCCCGGTGCCCGCTTGCGGGTGGGGCTGACCGCCCTAACCATGGCAGAATATTTTAGAGATTATGAGAAACGACCGGTGTTGTTATTCATCGACAATATCTTCCGCTATATTCAGGCTGGGGCGGAGGTTTCTGCCCTGTTGGGCCGCTTGCCCAGTGCTGTAGGTTACCAGCCGACGTTGGAAAGTGAGATGGGAATGCTGCAGGAGCGTATCGCTACAACGAGTGCAGGCAGTGTGACCTCCATTCAAGCAGTGTATGTGCCGGCAGACGACATCACTGACCCGGCGGTGGTGGCAACCTTCGGACATCTGGATGCCTCCACGGTGCTATCCCGGCGTCAGGCAAGTATGGGTTTCTATCCTGCCATTGACCCCTTGTCCAGCACCAGTTCTTTGTTGTCGCCGGTATCGGTCGGCGAGGAACACTACCGGATCGCAACAAGTGTACGATCTTTGTTGACACGTTATGAAGAGTTGCAGGATGTGATCGCGATTTTAGGTATGGAAGAGCTGAGTGAAGACGACCAGACCGCTGTGCATCGCGCGCGCCGCTGCCAGCGATTTTTGACCCAGCCTTTTTTCTCAACAGAAAATTTCACCGGCCACAAAGGCAGATATGTGACATTGCCGGATACCTTGCGGGGTTTTTCGGAAATTCTGGAAGGCAAACATGACGAAGTGCCTGAGCAGGCATTCTACCTGGCCGGTACCATTGATGATGTTCTGCAGCAGGCAGAAAGTATGAAGCAGGTCAGTGAGGTCGAAGTTGAGTGAACTGCTGACACTGCGAGTGGTTTCTCCAGGGGAAGTGATCTTTGAAGGCAGCCAGATGAAGCGCATCGTGGCGCAATTGCCAGATGGCGAGATTGCCTTTTTCCCCGGGCACACCCCCTTACTGGCTGAAACCGTTGACGGTGCCGTTGTTTATGACGATGGAGAAAAGGAGAATGAGATTCGCTTGTTTGGCGGAATTCTGCGTGTAGATGAGAATGTTGTCACCATCTTCACGGGCGGAAGGCTGACTGAGGAGGCGATTGATGCTGGCGGTAGTGGATTGTTTGTTGAAACCTCAGAGGGCGAAGAGGAGTTTTCGAGATTCTCACAGGCACTGATAAAGAGATTGAAGTTATAAAGTGATGGTCATGTGGATTCAGGGTGATGACGAACCCCAAACCCCCCAACATTTGTGGCGTGAAGCCCTTTCGTCTTCGTCAATTGGCTGGGAAATTTCATTGCCAATCGTGGGCGGGGCATTTTTGGGACAGGTCATCGACCGTTTAAGCGGCAATAGTTATGTGTTTACGATTACCTTTCTGTTTGTTGGCGTGTTTTCTGGGTTTTATAATCTGGTAAGGGCTGTTCAGCGCATGCATGATACCAAAACAACAGTCAAAGGCAGGCCGATTTCCGATGAGGAATGGGAAGCATGGGACAAAGAATGGGATGATGACTGGGATACCTTTTTCGAGGAAGATATTGATGAAGAAGAGGAGCACGATTTAGGCTTATGATTGTCTGGTTTGTCAGTGCTTTTTTTGTGGCTGTGTGCTGTGTTTTGCTGCACACAATGTCTGTGCGTATGATGAACCCGGCAGCACCCGCGAAGTCGCTATCACGTTTTTGGCAATTATTCTGGATTAGGCTTTGTGTTCTCGGGGTATACTTATGGCAGTTGGTGCAGCAAAATTTACTTATCATTGCCTCTTCGATGGTTGTTTTTATTGTCACCTACTGGGCAGCACTGGTTTTTATCATTCGTCATAAGCAAGATTGGATGCAATTGAAAGAAACAAAGGATCAATCGTTATGGATTTCGTAACACCACAAGTTGTTTTCACAATTTGGGGAATGCCGATTACCAATACGGTCACATCAACATGGATTATTATGGTGATCATGATATTTTTGGCATGGCTCCTGGGCCGAAAGAAACCGATCGCTCTGGAGATGATTGTCGATTTTATCACCGACCTTTTGGGAAGTACGATGGGGGTGGAAGCCACCCCGTATGTGCCATTTATCGGTACTTTCTTTTTGTTCATCGCTGGCGCGAATGTGCTGGGTTTGATCCCCGGGGTCGAGAATCCAACCAAGGACCTGAACACAACCGCTGCGCTGGCCATCACCGTTTTCTTCTCAGTATATTATTTTGGAATCCGCAGTCAGGGTTTGGTTGGCTATCTGAAGAGTCTGGCGAAACCGATCATCATCCTGCTGCCTTTTGAATTGATCGGACATTTTACACGCGCATTGTCATTGACATTGCGTCTTTTCGGCAATGTCATCAGCATTGAATTGATCGTTGCGATCATTTTTTCACTACTGCCTTATTTCTTGCCCTCTGTTATGGCACTGTATGGGGCGGCGACTGGCTTGATCCAGGCTTATATCTTCACGATACTGGCGGCTACATATATTGGCGCTGGTGTGGTCACCACAGAAGAGTTGGTAAAGAGAAAATTGGCAGCAGCATAGTTTTGAAAGAAATCATAAATAACTTTTGGAGGTAATAACTAAATGTCACCAGAATTAATCGTCACAATCACAACCATTATTGTCACCGGCCTTGGCATTGTGCTGGGCACAGCACTACCAGCGTTGGCAGAAGGAAAAGCCGCACAAAAAGCGCTGGAAGGTATGGCACGCCAGCCTGAAGCTGCAGGAGATTTGCGTACAACGTTGCTCATCTCTATGGCGCTGCTTGAAACCACCGCTATCTATGTCCTGCTGATAATGTTGATTTTGATCTTTGCTAACCCGTTGCTTGACCGTTTCTTCCCTGCACTCTGATCAGAATGGAGTAATTGATGCTGGATATTAATTTTACGACCGTCATATGGCAGATCATTAACTTTCTTGCGCTGGCTGCAGCGCTCTATTTCCTGTTGTTCAAGGCCGTGATGAGGGTTGTGGAAAAGCGCACTGAAGAAAAGAACCGTCTGATCAACGAATTGAAGGAGAAAAACATAGAGGTAGACCGCATGCGCGCAGAGTTGGAAGAACAATTGGCGCAGGCAGATGAAATGGTAAACGAGATTGTCGAAAATGCAGAGAAGCAGATCCAGAAAAATCACGACCGCATGTTGGAACGGGCACGTCAGGAAACTGAAGTGATATTGGGAGAGGCGTATAGTGAAGCACAGGCGATTCAGCAGCAATCGATGGAAGCTTTTTATGAGCGCGTTCTTGACACGATCATTGATATTGGCGGCAAAGTAATTGGTAAAGCTGCCCCCACCGAGTTAAATGAGATATTTGTGCGTGAAATTAATGACACGTTGTGGGACCTGGGACGCGGTAACATCCGCCAGGTGCAGACTTTGCGAGACTCCCTGGGTGATCGCAAGCCCACGGTGTATGTGAACACCGCTCACGAATTGACTCCCGAGCAACAGCGCCAACTCGTGCGCACTTTCAGCGCGTTAGCCAACCGCAATGTCACCGTAGAAATTGAGATTGATCCTTCCCTGGTGATGGGAACCCGTATCCGTATCGGTGATATGATCGTTGAGAATTCGGTAGCGGCACGATTGAATGATCTGCGTGATGAAGTGCGTGAACACTTAAGCGAGTGGATGCCGAATGAGTGATGTAATGCCCAAAGAGTACATCTCTGAGCGAATTGAAGAACTGAGGGCGAAAACAATCCGTGAGGAATTTTCACTGCCCGATGATACAGTCGTCCGGCAGGTGAAGGATGATTTTAAACAGCGCTTGAAACCAGGCAAAGGGAAATCGCCACTCAAGCCAATGGAGGATTTGTTTGAAAAGGGAATAACGCTTTCTAAAGGCGAAGTCAAATTTTTCGATGTCGGCACAGTGCAGCATATTGGCAATGGGGTTGCCACCCTGACAGGATTGCCAGGCGAGAGTATCGATGGGTTGGTGCAGTTTCCCACCGGCGTGCGCGGATTGGTGTTGAACCTTGATCACAACCACATTGATGTAATTTTGCTGGGTAGTGACGAGGGCATCCGTGGTGGCGATATGGCGGTCAGCACGGGCAAACGGTTGACTGTACCGGTAGGGCCGCGCTTGATCGGCAGAGTTCTCAATGCTTTGGGCGAGCCGTTGGACGAAGGCGGGCCGGTGATTGCATCTGATCGCTGGGTGTTGGAGCGACAGCCTCCCGGCATTGTTGAACGAGAACCGGTGCATGAGCCCTTGCATACCGGTATTAAACTCATCGATGCATTGCTGCCAATCGGCAAAGGGCAGCGCGAGTTGATTGTGGGGGATCGACAAACGGGCAAAACATCAATTGCCGTGGACGCGATTTTGAATCAACGCGGAGAGGATGTGTACTGTATCTATGTGGCAATCGGCCAGAAAAAGTCCTCTACCCTGGCAGTGATTGAGACTTTGCAAAAACATGATGCTATGCGCTATACCACGGTTGTGATGTCCAGCCCCGACGATCCGCCGGCGATGCGCTATCTGGCACCTTACACAGGCTGCACCATGGCTGAGTATTTGCTGCAGTCAGGCAAAGATGTATTGATCATTTACGATGATCTGACCAAACATGCTGACTCCTACCGCGAGTTATCTTTGTTGCTGCGTCGATCGCCAGGGCGTGAGGCCTATCCCGGGGATATCTTCTACCTCCATTCGCGCTTGTTAGAACGCGCTTGCAAAGTGAAAGACGGCGCTTCGATCACCGCCTTGCCGATGGTAACCACACAGCGCGGCAACATCTCCGCCTATATTCCCACCAACCTGATCTCGATCACAGATGGCCAGATT
>Ga0334887_1001217_pt1 | contig 34583 bp, 38 predicted proteins | sample GraSluR1_MG_10_FD_207217 | JGI IMG/M metagenome (GOLD analysis project Ga0334887, IMG submission 207217) | Sludge microbial communities from methane-producing bioreactor in Wageningen University, Netherlands - Granular Sludge_18_07-R1 | ecosystem: Engineered > Bioreactor > Anaerobic >...
CAGGGGGATCTGCTTCACAACGATACAATTTACCCTCTTGAACCGCATAATAAAAAAGATGAATCTGAAAAGAAAATTAAATCACTCTGCTCAAAATTTAGTGTTGAAGCAATAGCAATAGGTAACGGCACAGGGGGTAGGGAGCTCCTTACTTTCTGCAAAGGGATTAACCTTGAGGGAATAATTGTTACAATGGTTAATGAGAGCGGAGCTTCTGTTTATTCAGCTTCAGAAATTGCACGAAAAGAATTCCCTGATCATGATCTCACTGTACGGGGGGCTGTTTCAATAGGGAGAAGACTCATGGACCCCTTAGCTGAACTGGTAAAAATAGATCCGGGCTCAATAGGGGTTGGCCAGTATCAGCACGATGTTGACCAGAAGGAGCTGAAAAAATCGCTGGATGATGTTGTTTCCCTGTGTGTAAATGCAGTAGGTGTTGAAATCAATACAGCAAGCGGCCGCCTTCTCCAGTATGTCTCAGGTCTTTCACCACGTATGGCTGATGCAATTGTTAAACAGAGGGGGGAATCGGGTCCTTTTAAAACAAGGGATGAGCTACTGAAGGTTCCAGGTATAGGCCCGAAAGGTTTTGAACAGGCTGCAGGATTCCTCCGCATTAGGGAATCAGCTAATCCTCTGGACAGAAGTGCTGTACATCCGGAAAGTTATCATATTGTTGAAAAGATGGCAGCAGATCTCTCATGCTCAGTAAAAGATCTTATGGAGAGAGAGGATCTTAGAAATAAAATTGTACTGACACGATATGTATCAGAAACAACAGGGATACCCACTCTTACTGACATAGTGAATGAGCTTGCGAAACCGGGGAGAGATCCGAGAAAGGATTTCGAATTATTCACATTCAAAGATGGCGTAGAAAAAATTGAAGATCTGGAAAAGGGGATGAAACTACCGGGTGTTGTCACCAATGTTACCGCATTTGGCGCATTTGTTGATATAGGGGTTCACCAGGATGGCCTTGTGCATATTAGTGAGCTTTCCGACAACTATGTGTCCAATCCCCACAGTGTAGTGAAGGTTAATGACAAGGTTAATATAACAGTTATGGAGATTGATATTGCTAGAAAACGGATTTCTCTCTCAATGAAGCAGTTTCCGGGGGAGAAAATAAACTCTTCACAGGGGGAATTGACTGAAAACAGGAGAGTACCGAAGCAGACAAAAGAGAAACAGAAGCCGAATCAGAATCAGGTGAAAAAACCTGACAAACCAGATAAGCCGGAAATCAACAGCCCCTTTGCTGGACTGAAGGATATAATCAAATAGAAGAAAATTAATCTTATGGAAATAGCCAAAAAAAAGCCCGGGATTACCGGGCTTTTTTAAAGATGGTTATAATAATTAATTATATAATTCTAACCTGTACAGCCCTTGGGCCTCTGTCGCTATTTTCAATTTTAAATTCAACCTGAGCACCTTCAGGTAGAGTTTTAAAGCCATCACCAATAATACTTGAATGATGTACAAAATAATCATTTCCATCACTTGCGGAAATAAAACCGAAACCTTTTTGATCATTAAACCATTTTACTGTTCCTTGAGACATGCTGTATGCTCCTACTATTTTTGATTGGGAAAATCCCTGTTGATTAGTCAATAAGCTGCTATTAGAAACCTTGAGGAAGACCTGCAGGATTATTAAAGAGTATATTGATCTAATTCACTACCGGCATATTAGTATCCATAGAATTTATGTCAACCATTTTAAGTAAAAGAGAGCAATCTGCCCGCCGGAATATCGCTAAAAATCGCTTTTTTCCTGAAAATCTTTAAAAAAAAAAGATAAAATAATATAAAACTGCGTATTTAAGATAATATCCCAACAAAATCTAAATATTACAGTTATCACAATTACCGCAGACAGCATCTTTAAAACTGAAGTATTCATGGATCATCTGCCTTCTGCACCCTTCAGCTTTTACATAATTGAGCATATCCACAAGCCGGAGCCTGTCGCTCTCCTGTTTCATGTTTATAAAACTGTCAGATATTATTTCATCAGGGAGATCCCCGACTACCTTTAAATTAAGGGTATCAAGGGAACCTTCAGTAATGCCATACAGATCAAAAATATTCAGAACTGTCTGGAGTCTGTGGTCACCCCTGTTTTTAAAAACCAGCTTCTCCTGCAGATCCTCATAGGTATAGGAGTTAAGGTTCCCCCCCAGGGAGCTCAGAAGTTTATATGTACTTTTTATAAATATTGCATCAGGGTTTCTCCACTCAAGGAAGCTTATCTGCACAGCCAGGTCATCCTGGCAGTAAAAGAGGATACAGTCAGATGGTTTCCCGTCACGCCCTGCCCGCCCTATTTCCTGATAATATGCTTCAATTGAATCAGGAATTTCAGCATGAATTATCATCCTTATATCAGCCTTATCTATACCCATTCCAAAGGCGTTTGTTGCAAGCATTAGAACTCTATCCGATTCAATAAAGCGCTTCTGTATCCTTTTCCGTGTTTCCGGATTAAGTTTCCCATGATAAACCGAATAGGACTTTCTTTTATTATCCAGAAATTCCGCGAATTTTTCAATACTGCTTATGAGATTAAAATATATTATTGTATTCCCCTTTGTTTTATTAAGAAGAGAGAGTATCCCTTCAAACTTTTCATTTTCATCAAGCACAGGGATTACTGCAAGAGAGAGATTGGGCCTGCATACACCTTCATTATAGATTTTCATCTTCTCTTCAGGTATGCCGCTCTTTTTAATTATATCCTCCTGCACCCTTGCTGTTGCAGTGGCTGTAAGTGCCATTGTTACAGGATTTCCCAGAAGGGGGCGGAACTCCCCCACCCTGGAATAATCGGGCCTGAAGTCATTACCCCACTGGCTTACACAATGAGCTTCATCAATTGCAAGGAGCGATATCTTTCTTTTAGATATTATCTCTGCAAAATCGCTTTTCCTGAACCGCTCAGGTGAGACATATAACAGCTTATATTTCCCCTCCTGAATATGCCTGTAGCGCCTTAACCTTTCAGCTTTACTTAAAGAGGAATTTACAAATGAAGCGTCAATACCGAGAGCACGGAGCTGATCCACCTGATCTTTCATAAGAGATATAAGCGGGGATATTACAACAGTAAGGCCGTCCATAAGTAAGGCCGGAACCTGATAGCACATGGACTTCCCCATACCTGTGGGCATAAGCACGAGTGAATGCCCTCCCTGGAGTGTCCGTTCAATTATCTCCTTCTGTGAAGAACGGTAACCGGAAAAATTAAACTTTTCCTTTAATACATTCAATATATCTTCTTCAGTAATCTTCATCTATCCTCAAATCGTGTTTTAACTTATTCCGGCAGCAGCCTTTTCCGCATAAAACTGCTTCCGAAATTACACATCTTCTACATATTGTTGAAACACCCCTTTTCATGTCAACTTAATACTCTTTCCGGGCCCCCTGTTCCCCGGCCAATCATTGCCCGCTTATCAATAACTACATATAAATGCCCTCACCCGCACTTCGCTATCGCTTGTGCACCCTCTCCCATCAGGTTGGGAGAGGGTTTTGTAATAAATTGATTCATTTTATTACACTTTTCACAGCTTTCAGGAATGATCCAAAAAAATAATCTCTCCGGAAAATTATTCTTTTAAATTTATTACACAGGGATGAGTATATCCTTAATACTGAGATTTTAATTTTTATTATGGCTGGTACTATCATGTTAAACCTTATTATTCTTGCAGCCGGCTTCCTTATTCTAATTTACGGGGCAACCCTCCTTGTTGACGGCTCCGCATCTATGGCAAAAAAATTCAATATCCCCGGAATTGTAATAGGCCTTACAATAGTTGCTTTCGGCACATCCTCACCGGAGCTTGTGGTAAACGCTGCAGCCTCCTTTAAGGGGAGTTCCGGAATTGTACTGGGGAATGTTCTGGGGAGTAACATATTCAATGTTCTTCTTATACTGGGGATTTCTGCAATCATCTGCCCCCTTACTGTAAAATCAAATACCACCTGGATGGAGGTTCCACTCTCATTTATTTCATCTTTACTGGTATTTATACTCGCCTCAGACATTTTTATTGATGGTAAAAGTATTAACAGTATTTCCAGAACAGAGGGGATTGTCCTTTTATTCTTTTTTATTATTTTCCTGGCATATAACTTCAATCTTATGAAAAAAGGGTCATTCGATGAAGAGATTACTATAAAGGACTACACTAAACTAAGGTCTTCAATTATGATTGGTGCCGGCATTATTATGCTGGGAACCGGAGGGAGCTTAATAATAAACTCCGCGGTTGAGGTTGCATTAATGCTTGGTATTTCTGAACGGGTAATCGGGCTTACAATTGTTTCAGCCGGCACATCTCTTCCGGAACTTGCCACTTCAGTTGCTGCAGCAGCTAAAAAGAATGTCGATATTGCAGTAGGCAATATTGTGGGATCAAATATATTTAATGTATTTTTTATACTCGGTGTTTCAGCAGTAATCAATCCGGTTGATATTGCAGCGGGTGCAGAATTAGACATGTTAATTAATATTGGAGCCAGCCTCCTTCTATTCATATTTATTTTTACCGGAAAGGGAAGAAAAATTGACCGGTTTGAAGGAATACTCTTTATTACACTTTACTTATCATACCTGGCAGCAGTATTAATAATTTCATAAAACGGAAAGCATAATGCATATTGATATAGATGAAAAAGCACATCTCAATTCCATTATTCACAGAATGGATATACGCGCTAAAATTATTTCTATTCTTGCAGCAGCATTGATTATTTCATCATGCAGAACCATACCTGCAGCGCTGATATCTGCTGCATTTACTTTTCTCCTTACACTACTTTCCGGAATAGACCTGGCCTACTATTTAAGAAAAATCTATTACCCTCTCATATTTATTATACCTCTCTTTATTTTTCTTCCATTCTCATCAGGTGGTGAAGTTCTGCTTCCAGTATGGATCTTTAATATTTATAAAGAGGGAATTCTTCTTTCTCTGCTTATCAGCATAAAGCTGATTTCAATTATTATTCTCATCAATATTATGATTAGCACTGCCACTTTCAGGGATACAGCAGCAGCATTGAGGACACTTAAAATACATGACAAAATGCTGAATATTATACTCTTTACATACCGCTACTTTTTTGTTTTTTTTGAAGCATTAAGAAAAATGAAAATTGCTCTCACACTTAGAGGTTCGGGGAAAAGAAGCACTGTAAAATCGCTGGGTACTTCAGCAAACCTTGCAGGCTCAATAATTGTAAGGAGTTATGAACAGACTGAAAGAATATATGAGGCAATGCTTTTACGGGGCTACAGCGGCAGAATAGTTTCCAGTAAAATTTTCATAATCAGGGGAGCAGATATTTTTCTTGCTCTTATAATAATTATTATACCGCTTGCTGTTCTTTTTGCAGATATTAATGGACTACTTGGCTGAGGTTAAATGGAATGATTGAAGTAAAGAATATATCCTTCTCCTATGATGAGGAGCATGCGGTTTTAAACGATGTAAGCCTCTCAGTAAAAAAGGGGGAGAACCTGGGGATTATAGGGCCCAATGGCGCGGGCAAAACCACATTTTTTTACCTCCTGTGCGGTATTCTTAAACCTGATAATGGAGAAATCCGGATAAATAACCGGATTATCAAAAACGCGGAATTCAATCCTGAAACAGGATTTGTTTTTCAGAATCCCGATGATCAGCTTTTCAATATTTCAGTTTATGAGGATATCGCATTCGGCCCTGTGAACATGGGCCTCGGGAAAGATGAAGTAGAGCAAAGAACAGCTGAGTCTATGGAGATCACCGGGATTCAGCACCTTGCAGAAAGGCCTCCTCACCATCTTTCCGGAGGAGAGAAAAGAATGGCTGCAATAGCTTCAGTTATTGCCATGAAGCCGCAGCTAATGATATATGATGAACCCACATCAAATCTGGACATGAGGGGGAGACGCAGAGTAATTGATTTTATCAACAGCTCAAAGCATACAAACCTTATAGCATCCCATGACCTGGAATTTATTCTGGAAACCTGCGAAAGGGTAATCATAATAGATAATGGAGGAATTGTGACAGATGGCGACACGTCCACTGTAATGTATGATGAGGAGCTTATGCTGCGACATGGGATGGAAAGGCCCCATTCCCTGCTCCATAAAAAAAAGGAGCATATTCACAGTCACTAATAATTTTTGAGCCCAAGAATCTCCGGCTTAACCTTTAAAAGAAAGGATACTATCATCACAAGAGCAATCCCCTCAATTACTGCAACAGGAATATTCATATAGAGTACAATCTTTGCAGTATTATAAAACCCCTCACCTGCAGTTAATAGATAAAGCGCCACAAGAAGAGCCGAAAGTGCAACAGCAGCTGATCCGGCAAAAAAAGCCCGCATCCCCATGACGGCCCGATTCCCCCCCCTGTTGGCGAACCTGAATATAAAAGCAGACACCAGAGCAGGGATACCCATAATTATCCCATTAACACCAAGAGTTGTAATCCCTCCATGCTGAAACATGATGGCCTGAAAAATCAACGCCGCAAGAATTGCGGGAAAAGCGGAAATACCAAGCACCGCTCCCATAAGCCCGTTTAAAACCAGGTGACTGCTTGTGGGACCAATCTTTACATGTATTAAAGACGCCACAAAAAATGCTGCTGTCATTACAGCAACCTTAGGTATTTCTGCAGAATCGGTTTTTCCCAATGATGCGGATGCAATAGCAACAGCAGCAGCGGCAGATGCAAAGCAGACACTTCCGGAAAGTACTCCGTCACTTATATGCATCAGCTTTTTCTTCCCTTGAAGTAAAGTGCTGTTCCTATTGCTCCCCAGACAATTGACAATGCCACAACAATCTTCTGGATCATGCTAAGGCCGGAACCTGAATCATCCCCTCTTTGAAGTAACAGGGATTCATCTATAGGGAGATTAATCCTCATTCCGTGGCCCGAGGTATCCCTTACCTGAAAGGTCCATGTACCGGACGCATCAGGAGTAAAATAAAACACACCATTTTTGTCACTCTTAATGGAGGCGGTTGACGCAGATGATCCTGGCGGAAAAACAAGAACATTCGCCAGAGCTATTGCATCACCTGAATCATACATGGCTTTGACACCTATTTCACCGCTGTTGACAATTTCATATTTAGTACCGTGACTGTAAAGAGATGGCGCTGCAAGAAAAATCAAAAGCAGCGCCGTATAAAATTTTTTTATCTTCATATCAGATAATCCTATTTAAGGTATGAGGCTGAAGTCATGTTTGAAGCTTCGCAGTGCCCTTCACCAAGATGCCCCAGGGATGTAAAGGTTTTTACAAGTTTCGGATAATCAGCATCCTCTTTAAGTTTATCCTGGCTGATATCAAGAACACCGTCCTTTGTATATGCATTAAAAAAATCGAATCCCACTGACCCGGTATTAATATGACTATCAGCTGCTGCCTCCCTGTCGCCAAAGATATGATCAAAATGGAAAGTCATCTCAACAGTTGTTTCACCGTTTTCTGCAAGAAGTCCTTTTACTTCATCACCTACAAAACCCTCTTTGCCGTCAAAGTCTATCTCCTCATCCAGCTTTATTGTGAAGTTAACAGTTTCCTCACCTTTTTTTGCTGTACCTGTAATAACAATTGAGTAGCCCTTAAACTCACCCGATTTTGCCCTTTTTATGCTGAACTTAAGGGACTGGTAATTCCCGTGAGGAACCTTTTCATTTTTCCCCACAACTATGGGATCAGCATCCTTGTCACCTTCAGCAAGGTCGGTAAAAAATGCGCCCTTTAGAATCGATTTTAATCCTTCACTGTTATAAGCTGTTGGATTAACTATATTTACATAGACCTTATCAAAGGAAACATGCCATCCGTTTTTTTCTACAAAGCCTTCACGGACAAAATCCTCTCCATTTGCTGTAAAAATAATTGTTCCGCTCCCCTGAGGGGCCTTTGAACATGATGATGCAGAAAATATAAATAGTGAAGCAATAAGCAATATAGATAAAAAAATCTGTTTTTTCATCGATCCGGCTCCGGTATTATTTTTTTATAATATGTAACACTGAGCCGCAGCATCTTTTTTGTCAAGAAAAAGATGTGAAATATTTCCAAAAAGTAACACGCTTCGAAGGATTATTTTCTTGCAATGTGCAACAGAACAGTGCCGATTATATCATTTTTTTTTACAGGCCCGATTGTTTCAGAAGATAGGCTGGAAGGATTAATTCCTTTAACATAGAAGAGTCCCGTATCTGCATCTGACCCGCATACTTTTTTTATAAGTATTCCATACAAAGGGGATTTGAATACTATCACTGAATTTTCTTTTATTTTATTAAAAAAAAGAGGTATGGAGCTGATAAAAACATAATCACCATCATTGTAAAGAGGGGACATGCTGTCCCCCCATACTTTTACAATTTTGAGAATATTAAAGATCGGGGTGAACAACTTCAAGGTTTGGCGCATATGGGGCTTTTACCCTTTTTGTCTTTACCCCTTTAATTTCCCAGAAGATTTCAGCAAAGCGGTTAACCTTTTCAACCAGTTTAACTGCGCTTTCCCTGTCAACACCCTGCTTATCCTTTGATCCAAGCTGCATAATTTCATGAACAAGGGAATGAATTTCCGGAAATTTCTCAATATGCTCCTGTTTTATAAAATCCCCCCAGATTACCCTTACTTCATGCTTAACCTTTTCAGCATGATCCTCCTTGGTAGTAATTAAACGGGTAAGCCTGTTGTAAAACTCACCATCCTGAGTCGCACCCTTTTCAAGATGCTCTTTGATAAGGTCAACCATCCTTACAACAGTAAGAGCGTCAATAAGGGCGGTTGAGGGATCGTATATTCCGCAGGGAACATCGCAATGGGCCCTTGCCCTGGTAAAATTTATTTTCCTGTCCATATATTCGAGTAGTTTGTACATCTTTCTCTCCTGTAACAATTAATATTAAGAATTTTATTTAATTCTTAATATACTGTATAATCATACTTCAGGCAAGTAATTTTAAAAAAAACAGGGTCTTTCTGGAATACTGATTGAACAAAATAAACTTCATTCCCCCTGTCCCCCGGAGGGGGCACGAGTTCAAATATTATCATTCTGATAATTTTATTTTTTTTATTCCTAAAATATCCCGATATTATTTTAAATATCTTCATCTTTAATTGTCAATCCGTGAAACAGAATACTCTTTCTTCTCTAATTCTAACATATAATTTTATAAATTTTAAAAACTCAACAATACAAAATGGTGTTTTAACACTATTGTATATCAGATTGCTTAAAATTTATATTACACGTGCCCCCTCCGGGGCAGGGGGCTTAGTTCAATTGAAGAGAAAAAATAATATTATTACTTTCCGCAAAAATCCATAATGAGTCAAAAAAATATTCTGTAATTCCGCAGTTTATCTCCGCAGATTTACCACCGCCTCAATTTCAACCAGTGCATCCTTTGGCAATCTGGATACTTCAACACAGCTCCTTGCAGGATAGGTTCCTTCTTCAAAGAATGATTTATAAACTTCATTCATTGCCGCAAAATTATTCATATCTGTTATAAAAACAGTGGTTTTAAGAATATCGTTCATTCCTGCCCCTGCTGCTTCGATAATTCCCTTTAAATTCAGGAGCGATTTCTCTGTCTGCTTTTCTATCCCCTGGGGGATCTGCCCTGTTGCAGCGTCAATGGGAACCTGACCTGATGTAAAAAGCAGACTCCCCACTTCCACACCCTGGGAATAGGGGCCGATAGCAGATGGAGCCTTATCTGTGTTTATTAATATCTTTTTCATATATCCTCCCGGATTTCGATTCTGTTTGCTTATTATATTGAAGTATGTGGAATTTCGCAAGAAATTATTATGGGGATGGTGTAAAAGTTGAATCTGCTTGACAGAGCGTAAATTGAAGTATATTATTAAGCATAGCAAACAGAGGATTTATTTTTATGGATCAGAACATTATTGAAAAATTAAAACAGTACGCTCACATAGTTAAGCAGACCATGCCTGCAAAAAAAATAATCCTTTACGGATCATTTGCCCGCGGCAATGAACACAAAGAGAGTGATATTGATGTGGCTGTAATAGTTGATAAAATTGAAGGGGATTACCTTGAATTAAGCGCCAAGCTTTTTGAACTGGTGAGCGAAGTTGATATACGGATAGAACCTGTCCTGTTAAGTGAAAAATCTGATAGAAGCGGTTTTATTGAAAGCATCATGAAATACGGCAAAGAGATACACTGACAACGTTTTGCTGTAAATATTAAATCCCCTCTGAATCTAAGCCGCGGGATTTATTATATATCCGGTTCTGCGGGCAATTTCAATTATTGCGTTCCCGTCATCAGTTTCAAATTGTATCTTCCCCGCAGGTACAGGCTCTATACGGCTGTCTGTAGCTGCAGCAACCCGCCACAGTGTATTCACATCACTCCGCTTTATTCCATTATTAAATACAGGTGAGACAATCAGGAGATCAATATCACTCCATTCATTTGTATCCCCTGTTGCCTGAGAGCCGTATATTACTGCAAAACAATTTTTATATCCCGCTTCTTCCAGTTTTTTCAAATACTTTTTTACTATGATTTCAATTGATTCTTCAACCATTGAAAAACCTCCTCAGCACGGTCTTCATAATCGAGAGTCATACTGCTATTCCGGTTTCAAGGGCATTCTGAATAAAGGGCTGTCTGCCGGTTATTGTTTCAAGTTCAGCTTCAGAAAAAACCTGAACCGACAGCAGAATATCATACTCAATATTAAGCTCATAAAGAACTGAGCGTAACGAATCCTTTACTTCCCAGTCAATGGTTCTTTTTGTTATTACAATCAGATCGTAATCGGAGTATTCCCTTGCAGTACCATTGACACGGGAACCGAAAAGAATAATTTTTACAACCATATCCTTAAAATTTTCTTCAAGCCTATTTTTTACAATATCAAGCAGTTTTTTATTGTCCATTTTTTACTCCTGATACATTAATAATACCTTATTTATTATCCGCAATCAAGATTTTTTTTATATCTCTGCTTCAGCTGCTCCCTGAGCAGGAATTAATACTTATTGACTGATATAGAAAATTTAGCCGGCTAAACAGACATTAACCGGAGAGTAATATTATTGCAGGGAGACTTTCCTGTAAAAAATAGATGTTTTAAAACCTCCCATGTTATTGGGAGGTTTTTTAAACTCAACAGTTTATATTTAACAATGCACGAAATAATTCACTTTATCACCGTATATTTCGAACCTCAGAATGAGGTGAGAAATCTATATTACAAGAGAGAGAGAGAATTTTTCATCACTTTAAACATGGTTCCTCCGGTTTTAACAGGAATAATAATTTCCAAAATTTAATTTTTTAAGCAGAGTGAGGGATCATTCCGCTTTCGCCTTTATTAGTAAAAATTATGTTTAATAAAAAGTTGAAAGTTTTTATTAACCCAGACTCTAAAAGTCAATAAAAAAATCCGAATACGCGGCTTTTTGGCGGGGGTTTTATTAGAAAAATAGTAACTACTCAGCTATTTATGAAACTGGTTACCTGTTAAATTTTGCCACAGAGGCACAGAGGCTCAGAGAATTATTCTTTTTATCCCGTTTTTCAAAACCGGGACGTTAAAATTCATCAGCAATCAAGATTTTTTACCAGTTACTTTGAGATAAGTTAACATCACAGCTTCAAAAACCGGGTTATACCTATCAACCCCGTTGATCTTGATCTGGTTTAGTTCAAACCTTCAACCAGATCACATATCAATACCTCAGTGTCTTTGTGACTCTGTGACAAAACAGCTGAGTAGTTACAAAAAATATTTGAATTTATAAAAGCAGACATTAACCTGTTTTAACGGTTTGAAAAATCATTCTTCACTTTTATCCTTACGGACAATGATACTATTTATATATTTTATCATTATCCGTAAGGATAAAAAGAGCAAACTTTTTTAAAAAACCATTACAGGTTCATTAGCTAAGGAATTCAAATTACAGAAAATTTTATATTGACAATGTCAACATGCGCCCGCATTCTCAGCATAACAAATATTCTTTCAGGAATATAAAAATATGACTCTGGAAAAAAAGGTTCCCCATTACTCTTTATCAAAACTAAAAAGACTTATTGAAGAGGGGAAATACCGGTTTACCTTTTCTTCAAAGAAAACAATTGCAGAAGACTTTAGTATTACTTCAGAGGAAGCACTTGATACAATATTAAAACTGACAGGTAAGGATTTATATAAATCGATGCGATCGCATGAGAACCCCGGCCTATGGCAGGACGTTTATCATAAAGATATTGGTACTAGAACAGCATACATCAAGCTGCAGATAAGCATCACTGATGATGCCATTATTATCAGTTTTAAAAAAAAGTGAGGTATAAAAGATGAAATCTGATATGCATAGAAATTGCCCGGTATGCGGAGCTGAAAACAGCATAAATGAAAGAAAAAATTTTACGGATATTGTTACGCCTGAGGGATATACTGCTATTAAAACAGGCCCGCTGAACGGGCACTTCTGCAGTAAATGCGGAGAGGGTTTTTTAGACAGGGAATCAGAAAAACTTTTCGATAAACAGATTGCGGAAGAAAAGGCGAGGCAGGACTCCAGAAGAGTGACAGCTTCTGAAATTACTGATGTGGATTCTGTTGTAAAAAAGATAAATGTATCACGTCAGAGGGTTCACAAAATGATGGAAGAGGGGAAGCTTCCCTATGTTTTTATTGGTGAAAGAAGATACCCTGTAAAAAACCAGAAAATTTTTGATGAACTAAGAAAAAAAGTGAGAACACAGGCATTGCTGAAAAACAAAAATGCTGTTAAGAAAAAATAGCCGCTAAACAGACATTAACCGGATTATCAACATATTAAGCTTATTCCGGAAAAGCGGTTTCGAGAGGAACTTCAGGAATAAAATTTAGTGAAGCTTTATTATCTGAGGAGCCTTCCCTTCATCAAAGTGACAATGAACAGCATCTCTTATGTTACTTTTTAATACATCTTCATTTTTATTCACATCTATTTAAAAGATCACAGTTTTTTCTGATCCGTACATATTATTTCGAAAATTTTATAAGCCCTATAATACAAACATATCTTTTAATACTTTGATTCACCTGCTTAATCAAAAGATCTTTTTACGTGCCCCCTTCGGTAGGCAGGGGGATGATCCCTGTTAATGCAGCAATACATATAATTAATACTTTCCCGGAAGATTCTGAATGAGCCTCATTTGCAATATTTACTTCAACCTGATTTTCCGGAAAAATTAAATTTTTTCCGCGTCATATCCGGCTTCATCAAAAAGCTTAATTAAAGCCTCTGCTGAAAGATCAGATTCCACAGAAACCTTTTTCGAATCCAGATCGACCTCCACTCCGCTTACCTTTCCGGAATCCCCCATTGTTTTCTCTATCCTCATTTTACAGTGATTACAGCTCATTTCAGGTACTTTAAATGTGTGTTTCATTATCTCCTTCCTCCTGTTAAAAAAATAGGTGCTAATTCCTTAACCAGCACGTTAAGTTAAAATTGTCTAATGCTGCACCGTCGAAGGCGGCGCGGCATTTGTTAATCAATATTACCCTTAAAAAACCTTCTTATTCCTTATACCTGCTGAGTTTAATATAACATTAACTGAACTTAAAATCATACAAAATTCCGCGATTGCAGGATGCATAATCCCTGCAACAGCAGCAGGTAATGCAGCAAGATTATAGAAAAAAGCCCAGAACAGATTCTGCCTTATCTTGCTGAAGGTAATCCTTGAAATTTTCATTGCCGCGGGAACAGAAGTGAGCTTCCCCCCGGTTATAATTATATCGGCACTTTCAATTGAAAGGTCGGTTCCTGTTCCCAGTGCAATACCTATATCTGCTGCTTTAAGGGCTGCCGCATCATTAATACCATCTCCAACCATGCAGACCCTTTCACCAAGCTTCTGCCTCTCCTGCAGGGCATAGAGCTTCTCCTGAGGACGTACCCCGGCAATAACCTCATCTATCCCCGCTAATGCTGCAACAGCCTCTGCAGTTGCTCTGCTGTCACCTGTGAGCATTACAGGTTTTATCCCCAGCTTTTTTATCATTGCCACTGCTTCAGCAGCATCATCTTTAACAGGATCAGATACGGCAATAAACCCGACAACAGAACTACCCTTTCGTAATTCAACAACTGTTTTCCCCTGTGACATCATCTTTGAATATAGAGATAAATCGAAAGGCCGTCCCAATGTATATTTTTCTCCATTATTGAAACCGGTAATCCCCTCACCTGCAATTTCTTTAACATCTTCTATACCTCGTGCCGGAACAATACTCTTGCCCTGACAATAGCGCAGAACAGCTTCAGCAATGGGGTGAATCGACACACTCTCAAGAGCCATTGCAATTGACATTGCTTCATCAACCAGACTGGTCTCTGTTACTTCAGGCCTTCCAAGGGTAAGGGTTCCGGTTTTATCCAGAAAGATAACATCCACCGTTTCAGCTGACTGAATGGCCTCCCCGTTCTTTATTAAAAGCCCCTGCTTTGCCGCAAGACCGCTCCCTGCAATAAGAGCCATAGGTGTAGCAAGTCCCAGGGCGCATGGGCATGCAATAACAAGTACTGCAATAAATACAAAAATAGAAGTGGAAAGTGCACCCGTATCAGCCTTGATCCATGGCAGGTATTGAGAAAGCCATGTCAGGTAGGGGTTTAAGCTTTCATAATTAAGTCCCCAGACAAGGGCAGATAAGATGGCAATAGAAAATACTGCGGGCACAAAATAGTTGGTTACCCTGTCTGCAAATGCCTGAATAGGCACCTTTGAAGACTGGGCATCCTCAACAAGCTTTATCATCCTTGCCAGAAATGTATCGTCACCTGTGCGGGTTACCCTGAATGTGATAAATCCGTTTTCCAGTACTGTTCCCCCTGTAACTTCAGCATCTTTTTCACGAAAAACCCTTACAGGTTCCCCTGTAATCATGGACTCATCAATATAACCGCTCCCTTCAATGATTATACCGTCCAGAGGGATTCTTTCACCTGTTCGGACAACAACAGTGTCATCTATAGAGATCCCCTCAATGGGAACCTTTACTATTTTTTCATCTTTCATTACAGATGCATCTTTGGGCGTCATTGAAAGGAGTGAGCGGATTTCACCTGACGCATTATGCTTGAGCCTTGACTCAATATAGCGCCCTGTCAGATGAAGCGCCACAAGCATTAGCGAAATTGTACCAAAAGAACTGATATCCATGCCCGCAAGATTCAGAAGGGCTGTAACCCATGCTGCAAAGGCGCCGGCTGAAACCATTGTGTCCATATTTGCGTGAAAATGCACTGCAGCAATATAGGCGCTTTTGATTATCCCCCTTCCAGGAACAAAAAGAACAAAAGCAGCAGCAACAGCTTCCAGCAGAACAAAGTGGGGGAAATGAAAGCCCGCCATATGAAGAATCATAAGGATGCTCATGGGGATCATAACAGAGAGGGCAATAACCATTCTTTTAAATGCCAGGGCAAAATCCTTTTTTATTTTCTCCTCATCAGGCACCACTTCAAGAGCCTTGTACCCGGTTGATTCAATCTTTTTCTCTATATCATTAAAAGTCACATTCTCATCAGTTATAACATAGGCCTTTTCTGTACCCAGATTTACAGAGGCAAAATGAACCCCATCCATTTTTTTAAGGCTCCTCTCCACAATTCTTACACATGAAGCGCAGGTCATACCCTCCACACCGAAGGTGAACCTTTTTTCATTATTATTTTCTTTATCTGTATTGGACATATTAATCTCCCTTTATTTATTTGAAAAGAAAACAGGCTGTTGTTACAGTATACATTAAAATAATGAAATACTTTACTGTCTACAAGTAAAATTGCTTAATAATGCTAATATTTCACTATTTAATCTTTAATTTTTCAAAATAAATACTGAAATATTAGCCTATTCTTTTTTACACTATAATATATATTCAGGGCCTGATACAAAAAAATTTAAAAAATCTTATTGACTCAATACTCTTATTTTCCGATTGTCCATTCCGGTCTGTTAATCTTCGGCATTTTATAAATTCAATTTATACATCACCCGCAGGGAAAACACCTTTAAAGAAAGATTCATCGGGATCAGGTTATGCTGCAGCGCTGCAGCTATCCATTATACCTGTTGATATTACAAAAAAAATTACCGGAATAGTTAAAAATGGAAATACGCCGCTTACAGGAACAGGAAATATCTATGGCCCAGGAAATTCTTCCCGGATCATGGGGAGCTGATCTCTCCTCTCTTATGGGGAAAAACATGAACAATAAATCGTTTCAGCCTCTTGGAGCATTTAAACAGGGTAAAATAGCCGCATTCGGCCAGGCTTTTATTTTTGATAAAACAGCCTGGCTAGGGAATATAAGCGTTAAAAGCGAATTAAGGGGAGAGGGGATCGGGAGTGTAATTACAGGTGAGCTGATCGATTTCTGCTGGAGTAAAGGGGTCAGATCAATCAATCTTATTGCAACAGAGATGGGGGAGAGGCTTTACAGAAAACTCGGATTTGCTGAAGACACTGTCTATCTCTTTTACAAGGGGGCCTGCTCTGAAGAAATAAGCAGATCAGTAAAAAAAATTGAAACTCATGATAAATGCTCAATTCTCGATATTAACTACAGGGTCACAGGTGAAGTAAAAGACTCTCTGCTCACTGAATACCTTGCAGCAGGATATAAATACCTGAATAGTAATAATGAAATAACAGGATTTTTTCTCCCGGAATTCGGTAATGGCCTCATCCTTGCAATGGATGATGAAGCGGGTGGCGAACTCTTAAAGTATAAACATATGAATAAAACCGGAATCACTGTAATTTCTGAAGAGAATGAAAGCGGTGTAAATTTCCTTGAAGATATGAATTTTACAAAAATCAGCAAATCAAAAAGAATGTATCTGGGAGAATATACCTGCTGGCATCCGGAAAAAACCTTCTGCCGCGGCACAACCTATACAGGATAGCGCCCCTCTATTAAATTAAAAGAGATTAAAAAACACTATCCTGCCGAACTTACAGAGGCTTTATGCCCCCTCTTTCCTTGATGATCTTTTTCTGTCCAGCTCCTTAAGAATCTTTTTCCTCATCCTTATAGATACGGGCGTTATTTCCAGAAGCTCATCATCAGCAATATATTCCAGTGCCTGTTCAAGGCTGAATTCCCTTGGCGGAGAGAGCTTTATCGAATCATCAGACCCCGAGGCCCTTACATTGGTAAGCTTTTTTGTTTTACAGGGATTAACTATCAGATCACCCTCCCTGTTATTTTCACCTACTATCATCCCCTCATAAATACTCTCACCGGGATTAATAAAAAGTTCTCCCCTCTCCTGAAGATTATCCAGTGCATAAGCGAATGAATTCCCCGATTCCATAGCTACAAGAACCCCTTTCCCCCTTGAAGGGATAGGCCCCTTGTAATATTCATACTCATAAAAGGTATGATTGAGTATCCCGGTACCCCTGGTTTCTGTTAAAAATTCGCCCCTGAAACCGATAAGACCTCTTGAGGGAACCTTGAACTCAAGGCGTGTATAGCCGTCATCACCCTGCCGCATATTTATCATTTCACCCTTTCTTATGCCAAGGCGTTCAATAACCACCCCCACATAGGCGTCAGCCACATCTATAGTTGCAAGTTCAACAGGCTCTGTTTTCTTACCATTCAGCTCCCTGTAGATTACCTCAGGCTTTGAAACCTGGAACTCGTAACCTTCGCGCCTCATATTTTCAATAAGGATAGACATCTGGAGTTCACCCCTCCCCTTAACGATGAACTCCTCTCCAGAGGGTGAGCGCTCAATCCGTATACTCACATTTGACTGAGTCTCTCTCTGAAGTCTTTCCCATAAGTGCCTGGATGTAACATACTTGCCATCCTGCCCCATAAATGGTGAATCATTCTGCATAAATGTAATTGCAAGTGTGGGCTCATCAATATCGATTAGCGGAAGAGGCATTGGTAAATCTTTATCAGCTATTGTTTCACCAATATCTATCCCTTCAATTCCGGCAATAGAAACGATATCCCCGGCATATGCTTTTTTTATTTCAATCCGTTTCATCCCCTCATAGGAGAATAACTTTGTTATTTTACATAAAACCCTTGATCCATCTCTTTTAAGAAGGAGAACTGCATCCCCTGTGGTAACCTGTCCGTTATGTATCTTCCCTGTACCTATTCTCCCGAGATAATTATCATAATCAATAGCTGAAACCAGGAACTGAAGAGGGAGATTTATCTCTCCTTCAGGAGATGCCACATATTTTACAATAGTTTCAAAGAGGGGCTTAAGATCAAGACTCTCATCTTCCATCTCATGCTTTGCTATCCCATCCTTAGCTGAAGCGTAAACAACCGGGAAATCGAGCTGTTCATTACTGGCATTGAGCTCAACAAAAAGATCAAAAATAAGATCAAGCACCTCATGAGGCCTTGCGCTTGGCCGGTCTATTTTGTTTATTACAACTATAGGTTTTAATCCAAGTTCAAGGGATTTTTTTAAGACATATTTTGTCTGAGGCATGGGCCCCTCAAAGGCGTCTACGATGAGAAGAACACTGTCAACCATCTTCATGATACGCTGTACTTCACCCCCGAAATCTGCATGCCCCGGTGTGTCCACTATATTTATTTTATAATCTTTATAGTGAATAGAGGCATTTTTTGATAAAATTGTAATCCCTCTCTCCTTTTCAAGATCATTTGAATCCATTACCCTTTCAATTATATGCTGATTACTTCTGAATACACCAGCCTGGCGGAGCATCCCGTCAACAAGAGTGGTTTTACCATGATCAACATGGGCTATTATCGCGATATTACGTATTTTTTTCATTATCTGTCCTGAGATTATAGAATATGCCTGTGATAGATTGAAGAATTACTGCACAGATATCCAAAAATTATTATGGGGCTGATTCTACAAGCATTTTTTCTGGAAATCGGGATATAGCAGCTTTTTTCTAAAGGTAAAGGTACTGATCTTCCAGTGAATCTCATACCGGTTTGAAGAGAATAGCGAAGCTTTACAAGGAAGCAGACCGGAGCGGTATTTGCAGAATCTCCCCCCGAAGGGGGAACAATCTGCTTTCTGCAGCTTTATTACTGAATAATTACCCTAAAGCCTCTCACCAGTCTCCGGATCAAGGGGTATATCTTTCCCCCCTGCCTTAACAACAACTTTCCCATCTGACAGAGAAAGTTTACCATCATTTTTAAAATTCTGTCTCCATAGAACAGGACCATCATTGAGGGCACAGAAGACATAGTCACCTGCAGCCACAAATATTTTATCCTCATCCTTAACCGGATCTGAAAGGAGTTTACCCTCCCATAGGATTTTCCCATCCTTAATGAAATATACATCATACCTTGTTACAAGAAGCCTCCCCTCAGGCTGAGGTTTTGCCTTCTCTTCTTTAATTATCCTGGCTATACGGACTATCACTTCACGCGGTTTCTCTTCAACAGCAAAAATTTCTCCGCTCTCGCGGATAAAATCATCAGCCTTAAAACTTTCTATAGCGCTGCGGCTTATAACTATACTCCCCTTAGTGCTGTTAATAACCCTTTCCATAATCTCTTCACTACCGCCACCCTTTGCTGTCTCGACTTTCAGGGCATTCTCAACAAGGGTTTCAGCTTTTTTGACTTCATCAGCAGAAATAATTATCTGTTCTTTACTCTGCACCGAAGGGGCAATCTCAAGTACCCTTTCCACACTCTCCTCAAACTGTCTTATTCTTTTTGCAACTTTCACCTCACCCTCAAAAACCTTGACCCTTGTTGAAACAGCCTTGTCTATTTCAACAGAAAACTGAGTCCCCCTTACACCGGCAACTGCAGTAGGAGTTTTAACGAGAAAATCTTCAGATTTAACCAGCTTTTTCGGTTTGCAGAGCATAGAGCCGGATGAAAGCCCGAGAGTTGTGCTTTCTATATCTCCGGTCCGTAAAAGTGCGGATATTGCCACCTCAGATTTAGCCTTTATCCGTACTATGGATTCACCTATCTTTATATCACAAAAAGCCCCTTCAGATGTTACAATAACATCATTCTCCTTAATAATATCACCAATCTGAGCTTCAATATTATTCATTTTAACATCACCGACAAGGAAAGTAATCATGGCATATTCATCAATGTTTCTGCCGGAACACCCTGTAATTCCATTCCACATTACAATAAGCAGTAATAAAAGCATAAACCGCTTCATATTTGCGCCCCCTATGTTCAAGTTATAATAGTATTTAAGAAAAAAACCGGAATAAAGCAACAATTTTATTGAATTATCAGCAGAAACCTTTTTTAATTCATCCGGAACATTAAAAGAAAGAGATAAGCCCCTCTTAAATAATTTTATAATAAGGTATGTTTGAAGATCATGAATGATGATATAAAAAAAATATTAACAGCACTCGTTGCAGGTGACGCTGCAGGATATGTTTTTGAAGGGATGAAAAAAGCCCATATTAAAAGCGTATTCAGGGATCTTAAGCCTTTCCCGGACCCTGAAGCAGCATTGAAAAATAATATGCATAAATGGAGAAAGCCGGGTCTCTATTCTTCTATTACACAATTTATGCTTTTATGCGGCGCAGGGGTTGATAAGAAAATCTGGAACAGAAAAAACTTTCTGCAGATGGTAAAGGATTCCCCCGAATTACCCGGCCTTGATTACAGCTATTTCAGAAATCCCGATTCAGCAGAGAGAAGACTTATTCTGTCGCTGAAAAACCCTCCTCAGGAGCAGGCCCCCCCATTCAACCGCCCCTGCTCAGGAATTGCCCCGGCAGCTGTGCCGCTTCTTTTCCTTAAAACAGGTGAGGAGAATCTTATGACAGCCCTCTTAAATTACTCCCTTCTTTTTACTCATGATCCGGGTACATCCGCTGCCGCAATAGCACTGACATTCCTTTTAAAAGATTTTATTAATTCAGATGAAAAGAGAGACATGCTTAAAATGTCGATCAGGTCGCTTGAAAAAACAGCAGACTTCGCGGAAAAACATGGAAACCTGATTTTTGAATCCGGTGTAAACCCTGATTATGTTATAAAAAAACTCCGCAGCTTCCAAAACACTCTGGCTGAAACAGAGGGTATTGAAAAAATTGATGACTGTGAAAAAGCTATATGCAGTATTGCAGGGAAAGATAATCCATCCCCTGTTGCCAGGGCTTCAATCAACCTCCCGGAAGTGCTCTTCCCCTATGCTCTATCTATTGCCGCAAGATGTAAAAATCCGGGCGATATTTTTATGACTGCAGCAGCTGAAGGTGGATCATCATCTGCACTTGCTTCAATAGCCGGGGCAATCGCTTCCGCCTATTACGGGGATATTGTGCCGAATGAAATTCTTGCGGGAATCACCAACAGAAAAAAATTGATGACCCTTATTGACATAATCTCTACAGATAAAAATAAAAGCAGCATCTTTAATGAATTAAACAGCTCCGAACCCCCTCTGACCCTGAAAGAGGCTGAGGAGTATAATGCAAAAAACAGAAAGAATCCGGATAAAAATCAGGGGAAAAAACCTAAAACCAGAAAAGATGCTGAAACAGAAATTTCAAAACATGTTGTTGAAAGCTGGACAAAGATTGATAAGGCAAAATGGAAAAAGGAAAGAAATAAGCACAAAACATAAAATATTTGACAAAAAGTCACAAAGAATTATATAATTATTGTATAGGAACCGATTATAAAAATGTAGAAATTTTTTTATGCCTCATGGAGGGACAAATGCTCAACAATATCACCGGGAAAGCTGCACTTATATTAACCATAATCATGATAACATCATCAGCCTTTTCAAGAGATTTATCATATAAAATTATTACAATAGATGATGTCTCAAGATACGATGAAGACAGGATAGCCTATCAGCAGGTTGAGAATATCATAGACCCGGAGGAGCACCAGACTCAGGATACATCTATTGCTGCACTTCTAATTATACGGGACAGGCAGATGTATCTTTTTAAAGACGGATATGATGATCCGAAAATTGTTGAAGAAAACCGGGTAATCAGAGAGATGGAAAATCGCCTTATTATGAACACGCTCTGGGAAAAGGAAATTGACGGTAAACCTGATTATGTCCGTATAACAGACAGACGCCAGGAGGTTCAAAAAAAAGAGATCCCCTTTGGAGTACAGGAAAATCTGGATGAGAGATATAATGAATTTTATGCAAAAACAAGGGATTCTTTTATACAGCGCCATGTGGAAATATTTAAAGGCCTTATGGTTAACCGGAAAGATTCGGAACTGAAAGTTGAAAGACGCCCCATACCCAAGTCTATTAACGATGACGGTCCCACAAGATACTTTACATCAGTAGTGGGGAAAACTAAAGATGGAATGATATATTATGCTCAGGATGCTGATGGTGATGGTGTTACAGAAACTTTTACAGTCCATCTCCCTGACGGCTTTCACTGGGGTTACAAATCGGGCCCGAATATTATCTTTATTCTAAAAAACAAACAGGAGAATATAAAAGGAATAATTGGGAATCTGACCAAATATGCCTTTGAGGGAACCCCGGAAGAGGCAAGGATCATAAACAGGCAGTTTAATCAGCTTGATGTAGAGATTCCAAAGCTTATGGATGACATTATACAGATGGATCTGGAAACTGAAAGAATATTAAACGAAGCAAAAGAATAATTTTTATCATTTAATAAATACTGCAGAAAAGCCGGTTACCAATACCGGCTTTTTTATTTCAAAGAATCAGTTTTAACTCCTTAACTTCTATCTGGAATACAATACTCCTGTATTGAGGATTTCTAAAAAGTCGAATTAAAAAGAATTTGTCATTACGGTTTTGCAGCTTTAACTTAAGCAAATACCGGAATCTCCTGATTAAATCAGGCGTATGAGATACCGGCATTCCGCTTCGCTACAGCCGGCATGACAAGGAAATTACTTTTTAGACAGCCCTAATACCAGAGAACAGGATTATTTTATTCCACTATTGATATAAAAAAATCCTCCGAGTAGCTGTTTTTTATATGATGCCTGCGTAAACAGAAATTATCCCGGGTGATAATATTAGGCCCGTAATCAGTGGAAAAAACCTTATCATACCCTGCAGACCTTGCCATTTCCAGCAGTTCAAGTGAATACCTGCCGTAGGGGAATGCAAAATACCGAACCCTCTTGTTGAGATTCTGTTCTATTATTCTTTTTGAAAGAACAAATTCTTCGTAAAGCTTTTTACCCTCATTAAGACTTACTCCGGTCAGATCACTGTGGCTTATTGAATGCCCCTGTATATCTATACCATTTCTTTCCATCTCTCTGAGCATGGCCCAGTCAAGCCCCCCCCTGCCGGCCCTGCTTATACCGTCTGTGTATACAAAAAGGGTTAGAGGATAATTAAATTCTTCAGCTACAGGGAGAAGAATACGGTACATGGAGAGATAATCATCATCAAACGTAATAACAACTGACCTCCCTCCGCTGAAATTTTGCTCATCACCTCCACCCCCGGCAAGTGCCGCAAGGGGTATTACTTCAATCCCCCGCTCCTGCAGAATTTTAAAATGACGAACCAGGGTGCCCCTTTTTATGGCAAAGGGGCTCTTTGGCGTTACATGATCCTCAACGATGTTATGATAAAGGAGTACAGGCACAGATGAAAGCCTGTTATACTTTGCCGCTCCCCCCTTCTCCCAGTTAACCCTGACAGCATCTCCAGGGGAAAAATCGAAAAAGATTATGGCCAGAAAAATAAGCTCCGCTGCTATGAGGATAACTATAAGGGTATTGATTTTTTTCATACTATCTCTTAAAATGACTTTCACACTTTTACCAGCATTTTTTAACAAACTTTCTTATAATTTATTAAATTTGACTCATTCCGCGATGTTGGGATAAAAGTTAATCATTTTTGTTCATCGCACTACAAGTCAGCCCCCGATCTACTCCAAGAGTACTTCTTCGCTGTGCTTACTTCGATGAGCTCAGTACAAGCAGAGGGCGCCCAGAAGGGGGCACGTATAATAAAAACTGGAGCGAGTTGATGAATCAAAGTATTATAATATCCACTTATATTGTTGAACTTACAAAAGATTTGCGGAATAATATAAAGAGAATAGTTATCGAAGTGGTAACAATTATATTTTCAGAGTTATAATAGATATCTCGTGCCCCCTTTGGGGGACAGGGGGCTTCCCCCGGTAGATGCGTGAACAGATAATATTATTGCTTTTCCCGAGATTCCGGATGAAGCCTAAAATTTTAATTGAAATATTCTCAGATTATATTACAATCTATTTAAAAGACATAATCCCGGAGATATAAATGATAAAATTCACTAAAATGCACGGCACAGGTAACGACTATATATATATAGATGATCGAAAGGAGACCATAAAAAACCCCTCAAAGCTGGCAGTTGAAATGAGCAACAGAAATTTCGGAGTAGGGTCAGACGGTCTTATTCTCATTCTTAAATCAAAATCCGCTGATTTCAGAATGAGAATGTTCAACTCCGACGGAAGTGAAGCTGAAATGTGCGGCAATGGGATAAGATGCCTGGCGAAATATGTATATGACCATAATCTGACAGAAAAAAAAGAGATAACTGTCGAAACCGACGGCGGAATTAAAGAACTTAAACTTAAACTGAAAAACAGCCTTGTTGATTCAGTAACAGTTAATATGGGGGAGCCCATACTTCAGAGAGAGCGGATTCCCATGCTCGGTGAAACAGGGATGGTTATAAGCGAAAACCTCCACCTCCCTGACGGCATTGACTTTACGATTACCTCAGTATCGATGGGGAATCCTCACGTTGTTATTTTTGTCGAGGATGTGAAAAATTTCCCGGTTTCAAAATATGGGCCTATTATAGAAAATTCAGATCTTTTCCCTCAACGAACAAACGTGGAATTTGTACAGATTGTCAACAGCAAAGAGGTAATCCAGCGTACATGGGAAAGAGGGAGCGGCGAAACCCTCTCATGCGGCACAGGCTCTTCAGCTGTTACAGTTGCAGGGGTTCTTACAAAACAGACAGAAAGAGAGATACTAATTCATCTCCTTGGCGGAGATCTTAAGACAGAATGGAATGAAAAAGATAACTGCATTTATATGACAGGACCTGCTGTTGAAGTTTTCAGAGGGGAGTGGCCTCTAAAGATCTGATAAATTATATTTATCAGATTTCCCAGAGATTCCTGGAAGGGACTCCATTTTCCAGAATAATTACCCCTGAAATTCCGGGCATATTTTCTATTATTGTCTTTTCCAGTGATTCTTTAAAAAGCTTTTCCGAGTCCTTAACAATAGTAATATCACGAGCGAGAATCTCAGGCATAAGGTCTATGGCGCATATTTTACCCTTGCCGCCTTCTGCTTCATAAAGCCATATTTTCTTGATTGTATATTGTGCCGGCACATTAAGGGCTGTATTTTCATAGAAAGAGCCGGCTGTAACAAGAGAAAAAAGTTTTTTCACCAGAACTTCATCAGAAAGCCCCTCATGTATAACCCGCTCCTCAGTAACAATTTCAGATGCTCCTTCAGAAGGGATGTAAATATTTATTGTGACTCTGTCCTCAATAACCGGAATCGAGGGGAAAATATCAAAGATATTACTCTCAATATGATAGGAAAACATTATATAATTAAGAAACATAATCGAAGATAAAACAAGAATTGCTATTCTATTCCTCTCCTTCTTATCCTTTGCATAATAGTTATCCTTGAGAGATATTATCTCTTTTTTAACAGACGCTGTTTTATTTTTTAAATCTGATATTATTTTCATTTATGCTGTTCCCTTTTCTCCGTATCTAAGTGACACATAAAAAACATATGAAGCATGTAATCAAGAATTTTTTCACAGTAATCCGCCATTATTTAAAAATAAGACTACTTCTTTATAATCGTTTTATTGTATTCATTAATAAAATCTATTATCCCGTCACAAATACCTTTTACTATTTTCTCCTGGTGGTCAGCCCTTTTCAAAAATGAAGCCTCCCTGGAATTGGTGATAAATCCCACTTCAACAAGCACCGCTGGCATAAGGGCCCCCCGGAGAACAAAAAAATCGGCTCTCTGCACACCCCTTGATCTGAAACCTTTAATATTCTTTTCAAGACTCTTCTGGATAGATTCAGCAAGAAGCGCGCTCTCCCTCTGTATCTGGGTTGTCATCATCAGGGCTTCAATAAGATCAACATCATCGTATTTTTTTTTTGCATCTTTACCCCTTTCAAGGATAATAACATTATTCTCCAGTGCTGCTGTTTTCCTTGCTTCCTCATTGGTAGGATTCTGGGAAAGAAAATATGTCTCAAAGCCTGATATCTTTGAGGAGATTGAAGCATTAACATGAATACTGACAAATAATCCGTTAATCCCCTTTTTTAATTCCCTGTTGGCAATGTCAGTTCTTTCCGCCAGCTCAATAAAGACATCGCTGTTCCTTGTGGCTTTTACCTTAATATCCTTTAATCTGCTCTTGAGCATCCTCTCAACTCTTTTTGATATCTGAAGGGTCAATCCTTTTTCCTGAAGCCCCCCCTTCCCTATAGCACCCGGGTCTTTACCGCCATGACCCGGATCGACTATAATGAATCCTATCCTGTCCTTCTCGCTGGCAGATGGCAGCTTTTCATCACCCGGCACCGGCTTATCCGGCCGGAAAGGAATTTTTTTATCAATAATCAGCCTGCTGGCACTTATCTGTGCGTTCATTCCGCTGAAAAATGAATCTATAATTATCACAGCACCTTCAACAGGGATATAAATCCCGCCTCTCCACCGTATAACAGGGTTATCAAGACGGACAATGCGGTTATCAACAATAAGGAGGGAATAGCCTGTTTTATATACCACATAATGACTTTTGTAATAAAGTCTCCCTTTCTGGAAAGTTACATCAAAGCTGTTTTCGATATTAAATTCTTCAATAATGCTGTAGAGTGGGATATAATCACGGCCCCCTATTTTTATCACAGGGACACCTTTTGCTGCTGAGGCAACATCAAATAATGCAGGGATTATAATAAAAAAAATAATTATTTTAATATAGCTTGTTTTTATTGCACTTTGACCGGACTTTGTCATATATTATGAACCGGAAACACCTCTTATTATTAATGGTGCTGAATTCTGCTTAAATTTATAAAATACTATAACAAGGCGACATAAAATAGATTTTAGTATTGATAAACACCCCGTCAAGGTTTTTTTTGACGCTCATAATATCTGAATAGAGCAGTTAAAATGACTTAACCCGGATCGACATCGGATCATGTAATACTCATAAAAGATTTTTTATTGACAAGCGGGGGAATCCCTTTTTTATCAAAAAGCATCATAAAAAGTATGGTTAATATAACAATGAAAATATCTAAAAATACACTTTTACTATTTACACTCCCTCTTCTGATTCTGCTCAACTGCAGCAATACAGAGGATCCGGAAAAATCGGGTCAAATTGAAGAGCAGAGAAAGGATATGGGTGTCATTCTCACACAGGACACAGCGCTTAGAATAGATCCCCTTGTTTTTTCTGCCAGAATCAAACAGATGAATAAAGGAACTATTGTTGAAATTCTTGAAAGATCAAGTGAAGAGAGAATTATCGGCGGGCATAAAGACTACTGGTATAAAATCAAACTTGAGAATAACATTACCGGATGGACATTCGGCAGACATATCAAAGTCCTTGACGCGTCAGGGAAAGAAACTCTGGAATCCTACCTTGGCAGGTTCTGGGAAAAAGAGACTGAAGAACTGAGTAATGACCTGCATGGCAAATGGTGGAGCATTAACAGATATGGCGATTTTACAAACCACGCCCTTGAAATATTCAAAGACGGCAGATACCGCTCCTACTTTAAGGGGGGGGGCAAGGTTATTGAAGGGGTTTACAATTTCGATTTCAACAAAAATATGGTGATCTTCCTTTCAGGGACCACATTTGACTCAGATCTGAACTATATAAGAAAAGGGAACAGCCATTCTCTTCAGAGAATAGAAGAGAAGGAAGAGATCCGGTTTAAGAAAATTAATGTTAACCCCTCCTCAGAAGTAGAAGAATATGAGCAGGATAATAAAAATGAGGACACCCCTTCGGGGAATAATGAAGATGAAAGTTAGATTAAATAAATACCTCAACCTTTGCGGTCTGGGCTCACGAAGAAAAGTAGAAGAACTTATTACTTCAGGTAGAATAAGTGTTAATAAGAGAATTGTCACTGACCTGGCAACAATTATCGACAGTGAAACAGACTCGCTGAAACTGGACGGCTCCCCCATCAAAACACATGATAAGGTAATATACCTTATGCTGAACAAGCCTAAAGGGTATATTACCACCCTTAGTGATGAAAAGGGGAGACCAATAGTAATGAACCTTATCCCTGAAAAATATATAAGGGCTGGTGTTGTTCCTGTGGGGAGGCTTGACAAGGATACCGAGGGGCTCCTCCTGCTGACAAATGACGGAGACCTGTCCTACAAGCTTACCCGACCCGATTTTAAAGTAAGCAAAGAATATATTGTAGAGCTGGATAAACCTCTTGAGGAGATTGATAAAAAACGGGTTGAAAAAGGATTTTTTGTCCACCAGATTAAAATTAAAACACGACCCGCATCTATCAGCTTTATCGAAAAAACCGGAAAATTTGTGAAAATGATAATTTCTGAAGGGAAGAAGCGGCAGATTAGATACACATTCCAGAACCTGGGGTATAAAGTAGTAAAACTGAAAAGAACAGGATACGGCCCCCTTACCCTGGCGCGGCTTAATAAAGGGGATCATAGAGAGCTTAAAGCTGCAGAACTGAAGCTTTTGAAAAAGGCAATAACAGAATAAAAAATAAAAATGTGTTTATTATAAAAGAAAGGGCCGCTTCTAAAGCAGCCCTTTTTTTATAATATTTTACAGTAATTATTCCTTAAAATATTTTTTAGTGCAATAATAATGTTCCCCATATCCCCGCCGCCTATGGCGGCGGGGATATTAAGGAATTTTATTCCAAAAAACAGCTAAGAAATTAACACTGAATATTTTATGTATTTTTACTTTTTCTTTACAGTGCTTTTCTTAGCAGGTGCTGATTTTTTCACTGTCGTTTTAGTTTTTGCTTTCGATTCTGCTTTTACAGCTTTTTTTGCTGCCGGTTTTGCAGCTGATACTTTTTCAGCAGCAGGCTTTGCTGTAGTTTTTTTCACCGCAGCTTTTGCAGTTGAAGCCTTTTTAGCAGCAGGCTTTGCAGAAGCGGTTTTCTTTGCCGCAGGTTTTTTCGCTTTTGCTGTAGCGGCTTTAGCAGATGCAGCCTTTTTTGGTGCTGCTTTTTTAACAGCAGGCTTTACTGCTGAAGGTTTCTTTAAACTTTCGATCTGAGTTAAAATCCAGGAAACCACATCTTTAAGAACCTTCGCCCTGTCAGCTTCAGGTTCATTTATTAGTTCATGATACATTTCATTATAAAGTAAAACTTCCTTTATAGAAGAGCCGGCTTTTCTGCCGAATTCTTCAGATGCCTTATAATCTGCAATTTTATCCCCCTTGCCATGAAAAACAAGCAGCGGCTTCATAAGAGAGTGGGCATTAGCCATACAATCCTCTCCTGTCTTCATAAACTCAGTAAACCATCTTGCTGAAACTTTATTATGAACAAGAGGATCATTATCATAGGCTGCAACAACCTCGCTATCGCGGGAAATATCTGATGATGACAGACCATTCGACATGGTAAGAGAACCTATTCTTGCTGAAAAAAATGCAGCTACAGATTTTTTCCACCCTGGGACTGTAAAGGCCGGAGCAAAACCTGGAGATGACAATACAACAACTGAAGGGTCATCACTGTATGTGAGGGCATACTTTGCAGCAATTACCCCCCCCATACTATGGCCGTAAAGAACAACAGGAAGCCCCCTGTTCTCCTCTTTTACATATTCGACAAAAAGTTTAAGGTCATAAATATAATCCATAAATGAATCAATATGCCCCTTTTTACCCTGAGATTTCCCGTGTCCTCTGTGATCTATGGCGAAAACTGAAATATTCTTTCCGCCAAAAGCACTCACCAGATTACTGTATCTTCCAGAATGCTCACCAAGGCCATGAACAATAATTAAAACCGCCTTAGCTTTTTCAACAAGCCACTTCTGAAAAAAAATTTCCACTCCCCCTTTCCCTGAGAAAGAACCTGTATTGTGATTATATGAATCCATAAACACTCTCCTTTAAAATCATTTCGATTTTACTAAAATATAAAAATTCCGCTTTGTCAATAATTTATCTGCTTCTTTTCTGCTATATGATGCTCTTTAAAAAAAATATTACAATTTTACCGATCCTTTAAGGAACTCCCGTATAACAGGAATATCCGTTGACCTTACCTGATCAGGGGTGCCTGTAAAAATTATCTCCCCCTCATAAATCATTGCAATCCTGTCGGCGATTTCCAGGGCTGACTTCATGTCATGGGTTACGACTATTGAGGTTATTCTGTATTTATCTCTCATCTCAACAATAAGCCTGTCTACAGAGCCTGCAGTAATGGGATCAACCCCGGTTGTAGGCTCATCATAGAGCATAATTTCAGGATGCATTACAATTGCCCTTGCCAGACCTACCCTTTTCTGCATCCCTCCGGAAATTTCAGAAGGACGCCTCCCCCCGATATCCCCAAGACCCATCTGCTCAAGCATCCCCATGACCCTTTCTGAAATTTCATCTTCAGAAAGATTTTTTCTTCTTAAACCGAAAGCAATATTGTCAAAAACATCCATTGAATCAAAAAGTGCAGCCCCCTGAAAAAGAATGCCGTACTTTCTCACAATTGCTTCTCTGCTGTTTTTATCCGACCGGGTAAAATTTATCCCATCCACAAAAATTTCACCTGAATCGGGATTCAGTATACCTACAAGATGCTTCATCACAACAGACTTCCCCGTACCGCTCTTCCCGATTACGCAGAGGATCTCACCGTTATATACCTCCAGATCGATCCCTTTAAGAATAGCATTATCCCCGAAAGACTTATGCAGATCTTTAATAGAAATTTTAGTTGTAACATTGAGAGTCAAAAGGGTATCCCTCCTGAAGAGCCTGTAAAAATAATTTTCCAATATAATCTTAATGAAGTAATAAAAATCACGGTCCTGTCAAATACAATTACGATTGCTCAACCGGTATTAATCGATCCATCACTGACTACACCCGGAATCTTTCCCCCGATACAATTAATAATAAAATTTCAGTATTTATTCCTGAACTTATTATTGTTAAAAAATGCTCTATTATTCCCGTTGCCGAAGGGGGCGGGGATATAAAATTGTCCATTTTTACACTAAAATATATTTTCAGGAATTATCATTGAAAAAATTTCGGAAATCTGAAAATTTTTTTTAGTGACAGTTTATAATTTATAAGTTATGTTATTATTCATGGAATCTCTATGATAAACAGAAAACTATACGGCACTATAAAAATAACTCTCATATATTTCCTGGGCGGGTTCATCTGGATACTCTCTTCAGACACTATTCTGAAAATCCTAATCCCGGACAGAGATGAATATGCGGCATTTCAGACCTATAAAGGGTGGATATTTATTCTCATATCTTCTACACTCCTTTTCTTTCTCCTCTACAGAGAACTGCAAAAGCGCGACATCATTGAATCGAATCTCAAAAAAAATCTTGAAGAAAAGAGAATACTTCTTAATGAAATTCACCACAGGGTAAAGAATAATCTCAATTCAATAATATCACTTCTTTATATGGAAAATTCCAGGGCAGAGACACCTGACTCAAAAAATATTATCCAGGCCCTCTCAGGCAGGATACATTCAATGGCCCTTGTCCATGAAAAACTTTACCAGTCGGAAAACTTCTCCGGCATACGGCTCAAGGAATATATACCTGAGCTTTGCTCACACATAACAGATTTATACCCGGATTTAAAGAATAAGATTAAAACAGATTTCAATATTGATGACTCATTTCTTGATATCATAAAGGGTATCCCTTTTGGAATTCTCATGAATGAAATTATCAGCAATTCCTGCAAACATGCATTCCCTGGAAAAGAGAGCGGCACCATAACAGTAAACATCAGCAAAGAAGGATACAACCTTCTTGTAACAGTTGAAGATGACGGAATCGGAATCGATGCAGAAGAAAACATGACAGATAAGACACAGGGACTTGAGCTAATAAGACTGCTGGTTAATCAGCTTGGCGGCACAATAACCAGAACAAGTGTTAAAGGATTAAAATACAGCATAACTTTCCCGGTTGAAAGGTCAAATGGATAAAAAACGGATACTTATTGTTGAAGATGAAGCAATCAGCGCCATATTTCTGAAAAATATCCTGCAGAATGAGCATCTGATTTTAGGGATATGCAGCTCAGGCCGGGATGCTATTGACATGATCGCGGACAAAGCTCCCGATCTTCTAATCATGGATATCTGTCTGGAGGATGAGCTTTCCGGTATTGATGTGATGAATGAAGTTTTAAAAACTGCAAAAATTGATCACATATACTGTACAGCATATTCTGACAAGAACATACTCATCAAAGCGGAAGGAACCAGCCCTATAGGCATAATAATCAAGCCGGTAAATATTGCAGAATTAAAAGCAATGCTCAAATTATCCTCATAGAGTCAGAAACGATTACTTTTTTCTGATTCCAAAATATCCTTGCAATAATACTCCTCTCTGATATTTTTTTAATCATGATATTACTCAGTGAACCAAAGATAAGTGAAGAATCTGACTGCCCCTATATCAAAGGGGAGAGATGGCGTTTTTCATATTTTTTCGCCAGAGATCTTTCCGGGGAGGATCTGGAGTATCTCCTTATAAGGGGATGGAGAAAGTTCGGCTACTATTATTTCAGGCCCCAATGCAGAAGCTGCAGTAAATGCATCCCCCTGAGATTACGGGCAGATAAATTAAAAATTTCAAAAAGCCAGCGAAGGGTCCTCCGGAATGGAGAGGGAATCCGGGTAGAGTTTAATGAGCTGAAGTGCAGGGATGAAATTTTTGAACTATACAGGATTCATTCTGCAGAAAGATTCCGCCGGGAAGCTGATTATGAAGATTTTCTTAACTCCTTTTATGTACAATCCTGCCCCTCTATGCAGTCTGAATACTATGTGGAGAATAAACTGATTGGTGTGGGATATCTCGATATTTCATCTCAAGGATTAAGCAGTGTCTATTTCATATATAACACGGAATATATGAAATACAGACCCGGCACACTGAGCATAATCAAAGAAGCACAATATGCTGAGTCAATTGGACTTTCATACTATTACCTGGGATACTACATAGAAGAGAATAAAAGTATGTCATATAAAAATAATTTCGATCTTAATGAGAAGCTGAACTGGGAAACCGGAGTATGGGAAACCCCGGAAAATTAATATAGAAAACTGCGGCCGTTAAAAGTGGTCCGCCTCATTTAACCCTCAGCAGAGAGCATATCCCCCCTGTATTGTCAGATGCAGAAACCGGATTAAAAAGATCGGGCTTCCACTCTCCGTCAATAATAAATTTATAGCGGTACTCCCCTCTGGGGAGTCTCTTTTCCAGCCGCCATACACCGTCATCCCCCCTCTTCATAAGATCATTTTCCGGATTCCATCCGTTAAAATCACCCACAAGGGAAATGATGCGTGCATCAGGTTTATAAAGCCTGAATTGAACCCTGTTTCTATCAATAAACTTCAGGGAAAGAAGTTTACCTTCATCATGAATCCTGTTTTCAGCTATAGACAGATATGAACCAGCCCTGTCATATTCATTACGGGCATTTCCGGGATCATCTGTCCATAAGCCGTCAACATTATACTTATACTGTATTTTGCCACTAAATTCCTCAGTTGATAAAAAAAAGAACCATACCCCGTCTTTCCCTCTTGTCATGTTTACAGTTTTCCATGAGGAGAAATTACCGGCGATTCTGACTTTTTTCGCCCTGCGATCCTTGTAGGTAAAGAGTGTCCCTTCAGAAACAACACTCCTCTCCGTTGAAAGATTATTGGCCATTACAAGCCTGATATTCTCCGGCGGACTTGCTTCCCGCAGCATAGTAAGGCTGTAATAATATTCAGTACGGAGGCTATGGGGCCTGGAAGCAGTCATGCTTAAGGCCAGTATTACAATAATAATTCCTGGAAAAACCTTCATTTCTTCCTCATCGACATAAGAGTATTCAGTAATATCTTCGTCACTCTTTCACCATGAATATCAATTTTTTTTCAAGCTCACTTCGAATTTTTGGAATACAAAAGAAATCCTGTCCTTTCTCGGGAGTATTTCTTTGCCGTGCCCCCTTTGGGGGCTCACTACTACCCACTTCTTAAACAGTACCTGGCTGATCCACTGTGCCCTCACCCCCGGCCCTTCTCCCATGAATAAACTTTAATGTTAATTCATATATTGATACCGGGGAGAGGGGTGACCGCATAAAAAAATGAACACATGTTTGTTTTTATCCTAATTCTCCCCCT
>Ga0334887_1001218_pt1 | contig 34550 bp, 30 predicted proteins | sample GraSluR1_MG_10_FD_207217 | JGI IMG/M metagenome (GOLD analysis project Ga0334887, IMG submission 207217) | Sludge microbial communities from methane-producing bioreactor in Wageningen University, Netherlands - Granular Sludge_18_07-R1 | ecosystem: Engineered > Bioreactor > Anaerobic >...
GTTAAACAAAGAAAATGTATATCTGATAAATTAGATAACTCACAGGTAGAAGTCGATACTGTGCACCGATTCCAGGGCAGAGAAAAAGATGTTATTATCCTCAGCTTCTGTAAAAGTAAAGTCGGAAGATGTTATACTCAATTCATAGGAAAACCAAGCCAAATAAACGTTGCAATATCTCGTGCAAGAAAAAAACTGATTGTAATTGGAAATTCACAGACTATTAGGCAGAATAGATTAATTAAAGAAGTATTAAACCTGGTTGGTGGGGAGAATACCGTTATTTATGGGGATTTTTTGAAGGTTGAATTGGATTAAGATAAGATTTTCACGCTGATATAGTTCTAATTTTTCAGTTGACTATTTAAATAATGAATTTATAAATTAATATAGGTGTTTAATATGGAACCAGAGTTTCAAGATTATTATGATGTATTATCATATAATTTAGAGTCATATAAAGGTGAATACGCTCCATTTATTGATAATGGACCTGCATTATTTAAATTTCTAAATGATTTATTAATAAGTAAAGAATTAACTCCAGAATATAGATTGAAGATTAGCGCTGCAATTGCATATTATGTTGCCCCGATGGATGTAATTCCTGAGCAGATTTACGGACCCTATGGATATATAGACGATATTTTCATAACAGCGTATGTAATTAGACTTCTTACAGATGAGTATGGATACTCTTTTTTAGAAAAATTCTGGGAAGGAGATAAAGAACTTCAAGCTGTTGTGGAAGAATGCTATGAAAAATCAAGTGAAATTTTAGAAGATAAAATTAAAGAAGTGTTAGATTTCGTAGGATTATGATCGAATCAGAATTTTTTCCATTGATGTGAATGTAAATAATCCAATGTTTCTTCAAATTTTTCATTTTCAATATCCAATTCTACGATTAGTTTAATTAATTTCTCTTTATACCTATCGCAATTCATATTGGTCATATTAGAGGTTATTATATTTTTTATTTCTTCCAAAATTTGATATAATTCATGATTTTGGACTATTCCTCTTAAAACAACTGTTCTGTAATTATTTAGATCAGATATTTCAGATATATAGATAATATCTTTAATTATAGAATTTTCTTCAGATTCAATAGCATTCTCTTCAATAGGAGTTGTAGGGGTCTCTTCTGAAGTATCTTTAAGTTTTGGAGCTAATTTAATATATTCCTGATATTTTTCATTGTCTTCTATGATGAAAGTATCGGTCGAATCGTTATGTTCAATTAAATCATGTTCTAAAAGGACCCAAATATAATAATTTGCCCTGTTTGGATTTCCAAGTCGACTAAAAAGATCTTTTTTGCTAAAAGGAAATCCAATTCCAATATGATTTGTTATTTCAGATAAAATTGAGGCGGCATTAAGTTTATCAGAACATTTTTTACAATTTGCAATAAGCCCATCGTTTGATTCGGATGATTTATAAAAGCTTGAAACAGGTAACACTTTTTTACATGTTAGACATTCTTTTACTGTTTTCGGTGTGTTTTCTGCAGGTATTTCATCGATGAAAACATCAACCATATTTTCATCACCATATTTTTGTATAAAAGAGTTTAATTCCTTTTCTGGTTTTAGAATGTAAGTGTTGTTTTTCTCGTTATGTTCAATAAAATCGAAATCTTGAAGCGTCCAGAAATAATCTAAAATTTGGGTAGTGTTTTCAAACTGTTTAAGCAAATCATCTTTATAGAATTCAACTTCAGGTACAACATAATTTTTAATCTCAATTATTGCTTTAGCTGCATAGGATTTTCTAGAACATTCTTTACATTTATCTGTATATCCATCTCCAGATTTATAGAATTTGGAAATTGGTAAGTTTTGATGGCAAGTCTCACATTCTTTAATGATTTTTTTAGACGTTTTTTCTTTAGATATGGTTTCAACAATCGTTTTATCTTCTGATTCCTTAATAACTTTCCCGTATTTCTCTTTAAACTTTAGTAAAACATCTGCTGACTTTAAAACGTATCCGTTTTTATTATCCTTTTCTAATAAATCAAACTCTTCTAATGTCCATAAATAATCTAAAAATCTTGTTTTATTATCTACTTGTTTTAAAAGATCATCTTTATTAAAGGAAATACCAGGGTCCACGTATTCCTCTAAATGATTTAATGCTTTAACTGCATATGTCTTTCTAGTACAATCTTTACATTTATCTGATATGATTTTAGAACCTGATTTAATAGAATTATTTGAAGATAAAACTACTCCACACTTTACACACTTTTCTTCTTTAATTTTTTCTTTTTTCCCTGTTTTTTCAATATTAAAACTGCTTTCTTGGTCTTCCGAATTTGTTTTTTTATCAAAGATGAAAAGATTCTTATTTATTTCCTTTAAATAACCTAATTCCACTAAAAGTTTGAGATATGATTGATATAAATCAGGTTCATCAACTCTTTCTAAAAGAGAATCCTTATTAAAAATTGTTACTTTTATTTTTTCCTTTATTTTTTTAGTAACATATTCAGCCGCTAGTTTCTCTATGCATGGTTTGCAAAGATTCTTATTTTTTAAATGGAGTTCATTTATAATTTCATTATCAGATTTTATGAAAGATATGGCATTTCCACAACTTTCACAGAAATTTTCTTTAAGTGCATTATCTTTTAATCCATTTTTGGAAGAAATATTTTTTTCATAATCTATAATGAACTTTTTAAAAGTTTCAATGAAATTGATGCTATTCAATTCTCCAATAAAAATAAAATAGTTGTTTATTCCATTTTCTTTAGCTTGAATCCATCCTCCTTCTATATCTAATTCAAATGAATTCCAATCTAAATTATTTTGATTAACTCTATATAAAATTGATACTCTTCCTTTTTTATCTTGAGCAAATACCGCTGTAGTATCTTGATTTATCCCGGAATCAGAGAAATCAATGATACAGAATGGTTTATTATTAAAGTTTTGAGGCTTATCTGCACCAAATACGTAAATATGTCTATTATATTTTTTTATATATGAAAACCAAATACCTAAATCTTTTAAATAGAAAATATTCTGTAAGAAATTAAAATCGGCATAATCATTATCCTTAAATATTTCATATTGGACCTTACCAGATATAGATTTAGCTGAATATGTAGATAAAATATTGTAAAAATCATTATTAGCAAGATTAATTCTGAATTTGTTATCTAATACATTTAAACTCATAACTATCCCCCTGTGTAGAGGATTATTAATTATAAATTGTGATATTGTAATCTCTATCTATAATGTTTATGTAATATAAAGTAAAATGTCAAATTATATATTAATTAATTATTACTGGGGGAAGTAAGATAAGTCAAGAAAAGTTAATAAAGGAGCTTAATTCAACAGATGAGACCAAATATTGGCTTCATAAAGTTGATAAAAATCTTTTAAATCAATTGGATCAAACAAAAGTTTTGGGTGCTGAAAAACAACGAAGTGTTGGAATTAAACCTGTTGAAGCAAACGATAAAATTATTCTTTTTTCTACATTAAATATTGATAATAAACCAACTATTTCCTTTATTGGGTATACAATGGTTGATAATACTTATGAAGATAAAGAATCTCTTTATAATAAATATAAAGCTAAAAAGAAATTAAAATTGAAAGGAATAAAATATTTTACAAACCCTATTATAGCAAAGGATTTAGCAGATGAATTAAATTTTATTAAAAATCCTAAAAAGTCTTCAGCTTATTTGAAATCAGAATATAAAGAAATTAATAAGGATGACTTTAAAAAAATACTGAAAAAGTCTAACATTACCAAAGAATTCCCTGCATATTTTGAAGAACTTACTTTTGTTATGGATGAATTTATTTTTTATTCGATAAACAGTCTTTACTATACTTTAAAAAACACAAGTTCTAATAAGCAAATTGAGATTTTAACTTTCATAAGACTTTTAACTAATATTTTACGACAATATGGGGTAACAAAAAGTTATGATGAAGTTAAAGAGTTTTATTCTAAGAATGCTTGGAAACAAGGTTTCAATCATAAAACTTCACGTGACCCTGATAAATTAGTTGATTTATATAGTAGTACAGGAAAAAAACGTGGATTTAGTTATATAACATTAGAATAGGGTGGAACAATGGACAATGAAGATATAATTATGGCACTAAAAAATGGTAACGTGCCTGCTAAAGGGGCCTCAGAACTGTGCATTGGCAGGGAAAAAGAAATAAAAGAGTTTGAATATCTATTAAAAAAGATAAAAGAAGGGAAAGGGGTTACTAAATTTGTTAACGGAGATTTTGGTACTGGTAAATCATTTTTCCTTAAAGTATTAGAAGAGATGGCATTTGACGATAATTTCGTAGTCTCTAAAGTAACTTTGAGTCGTGATGTGCCTTTTAATAAGTTTGAAATCGTATATAGAAATATTGTAAAAACTCTAAGATGCAAAACAGGCACATCTTTAGAACATATAATCGAAAAATGGATGACCCATCTACAAATGCTTGCTTATGAACAAACTACTGATCCTGTTAAACAAGAACTCATTGTACAAGAAAATATCCATGATGACATAGAAAATGCCAGAAAACACTCAAACCCATTTGCCACTGCTATTGAAAATTATCATAAAGCTATTAAATCTGGAGACTATGAAACAGCTAAATATGCTCAAGCATGGCTTAGAGGAGATGCAAATATACCTTTTACAATAAAAAGAAAATTTGGAGTGAAAGGTGATATTGATCGTGAAAATGCATTTAAATTTTTAGAAGCATTAGCAGCGTTTGTTGTTTCTGTTGGCTATTCTGGATTAGTAGTTTTAATCGATGAAGCTGAAGATATTATGGCCTTACATACTAAAAAGCTTAGAGATGTTGCTTATGATTATATTCGTTACATATATGATGAATGTAATTTAGAAAACTTCAAATTTACGTTATTTGTTTTTGCTGGTACACCTCAGTTTTTTGAAGACATGAAGCTAGGAGTGCCATCATATCAAGCATTAGATCAAAGAATTAAAGATGCAATTAAATCTAATTATCAAGATCTAAGAAAACCGATTGTTCTTCTTGAAGGTTTTAGCAAAGAAGAATTGAGTGAAATGTCTGATAAACTTATGGATATGCACAATGAAGCTTTTGAATGGGATAGTAAACAAAAAATCAGCCCATTAATTAATAGAATTGTTGATATTCATGAAGAGAATGCTCAATTAACTGGAGGAAAGGTCACTCCACGAATCTTTATCAGATCATTCCTTAGTATATTAGACACTGTACAACAGAATCCTAAAGAATTAGACACTGATGAAAAAATACTTCAATTGTTTGAAGAAAGGGAAATTGAATTAGAAGAAGAGTTTGAAAAAGAGTTTGATGAAGATGACTGGTAATGATTCATCATCGGTTGAACTTTTAAATAACAGACTTCGAGGATATTTAGCAAATAATTTGGGATGGAAACGCTTAAACCCTATCCAAAATAATGCTATTCCTTATATTAAAGAGAAAAAAGACACATTAGTCATTGCACCGACTGCATCAGGTAAAACTGAAGCGGTCTTACTTCCTATTTTTGATGAAATAATTACAAATAATCTAGAACCACTCAGTGTTATCTATGTTTCTCCCCTAAAAGCATTAATTAATGACATGCACTTTAGGATTGAACGATGGTGTGAACACTTTAGTTTAGAGGTTACTAAATGGCATGGAGATGTAATACCATCAAAAAAGCACGCATTTCTTAAAAATCCGACCGATTTTTTGTTAATTACTCCTGAATCTCTTGAAGTTATCTTCATGAATAAAACTTATGAAGAGAAAGCTAGAATTTTTCAAAATGTTAAGTATATCATTGTTGATGAAATCCATTATTTTGTTGAATCTGATAGAGGTACACAGCTTAATTCTTTATTAAATCGTATTAGGAAATTTTCTAATCATCCCATAACTACGGTAGGGTTGTCTGCGACAGTTGGTAATCCAGAACTTGTTTCAAAATGGATTAATCCTGAAAACCCCGCACAGATTGTGCAAGATCCTTCAAAACGTCCTTTTCAATATAAAGTTTTATGTGGATCAGAACTTAATATCTGCAAAGTTTTATCAAAGTATAAGCATAAAAAATTGTTAATTTTTGTTCATTCTAGAAAAGATGCTGAGAAATATTACAATATTTTAAAAAGAGAATTAAAATTAAAAAACATCTATGTTCATCATTCTTCGATTGATAGAGATAGAAGAGAAGAAAGTGAGGAAAAATTTAAGGATTTTAAAGATGGCTTTATGATAAGTACCAGTACATTAGAATTAGGTATCGATATAGGGAACATTGACATTGTAGTTCAAATACACCCTCCCCACAATGTAAGTTCATTTTTACAAAGGATAGGAAGAAGCGGAAGAAGATCAAAAAATCAGAGATCAATCATTTTTTATGATAGTGAGAAATTTACATATGCTGATATCCTTATCTCTCTTGCTATGATATCCTTAATAAAAGAAAACAATATTGAAGATATAAAAATACCAGAAAAACCTAAGGATATTTACTTTCATCAAATCTTAAGTTCCATCTTTGAACATGGCCGAATTAAACAAAGTAAATTATTTAATAATCTCAAAAACAGTTTCTCTTTTTCAAAAATAGATAAAAATGATTTTAAATCAATCATTGAGAATATGGAAGAAAAGGAATTTGTTGATTCTCGTAATGGATATCTAAGTTTAGGCCATAATTTTGAAAAAAAATATGGTAAAATGAATTTTTTAAATTTTTACACGGTATTCTGTCCTAACTATGAATTTAAGGTTAGGGAAGGAGTAAAAAATATAGGCACTCTTGATTCGGCTTTTGTAATCCTATTTTTAAAACCAGGAGAAAGTTTTATTTTAGCTGGTGCCCCCTGGAAAGTAACTGATATTGATCATAAACGTTTTATTTTAAAAGTTAAAAGAGATGAAGAAAAGAAAGGGGATATTCCTCAGTGGCATTCAGAGGGCGGAGTAATAGATTCTTTACTAAGCCGTAAAATTTATGATATTTTGTTAGGTGATTTTGATCATAAGCTGTTTAAATATTTTGATTCATATGCGCAAGATGTGGTATTTGAATTGATTGAAGCTGCCAATCAAGCTGGTTTTAGAAAAGGAATAATATCTGTAGAATTTCATTCTAAAGAACATAGAGTATATATTTATACATTTGCAGGAATGAAAGCGAATGCACTCTTATCAACTATTTTTAGCCTATATCATGATATTCATAGTGTAAAAGATACAGCTTATTATTCATCCTTCAAATATAATGGACAATTAAACTTCGAAAACATTTTAACAACTACAAGTTCAATTGAATCAATATTTGAAGATCCAGAAATCTATAATATTATCCATGAAAAAACAGGCAAATTCATAAAAAATAAATTTATTTATCAATTACCTTATGAAGACCAGGCAATGCTTAAAATGGAAATACTCTATGATAAGGAAGGACTTTTAAGAGTATTATATGAAAATTCATTAGTTCTTGTAGATTCGGCTGTATTTATGCAGTCTATCTGATCTTAAATCTAACAGCATTATTTACCTGAAATCAATGATTATTAATTCTTCCAAAAGAAGTCTAAAAAAAGTTAGATAATATGGGAGATGGATTTTAGTTACTAAAGATCCTTTATGTTGGAAGGATTTAGCTGAAAAACGATGAAGTATATATCGAATTTAAAAATGTAAAAGATCACAAGATAAAAAGTAATGATAAAGTTTAATTTATAGATCAGGTAATCATCGAAATACAAATATTTATTTGAAGTCATTAGTTTTGAACCTTCCACGATAAATCTAAACTTGTCTTTCCTGGCTCTTAATCAGTTGAATAATGTTTCATCAATTCTTGTAAAGTTTCATCACCATTTATTGTGGATTTAGACTTATCTACTAATTCTTTATATTCAATAAGCTCTTTAATTTGAATCCCCCATATCTGACCTCTAAAACAAATTCAAACCGAAGTTTCAACCCATCCTTCACAAATACGGTTAGCCTGTTCTAAAACCGTATTAACTGCTAATTTTTGCTTATCTGGAGGATAACCATATTTTCTTAGAACTCTTTTTACAGCCACCCTCAATTTGGCTTGAACATTTTCTCTTAATGTCCAATCAATTGTTATGTTAGATCTAATAATTTTAACTAATTCAATAGCAATTTCTCTTAATATTTCATCACCAAGTACCTGAACTGCACTATCATTAACCCCAAGAGCATCATAAAATGCTAGTTCATATTCTGTTAGATTTAAATCTTCCCCTCTTTTATCGGATTCACTAATTTCTTTAGCTAATCCAATAAGTTCATCTATAATCTCAAGTGCATCCTTAGATTTGTTATGATACTTCTTAATAGTATTTTCCAACATTTCTGAGAAAGACCGTGCTTCAATAACGTTTTTTCTTGATCGTACTTTCAATTCATCATTTATCAATTTGTTCAGTAATTCCACAGCTAGGTTTTTCTGTGGAAGATCTTTAACATCCATTAAAAATTTATCTGAAAGGATAGATATATCGGGCTTTTTTAGACCTGCTGCATCGAATATATCAATTACTTTATCAGTAACTACAGATTCAGATACAATTTGTCTAATAGCCGTGTCTAATTCTTCATCCGATTTGGGGGTATAATCTGAAAATTTAGAAAGATTAGACCTTACTGATTGAAAGAAACTTACATCATCACGGATTGAAATAGCCTTTTTATGTGGAACAGCAAGTGAAAAAGCTTTAGATAATTCATTAACATATTTTAAACATCTATTCTTCCCATCTTCTTGTTTAAGTACATGTTCTTCTGCATCTCGTATAATTTGCATTTTAGTTCGTGTGTCCGCAGTGAAATATGGTTCATAGTCAAAGCCGTGGAATAATCCGGATACTATCTCATATTTCTCTAGCATTACATCCACTGCTTCTTCTTGATCAAGGGTGGGCTTACCTTTACCCCCACTTTCTGTATATTCTACCAGGGCATTCTTTAGTTCTGCTGCGATTCCAAGGTAATCAACAATAAGACCACCTTGTTTATCCTTATAAACACGATTTACCCTGGCTATAGTTTGCATTAATCCATGCCCACGCATTGGTTTATCTAAATACATGGTATGAAGGCTGGGTACATCAAATCCAGTTAACCACATATCCCTTACAATAACCAATTTAAAGGGTGATTTCGGATTTTTGAAAATATCGCCTAATTCTTTTCTCCTCTGTTTATTCCGGATATGTTGTTGCCAATCGGCTGGATCTGAAGCACTGCCAGTCATGACAACTTTTAAAAAACCTTGTGTATCTTCATCACTGTGCCATTCTGGTTTAAGTTTAATGATTTCGTTGTAGAGATCTACACATATACGGCGGCTCATACAAACGATCATTCCTTTACCTTCAAGAGTCTCCATCCTGTTTTCAAAATGGTATACAATATCCTGTGCTATTTTTTTAATTCTGTTCTTACTTCCAACAATAGCCTCTAATCTTGCCCATTTACTTTTCAATTTCTCTTTTCTTGCTACTTCTTCTCCTTCCGTAACATCCTCAATCCAGGGATCAATTCTCTCTTCATCTTTTAGTTCTAATTTTATTAAACGGCTTTCATAATAGATTCTAACAGTGGCACCATCTTCTACGGACTGTTCAATATCATAAATGTCTATGTAATTACCAAAAACTGCGACAGTATTTTTATCCCCTAATTCTAACGGAGTGCCTGTAAAACCAATAAATGAAGCATTTGGCAGTGCATCTCTCATATGTCTGGCAAATCCATCGATAAAATCGTATTGGCTCCGATGGGCTTCATCAGCAATCACAACGATATTCCCACGTTCAGAAAGGAGAGGATAAGTGACTCCATCTTCTGGTAAAAATTTCTGGATTGTGGTAAAGACAATTCCACCTGATGCCACTTGGATTAATTCCTTTAGATTTTTACGTGTATTAGCCTGTTGTGGTACTTGCCTTAATAGATCTCTACAGTCAGAAAAGGTTCCAAATAATTGATCGTCTAAATCATTCCGATCAGTTAATACAATAATTGTGGGGTTATTCATTCTTAAAACCAATTTACCTGCATAAAAGGCCATTATAAGGCTTTTACCTGAACCTTGTGTATGCCAAACTACTCCACATCTTTGATCACCTGAAGTACTAGCAGCTTCTAAAGTTGATTTAACAGCTTTATTCACAGCATGATATTGATGATACGCAGCAACCTTCTTACGAGTTACTTTTTGATCCTTTTCAAAGACAATGAAATGTCTTACTAAATCTATAAGGACTTCTTTATTGAACAATCCCCTGATTAAAACTTCCATTTGGGGCATATTAGCTGGTACTTTTTCTACACCATCAATTGTTTTCCAGGGCATGAACCTATCCCAATCAGAAGTAATAGTACCAGCTCTAGCCTCAGTTCCATCAGTTACAACTAAAATCTCATTATAATGGAAAAGAGGTGAAATTTCTAGTTTATAAGTTTCCAATTGATTGAAAGCCTTTTTAATGGTGGCTTTTTCATCAATTGGGTTCTTCAACTCCAAAACAACCAAGGGCAAACCATTTACAAATAAAACAATATCCGGACGTCGATTATAATTGTTTTCTTTAACAGTAAATTGATTAACAGCTAAAAATTCATTGTTAAAAACGTTATTAAAATCAAATAACCAGACCTTATCACCCACAATACGATCATCAACACGAAACTCTACATCCACACCATTAACTAAATATTTATGAAAAATTTCATTATTAACTAAATCAGGGCCTTCAGAACGGAGAACCTTTTTAATCGCCTCTTCCTTAGCAGTTGAGGGAATATCTGGATTAATATCATAAACAGCCTTTCTTAATCTATCAAGTAAAACAACATCACTATATAATTTCCTTAGAGGATTGGAACCATCTGGTGAAATATCAGGACCATGAAGAATTTCATAACCAATCTCCTGGAAAATTTCCAGGGCCAGTTCTTCAACTTCTTCCTCAGTAATCATTATTTCACCCATTCATCAATACTTTTATTATCTTCCAAATTTTTCCATATGTCAATGGCCATATCAGCCAATTTATCGGATCTTTTAAGGATTTCTTCTTCATTCCAAGTATTAAGGGATTTAAAATATTCATTTAACCCCAATTTACTTGAATTATATATTTTTTGTTTTTCTTTAAACGATTTTTGACCTAATTCTGGATTATAACCTGTAAGGGTAAGATTTCCAAGCGTATCCAAATATTTACGATGCACTTCTTTATAATTGGATCCTAACATCCTTTTCCATGATTCAGGAAGATCAGCACTAATTCGTCCTGCTTGTGGCATTATATGTTCAATCTGTAATTTACTTTTCAACTCAATTTCTTTATTTTGAAAAGAATACTCGAAAGTTTTTAAAACAAGTGAAACTTTCTGAGAACCACTTGAATAAATAGGATATGATTTTAAACCTTCTCTGAATTCTTTATCATCTGGAAAATCAGGTAACAACTCCATTTTTAATGATCTAATGGGATCATCAAGGTTAATCCTCGAGTAAAGTCTTATAAATAATTGATTTAGTTTATTTGTTGGCCGACCACAGAAAAATCTTCTTATTACAAAAGATTCAATAATATCCAATATTTCACAGAACTGTCGAACTGTTAACCTTTTATTTTTATAATCATTATATATATTAAGCAAAAAAGGATATTCTGTTCGAATTTCCCATTTGTTATGCCTTTCAAATCTTCTTTGTAACTCATATTCAGGTTCATTGAAAGTGTTAATTATATTATTATAATATTGAGAATATTTATGAAAATTCTGGAGCTCTTTTTCAGTATCTTCCTCAGTTTTAGTTTCTAATGCTGATTTCAAATTTGCATAAGTTCTTTTTCCTTTTACAAATGTTCCATCCTTTAAAGTATATCTCCAAAAGAAATTATCTAATTCCTTGCCTAAGAATTTCTCCATGGGTCTCCAATATTCATTATACAGTTCAATCTGTTTCTTTTCATTTTCTATTCTCATAAAAATATAGTTTCTTATAAGATCAGCTTGAGTTAAAGGAGTACCTTTGGCATTAAGACTTTCGAAGATGATATAAGGGTTTTCATTCTTATCTACATCAATGTTTACTAAAATGAGCCTTTTTATCAACAAACCTCTTAATTTTTCGAGATCTAAATTACTATGGTTGTCTAAAACTGCACTAAAATAATCATAAGTATCTTTAAGTTTCCCCTTATTAAGTTCCTTTTTTCCATCGATTATATTTTTAAAATTTTCACGGTCTCCTTCACTCGGAATAAGCTTATAATAACTTTCACCTTCCTCTTCTTGATTATAGAAATATCCATATTCTATTTTACCTTTGAGAGAAGGATCCTTATTTCTTATACACGCCATTAAAACCATAAGAGTGATAATCCGTTGCTGACCGTCAATCAACCATAATTTATCAACATCTACACTGCTTGTTTGTAATTCCACCCTAACAATAGGGCCTAAAAAATGAGTAACATCTAAACTATGCTCATAAACATTTTCATAAAGCTTTAAAATATCTTCCCACAGAATCATTACCTGTTCCCGTTCCCAACTATATTCTCTTTGGAAAATGGGAATGACCATCTGCATGCTAAAATTCAAAATTTTGTGTAAAGGAACTGCATCAGCGTTCAAAATTAAACCTCCTTAACCCCATTTCTTTAACTCTTATTTTGCCAGACATAAGTTTAGGTAATAAAAGATCTCTTATGTGGGATAAATAGCGTGAATTGATTTTATTATTTATTATATGTTTAATAATCGGACTTAATATTGTGTCAGCATCTTTTAAAATATTGTCTGGTGGTACTGCAACTTTTGATTCAGTTAAGTGACTTCGTTTTATATGACCCATAGTTGTAGCTTTATCTGCAGCTGTTTGTCTAAAACTAGGCAAAAAATGTAATGTTTGATAATAATAGAACCATTTAGGATATTCTTCTGATGTAACTTTGAAAAGATGTTGATTCAATGCTCCTTCACCTTCTCCCCAAATTACGACTTCTAAACTGCCAGACCAAGAAAAGATAATGTCACCATCATCAATTATGTATTCTTCAGGAATACCAATGCTTGCTTTGTCAGTCTGTACTGTAATTCCTTGTTTTAACTCTCTGATCTTAATCACGGAAAGAAATTCAATATCATTTTCTGGAGGATATTTCTGTAAAGCTAATCCATTTAAATAATTAGCAATTTCGTCTAAAGATTTTAAATGCCACCCATCCGGAATCTCTCCCAGGTCAGAATCCACCATCACCCCACCACTAGACCTATAAGGTTGACTATTCTCATCGGGGAAATCAAAGTGCACAAACCAGTGCCTGAAGATAGACTGGCCGATTTCTTCAAGGGTTTGGTTCATCTTGTGGTTGAGTTCGATTTTCTGGTCCAATGAATAAATTATTTTCGTTATTTTATTTTGCTCTCCGATGGGCGGGATTATTATAGGTAATTGTTGCTGTCCAATGATTCCTAAATATGCCCGAGTTGAGCCACCGCTTTCAGCCCAAGATATAAAAAGTTGTTTAAAATTCTTAAAATCAAAATAATACTTTAAAAATGTATTGTTCAGTGTTTTAGGATTTTTAATTCGATAATAGGTAACTTGTGGAGTCAACATGATATAATCCGTAGTTAGGTCCTTGACTATTGCTGTTCGACCAATAGTTGCTTTATGACTTAAAAGTACATCGCCTTCCTTCGAAAATCCTTTTTGTAATTTATTGGCTTGAGATTTCCGAATATAGCTGCATTTAGTGGTATCAACTTTTCCATTTTTTAAATCTGAAGCCATTATGAATGGAATTCCTGAAGGAACAAAATCGGATCCTTTTGGATGAATGTTGCCGTGGTTGCCATCTATAGGTTTAAATAAGACACCTTCATCAATTAATTGTTTTACTGTTTTAATTTCCCAATCTTCAGGAATCAATCCTATCTCTGTTTCTTTGAATTCTTTAGTCATAGTTACCGTCCTTAAATTCTGTACCAGTAACCACTTCATATAGAGCATATCCACATTTATTATCAACTGCAAAATCTATGAAAATACCAAATTTATATTCAAGTTCATTTACAAACATTTCGAGTTTATCTATATCACATTGCCTATTTTTCTCACTAGCAGATTTTTTAGCTTCAATTATAATTAAATTATCTCGAGATTCTCTATGATGTATTATAATGTCTGGAAAAACTGTTTTTGCTTCATCATCAATTTTAGGTTTCTTACAACATTCATCATTCCATCTTGGAATTTTCTTAATATACTTTTCATAGTCCCTATTATATTCACAATCAACATTCCAATCTTTAAATTCCTGTTGTAAATATTCAGCAAGTTTATGCATAATAGTTCTTTCATTTAAATCTTTTTCAAGTAAAAAAGAATCATATTCAATCAATTTATTTAAAGAACATTTAACTTTCGTTAAAAATTTTTCAAAATCATAAGTCATAGCCTAACCTCTTGAGATTGGCTTTTATCTCAGCTTCCAGTTCATCAGACTTCTTAAACTGCTTTGCTAATTCAGATGTCAATTTTTGCATCTTTTCTTCGAACTCTTCAGGGTCTTCTTCTTCTTCTGCAAAGCCAACATATCGTCCCGGTGTGAGTGTATAATCATGTTTTTTTACTTCATCCTGACTTACGCTCTTGCAAAATCCACGGATATCTTCATATTCTCCACCCTCACCACGCCAGCTATGATATTCTTGAGAGATTCTTTGTATGTCTTCATCGTCCAATACCCTATGTGTACGGTCTTCCATTCGACCCATCTTACGAGCATCTATGAATAAAATTTCTCCCTGACGGTTACGAAAGTTTTCATTACTTTTGTCACGACTAATAAACCATAAGCAGGCAGGTATGCCTGTATTGTAGAATAACTGAGATGGGAGGGCTATCATACAGTCAATCAGATCATCTTTAACAATTTTTTCCCTTATTTTACCTTCTTGTCCTCCTGCGGACATCGATCCATTTGCAAGTACAAATCCTGCTATGCCTGTAGGTGCTAAGTGATGAATGAAGTGTTGGACCCAGGCAAAGTTAGCGTTTCTTTTTGGTGGTATTCCATATTTCCATCGAATGTCATCTTCAAGTAGCTCTCCTTTCCAGTCTTTGTCATTAAAGGGTGGATTGGCTAAGATATAATCTGCTTTTAAATCTGGGTGCATATCCTCAGTAAAACTGTTACCCCATCTGATATCAGCATCAATACCCCTTATTGCTAAGTTGATCTTTGCTAATTGCCAGGTCGTTCTGTTTGATTCCTGGCCATAAATGGCTATATCCTCTATGCGTCCTTGGTGCTCTTCTACAAATCTTTCACTTTGGACGAACATTCCTCCAGATCCACAACAGGGGTCATATACTCTTCCTTGGTATGGTTCGATCATTTCTACGAGTAATTTTACAATACTTCGTGGAGTATAGAATTGACCTCCTTTTTTACCTTCTGCACTTGCAAATTGTCCTAGGAAATATTCATATACTCTACCAAGAATGTCTTTACTTACGCTTTCTTTATCTCCCAGACCAATTGTTCCAATAAGATCAATTATTTCTCCTAAGCTAGTTTTATCAAGAGCTTCACGTGCATAATTTTTGGGTAATACACCTTTTAATGAAGTATTGTCCTTTTCAATTGCATCCATAGCATCGTCTATAATTTTGCCTATCTCTGGTTTTTTGGCATTTTTCTGCAGGAAGTTCCATCTGGCCTTTTTTGGAACCCAAAAAACATTTAAAGCCTGATATTCGTCTTTATCTTCAGGATCTGCATATGGATCCGCTTCAAGCCCTCGATGAACTTCAATAAAAGCATCTGATATGTATTTTAGAAAAATTAGACCTAAAACAACATGTTTGTATTCCGCCGCATCCATGTTGTTCCGTAATTTGTCTGCCGATTGCCATAGTTTTTGTTCAAATCCTAAGTTTGCCCCGTTATTAGCCATTAATTACACCTAATAGATTGTATTAAAAATCAGAAGTTTAACTTTTTTCATTTTTTTTTGAATTAAACAATGACATAACTAACGATACAAAAAAGATTTATAGATACGTATAGTATGAATAAATATTAGAATAAGACTACAGATGGGATACCAATGAAATCAATAAAATATCCTCATGCTGGTACAATCAATATAGCCCCTGGAAATAGTAATATAAGATTGTACAAGCATCAAAATGATGCAATTCAGAATTTAAATGATAAAATTTTACATGATGAAAAAAGTTCTTATGTAGGATTATTAGTTTTACCTACAGGGAGTGGAAAAACTTTAACAGCTACTTATTGGTTATTGAAAAATTACACTGATAGAAATAAGAAAATTCTTTGGATTGCCCATCGTCATGAGCTTTTAGAACAAGCAAAAAACTCATTTGTACAATTAGCATATTCTGATATTCTTAAAAATAGGACTTCCTTTAATTATAGAATTATTTCTGGTCTTCATGATAAGCCAGTTAACATCAAACCTACTGATGACATTATTATTGCCAGTAAGGACAGTTTAAATAGAGGATTCAAGCATCTCTATAATAATTTATTAAAATATAATAAAGATGAAATATTTTTAGTCATTGATGAAGCCCATCATGCTACAGCAAAAACTTATAGAAACTTAATAAAAAATATTAAAAATGAAATTAAAGAATTTAAAATGATGGGGTTGACAGCTACGCCCTTTAGAACAGCTGAAAAAGAACAAGGCCTATTATTAAAAGTTTTTCCCGATGATATAATTTACAAAATAGACTTACGGACATTGATTAATAGAGGTATTCTCTCAAAACCTATTTTCGAAGAAGAAAAAACTTCTATCGACATGACAAAGATTCTAAATGAAAAAGAAATCGATAATATAAAATTTTTTGATATTGATAGTATAGGGAAAATTACTGCCAAAACAATTGCCGAAAATAGTGAAAGAAACCATTGCATTGTAGATCATTACGTTAATAACAGGTCTAAATATGATAAAACTCTTGTATTTGCCTTAAATATTGATAACGCAATTGCATTAAATACGCTATTTAATGAAAATGGAGTAAAATCTGATTATGTTGTTTCTACGATAAAAGACTCAGTTACTGGAGTTACTATTTCAAATAAGTTAAATAAAGAGAAAATAGAAAATTTCAGGAATGGAGATTTAGAAGTTCTTGTTAATGTCAATATTTTAACTGAAGGAACTGATTTACCTGAGACAAAAACCATCTTCCTTGCCCGACCCACAATTTCATCAATATTAATGACTCAAATGGTAGGCAGGGGATTACGTGGGGTTAAGGCAGGTGGTACGGAAAATGCTTATATAGTTGGCTTCATTGATGATTGGAAAAATAAAGTCGCTTGGGTAAATCCAGAAAAGCTGTTTATAGAGGAAAACACTGATTTTAATGATATAACACCAGATACTGAGAAAAAACTCATGCGATTGGTATCAATCCAAAAGATTGAAGAATTTGCCTCTTTAATGGATCAATCAATTAACACTGACGAATTAGAATCATTAGAATTTATAGAAAGAATACCTGTAGGCTTATATTCATTTTCAATATTAGAATCATTAGATGGTGAAGAAAGAGAAAAAAACTGTGAAATACTAGTTTACGATAATATTAAACAATCTTATGAAGACTTAATTAATGCTCTTCCTGATCTATTTAGTGAAAAGGATCTATCAAACGAAGAAACATTAGATGAAATTACATTAAATAAGTTATTTAGTGAAATAGAAAACAAATTCTTTTACGGTACTGAAAAATACCCAGGATATATTCCAGATGATATTAAAGACATCCTGTTATTTTTTGCTCAAAAAGGAGTGGAACCTGATTTCATTGAACTTAAAGACAGAGAAAAATATGATTTAACTAAACTTGCTCGAGAAATTTATGATGAAGATATGGGTGAAAGATCTGAAAAGAAATTTTTAGATGAGAATTGGGATGAAGCTGAAAGTAAATGGAAAGTGTTCTTTGGATTTGATAAAAAATTCTTCTTAAATGAAATAGATTTAATTTTACGGAAATTAAAATTTCCTGAACTATATCAAACCAATCCTAACCTACCTAAAACTGAACATGAGAAACGAGAACTTGAAAAATTATCCATGTCAGAATTAAGAGAATATTGCCCGGAATATTGGAAAAAAATGAGTGATAGTGTTTATAATAAATTTAAAGATGAAAATGGTTATTATTATAGTGCTATAAGCGGTTTTAAAAGTAAGAATCGATTAAAATTTCAAATAGACCATATCATTCCCTTTTCTGAAGGGGGGGTAACTAAATTAGACAACTTACAATTACTCACCCGTCAGGAAAATATGGAAAAAGGAAATAAAATTGATTCATCCGCAAATAATTGTGTCTCTGGGGATAAAAAGAAAATTCCACTAGCATATGAGAAATTGTGGAAAAAATATAAAAGAAATACTAAATTATTAACCGAAGAGGAAAAAGAACAATTAGCAAGATATATGAAACAATATGGGCTATTAAATTAATTACAAAACTAGAAATTAATTTTTATATTTAGATATTTTTCACTTAGTTTTAATTAGTCGAAATTCTTCTCACAGATTTCATATACTTTACATTCAGAACACCTGTGAAGATAACAGAAACCATGATTTCCTGGATCACCAATATAAACGCCTTCTTCAACTTCATTTAGCGCTGTTTTTGAGCAATAAGAATAAATTCCTTTATTAATCTCCCTTATAGTATATGGGAGGTTTAAATCCTTTAAATAAGTAGTGACTATATCATGTTCTGGGTTTTTACATATCCCAGTGGCCTTTAAAAAGCGAATATTGGAGTCATCTAATTTATAGGAATTTTTCGCAAATTCTATGCTTCGTCCATCTTCATCTATGAGGTCTCCTATTAAAAAGTCGAAAACATTTTCGCCTATCCCATACAATTTATCCCATGGTTTTGTTTTTTTGAATGATTCCCATTCAGATAAAGATATGTTCATAAATTCATTCTCAGTAATCTCTTTATTTTTAAATTCTGAGTATTTTGTTGTTAAAAAATTAGAAAAATTGCCATTATAGTTTGTTTTCAAGTAATTACAACAGACAAGCATTCTCCATAATAGTTGGTAATAGGCATAACCTCTGTGCCCTTTGAAGTTTTCAACAACTTTATAAAATCTTCTGCCTGTATCGCCGGCTTTTCCTTTTTTCAGATCCTGGTAAAATTGGTTTTCTGGATTACCTGCAAAATCTCGTTTATATTTCTTATCAAATTTGAAATGTTCAAGTATTCCACCAAGCTTATTTATGGAGAAGATATTTTTTTCCTCCAGAAGTTTGGAGAACTTTGAAGTGTTAAATCCGCCCTGTTCATAACCTCTCTGGATAAAAAGATAGTCAATATCACTCCAGTAGATCCCATATTGTCTCCAAGTTGGTTCTGTGGTTTCAACTACATTCAAAATAATTTTAACAGCAATATCATTTTCCATAGTCATCCCTTAATCAATTAATAGTCAATTTTTATTTCTTGATGTAGTTCCTAAATATCATTGAAGATTTCATTATGTTCATATTATCATGTATTTAAATTCAAAAAATCCTTATTCATATCAATTTTTCCATTAATACAAAATTTATTTGCTTCACATTGTTTAAAGACTCTACATTTACCTGTCTTATCATTCCTTTTACTGCAACTATATTTAGATAGATGCCATAGAGCTTCATCGATATCCAAAGCAATCATTTTTCTATTATTGATCCTTAATCCTTCTACACTTTCAAACCATACATTTCTTGTTTCATTAAAAATCTCATCTAATCTACCTTTAAATCCTCCATAACAACTCCTGTAGCTAAAGATGCCTAGCAACATGAACATCGACGGGAATAGGAACTTCTTCTAACTTTTTTAATTTACTAATTCCTACATTATCTCTGAGCATTCTAAGCCAAAGAGGTCCAATTTTATTTCCACCCAAATATAAGAAATTTTCTTTTTTTTAATCGTTTAAGAATTTTTAAAGAATTCCAATTACAATCCTCTAAAAATTCAAGTGGATTACTATTATAATCATTATTTAAAGTCGTTGAATTAGTAATCCAAATTTTAAAATCTTGATTTGATCTTTTTGCCAGTTTATACTTCTGTAGATCTTTAATTAATTCATCGTGAGATATATTTTCAACCTTATCAGGATGAAATAAATAATTAGTATCGGTATCATCAAATGTTTTCTTGCACTCTCCCACAATGTAGGTGCATCTCTCATATAATCTAAAGAAACAGTTAATGTAATAAATAACACATGTTCCAATGAACCTCCTTCTACTCCCTCTGGGAGTATATCAGGCATATCCGTATGTCCATGGATACCATTTGTATTAAAACAATTATAAAAGGGTTTCTGCGACTTTACTTCCTTTTTCCATATCTAATTTAATAGGCATTTAATCACTATTCATCTTTTCATTAAATCCAACATAAGACAAAACCTTATCAGTTTTATCTCCAAGAATTTCCATGGATTGCTCATAGCAAATGTCAAGCACGTCTTCCAGTTCTTCTTCTCCTTCCCATAAGTTATCTAGAAAATCATAGCCCATCTCCTTTTCCAATTCATTAATTACATAGGTACAGAGGAATACATCATCGATGTAACCATGTGGACCATATATCACTTCTGGAAATAAATCGTAAGGAGCAACAAAGTAACCTAAAGCCGCGCAGACTTTCAATCTCAATTCTGGTTTTAAACTCTTTTCATTAAGCACATCTGCCAGTAACTTAAATAAATCAGGTCCGTAATCTACGAATCTCTCGTATTCTCCTCTATAGGAATCTAAGTTTTCTCTTACTACATCGTAGAAATCTTTAAATTGGTTATGCATATTTATTCACCTGCAACAGAAATTAAAAATACACTGTGGACAGAATTCATTTTCTTTAGGATCAAACTCTTCATTAGTAATTTTTTCACAAATATCTTGCAATTTGCTGTCTAATTTTTCCAAATCCTTTTCATTCGTTTCAAAATAAGTTTTAGCTTTATCTTTAAAGGTGTATGCACAGAGTTTATCGATATGATATTTATCTTTCAATGCATAGTCATACATCTTAAGCTGAAATTCCACTTCTAATAAATCTATTCCTTTTTTATCCCTGGCTTTAAAGTCAATTAGTTCTATTTCATCTTCTTTATTTTTTATAAGTAAGTCTGTCCGTCCATTTATTTCCATATTATTTTTGGAAATAGAAAATGGCTCTTCTGTTGATATAACTTCCTTTATATATTCTTTTGCATCATAGTAATAATCTAATAAGCTTCTTTCCAATCTTCGTTTTTCTAGTTCATCGTTTTTCTTATTTTTATGGATTTGTATCCAGCATCTTTCAACGATATGCTTTATTTTAGCCCCTTTGATTTCTTCATTCATCTTCATGGATGAGTGAAGTTTGTTTAAACAGTTATGGAGTATGATTCCATAGTTTTGCATGAAAAATGGTGGATACTCGAAACCATAGTCATAACTCATTAGGTATCTAAATGGACATGTTTGATATGTGTCAATAGAAGAATAGTTCAGGGATATGGGTTCGTCATGAGAAAGGTTTCTTAATTTACAACCTTCATTAAGGTCACATGTATTTAAAACCTTCTCAATTTTCTCTATCTCTTTAACATAAGGTGAATAACCAACCTTTTTGACGTTGATTTTATTAGCTGCAGATATTACTAGAATATCTTGAGCTCTGGTCATGGCAACATAAAATAATCTACGTTCTCCCATTTCAAATTCATCGTGTTTGTCCAAATCATCGTGCATGATCCCCTCAGTGAGATTTATAACATCCTTTTTTCTATTTTTTAAAAGGAGATTTTGAGGTATGGGTACTAATTCTCTCTTTTTCCTTTTCATGCCTGGAAATCTATTTTTAATAACTGAACATACAAAAACAACAGGAAATTCAAGCCCCTTGGCCTGGTGGACAGTCATGATTTTAACTGCGTGAGGATTATCAGGTATTTCTTCATCATATTCCATGCCACGGGGTAATAGGTAAAGATACCACATTAAATCTTTGATTTTAGGTTTCTTATTCATATATTCAAATTTATTTAAAATGGAGCTTAACTTAGCTAAATTGTATATTTTAGCCTTACTTGACTCGCTTCCCTCTTCTAATAGCCATTTAAGATAACCAGAAATATCCAATATATCATAGAAGGTATACAACATACTCTTTACTTTATTTGACAGTTCCTTTTTTAATTGATTGAGCCTCAGTAATTTCTCGATATCTTCCTCATCCTGTATGCCAATTTTAATGAACTCCTCTTTATCAAGTAAGTTGCTCAAATCAAATTCTTTATCCAAGTTATTGAGTGAATTTATCGTTCTTTTACTCAGATTCATAAATTCTGTCTCAAACATCGATAGATTCCACCAATGTTTCCAGGATTTAAATCGGTCCCCATAATTTGGTGGATCCACATAGGACATCATATAAAGAACCGTTCTAATTTCACTTCTATTTAAAAATGAGCCCTGTCCCTTAACAGTAAATGGGATATCCTGCCTTTTTAATTCCTCGATAATTTTTGGAGCATGATTTCTAACGCTTCTAAAAAGTAATGCCACATAGCCATAATCCGGTATAACTCCTGTTTCTTTAAGTACTTTAATGGCATTTACAACATTTTTTGCTTCGTCATGCACATCTTCACTCTTTAGAAGGATTATTCCATTCCCATCTTCCCTTGAGGTTTTAATTTCTTTGGGATAAAACCTATATTCCTTCATAAAACCGTCGAATAATTTGATTATATTAGAAGTAGAACGGAAGTTTTTATCCAAGGTTACACAGTTAGAATCATATTTTTCTTTAAATTTTATAAAATTCCAGGGGTTTGCCCCTCTAAAAGCATAAATACTCTGATCCTCGTCTCCTACAACACAGATGTTTTGATTGGGTTCGGAGATTAACTCAAAAAATTCATCCTGAATGGGATTGGTGTCCTGATATTCATCTATTAACACAAATTTAAATCTATCCCTTATATCGTCTAAAACTTCTTTATTATCCTTTAAAAGATCCAAAACATTTTTTTGAAGACCAGGAAAATCAATCTTACGTTCTTCCTCTATAATATTTAAGTATTTCCTATAAACTTTACAATATTCCATGTATCTATCTTTATTTGGAGAATCTTGTTTGGAAAATTCTTCTGCTAGTTTCTCTGGTTCGATACGATTTTCTCCACACTCATTAAAAAATTGAATTACTCCAGGTAGTTCACTTATCTTCACTAGCTTATTAATTCCTAATTTATAGAAATTGCTTCTTAGAAACATTAACTGCATTTCTTCATCCAATACATCAAAAGTAGCTCCTAATTCATTATAATCAGAATAAATTTTCAAGATTTCATGACAAAAAGAGTGAATTGTTGATATCTGCATTGATCGAATTTCAGGACCTATACATCTACTTAATCTGGCCTTCAATTCTTCTGCTGCTTTTATGGTGAATGTTATGACAAGAATATTAGAAGGATCAACTTTTTTATTTTTTACCAAGTAAGCTACTCGTTCAACTAATACCCTAGTTTTACCCGCACCAGGCCCAGCAACTATTAATAATGGTCCTTCAAAGTGTTTAGCAGCTTTAGCTTGACATTTTGTACATTCCTCACCATCGGTGCATAATGAATTGATCATATTGAATTAGAGTAACAAGGGATGATATGATGATCTTATATATTCAATTATATTAAGTAATAAACGTTTAAATACATGATAGTAAATAATAAGAGTGTAATAACTATGTAACGAATTTTAATACAAATGTGATTGAAATGAAGACTAAATTCAATATTAGAAGCATATTTGAAGCTATTATCATAATTTTAATAATAGCAGACATTGTTTTACTAATATTAATCACATTTTATGATTTAAACCCTTATTTAACTAATATAATCATCGATTTTGATTTAGCTGTCTGTGTTATATTGTTTTTTGACTTTATTTATAGAATGAGAGAAGAAAAGAACAAATGGGCTTTTATAAAGAAAAATTGGCCGGACATCATAGCCATGATTCCATTTGATTTTTTCGCACTCAGACTATTTCGTTTATTTAGACTGGTCCGAATTTTAAGGTTATTCAGATTAGTGAGGATATTTGCACTATTTAGAAGAGATTTAAAGTACATATTAGATTTTTTTAGAGAAACACATCTTGATTTCGCCGTAGGTATATTAATTTTCACTATTTTCTCTGGAACTATAGTATTTTATATACTGGAAAGCGGTATTAATCCAGAGGTTCATAGTTTATGGGACTCTTTTTGGTTCACCTTGACGACAACCGTTGCTGGTAGCAGTGACATTAATCCTGGTACCTTTTATGGTAGATTAATTGCCGTTCCAATGATGCTGATCGGGATTACATTTATAGGGATGCTAACCGCTTCTATAGCATCGTATCTGGTGAAAAGATCCGGAAAAGAAGAGTCTGAAAAGGAAGAATCTGAAATTAAAGAATTGAAGAAATTAGTCATAGATATGCAATCAGAGATACAGAAATTAACTAATTCGAATAAAAAGGATAAATGAATCTTTATAAGATTAAAATGATTGTCTGTAACAATTGCGGCACAGAAAATCCTGATAACGCTCGTTTTTGTGAAGAGTGCGGTACTGAACTTGATTTAATATATTGTCCTAGCTGTGGCCATGGCAATACTGGAGACGCTAAATTCTGTCAAGAATGTGGTGCAAGTTTAACTGAAGAAAAGGATCCTGATTGCCCGGCATGTAACACCGGATTCCTAACGGAAAGTGTTCATAAAGGAACACTGGGAATTGGAGATAAAGTAATCTATACTTGCAGTCATTGTGGAGCTGTATTTGAAGAGAAGGGTGATAAATACAAACTTACACGTATCCATGAACTTAACAATCCAATCTGGCAGAAATATAAAAATAAACCTTTAACCTTTGAGGAATGGACCAGGATAGCTAATGGTGGAGTTTCCGATGAGGAACAGAGAAGAATTGACAGAGAACATAAACAACGAGAGATACAAGAAGCTAAAGCATTAGAACAGAGAAAAAAACAGGAAGTGGAAGAACAAAGAAATAGAGACATCAACCTTTTCATGGATAAACTGGTTAATGGTAACGTAAACCTTACAAACAGTTCAACATCCCCAATTATTCCTAAAAAGAATGAAAAAACCAACTTAGTGATGAATAACGTTTCATTCCTTGAAGCACGATCTGTAAGACAAACCATTGGGGGTTATGGTGGTCCTTCTTTTAGGGTGGCTAAGGGTGTTTCTTTCCGTCTTGGTGGTGTTTCAGCTCGTAGTGTGTCTCATGATGAAATTAAGAAGATTGATCAAGGTACCTTAATCTTAACTAATAAGAGATTGATCTTTTTAGGTGATAAAAAAACTGTAAATATTGATTTGAGGAAGATAGTTGCTATTGAACCATTTAATGATGGAATCGGCTCACAAAGAGAAAACAAACAGAAAACAGAGTATTTTACTGGAACACAAAACACTTCTTTGAATTTCACTGGTGAAAGTGGAAGAATATCCTTGCCTTTAAATGGAGTGGTTCTTAGAGCTGCTATCATGGGGAATATTGCTAAGTTAGGATGATTATAATGAAATTGATTGAAGAAAATTTCAATAAAACGTTTGCTCATTGGAAAATTGTCTTATCAGAAAAAGACTTAAATGATAGGAACAGCGGATATATTCAAAAAGCTGGTTGGTTAATTCAATATTGTTTTGGAGAAGACCAGATAGGTGAATATATGGATTATTATGCTGCACATAGAATGACTAATGATAGACATGTCCGAATTTATGCTGATGGTAGCAAAGAATCCCTACCAGCTCTTCATAGTATGCATTTAACCAGTGAAGATCCAGTAGAAGCTAAACGTCTCGAAGATGAATTTTACCAGCGTAATAGAGAAGTAGGACAAATGCTGGTTAAGAAAGGATTTGATAAATTTACCCTTAATATGTATCTTTGTTTGGATAAGCATGAATAGAATTGAGGTGTGACAATTCCTAAAGAAAGTAGTTCCAAATACTATTTTTTGAATAGATACATGAAATTCAATTTGAACAGTAAATGAGCTATGACCGAACTTAATAATGAAATAATAAACAAATTCAGAGGATCCCTCATCGGCTTGGCAGTAGGTGACGCTCTGGGTGTTCCCCTGGAATTCCAGTCACCAGGTACATTTGAGCCTGTAACTGATATGGTTGGTGGTGGAGTATTCGATCTAAAGCCGGGTGAATGGACTGATGATACATCTACCGCTCTATGTTTAGCACAGAGTCTTATTGAGATGAAAGGATTTGACCCGGAAGACCAGATAAACAAATACCTGAGATGGTATCATGAAGGATACTTAAGTGTTAATGGCAGCTGCTTCGATATTGGAAACACCACTCGTAAAGCATTAAGGAGATACGAAAGGACTGGTGAACCATTTTCCGGTCCAGATCATGAACGATCAGCAGGTAATGGTTCCTTGATGCGCCTCGCACCTGTACCGTTATTTTATTTTAGTAATCCCAGCTTAGCCATTGAATTCGCTGGTGATAGTTCCAGGACCACCCATCAACACCCTTTAGCTATCGATGCCTGTAGATACGCAGCTGGTTTGATTGTTGGTGCAGTTAATGGTGAGTCTAAGGAAACAATTCTCTCACGAAGGTACTCTCCTATCCCGGGATACTGGGATGAGAATATGCTGGAAGGAGAGATAGATGAGATTGCCTGTGGCTCTTATAAAAATAGGAATCCCCCGGAAATAAATGGGAAGGGATTTGTAGTCAGGTCCCTTGAAGCTGCCCTATGGGCTTTCCATAACACCGAATCTTTTGAGGAAGGATGTTTAAAAGCAGTTAACCTTGGAGATGATGCTGATACTGTGGGAGCTATCTATGGCCAGATCGCCGGTGCTTACTATGGTGAATCTGGTATTCCAGAGGAATGGCTAAACAAATTAGCTAAATTTGATTTTATAAGTGATTTGGCTGATAAATTAATTGAAACCTCGAATTAAACCTTAATATTAATTTTAAAGTATTCATGTAAAGTTAAAATGCTTTCAGATAAACATAATGTGTGACCAAATCTAATGTAATTATAAAATTTAGTCAAAATTTCTGAGGTATATTAAATGAAAAAGTATAGAATTTCCATTGTAATCGAAAAGGACGAAGATGGCTATTATGCATTTACTCCAGAACTTCAAGGATGCTACGCCCAAGGAGACAGCTATGAGAAAGTATTGGAGAATATTAGGGATGTTTATAAGCCTAAATATAGAAGATCGATTAGAATCAGATAAATATGATTTGGATATCTAATGGAAGTTTATATTGTATGTAGTTAAAGGTTTGAACTCCATGATAATCTTAACCTACCCACATACTTATTCCAATTTTAACATCACAGGGAAACCTTTCCAGATCTGTATTAGCTCGTCTTTTATTCTAGTGGTATAATGTTATCTCTATCGTCTATGAGCTTATACTGGAATTCATCAGTTAGGTTGTGAAATTCTTCACTAGTTAACTTTTTACTTTCTAATAATCCATCAATAACTTTTCTATGTTTAAAATAGAATTCATCCGGAACAGGCCCTTCATCGGGTAAAGCATAGAACTCTTCATTTAATTCTTTTATTTCTTTAACAAAACGTTCATATTCCTCTTTAGACATATTATCAGAACCTTACCATTTTTATATTAATCCCTTGAGTTTCCCCTTCTTTTAACAGATTTCAAAAGTTTATCACTGAATACGTCTCTAACCCATTCAATATATGTTCATTTGTTATATCCATTTTAAAACCCCAACTGATCAAAAATTGATCACGTGATCTAAAATTGATCATAAATCTTAAATGATCTAAAATTGATCACGTGATCTAAAATTGATCATAAATTTTATATGATCAAAAATTGATCACATATAATAAAATAGATCACAGGTGGGTTTATAGTGGATAATATTGCTTTGGGAACCAATACAGAATTAACCGATGAACAGTTTTACAATCGTGTGGATGATATTTCATGGATAAAAAATTTTCTGGAATCTACCTCAAAGGGTTCTCCCCCTACAATAATGGTTACAGGAATCAGAGGTGTGGGAAAGACTGTTTTACTTAAAAAAATTAAAAAAGAAATGGAAAACGACTATTTAATTTGTTACGTAGATTTATCCATTACGTCTGGTTACCAAAAAGGAAAATTAACCGAAATAGGTTTAATGAATGAATTTTATGATTGTTGGATGGAAGAATGTGAAAAGAAAGGTATCACTACCATATTTAAAAAGATTTTAAAGATGTCTAAAAAATCTTTAGGATTAAGAGAAATTGTAGAGGTAGCAGGGTGGCCATTATCCATTCCAGAAACAGAAGATGATTACAAAAAGCTTTTTAAGTTCGTTTTTGATCTTCCACAAAGGATCTATGAAGGGGATCCAGAACGTATTAAAGGTTCTATTCTAATTATTGACGAATTCCAAGCAATTAAAGATTTAGGAAAAAATTTAGAAGCCTTTCTATGGTTTTTTAGAGGTGTTATCCAGAGTCAGAGAAATGTGGCTTATATCTTCTCTGGATCGGTGCCATCTACGGACTCTATTGTAAAAGAAATGGCGAGTAATGATGGTGTTTTTGGTGGGAGGATTTTGACATTTGATATTCCTCCTTTCACCAAAGAGGTAGTGAGGGAATATTTGGAAGAGAAGGTACCATCATTGATATTTGAAGAAAATGGTTTTGAGAGATTCTATCACTGTACAAAAGGTGTGCCCTTTTATGTTAATACATTTGCCAGGATACTTCCCAAAGAAGTGCCATTGGACAATGATAAAGTAAAAATAGAATTTAAGAATTCCTTAACCTTTTTAGCAGTGCACTTCATGAATCAATGGAGTAGACTTACCTTTCAGGAACAATGTGTTATAACTAAAGTCATTGATAAACCTATGAAAAGATTAGATATAGCAAAATCTATGGATAAAAAACCGGGTGCTTTGAGTGTTTCTCTTAGAAAATTACAGGATCGTGGATTGCTGAAATCTGAAAATGGAGAATATAAGATAACAGAACCTATATTTAAAGCTTGGCTCAAAAAAGAATATGATGAGAAGGGAGTTTTCCCTTTCAGGAGTATTTAGAAGATAAAAACACCGACTCATTAGGGGAAGATGTTTAAGTATGTTTACTTTGAGTAGTCTTTGCTAGTATGCTTTTTTCTCCTTAAAAAGGTTTATTTAGTAAAGAATATCAATAGGATTAACGATTTGTTTACTTAAAAAATATATGGAGTTTAATATGTTTAAGAATGATTTAGAAAAGCTAGACAAATTAACTAGAGAATCTTCTATTTTAGAGACTGAATTAATTAAAAAAGCCGATTCTAAAATCCTTGAAGTTAATAGGGAATATAATGATGTCCTAACTAATTTCGAGGTAAAAGTAAGTCCTTCACAATCTGGTATCTTAATAGAATTTGTGCTTTCGGGTAGTGAAATGCCTGATGAATTTTTTGATGAAATTAAGGACAGATTAGGTGCTTCGAAAATAACTCGAAAGTTATTCGATAATAATAGTAAGATGAGAATTTCATTCATATTTGAATAAATCCTTTCCCTATACTAAATTTTTTTGCAAATGTGTATCGGTTTATATTTCATCAACTTGGGCATGAATTTAAACAACTGTTCTTTGAACTATTACCACCTGAAATAATTATTCATGATGGTTAACCAGTGCACATGTTTTGTGAATAAAAATTAAATTTTAATAGAATAACATTGAAAATTATATTAGATGGTAAAAATGAGTGAAATAAAAATAAATGTCCCAAATGGTATTCCCTTATCTCCTCTCAAAAGAAAAATTGATAGGTTGGTAAAAGAAGAGGAAATAAAATGGACTCTTTTTGAAAAATGTAAAGATGAGCTTTTATTAGATAAAAACGATCTGGAAGAGCTGGAAAACATAAGGGAAAAAGCATGGAAGGAAACCAAGAAAAAATATGCTTTATAGTGGATACCAATATCCTTATGTCGGCTCTACTCAAGGACTATTCACTGCCATTTAAACTAATAAAATAATCTGATTTATTCCTTATTCAAAGGGATTGTATATTTTCAGTCCCTGAATGTCTTTGAAATCTTTTTTATTCCTGGTTACGAGTACCAGGTCATGATAAAGGCTGCTTGCACCAATACCCGCATCTGGCAATCTGACTCTGGATTTTCGTTTGATATCAATTGTTAGATCACAATTTCATTTTCAAGAGTTAAAAATATTTGCAAAAGAAATAAATTTAAGGGCGGATTGATAACCATCTGAAGTATGTTTATCCCAGCCTAGAAATTCTATTTTGGTTATTGAGTGTTGAAGGAAGTTTTAAATATCTCCTCAATTTTAGGCAACTCTTTTTGAGGCAATTCATCTGTAAGGTAGTTAATGAGGATATTAGTATCAAGAAGATAGCTATTCATATTCTAAGCTATTCCTCACGCAACTTCATTGTTTCCTGTTCCAGATCAATCTCCATGTTACCGTATATTCCTCGATAATGTGATGGCTGGAAATCAGTTTTCACTTTTTTAACATTCTTTTTTCCCATGATCTCAGATTTATATTTATACCATAATTCTATTGGAATTATAACTCCTGTTTTTTTACCTTTTGAGTTATATACATACTTTACCATTCCAATCACTTCTTTTCAATACTCATTAATAGAAGCAACCCCTCTTTCGGTGTTTTTTTCATGATTTTCAAGTCACCCCCAACATTTACTGATGTGTAATTTAAGATGGGCTTCATGTCATTAATCTGTTGACTGAACCCCATAAACAAACCTATTTATTAATATTAAAATTTCTACTGATAGAAAAGAAGCTGATTATAGTTTATTATTAAAACAACTAAAAAGGAAGCTAATATCATTATTGAAGGATCTGAAGATTTTTTAAAAGAAAAAGAATTAATTTTGAAGGATCTTATAAAATAATCACTTTCTAAATGAATATTTAAAAAAAGAGAAGTATAGAAGAAGAGTTATAAAAAAGAATTTTTAATAAGGGCTAAAATTTCTCTTAAAGTGTTTAAATATCTATTATTCTTTAATTTATATTGGCACCGCATTCTTTGCAATTTTTTTATTGTAATTTCGTTTTCTGTTCCACATTCCGGACAAAAACTAGTTTCTAACTTATTACCATTGGTTTGAAGTTCTAATAACTGAATTATCCGATTATTTTTGTTCAATTAGTATATCAGTTTTAATGGATAATGATGCCAGAAATCTACCGTTAATTTTTTCTAATCGTGACACTCCATCTGTTATATAAGATTTGTACACTTTATCTGCTAATTTAGCCTCCCGTACATATTCTTCCCTGCGTTCCTCTATAAAAAGAGTTTTAGCTACAGTTTCTTTATAAAATTGTTCTATTTCCTCAATACCTTTGCCTTCTCTTTCCATTTGTTTTAGTGATTGTTTTAGAGGATCTCTAATTGACCTATCAATTGGTTGGCTCATCAATTCATCAATCCTTTGTCTAACAGGTGTTTTTTCTTTAGTTTTTATCAATCCCATCCAGTTCACCCCTTAACGTATTGACTAGTGATCATGATATTTTTTTAATACTATAAATAAATAGATTTATTAATTGGCTGTTCTCCATCAAGATAGAATTATTTCCAAGTATAATTTCCAAATTTAAACAGTTCAACTTATAAACAGAAGAACCACATACTCTTTCTATAATAAAATTTTCTGATATCGATAATCTTTTTATACAGTGATGAACATGGAAGGTAACGATAATATTGATAGTAATCCTAATCCGGGATCGGCTTATCGGACGAAGAAGGTTAGGGGGGATAGGAAGGATGGATGGATTTTAAAGGACTTGAGTTCCTTCAGTAAACTGGTTCCTCACCTGATGACTTCCCGGGATTCGTCGTCCATATATTTTAAGGAGAAGCTGGATGTAACCCTATTCGTTGAATATATCAACCAGAAAAATCTGGAATTATCCAGTAACCCCATAGAAACACCATATGGTGTGGTGGATAAGATCACTTATTTTAACGTTTTTATAGCTGCTTTAGTCAGGCTTCTCACGGTTAAGCCCCATATGAACCGTTTTATAGCGGGTAGGAAGTTCTATCAGAGGAAGACCATTGATGTGTCCTTTGTGGTGAAGAAGGAATTTACCGAGGAAGGTGAAGAGACCATCATCAAGAAATCCTTCACCAGGGATGAAAACCTGTGGAATATTGTCTCTAAATTACATAAGGAAATTGGAATGGTTAAATCAGAAAAGGTTGCTGAAGCTGATGATGTGATAAACCTGTTCGCCAGTTTTCCCAACATTATAGTTAATTTGGCCATGAAATTCCTTGATTTCCTGAATTGTATAGGTAGATATCCGGAGGACATCCGCCGGGATGACCCTATGCATGCCAGTGTATTTATAACCAACCTGGGAAGTATAGGAGTACGAAATGTGCCCTATCACCACCTTTTTGACTGGGGTACCAACTCCGTCTTTGTCTGCCTGGGTGAAATCTATAAAGACTATATTTACAACCCGAAAACGGATGAACACCATGAAAGGTACCTGGTCGAAGTTTCCACCACCATCGATGAACGTATCAGTGACGGATTCTACTACACCAGCGCCATGAACAAATTCAAGGAAATCCTGAACAACCCAGAAGAATTGGAACAAAAACTAACCAATTACCCTGTGGATCAATAAAAACATCAATGGATAGGTTACCGATATGAACATCTCAAGTTTAATTGTAGAAGCTGAAGACAGGACAAACTATTATCGTCCCTGGCTTAAGCATTACAACAGGGAAACACCAGCAAATCTCACCTACCCAGATAAGACTATCTACCAAATGTTACAGGCCAGGACGGAGAAAGATCCAGGTAACATGGCCCTGGAATTCATGGGGAAGAAGACCAGGTTCAAAACGCTCCTGGAGAAGGTGGACAACTGCGCCCGGGCACTCAAGGAAATTGGTGTAACAGAAAAGGACGCCGTTACCATCTGCATGCCCAACACACCCCACGCGGTGATCATGTTCTACGCTGTAAACAGGGTAGGGGCCATCGCCAACATGATCCACCCCCTGAGCGCGCCTAAAGAGATCGAGTTCTACATGAATAACGTGGACAGCAAATACATCATAATCGGCAACTTCTCCTATCCCAACCTGAAGAAGGTGGAAGGGGATTTAAAGCTTAAAAAGGTGATAGTGGCCAAGGTAAGCGATTTTCTGGGTAAACGTAATAGAGTAGGCTTCTGGGCTTTAGGAGGCCATAAGATACCTAAAGTTAATTACAATGATAACAGTTTACTGGTTTCCTGGAAAAATTTCATCAAATTGGGAGAGAATTCCAGCCAGGAAGTAAATTCCAACATGAAATGCGGTGACGGGGCGGTTGTACTATACACCGGTGGAACCACGGGGATACAGAAGGGAGTGCTGCTTTCCAATCACAACTTCAACGCCCTGGCCATCCAGTGCCTGGCGCACATGAACGATGGGTATCTGGGAAAGATTAAGGAGGATAAGATGATGTGCATCCTACCCATGTTCCATGGGTTCGGCCTGGCCGTCTGTGTCCATCTCCCTATCAGTGTAGGTGCCAGTACTATTCTGGTCCCTAAATTCGATGCCGAGATCTTCGCGGGCCAGTTCGCCAAGCACAAGCCCCAGTACATAGCAGGGGTTCCCACCCTCTATGAGGCACTTCTTAGAAACAAGAAGATGAAGAAAACAGATTTTAGCTCCATCAAGGGTGTTTTTGCAGGTGGAGACTCTGTACCTGTGGAATTAAAGAAGCACTTTGATGAATTTATAACAAAACGAGGGGTGGGAAGGTAACCATGCAGGAGGGATACGGCCTAACCGAAACAGTGACTGTAAGCTGCCTCATCCCCAACAAGAACGATAAAATGAACAGTATGGGAGTTCCACTACCGGATATGCTCTACAAGGTCGTTGATCCAGATACTGAAGAGGACCTGCCCCCTGGTGAAGAGGGGGAAATCTGCATTGCCGGACCCACAGTGATGCTGGAATACTACAACAACCCGGAAGAAACAGAGAAGGTGTTAAAAGTCCATAGTGACGGGTTTAAATGGGTTCATACTGGTGATTTAGGTTATATGGATGAGGAGGGATTCTTCTACTTCAAGGGCAGGATTAAACGGATGATAAAAAGCTCTGGCTACTCAGTCTTCCCCACCCAGATCGAGAATATAATAAATATGCACAAAGCTGTCAGCTTATCCTGCGTGATAGGCACCCCTGATAAATACCAGATAGAGAAGATCAAAGCATTCATAGTACTGA
>Ga0334887_1001221_pt1 | contig 34473 bp, 33 predicted proteins | sample GraSluR1_MG_10_FD_207217 | JGI IMG/M metagenome (GOLD analysis project Ga0334887, IMG submission 207217) | Sludge microbial communities from methane-producing bioreactor in Wageningen University, Netherlands - Granular Sludge_18_07-R1 | ecosystem: Engineered > Bioreactor > Anaerobic >...
GTACATTGTTTGCCTATCGGTGAAAGAATACCTTAAGATTAACGTAGTGTCTACACAAACCGTCAAGCTTTGAAACCTGCATAGCCAGTCTTATTGGCTATGACATTATTATACTAGGTGGAGTGAGTATATGAAACATCGTGTTTAATAGTAAGTTATCTGTACTTCATACTACAGGAATGGTTCCCAAGTTTGAAAGAGAAGAAATAAGTCTAGAGAAAATCAAAAAAGGAGAGGATTAGGATGAGTGACATTATTGTAACCACAGGAGACTTAAAAAGGGATTACGAAGTGATTGGACCGGTGTATTTTCAAGTATCGAACAAGGGGATTTTTAGTAGTGCTCTCAGTGTATTAGTTACTCAATATTCCAAAGAATTACAGCAATTAAAGAATAATGGAGCATTGTCGGAGGAGAGATCGGACTGGGGATTCTTATATGGCGAATACTCTGTGGGCCAAAGTGATTTTGAAAAAGCATTCTATATTGCGATTCAAGAGCTTAAGAAACGTGCCGCAATTCTTCATGCTGATGCTATAATCAGCATGCATCAAGATATTGACCTAGATACAAACGGATTTACATTCTTCTATATGCAAATGTATGGCACCGCGGTTCGGTTTGTTTAATAAGCTATCAAGGTGCATCGATTACTCCTACACTTTCTTAACTGAACCCACACAAGATGAATGCACAGGTGGAATGCCTTTCCAAGGAGTGACCGCTTTGGACAAATACCAACAACTTAAAAACGAGTATACCGCCCTCGAAAATTTTATTACGTCTCATACTCCTTCGTTTCATGCGGAGGAGTTTGAGGCGTTTATTCTTGCCTGCGCCTTGAAAACATGGGGAAGCTTTCCTTACTATTCCCCCGATTACGCACAAGCGTTATTTGCCATAACTGGCAATGCCTACACACCGGAGCAAGTCACAACCGCCATGCTCTGCTGCGCGGAGGAAGAGCGAATCCTCGTCATACCTTCTTGTTTCCAAGACCTACTCTCTGTAGATATGCGCCAAACCACCACGCACATTGGCGACTTCCTTCCATTATTAAACTCCATCTTGGTCTCATTGGCATCCATTAACGATAATTTTGAAGTAGAAGAAGCAAATACACAACTCCTATGGATATAACTGCCGATTATACCCTAGCCGCCCAGGTTTATTGAGCTTTTACGCAAACCACTACCAATGTAATGCTTCTTCAAGCCACAGAGGTTTAGTCAATAATAGCACCGTCCCCCTCTTCGCCATATACCAAATCAGAGCGAAACGCAGTTAAAAGAAGTTCTTCATATTTACCGATGGAAATAAGATTTTCTTTAAGCAATTGATCGGCTTGATGAATATAGTAACCATAGGTTTTATATTGCTTCTCTTTTGAAAGCGGTTTGTACAAGTCAGAGTCAAAGCCCAACATCTCTGCTCTGTAGCGAACTCCTGTCGCAAGGTATTCTTCCGTTTTATCGGAGTCCATATAGGGGTTCTCTTTCAATCGGATGACCATAGCTTTGTGGCTTACACCGAAGTATTGTCCAAGCCGAATGACATCGTCCAGTGAAAGCTTTCCATTGATATTATTTTTTGATAATTGAGCGGCTCTATTATCTAATTCTGCTGCAGGTATGAGCAAATAGGAAGCGAATACATCTGCTTCTTTTTCAATGATTTTTCCATCGCCGATTTTCTTACTGCAAATGGCTAACATGTTCTTATCATAATACAAATGATAAAGCTCGTGTGCTAATGAAAACCTCTGCCTCCCCAGAGACATGGCAGAGTTAATTGCTATAACACAAGTACCTCGTTGACCTTTTATGCTCATGCCACTTAAGTTTTCTCCCATGGGGAAGAAAACTAAAGAAAGTTTCTCAATATTCTGTACCAAAGAGAAAATATCAATGGGCGAATTGCTGTCTTCGCCGAATTCCTTCCTAAGTTGAAGTGCCCTTGTTAATAGAGTAGCTTTATCTGTCACGCCGTATCCCCTCCAATAAGCCACTCATAAATTCTGAGTTCAACGCAATTTTATTAATAATACAGATGACTTCCATGTCGTCGGGGGATAAATCGCTACATCGAAAAGCACAAGACAATGTTTTTGATTCAACAACTTCGTTCACTAAAACTACAGTATCCATGCCAAACAAAGAAGCCAACTTGTCAAGCATATCTGCAGTAATGCTTCTTTCTCCCTTTTCAATTTTGCTAATCAGACTTTGATCCACACCTAAAAATCTCGCTATGCTTTGCTGATTGTACTCAGCGCTTTCTCTTAGGATTCGTAGGTTCTCTCCTATACCTTTGTTGTCCAACATTCAACTCACCCTCCTTGTATGTTAATTATAAATCCGCTATGTCATATAGTCAATGAATATATTAGAAAATATATGACAAGGCAACTTGGCACAACGACCTTGGGTTGAGTTTACTAGTTAACAAAGGAGGTTTGGATATGCATTTTGTAAAAAGTAGTGATCCGATTTTGAATATAATGGTCTAGGAAAAGTGAACAGAAAAAGTGCTTGAAGATAATGAACCTGATATCCTAAGAGATAATATCAAGCTGAAAATTATTCCTAACCCAGGGTTTTAGATGGCTCATTCACCAATAGTGACTTGACTAAATTATCTGCAATGAATACGATTATTGACAATGAGGTCGTGGACCGGTAGTTTATTCTGTTGGCTCACGATCCGCATTATTATAGTTGGTGTTCACTTGTTGAAATCGAAAAAACTAACCTGATTTGTTTCAAAAGAATCAGTAAAGGAGTCCATTATGTCCTTATACCTGTCAAAATCAAGATACTGTTCAGCGGTGCAGTGCCCGAAAATGCTGTGGCTGAAAAAGCATTGCCCCGAGCAATTCGATGACGCTGTCATGAATCAAGCGATTCTCGATACCGGCTTAGAAGTTGGTGATTTAGCAATGGGTCTTTTTGGTGATTTCAGTGAAGTTCCTTACGGAGATTTAAACGATATGATCGAAGAAACCCAACGCTTATTGCTTGCAGGAGCAAAGAATATTGCTGAGGCCTCCTTTTCATACAACGGACTCTTCTGTAGCGTTGATCTTCTCAAGAACAACGGAGGCAACCGAGTAGAGATCTATGAAGTGAAGAGTTCGACCCAGATTAACGATATTTATTATCACGACGCTGCTTACCAGAACTACGTGCTGACCAAACTTGGGTTTACAGTTGAAGAGGTCGGTATTGTCCATATCAATAACACCTACGTACGCTTCGGTGAACTGGAGTTTGATTCGCTATTCATAATCAATAATGTGACTGAGGAAGCTAGAAGTTATTTTTCCGATGTTGAGAAACGAATCAAAGAACTAGAAGAATATATGAAGCAAACGGAAGAACCCGAGCAGAGGATTGGCCCGCACTGTTTCGCGCCCTACAGTTGTGGCTTTTTCGCGTTTTGTACCCGAGATTTACCAACGCCAAACTTGTTTCATGTAGCCGGCATGCAGAAACGAACCATGTTCTCTCATTATGAACGCGGATGCATCTCTTTTCTTGATCTAGAGCAGCAACCAAAACTCAACCCCAGTAATCTTCTACAAATTCGGCATGAGCTTCATGATTTACCGGACTATGTGGAAAAGGATAGCATCGCCGCTTTCCTGGAACAAGTCACGTATCCACTCTATTTCCTCGATTTTGAATCGTTCCAGCCGGCAATCCCTCTTTATGATGATTCCAAACCCTACGAGCAAATTGTTTTTCAATATTCGTTGCATTACATAGAAACCAAAGATGGGCAACTCTTGCATAAAGCTTACTTAGCTTATCCGGGAGCGGACCCCAGAAGAGAATTAGCCAAGCAGTTGTGCATGGATATTCCAATCAATGTTTGCACGGTGGCTTATAACATGAGCTTTGAGAAATCACGCATTAAGAGATTGGCAGAGTATTTTCCCGACTTGGCAGACCACTTGATGAATATTCATGATCACATCATTGATCTCATGATTCCGTTTCGTCAAAAAAGCTATTATACCAAAGCTATGCAGGGATCGTATTCTATTAAGTATGTGTTACCGGCGTTGTATCCCAATGACCCTGAACTGGATTACAGCCAACTCGAGGAAATTCAAAACGGAGCAGACGCTTCGGCAATTTTTCCTAAAATGGCGAGCATGTCCAAAGAAGAGTTAGAAAAATACAGAGGTCACTTGTTGAAGTACTGCGAACTCGATACCTATGCCATGGTCAAGATTTGGAAGAAACTTTGTGAGGTTGTGTAAAAGGACAGAATTGCTGTATTAAGAGCGGCTCCCTGTAAAAAGGTGCGGCTCTTAATACAGCAATTATTTTTGTTTTTAAAAGGAATTTCTATATTGTATGTTGAAGCTGAAATTATCAGATTTTATTGCATAATCGCATGAAAGGAAGAATGGAAGAATGAGAAAGACACCAAAATTTGTATTGTTATCACTAATGATAATTTTGTTTCTAAATACCAGACATGCCTTTGCAGCCACTATCTTAAATGAGATTAGAATTGAAGTGGGTACAGCAAATTATGAGCTTAGTGTTTGGGATTTCGCCTCTCCTGGCGATAATATATCTTACCAAATCAGCCTACTTAATGATGTAAATCAAATAATGAGCGTGTATAACGGGGTTACCATACCAGCGAATCAAATATTGACTGTTAACACTTCAAACCTAACGATGAGTTCACTTCAAGATAAAGAGTCATATCTCTTGAGAATAACAAACAACACTACTAATCAAACCAAAGATGTTACTATCCGGGTTTATCTGAATCTCGATTTTTCGATCAATGGTAGTAATGGCTCTTTGCAAAGTGGGGTAAACACTATTCAGGGAAGTTTATTATCTAGAAACGGAAATCCAGTTGGTAACCGAAGCATCAGTCTCAGAAGCAGTACGGGCGTTGCCTATGCTTTAACTATGACGGATCCGATGGGGATGTTCCTGTTGACCGTCAGTATAAACCCGGAAATACGATACGCAATCTATGTTGAAGATGAATATTACAAAAGTCTACCCTATGAAAACCTAACAATCAACATGGCTAATACCACACTATCTCAGAGCGAGGTTCAATATCCGTTTGCTCTTGAATTTAGAGTTGAAGCAACCTCGGGGAATTCATCTTTAGTAAATGGGGCACTCGTCATAGCTAATCTAATTGATTCTTCTGGGAAGGTCTATTGGCCAGTCGGAGTGTGGAGCGAAACTGAGCAGAGAATAATTTTCTCCTTAACTTTTCAGAACGCAAATGATCTTAAGCCGGGTCAATATGAGGTAAAGGTTGTAGAATACGAAATGGACCCCTACGATCGAGGAGTGATTGATGAGTATATAATGGAAACATACAAGCCCATCCGTTTTGCGAAATCTCTTTTTACAGTAACGCCTCCAACGCGCGAGTTGCTATCTATAAACGTAACGATCTTGCCTAGTAAAACAGTATACGAATTAAATGACGAATTTGACCCGGAAGGTATTCAGATTACCGGTTTATACTCTGACAATAACTATTATGTGATATATGATTTGCCAACCTATTCTTACGATTTTAGTGTATCAGGAGTTCAGTTAGTGGCGGTGGACTATTTAGGGAAAACCACTTCATTAAATGTATCGGTTAGCGATCAGACTAGAGACGATGACGAATATATCGTTCAAAGTTTGTTCCTTAAGGAAACCTATGATACGGGATACCTTTTTGAAACTAAAGTTCTAAGAAATAGTCAAACAAATTATGTGGATTATGTAGTTGCTTTTTTCTACGATGAAGAGAATAGGTTTTTGGGATTGAATTATGTTTATGCGAAGCTCGACTATAACGAAACAAGCAGAATCGGCTTTTTTGTACCCGGGAATTCAGGTGCAGTTCACAGAATAAAAGTTACTTTGATTAATTCATTACCCATGTTGACACCATTAGCTTCAGCCAAAGAAATCATCCTAAACTAACACAGTAGAGAGAATATGTTAGCTTAGGAAGTTTGGATGAATCAAGTTGAGGTATAGAATACTAACCTTATTATAGGGCTGTTTTACTACAGCCCTTTTTTGTGCCCCAAAATTGTCGCATCCCTTTTGTTATAATGATCTCAGAAAGGTTAGGGAGGGATGAAGATGAAAGACTTCGATAAAATCATCGGCTATGCTTCAATTAAAAAAGATCTTGAACGTATTGCAGATATTCTGAAAGACAGCACCTCTTACACCAAACTTGGTGTGAAATTACCGAAAGGGTTGCTTTTACATGGTGAACCGGGAGTGGGTAAAACCCTCATGGCCAATTGCTTGGCAGATGCCAGCGGTAGAGCAGTTTTCATTTGCCGTAAAAATCAACCTGACGGAGAATTTGTGAATACGATCAAGTCTGTGTTTGCCCAGGCAGTAAACGGAGCGCCATCTATCGTTTTTCTCGACGATTTGGACAAGTTCGCCAATGAAGATGAAGAACATCGAGATGCGGAAGAATATGTGACGGTTCAGTCGTGCATCGACGAATTGAGCGGAGCCAATGTTTTTGTGCTGGCCACCGCCAATGATGTTGGGCGATTGCCATCGTCTTTACTTCGGGCGGGCCGATTCGACAGAATCATTGAAGTGCCGGTACCTCTTGACCGCGATGCGATTTTAGTGACCGAACATTTTCTGCAAAACAAATGCTTTGCTCACGATGTAGAAGCCACTTACATTGCTAGACTCATGCATCAACGGTCTTGTGCCGAACTGGAAACGGTCTTGAATGAAGCCGGACTCTATGCCGGATACGAACATGCGGAGAGCATCACGTTGCAGCACTTCATGGAGGCCTATTTGCGAACGATATGTGACATTCCTGTTGCTGTTAGTGTGGGGGAAGAGAATTCTGTTGATTTAACAGACTACAATTGCACCAAAACACAAGTGGTGTATCACGAAGCAGGTCATGCGGTGGTTGCGGAAATACTATCTCCAGGAAGTGTAATGCTGGTTTCAACGAACGGTAACCGGGGTGAAATTGGAGGGTATACCGCTTATTATCACGACAAAGAGAAGAACCTCTTGAAGAGCAAACAAGCACGCATTGTGGCGGCTTTGGGCGGTATGGCGGCGATTGAATTGAAATTTGGCCTTTCAGACGCCGGAGTAACACGCGATTTAGACCATGCTTTTGAAATGACACGCGATCTGGTTACCAACCTTTGTGTCAGTGGGTTTTCGCTTCATCGTAGCCGCTTTGAAGAATCGGAAGCTCAAAAGCATAAACAGGAACAGGCAGTTGCCGTGGAAGTAGAACGCTATTATCGTCAAGCGAAAGAGATTCTTACAGCACATAGGGGCTTCTTAGAAGAGGTAGCGCAGCAGCTGGCCAGAGCCGGATATTTAACTGCACTAAATTTGAATAAAATAAAGGATACCTCTACCTCTGTGTTGTATAATCAACCCATGGAGGGATGATGATGTATACAAAACCGCCGAAAAAGATGATTGCTGTGAATATTTTAAACATCCTTAAGCAGTATACTGATGAGGAGCATAAACTCAGTCAAAAAGAGATTGTCGAAATTCTGGAGAGAGATCATCAGTTGGTGGTCGATCGGAAAACGGTGAAGCGCAACTTAATGAACCTGATCGACTCAGGTTACAACATTGAGTTTAGAGAGAGCACCCGCCTCAGAAAAGATGGAGAAGAGGAAACGATTTATTCCGACTGGTATTTTGAACGTGAATTTTCCGATGCCGAATTACGTCTACTGATCGACAGTCTTTTGTTCTCGAAGCACATTCCTTACAGCCAATGCAAATTGCTCATAAAGAAAATTGAAGGATTATCAAATCGGTATTTTAGCTCCAAGGTCAAGCATATCCGCAACTTGCCGGAAGAGATGCCTGAGAACAAGCAGCTATTTTACAATATTGAAGTTTTAGATGAAGCCATTGAAAAAGGATGGCAGGTGGCGTTCCTTTACAATGACTTTGGCACGGACAAAAAACTTCATCCGCGTCTCGATAACAACGAAACACCACGAAGGTACATCATCAACCCGTATCAAATGGTGGCAACCAATGGCCGGTATTACTTGATTTGCAATTACGATAAATACAATAATGTAGCCAACTACAGGGTCGACCGCATTTCGAATATTGAGCTGCTCAAAGTGCCGGCAAAACCTCAAAGCCAGGTACAAGGGTTGGAAAAAGGGTTGGACTTACCCAAGCATATGGCAGAGCATATTTATATGTTTGAAGGGCCAAGCGAACGGGTAACCTTTAGGGCTCAGAAGTACATTGTGGGCGAGATCATCGATTGGTTTGGAAAAGAAGTGCGTTTTTCCGATGAATCAGCGGATGAGATTACGGCAACGGTAACAGTCAATATGAACGCGATGCAGTATTGGTCGATGCAGTATGCGCAGCACATTGAGGTTTTGAGTCCGCAAAGTTTGGTTGAGCAGCTAAAAGATGTTATCCGCCAAGTGGCGGATAAGTATAAGGATTGAGGAATGTGTGAATCAATTGGAGAAAACATTTGAAGGAGGGTTAGATTATGGACTGGGACTCGGAAATTTTCAGTAAGGACCTTAACATTTTGCTCGAAAAAGCAGGGCTGCGTTCACTTGGCGGTATCTTTGAAAGGTTAGCTAATGCCGTGGAAGAAGCCGCGTTAAATGAGCGCGGGGACTTTGATCCTGCAGAAGCATTAGGAGATTTGCTAGAGGATCTCAATGATCCTTATAACGAAAGGGAAAATCGCTTACCTGTTGTGGGCGAAGAATTGCCTCGCAGGAGAAGACCTTACGGCTATGGTCATGATCCATACGATGCAGGGTACAATCTTATCCCTTGTAATACCGGTCGCTACGGATGCACCGATGTTTTAGTTGTAATCTGCAACAAAGACTCCAAATTTGAAGAGTACCTCAGCAAGTGCTTTGAACATGCGGTAATGATTTGCCCCAATTGCAAGAGCATTGTGTTTATTACTTCCACTTGGAATTCCAGGGTGTATGCAAAATATAAAGCTTCTGTTCGAATGATTCGAGATAAGAGAATTCAAATGCTCTTCGTCTACCTAGGTTCTAGGGGGCTTCGTATCCTGCCAGAGTAAAGCTCATCCTCACAAAACGGCTACACATATAACCTAACCATAACCAGTGGAGAGGACGATGAGGGATGACCGAAATCTTGGAACAACAATTCTATGTGTTCAGCCTCAGCAGGCGCAATGATGATTTGAATGAGCTTTTAGATAAAGGATTCGAGGTTGCAGATATTACCCCGGTGCAGTCGAAAACAGGCGGTGCCATGTTCAGAAAAGCCCATGGCCTTTACACAAACGATGTCATCTTACTTCTCAACAAAACCGGCCGCAAAACCAGATTCGTTCGCGAAATGGTGATACGATGTGAAACCTCTTTAGAATTATTGGGGAAAGCTCTTGCCAAGAGAAAAGCAGTTGGCTTCACTGCTGTCAAAACGATCCCCTTGAACGCGATCATCGACCCCGAAGCCAGTGCGGGCATAGGCAAAGGCACGTTTGGCTTTGCTGTATTTTTCAGCAAAGTGTTGGATTAAGATAAGGAGTTGAGACCTTGGTAGAAAGCGTATTCGGTAAATGATAGGAGTGAGCAACATGGTAGATTCCAGTGGAAATGAAACACAAGAAGTTAGCACCCACCTGAAAGCAGATGAGATATGGCTCAAGTTATTACCCTACAGCTTTGAACACGAACTTCTCGAGGAAACCAATACCTACCCCAATATTCCGGAACTGATGGACCATGCGGAACAAGTGACTGGGAGAATACATTCTGAGTTATTCGCGTTATTTGGTGATCGCTTCCTAATGGACCCTGTTTACTACATCATGGCATCTCTTGGTGCGAGTGCTTATGCCGGTATGGGGGCTGTGTATCATTGGCAGGAAAACAGGGAAGAGTTGTTTGCCAACGGGATTTACGATACGCTTGTTGCCGAACTAGGACTCAACAGTATGGGTGTGCATGTCCTCAATGCCATTGGTATTGGTTATAAGACTCCGGAATCGGATCAATTTGAAGAGCACTTGAAGGTGTTAGAAACCTTAGCTATGTTCTCGCTACTCTACAGTGAAGAAGGATACCGCGATAAGCAACTGGTGGAATGCCAGAAGGCGATGTTTAAATTTGGTATGGTGTTTGAGATGCAGAGGGTGGGGTTGAATTAGGGGTATAGTCAAATAATTAGTGAACCATGTGGATTGGTACGAAAAAGTAGAGTCTGAAGCGTGATACTATGTGATCTTAGTATCAATATAAGGAAACGGAATATTTGGCAAAGAAGGTAGCAAGGGGCACCGAAATCATACAACGAGGAAGGTAATCACATGTTTAATGCAAAGTTAAGAAAAAATGCAATTGACAATTATAATGTAGCGGTTGAACGTTATGAAAAAGTCGCCAAATATTTAGATGAAAACACCAATATTCTTTATAAAGAGCGTGAACTAGCTTTGAAACTGGTTAAATTAGTAGAAGAGCGAATTAATCAATTAACGAACACCCCAAAGGAATTCATAGTAACACTTCAAAAGATCGAAATACAAGTGGGAAGTTTTAAGACAAAACAAGAAGAAATTAAAAAAGCAGAAGTAGAAGCAAAAGCAGCTGCTGGAGGTTCTGGAGCGGGTGCAACTTTAAGTGCTCTTGGAGTTGCTGTCGCGACAATGGGGCCAACAGCAGCAATGGGCATTGCCACAACTTTTGGTGTTGCATCAACAGGGACAGCTATTTCTACTTTATCAGGTGCAGCGGCGACTAATGCTGCCTTGGCATGGCTTGGTGGGGGTGCATTAGTTGCTGGAGGTGGCGGAATGACTGCGGGTAGTGCATTACTTGCACTTGCAGGACCAGTAGGTTGGACAATTGCTGGTGTTATGCTCGCAGGTTCGGTTGGTTCAGGCTTGTTTGCTAGCCATAAAAATAAAGAAACCGCGGATAAGCTAATTGCTGAGAGAGAGAATCTAGAGGAAATAATTAGAAAATTCAATAATATGAACTCTGAAGTAAAGGCGTTGATAGAAATAACCCAAAATCAAATTGATGGGGTATCAAAGTCAGAGAAAGCTTTATTAGGAAGCGATTATTGTCAATTCTCAAAAAATGAAAAAATGCAAGCTGGACTTCTTGTGAATTCAACTTTAACCCTGGCTCAACTAATCAATAAGGAGCTAAAGATAGATGCTTAGTGAACAGACTATTGACAATAATGTTGAACAAGGGATTGCTGCATATATTGATTATATGAATAATATCCGATTGACAGATTTGATGAATGCAATAGAATCAATTCTTAAAAGTGAAACAGATAAATTATCAGACTTAGATACTAAATCAGCAAATGCATTAGCACATCTAGATAGGGCGAGAATGGAAATTGTTAATCTAATTAATAGTAATCGAGCTGGAGAAGCTAGAGTACATGGGTTTATTGCAGAGTTTGCTGAAACGGGTATAAGAAACGCAAGAGATGTTTATCAAGGCCTACAAAATAGTGTAGTGTTATTGAGTAATAATGGACCTGTGGACATTCTACTTCAAGGCAAAGAAATGCAAATGAAATTTTATGCCGATATCTCAGTAGAGATTAAGCAAGCAGCCAACTATCGTAAAATGAGCATGATTTTTCCCAAGGATCATGTGGATGTCATAAAAGAAATTATGAGTGGTGCAGAAGCTGTAGAAATTAATGGAAATATCTTGTCTAGCACCAAAATCAATAATATTAGAGAAGCTATTGAAAACGAGAGTGCTCTGCGTGGGGTTTCTTATGATGAATGGCTGGAATCATCCATGCTTAAATATGATGATGTTCGAAAAGGAACAATTGACCAGACGTTAGAAAGGGAAGTAAATGACATAAATAAGCAAACTGCTCAACAAGAATCTGGTATTAAAAAAGAAGCAGATAGCGATAGATTAAGCGCCCAACAAGAAGCACAACCAAGTTTTGGAGAGGCATCTAAAGTTGCTGGAATAGGTGCAGCAGTACAAGGTGGGTTCAATCTAGGTATCTTTGTCTATCAAAAGCATAAAGAGGGAAAAGAAGTCTGGGATTTTGATATTGAAGATTGGAAAGAATGTGGAGTCAATACAGCTAAAGGTGCTATTAAAGGTGGAATTTCTGGATATGCAATATATGGATTAACCAACGTATGTCACCTTGCTGCACCAAGTGCTGGAGCAATTACTTCAGGAACTTTTGGGTTAAGCAATGCCATTGTCAAATATAGAAAAGGCGATGTTGATACAGATGGATTTATTGATTTAGTAACATTAAATGCTATTGATGCAACAGGGGCTGCTATTGGTGCTGCAATAGGACAAACAGTTATACCAATTCCAGTTGTTGGTGCTTTGGTTGGCTCAATCGTTGCAACTACAGCACTAAGTCTTGGAAAAGGCGTTCTAAACAAACACGAAATAGATGTTATCAAAATTTACAAAGAAAGAATTGATTCATTTGTTGATAAATTAGACAGCGAATATCAAGTAATACTAGATGAGCTTTTGAATGAATATAATAAACTTGGGAATTTGCAACGATACTCGTTTGACTTAGATTTCAATGTTCAGTTGAGGCTTGATTTTTCCATTAATTTAGCTAAGTCATTAGGAGTTCTGGAGAAAGACATTCTCAAAAATGAAAAGGAGATTGATAAATACTTTCTATATTAATATGTGTGCATACATATAAGAGTCGATAAATTCATTATGTCACAAGGCTACTCATGATTGGAATTGAGCATGATTCTATTATTGCGACATATCGTCATCATATCGGTATAGTTTGTATCTGAGTTGAAATACACTACAACAACCGGTGTGCAGCAAGATGTTCTGGATGAATATAAAATTAAAAACCAAGAAGGCTTTGTGGCCATAGAGACTTCAAACCAGACTATGAAGAATGCTAGAAAAAATCAAATCAAATACGATCTCATCGGAAAGGTTGCAGAAGGTACGACTCTGACGCGAAGAACGGTGGCAGCCATTTTAAAGGGATTGAGACCTGCCAAATTCAATATGTTCCAAATCAACCCTGAAGAGTTTATCAACAAGGTGATTCGACTCATTAAAGAGCAGAAGTCCACCATGATTGTCGAACACATCTCTTACAATCAATCGGAAGGTGCTTACGACAGCACGATATTCACTGCAGAAAAGCCGGCACAAACACTCGACAAAGCGTATCGGGCAAAGAAGCATATTCGTGATTATGTCTTTACTGATGGCATCTCTAATGAGAACAAAGAGATGAATTTTGCCAAAGATCTGGATGTAGCCAATGAAGTGTGTGTGTATGCCAAACTTCCGCGGGGTTTTTCAATACCAACTCCGGTTGGCAATTACTCTCCTGACTGGGCGATTGCTTTCAACAAAGATTCAGTGAAGCATATTTACTTTATTGCCGAAACCAAAGGTTCCATGGACAGTATGAACATTCGGCCCATAGAACAAGCCAAAATTGCGTGTGCCAAGAAGCTGTTTAATGAAATTTCTACCAGTCAAGTGAAATACCATGATGTCGATAGTTACCAGACGTTACTGAATATTATGTCGAGTTTGTAGGTCAAAGATTGTTGGAAATTTGTAAAGTCTGATCACGTTGTATGCATGATAAGGAGTAAAGAATAAGGTCGAGTAGTTTATCGATAGATTTTCTTTATCTGAGGGAGCCCAATGTGGCTTCCTCTTTTTTCACCGTTACGCACCAACAAACGGAGCGAAAATAAATTACGCTCCATTTGTTGGAATAGCTTGCGTTATGAGCCAGTTTGCTTTATAATTAACTGTGCCAACAAACGGAGCAAAAACCAATAATGCTCCGTTTATTGGCACACTGAAAGTGAGAGGATAGTTATGAACGCTAAGTTGAGAATCAATGAAGTAAAAGCCAACTTTACAAATAGAATATTTACGAATGATGAGTTATTTGAATTCTACCGTCTCAGTGAGCCCGATTTGAAGAGTACTACTTTTCGTTGGAGGGTGTATTTGCTAAAAAAGGCCGGGATTTTATATGCTCCAAAACGAGGTTTCTTAAGTCTTGAAAGAAAGAAAGATTTCGCACCTGAAATTAGCCAATTTGCAGTTGAGATTTATGAGTTAGTGCGAGCAAAATTCCCTTACGCAAATCTATGCGTTTGGGAGACAATTTGGTTAAGCAAGTATATGATTCATCAACCTCTTTCCAACAAGATAATTATGGAAGTTGATAAAGAAGCAGCTCCAGCTGTTTTTGCTTTTTTACAAGAATCATATAGAGATGTCTTCTTGAATCCCGGCAGAGAAGAAATGGAGAAGTACATTCTAGTCAATCAAAACAGTATTATAGTTAAGAATATGACGAGTACTTCACCTGTACAAGAAATCCAAAATATTGTTATTCCGAAAATCGAAAAGATAATTGTGGATATTTTTGTTGAAGACGATTTTTTTATCACTTATCAGGGTTTTGAACTTATTAATATTTACAACGAATTATTTATATCGTATAATATTAATCAATCTACATTAAAACAATACGCGCATAAAAGGCACGTAAAAGAGAAGCTGATTAGATTGTTGAGAGAGGAGACGGAAATAACTGATTCTGAATTACTAATATGAGGTGATGGAGTGATACAGGAAAAAACATATACCCGGGATTGGGTTATGGGAAAAAGTATTGAGTACATGAGGGGGAAAAGGAAAGCAGATCCAACACTAATAGAAAAAGTCACAAAGGCGTTTCACCTTTTGGAGGAATTGGCCAAGACCAATCTGGAATTCGTTTTTAAAGGTGGAACATCTCTTCTGCTTCTACTTAGTCAATTACATCGATTCTCAATCGATATCGATATAATTGTTGATGAACATGAGGATGAAGAAAACCTCAATGCTTTTCTTACTGAAGTGATAAGAAACAGTCCGGTTTTCGACCGGTATGAAAAACAAACAAGAGCATCTAGTAGTAAAATTCCGAAAACCCATTATAAGTTCTATTACTTTTCGATACTTGACAACCAAGAGAGTGCGATTCTTTTGGATGTAGTTTTTGATAAAAATCATTATTTGGAGATTGGCACAAAGAGAATCGATTGCGGATTTTTGGCTTGTGAAGAGCCAATTATTCATGTTGCAGTGCCAAGCATTGATTGTATATTAGGAGATAAGCTAACTGCATTTGCTCCGAACACTACAGGAATACCGTTTGGGCAAGGGAAAGAACTAGATATCATAAAGCAATTATTCGATGTCGGGAACCTTTTTGATGAAATGCGTGATATTAACATTGTCAGCGAAACTTTTTTTCGAATTGCACAGCAAGAATTGACGTATAGAGAACTGACTAACAATCTGACCACCTTAGATGTATTAGGTGACATATTTAATACTTCAAGGATGCTAAGTGAGAGAGGTAGAATCGACAAAGAGGTATTTGACCAACTTCAACAAGGAATAAGCAGAATAAAGGAATATGTTTTCTCAAGAAACTTGATACTTGAAACAGCAATTAACAGTGCTTCGAAAGCAGCATATTTGTCCTTACTTCTAAAATACGGGATTACTGATTATGAGAGATTTGATTCAAAGTTAAATCTAAGAGAACTTGTCATAAAAAACCCGGATTTTAGAAGTTTTAAGACGATTATGAATTTTGATCCCGAGGCCTACTTCTATTGGTTTAAGAGTATCGAGATTTTGAATAGCAGAAGATGACCCCCCCCTAACAAGGATTCCAGCCACCCCCTGACGAAGTAATAGTTTTAGACCATTACTCCTAAGGAAACGGAGGTGGCCCCGCTGGCCAAAGAGAAGACCAAGTTTGTTTGTCAGAATTGTGGGTATGTCACCAGCAAGTGGTTAGGGCGTTGCCCGGAGTGTGAGAGCTGGAACAGTTTTCAAGAAGAACGAGAGAGCCCGCCGGCTCGCAGTAAAGAAGGTACCATGCTGCAGGAGCCTTTAGCCCTAGTGCAGGTAACCTTACGTCAAGAGGGACGGACGCCGGTTGGCATAGATGAATTAGATCGTGTTTTGGGAGGCGGCTTAGTAGCCGGTTCCCTTGTTTTAGTGGGCGGAGATCCGGGCATTGGCAAATCTACGCTCATGTTGCAGACCACTTTGTTGTTGGGTCAACGCCAGGCCTCGGTGCTCTATTGGAGCGGAGAAGAGTCCATGGAGCAAATCAAGATGCGGGCGAATCGGCTGGGCAATATTCCGGCCAGTGTCTATATACAATCCGAGACTTGTTTAGACCGGCTGCCGGAAGTGTTGCAGCAGTTGAATCCATCGTGTTTAATCATTGACTCTATTCAAACCGTCTACAGGAGTGACTTAACTTCGGCACCGGGAACCGTCAGCCAGGTACGAGATATTACGGCGCAGCTGATGCGCATTGCCAAGCAGAGTGGCTTGGTGGTCTTTATTGTGGGCCATGTCACCAAAGAGGGCACCATTGCCGGGCCCAAAATGCTGGAGCATATGGTAGACACCGTGCTCTATTTTGAAGGCGACCGTCACCATAATTTTAGAATCATTCGCGCTGTCAAAAACCGGTTCGGTTCCACCAATGAAATTGGTGTGTTTGAAATGGGCGAAAACGGTTTAGAAGAAGTAAAGAATCCTTCGGCCGTGTTCTTGGCAGAACGCTCCACGCAGGGCCCAGGTTCAGCGGTAACGGCGTTGTTAGAGGGCAGTAGGCCTTTGCTAGCCGAGGTGCAAGCTTTGGTGAGCAACACCAATTACCAAAACCCCAGGCGCTTGGCCAATGGCTTTGATCATAACCGCATGGCTATGCTGATTGCCATTTTAGAAAAACGCTTGGGCTACCAAATGGGCATGTTGGACTCCTACATCAACGTAGCGGGGGGCTTACGCATTAACGAGCCTGCTGCAGATTTGGCAGTGGTTTTGGCGTTGGCGTCTTCCTACCGAGAGCGTGCCATTGACGCCACCCTGGTCGCCATTGGCGAAGTGGGCTTGACCGGTGAGTTGCGCAATGTGGCTCGCTTGGAGCAACGCTTAAAAGAGGCGGCGCGCTTGGGCTTTCAACGCGCCATTATACCGGCCAGTGGCAAGGCAATTTCAGTGCCGGGGTTGCAGATCACTCCGGTGCAAAACATTCAAGAAGCCATAGCCCATGCTTTAAAAGGAGGGTAACTCCATGAATTACGGACATTGGCTGGCGAACCTGTGTACGGCCATGAATCTTTTGGCCGGTATCGTTTCTATTGAGTTTTCAGCTCGGGGCGAGTTTACATGGGCGGCCTTAGCGGTCTTTGCCGGCATGGTCTTTGATGGGCTCGACGGCAAGATTGCTAGGTTATTCAGCGCCACCGGCAGTGCCTTTGGCAAAGAGCTCGATTCGCTCTGCGACGTGGTCAGCTTTGGGGCAGCCCCGGCGTTTCTGTTATACCGCGTATTACAGCCCACCCACCCTTGGCAAGCCGCCTTGGCTGCCGGTTTTTTTGCGGTTTGTGGAGCCATGCGCTTGGCGCGGTTTAACATTAGTCCAGCTACACCGGGGAAGGGCTTTACCGGTATGCCCATTACCGGAGCTGGCGGTATGTTGGCCATTGTGGCTTTGCGGCCAAATCTCTTAACCCCTTTAGGCTTGGTAATGTTTGCGGTTTTGCTGGGGAATCTCATGGTCAGCGGCTGGCGGTATCCCGATTTTAAAGCCGTGCACCTGCCCAAATCTCTCGGCAAGAGGATCATGCTGGTTGGGTTTCTTTTCATGTTTGCTGCTTTTTGGGTTCAATATGGCAGCATTGATTATGTAATCATTCCGCTTTTGGCCTACACCGCCAGCGGACCAATTTATACTTATTATATGTGGAAGGCGGAGAGCCGAAAATGAATGGAAAACGTTATCTCATTGCCGATATTGGCAGTACCACCACCAAGGCTTTGTTGTTTGAAATCAGCGAAGAAAAGGTGACCCTCTTAGGCGGAGCAGATGCCCCCACCACCGTGGAAGCCCCGTATAACGATGTTAAGTTAGGCTTGTTTCAAGCGGTCAGCCGTTTGGAAAAGCAGCTGCAAATCCCTTTGACCGATGAAAAACACTTTCTGCAAACCAATACCCATGCCATTGAGGGCTTACTGGCCACCAGTAGTGCCGGCGGCGGCTTACAGATGCTGGTGGTAGGCTTGGTCAAAACCATGACTGCGGAGTCGGCCGAACGGGCGGCCTTAGGTGCCGGAGCTGTCTTGCTCGATGTTATGGCCCAGGACGACGGTTTAGAGATGTATGAACGGGTAGCTCGCATTCGTGAGTTGCGCCCCGATATGATCCTCATGGCCGGTGGTATTGAAGGCGGAGCCCTTTTAGAAGTGGCGGTCATGGTCGATATCTTGACCAAGGCCGACCCCAAAAGCCGCTTAGGCGACCACAAGGTGCCCCTGATCTATGCCGGCAATTCCGATGTCCGCCCTTATTTTGAATCGATTCAGCATCCCTTTGAGGTGCAATTTGTCAACAACTTGCGTCCGACCATGGATAAAGAAGACTTAAACCCGGCGCGGCTGGCGATTCAAGAAGTCTTTTTGCACCATGTTATGACCCAAGCTCCTGGCTATGCCGAGGTCAGCAAGCGCGTCACCGCCCCGATTCTACCCACCCCCTTAGCGGTCGGCAAAGCCCTGCAACTCTTAGCTAAGGAGTATGGCCACAATGTTATGTCCATGGACATCGGCGGCGCCACCACCGACGTCTTCTCGGTTTTCAAAGGCACCTTTTACCGAACCGTTAGCGCCAATTTAGGGATGAGCTACAGCGCCATGCATGTTTTGTCCGAGGCAGGCATCGAGAACATTCTGCGCTGGCTGCCCGAAAACTTGAGCGAAGAAATCGTGCGCGACTGGTTGCATAACAAGATGCTGCGCCCCACCACCCTGCCGGTGACACCAGAAGCGTTGCAGGTTGAGCAGGCCTTAGCCCGGGAAGCGCTGCGCTTGTCGCTCAAACAACATTTCAATTTAACCGTGGCCTTGCGTGGTAACAAACGCGAAGGTGACGCCACCAAATCCAGTGAAGAATTCTTTGGCACCGAAGTTTTATTCGGCATGAAAGACATTGATTGGCTAATCGGTAGCGGCGGTGTGGTTTCTCATGCGCCGAATCCGGTGCAAGCCGCGATGATGATGATCGATGGCTTCTTGCCGCAGGGCTACACCAAGCTTTCGCTCGACCGTAGCTTTATGTTGCCCCATGCCGGTGCGTTTAGCCAAGTGGATGAAAAGAATGCCCTGCGCATTTTAGAAGACCTCTGCCTCATGCCCTTAGGCGGTGTGGTATCGCCGATTAGCGGTTACGGCATGAACAATGAAAAGGTGGCTCGCGTCACCCTTGAACCTAAGAAAGGCGCCAGCATTACCCGCGATGTGCGCTTCAACGAGATTGCCATTTTACCGTTAGCGGCCAACGAAGAAGCCGAACTTACCGTCAGTGGACATTGGAAGTTAAACTATGGCAACGGTTTCTGGAAATCGTTGAGCAAAACCGTGACCGGGGGCGAAGTAGGGATTTTAGTCGATCTGCGCGGTCGTGAGTTGCGCTGGGAAAAGAAATTGAGTCAACAACGAAAACAAAGCCAAAACTGGCAAGCACAATGGATGCAAGGGGGTGACCGAGTATGATGCCCAGACGCGAAACCTTTAAACGAGTCTTGCCCGATGTGGGTCAGGTGATGGTGGAAAAGGGGCAGCTGGTCTTTCCCTACACGATTATTGCCGAAACCAAGTTGCAGCCGGTGGAACCGGTCATTATTCCGGTAACCGAGCAATTGGGCCTGCCTCCGCATATGATGAACCAAATGGCCATTGTCAAGGTCGGCGACCTGGTGGAAACCGGGCAAGTTTTAGCCGGTGTGGTCATTGAAGGTTTAGAATACGAAGTTCATGCCCCGGCCAAGGGCAAAATTGAAGATATTTCTCCGCTCTTGGGCACGATTGCCTTGCGCTTGGAAGGCGACCCGGATGAACCGGTGCGGGTGGTCAATGTAGCCGCCGAACTCGAGATGCCCGAACTCATGGCCAAGCGCTTCATTGAAGTTCGCCAAGGTGCCATGGTGAAAATGGGCGATACCCTGGCCAAAGATGATGAAGAGAAAAAAGTCTTTGCCCCCATTGCCGGGCTGATTACCGAAATCAAGGGCGCTACCATTTCTATAAAACGTCCCTTTGTCTTGCGTCAGGTTTTTGCCTACGTCAGCGGTTTTGTTACCGAAATCGTTCCGGATTTGGGCGCCATGATTGAAAGCGATGTCTTACGAGTGCCCGGTGTTTACGGGGTGGGCGGCGAGACCTGGGGGGTCTTGCGGGTGGCTGTTGCCAACGAAACCGAGACCTTGAAAGCCGAAGGCATTCTGGAGTCTGACAAAGACAAAATCCTCTTAGCCGGTGCCATGGTGGAGGGCGAAGCCTTGCAAAAAGCCCAGAAGTTGGGTGTTAAGGCGATTATCAGCGGTGGCATGCACAATAAAGATGTGACCCAGCTCTGCGGTCATGAGATCAAGCCGGGCACACCTGAAAATGTGCTCTGCATGACCCTGATCGTAACCGAAGGCATGGGTAGGATCCCCATGAACATCCAGGCCTTCCAGGCCATTGCGCAAAAAGAGGGCAAGCTGATTTCCGTCAACGGCTTAACCCAGATCCGCGCCGGGGTGATTCGGCCAGAGGTGTTGCTGCCGGTCGAGGATGACGAGGGCATTAGCACCACAGAAGAAGCAACGGCAGGGAGTTTAGAAGATTTTGTGGTGGGTAATACGGTGCGCATTGTTCGTGAGCCCTGGTTTGGTGAAGTCGGCAGCATTGAGTCTATCCCCTTGAATGAAATTGTGTTGCCTTCCGGGGTGAAAACTCTGGTGTATGAAATTAAGACGGCAAGCGGCACAGTACTGGTGCCCCGAGCCAATGTGGAGCCGTATCACAGCTAAAGGAGGTGTGCAGGGTTGATTCGTCATCAGAAGGAACATAGCGTGGAAGAGATGAATCAGATTGCCCGCTCTTTGGCGAAACGGTTGTTTCCGGGGGCGTTTTTAGCGCTCAACGGCGATTTGGGCACGGGAAAAACCACCTTTGCCCAAGGTTTGCTGGCAGCGTTAGGGGTAAAGGAATCGGTGCAAAGCCCCACCTTTCGCCTGCTGCAAAGCTACGAGGGGCGCTTTTTGGTGCATCATTTAGATTTGTATCGCTTGGAACACCCCTTGGAAGTCTTGGATTTAGGCTGGGATGAGCTGCAAAACGATGCATCGGTGGTGTTGGTGGAGTGGATGAATCGCTTCCCGCAGCTGTACCCAGACGAATATTTGGAATTGAATTTGGAATATGGCGACGAGGGGCGGAATTTAACCTGGACCGCCGTGGGCAAAGCCTATGAAGCCTTGTTGGAGGAGATGATCCCATGCGAATCGTAAGTATGGATGCCGCCACCCGTTATTCGGGGCTGGCGATTCTTGAAGACGAGGTTTTACGCGGAGAATGGCTGGTGTCTTCGGGGCTGACCCACTCGCAACGCTTAATGCCGGCTTTGGATTTTTTGTTGCAAGAGACCGATATCAGCATTCAAGAAGTTGACGCTTTAGTGGTGAGTCAAGGGCCGGGCTCGTTTACTGGCTTGCGCATTGGCTTGGCAACGGCGCGCGCTTTAGCTCAAGGTTTGCAGATCCCTTTGGTGGGGGTGCCGACTTTGGAATTGTGGGCGGCTGCCTTTGCCGGAGGAGACAGTTTGGTGCTGCCGCTGCTCGATGCACGCCGTAACGAGTTTTATATGGCCTTGTACCGCAAAGCCGGCCAAAGCTTGGAGTGTTTGCTCGAGCCCCGTCAACAGCCCTTGATTGGTATGGCGGAGTTGCTTGCCCAATATGAAGGAACGATTTGGGCGGTTGGCGATGCCGTCAGCCGTGATGCCGAGGGTTTAAAAGAGGCCCTGGGAGAACGGCTGCAGATTACGCCGGAGTGTTACCGGGTGCCGAGGCCTTCGGTGTTGGCTCAATTGGGCCTAGAACGGTTGCGTAGAGGGGAAGTATTAGATTATCACCAACTGCGTCCGTTGTATTTACGAAAATCGGAAGCCGAAGTCAAACGGCTGGAACGTTTAGCGTTAGAAGCAAAAGAGTAGAGCAACAAAACAAGATGAGCAACAAAACAAGATGAAAACAGAAAACAGAAACAGATGGATCCTTCAAGATTGCTTGAGAGGTCCATCTGCTTTTTTATTACATCCCGGCCACCTGTTGGCTGTTCACGGGTGCTAAGACTTCCTGCACTAAGGAGGCACTACCTACCGGCATAATATGAGCACCTTGAACTACATAGGGTAATTCCCGCAAGAGCTGACGCGCGGCATCGACGCCGCCTTGCCGATCTTCTTTTTCGATTTTTGCTACTAACCAGGACGGAATATGAATGCCGGGAATGTTGTGCAGAATATGCTGGCACATTTTTCGGCTCTTAATCGGCAGGACTCCGGCGATCACAGGTAGATCATACGGGCGAATGCGTTCGACGAAGCGAGCCAAAATTTCCGGTTCGTAAATGGGCTGCGTCTGTATGAAATTGGCACCGTTTTCAATCTTTTTCGCCAGTCGTTCCAATTCTTTTTCCATATCCTCGGCTAAGGGGTTGGCTGCCACGCCAATATGGAAGTTGGAGGCACCTTTCAAGGCATGGCCGGTCCAATCGTAGCCTTGATTTAAGCAATGGGCGATTTTGACTAAACCCACTGAATCCACTTCAAAAATTCCGCGGGCATTGGGGTGATCTCCGCGGCTGGGCGGATCTCCGCTTAAAACCAGAATGCTGCGCACTCCTAAAGCATGGGCGCCTAAGAGTTCTGCCTGCAGGCCAATCACATTCCGGTCGCGGCAGGTGAGGTGAAAGACAGCATCAATTCCGGCTTCTTGTTTCACCATATGAGCTACGGCAATTGGGCTCATGCGCATATTGGCCATGGGGCTGTCGGTAATATTGACGGCATGGACTTTACCTTTTAAAGCCTTGGCGTATTTATAAACCGAACTTAAGTCACAGCCTTTGGGAGGTTCCAGTTCCACGGTGAGCACGAAAGGGAGGGTTTGTAAATAATCGACTAATTCAAGCATGTGCGCACCTCCTTTGTGAGGCACTTTAGGGCTAGGCGGACGGCATCGGTAGCATCGGCACCGTAGTGGGCGCCAATTTCCTGAGCATAGGCTTCGTTGACAATGGCACCACCGACCAAGACTGGGATCTCTATCCCACGGTCACGTAACTCTTGGCAGAGCAGACCCATTTGCGGCAGGGTGGTGGTCATCAATGAACTGAGGGCGATTAGATCGGCTTTTTCGGCAAGGGCGGTTTCAATGATTAATTGGTTTGCAACATCTTTGCCTAAGTCAATCACGCGGAAGCCATGGTTTTCTAAGAGTAAGCCGACAATGCCTTTGCCTATATCGTGAATGTCACCTTGCACGGTGGCAATGACGACGGTACCGGCAGATACGGCGCCTTCTTGTTTTAGATAAGGATGCAGGAAAGCGAGCGCTTTTTTGGCGGCTTCGGCGGCAAGCAGTAGTTGTGGCAGGAAATAGACCTTGCGGTCATAGCGTTCGCCCACTTCGCTTAAGGCAGGGAGAATACCGTTGTTGACAATTTTAAGTGGGGGCATTGAATCTTGCAACAGGGCTTTGAGCAAAGGTTCGATTTGCTCTTTGCTGCCATAGAGAATCTCATTTTGCAGTTGGCCAAGGGTGTCCGGGGCAGCAACTGCGGTGGTTGTTTCTGCTTGGGGAGAGGTGGGTTGGACTGAGATTGCTTGGCTAGACTTCGGGGTCTGATTCGAAAGAGCGATAAAATGCTGGGAATTCTGATCTCTGCCGGTCAGGACATCGGCAGCTGCACTATACAAAGCTAAACCTTGCTGGAAGGGGTTGATGATTGCGGCATCTAACCCTGCTTGCATGGCCATCATTAAAAAGGCGGTGTTGAGAACCGTACGCTGAGGGAGACCGTGCGATACATTGCTGACGCCTAAGATGGTGCGCACACCGAGTTCCTGTTTGACCATGCGAATCAAGCGCAAGGTCTCGGGAAGTAGGGCTTGGCTGGCACCGGCGGTAAGGGTGAGACCATCGATGTAGATATCGTTTCGTGAAATGCCATAGGACTCCGCGGTCTGCACAATGCGCCGGGCAATGACCAGCCGGTCTTCTGCAGAAGAGGGAATGCCTTGACGATCCAAGGTCAAGCCCAAGAGAGCAGCACCGTAAGTGGCAGCCAGTTGGCACACCGCGTGCAAATGCTCTTCGTCTCCGTTGGTGGAGTTGAGTAAGGGTTTACCACGCACAACCTTCAATGCCTGTTCCATGATGGCCGGGTGCGGGGTATCTAAAGAGAGCGGAGCCCGGATGCGGCGTTGGCAAGCTAAGGTCAGCTGTTGTAGACGTTCGGCTTCGCTGTTGCTTGCGGTGGGTAAGGCTACATTGAGGTCAATAATGGAAGCTCCGGCGCGAATCTGTTCTTCGGCTTCTAAAGCGATGCTTTCATAGGCACCGGCGCGTAAACTTTCCGCCAGCTTTTTACGAGCTGTAGGATTGATGCGTTCCCCAATCCAGCGCATGGGTAGGCGGTCCGAGAGTACGACGGTTTCACCAAAACCGGCTAAGGTGCTAAAGCTAAGGGTTTTCGGTGTTAGCGGTGTCAGGTTTGCTGCTGCACGAGACAAGGCTTGAAGATGCTCCGGTGTAGTTCCACAACAACCACCAATGTACTGTGCCCCAGCAGCCACCAGTTTTGGCACATAATCGCCCATTTCTTGCGGACTACTGGGGAACACGGTCTCACCATTTCGCAAGATTGGCAAACCGGCATTGGGCTGCACTAAAAGAGGGTGGTCTGAAACGGCTTTGAAACGATTCAAAATTTCAATCATGGGCTCCGGTCCAAAGCCACAGTTTACTCCAATGATATCGACTCCCAACGCCTGCAAGACCGCGGCGACCGTCTCCGGGTCATCTCCGCTTAGGGTGCGCAGCCCAGGTTCAAAGGTGAGAGTGCAAGCGATTCGTCGGCCCTTGCCTAAGGCTTTAACGGCCATTACCGCTGCTTTGGCTTCTTGTAAATCGGCCATGGTTTCAATCAGAAAGACGTCGACACCAGCATCATCTAAAGCCTTGGCTTGCACGTAAAAACCGGCAATCATTTCATCTAAACTGCAACTGCCGAGCGGGATCATCAGCTGACCACTGGAACCCATATCGCCCCAGACCGGTAGGTTTGGAGCCGCTTCACGAGCTAAGGCCACGGCACGCGCATTCAGTTCAACGGTATCTGCTTCTAAACCATAGGCCTTCAACTTAAAAGGGCTTCCGCCAAAGGTGTTGGTCTGCAGCCATTGAGCACCGGCTTGGGCATATCGTCGATGGATTTCAAGAATTTCTTGGGGGTGAGTGCGGTTAAGCAGCTCCGGGCAACCTCCGCCTTGCAGTAAGCCTTTGGCCTGCAACAAGGTGCCCATGGCGCCGTCGCCAATGATGAGGTGGTGGTTCTGGTTCATTCTAGTTCCTCCGTCTCTTTTTTTTCTAGACTTTTCTCTTTATAAGGAAGTCTTTCTATATATAGGTCGTTCTTTCTATAGGTCATACCAATTCTTCGTAACGCTGTCTTTTACGCTTTGCGATATCTACATTCTTCCAATGGGCAAAAAACGCAGTGGTGGTCACACGACTCTCCCAAGTGAGCCGCCGGGCCTTTCAAAGGCTCCCAGCCCAACAAGGCCGTCACCGACTTCCTCGGTGAAAGCAACCCTCCCGCCAAAACCTGGACTTGGGGACGGTTCTCCCCCAGAGCAGCCAGCACTTCTGCTTGCATCTCCAGCGGGGCATCGCCATAACCGGGGCTAAACCGAGGGGTCGTGCGAAAGCCCTGTATGCGTGCATCAGCGCTGACCAGGCGGTTCAGTGTCTCCATCGCTTCTTCGGCGGCGGCACTGCCCAACGCGTCGGCCATGGCGGCCTGCGCAAAGTTGCCTTCTTGCATCGCCTGACTGATCCATTGATCTAAAGCAGCCCCCAAGGTAACCGCCAGAATGCTGATCCGCTTGCTGTAGCGAAACAGATGCGGCAAATCGTTGCCTTGAAGCGATAGGGGAGGTTCCGCCCACGTTTTAACGCCGCCCTGAACAGAGCAAATCGCCTGAATCTTAAGCTTCGTTTCTTCAAATAATCGCTCCACTTCGGGCCAATCCTGGGTCATGTTCTCCTGATATCCCAAATAACGGAAGGTCTCTTGACGAGAACTTTGAAAGGGGAGTTTCAGTAGCACAGTGCCACCTCCTAGTAGAATCTTTAACAAAAAACACCCCTTTCCAAATAGGAAAGAGGCGTTTATAAGTCATCTTTCTTATCTGTCGAAGCGGAAAACCGCTACGCAGGAGTTAGCACCTTAGGTTCACCTAGGTTGCCGGGTTTCATCGGGCCAGTCCCTCCACCGCTCTTGATAAGAGTCTATTAAATTTTTTTCAGTATAGGATTATTTTGCCTGTTTGTCAAGTAGTTTGTTAGAATTTTTTCTTTTTCCTTGTAATACAGGAAATTAGCAAGTAAAATAGAAATAAGAAACAAAATCTTTAAAGGGGGTTACCCGGTGTTCAAAATCAGAAAATGGTCCGCATTACTTCTCACCTTTGTTCTCGCGCTTCAGACCGTAGCACCATTCCCTATTGTACAGGCAGAAGAAAACCCCACCTTTTATCAAACCGAATACTTAACCTCAACCGTACCGAACCGAATCGAAGCCGCCTATGCCTTCCTGCAACAGGTGGGGCTGGCCGAAGAGGCACTACAATTCACCGGCAGGAAAAACTTTGGTGATGCCTACACCGTCAGTGCAGAAGAAGCCAAAATCATGGCCTACTTGAGAGCACATCCTGAACTGGGCTGGCAAGGTGATGTCTTTCTCGATTTTGACCCCTACAAACCGATCACGCTCCAAGCCTATACGAAAATTCTTTTGAAGCACATGGGCTACGAACAGGGGATAGACTTCACTTGGGCTGAAACTGAAGCGTTTGCTCAAGAAAAAGGGCTGCCGATTTTAGAACAGACCGGAGAATTTACCTTTAGGAAATTGGATCAACTCACACTGGCAGGACGCAGATTGGTGGACCCTACCATTGAAGAGCAAACCACAGAACCCGAAACGGAAGTCCCCATGGAATCGGAACCCTTGCCCACATCTGCTGGTAGTTTCATTGCCAAAGAATTAGCCAAGGGTGCTTTGAACTATGCCGGAGGCGAACTGATGGGCTGGGGCCTCAAAAAAGCCGGTATTGATTTGGGTGATGAAGATCATACGCCCGAACAACTGAAAGCCATTCAAGAGGGTATGGCACGCATGGAGGGACAACTCAACGATATTAAGAACTCCTTGTCTCACATTGAAGCCCAGCTGAATCAGATAATCGGTAAGCTCGATGCGATTCGGCTTGAACAATTGAAAACACAGTATGAGATTCGAGTTACAGAGCTTGATTCTTTGATCAGCAGCATAATCTCCTTGCAGAATGAAATCACCGATTTCGCCAATCATCCACCGGCTGCCCCGGAAAGCCAGCGACAAGCGATTATTCAAAGCATTCGCGACAACATCTTGCCTCAGTATAAAATCATTCACAACAATCTTATCGGCAGCTCGGGTCGCAAGCCGCTGCTGGAACTTTATACTAGTATCATTTACAGCAATCGTTTCCTGACCTACCGTGATTATGAGATTGTAAAAACGCAATTCGATTATTTTCAACAGATCCAGGAAGCCATGCTCTTGTTACAAGTGGAATATTATCACGCAATCGAGACCCAAGAAGGGGATTACTACAATACGATTATGCGTCTGATTGAAGAACACGAACAAAACATTGAGGCGCAAAATCGATATTTGAAAGCCGAGATCCCTGAAAATATTGTCCTAGACACCAAGAACTTCCTCATGATTGCTGTGGAAAAGAAAAACTACGAGGGAGTAGACTATTTATTCCCCTACTCTTTCACAGAACATGAAGACGGAAAAATCTCCGACATCATTCGCACCTGGAACCAAGAAGCAGTAAGGGGATTTGACAATTGGAATTACTTCCGCTATCTGACTTCGGCGACGACCTATTTCTTTAACGGTTGGAATGTAAAATTAGAGGGCTTTAAGTTTATTGGCTCCGAAACTATTATGCGCTACCTCAACAAAAATGGTTGGGATTTCCCCGTGAACTTCCTCATGGTGGTGGGCATCAACGAGCAAATCGATGGATTAGGGGGCGCATTGGTCAGCAAAATTTACTCGATTGACTTGAAAAACCCCGATGAATTCCAGCAATCTGTCGCAGGCCTTTCCATGTATGACCCCGCCTATTGGTTTATTTACAGGCAAATGGAAGGCCCGGAAATGTCTCTGTATTATAATATCGCGCCTTAAAAAATCCACATAAAAGGGTACTACGAAGGGAGGGGAAGCAGATGCAAAACATCACATTGCGCAATATGAGTTTAGCCGATTTAGATCAAATTGTGATCATGGAGAAGCTTTGTTTTACCCTGCCCTGGCCACGAGGAGCCTTTGAAGGAGAATTGACCCAAAACGGCATGGCTCGCTATTTGGTAGCCGAAATCGAAGGCCAAATTGTTGGCTATGCCGGAGTTTGGTTGATTTTTGATGAAGGGCATATCACCAACATTGCTGTGCATCCCGATTTTCAACGGCGTGGGGTGGCTTCGGCCTTACTAACACGCTTGCTCAGCAATGCTAAGGCCTGTGGGATTGAAAGTTGCACCCTGGAAGTGCGCAGGAGCAACCTACCGGCACAGAAATTATACGAAAAATTCGGTTTTTTGCCCGAAGGAGTCCGCAAAGGGTATTATACCGACACCAAAGAAGACGCTTTGCTGTATTGGAAACGCTCGATGAGTGAGATCAACGAGACCTACGATTGGGTGATTGTTGAAGAGGAGGAAGAGGAGCATGGAGAACAGTAAACCGGTTTTGATCTTAGGGTTAGAAACCTCCTGTGACGAAACCTCCGCTTCGGTCGTTGAGAACGGCAGTAAGGTTTTAAGCAATTTAATCTCTACCCAGATTCCAATTCACCGCTTATACGGGGGTGTTGTTCCTGAAATTGCTTCTCGGCAGCATTTGGAAGCGGTCAATGAAGTGATCGATCAAGCTCTGCAAGAGGCCGGTGTGACCTTACAAGAGATTACCGCCATTGCAGTGACCAGTGGTCCGGGGTTGGTAGGGGCTTTATTGGTAGGGGTTTCTACTGCCAAAGCCTTAGCTTATGCTTTAAAAATCCCTCTGATTGCCGTAAATCACATGGCCGGTCATATTTACGCCAACTTTTTGCAAGACCCGCAGTTCCCGCTGCCATCGCTTTGTTTGGTGGTTTCGGGAGGGCATACCGATTTAATTGCCATTGAGGATCACTACCAGCTGAAGATTCTGGGCAGCACGCGCGACGATGCTTCTGGGGAAGCCTTTGATAAAGTGGCTCGAGTATTGGGCTTACCCTACCCGGGTGGACCGGCTGTGGAAAAATTGGCTCAACAAGGAAACCCCAAAGCGTATGCCATGCCTTCGGCGTCGATCCAAGATCATACCGAATGGTCCTTTAGCGGTCTCAAAACTACAGTGATCAACCTCAATCACAAGGCCAAACAAAATGGGGAAGTGTTGAATCCTGCCGATTTAGCAGCCAGCTTTCAAGCGACTGTGGTCGACTCTTTAGCTGCTAACGTGCGTAAAGAGTTAGGCAAAGGCGGGTATGCTTCTTTAATGTTGGCGGGGGGAGTGGCAGCGAATAAGGCGTTACGGCTTGGTTTGGAAGAAGTTGCTACCGAATTCCGTTTGCCCTTCTCGGTACCGAGTATGGATTTGTGTACCGATAACGCAGCCATGATTGCCGCCGCCGGATATTATCGCTATTTGCGGGGCGAATTCGCCGATTTAAGTCTCAATGCATACCCTGATTTACGCTTAGGTCAGGAGATTCCCTTGCAACGAGAAAAGGAGGGTTCAAGATGACCGATCATCAAGTGCGAGAACGTGTTTTGCAGAACCGTTTACAGTGGCCAGAGGCGCTCAGAATAGAGGCCGCCACCTACGCTTCACAACATCTCATGGGCTTAGAAGAATGGCAGAACGCTCAAACCATCTTTTGTTTTCTTTCCTTTGGCGATGAAATCAGCACCGCACCTTTGGTGGAAGCTGCCTGGCGTGCCGGAAAACGAGTGGTCGTGCCTCGCTGTCACAAGGGGTTTCGCCTGGAAGCTTACGAAATCAATAATAGGAAAGGGTTGATCCCCGGGCGGTATGGCATTATGGAGCCCAATCCGGAAGTGCACGCCTTGGTAGATCCTTTAGAAATTGACTTTATTGTCATGCCGGGTTCGGTTTTTGACGATTTTGGCAACCGCATGGGCTACGGCGCCGGGTTTTACGACCGTTATCTGCTGAGAACGCAAGCAAAAACACCACGAGTGGCCTATGCGTTTCAGCTGCAGTGGGTCCCTCAGTTACACCCACAAAGCCATGATCAACCGGTCGATTATTTAGTGACGGAATCTGGAGTATCCTGTTTTAAAAACAAAAACGGGAGATGGAGCGAATAAAACGGAGATTAGAAGAGAAAAAGCCGACCAATGACCGATATAGGCGAAATATCGCCGAAAATCGATTATCTGGTCGGTTGCCTTATGACCATTTTATGGTATGATAAGAACAGAGTTTAGCACTCACCACATTAGAGTGCTAACAACAAGAATTACAAACCAAGGAGGAATCTCAAGTGAATTTAAAACCATTAGGAGATCGCGTTGTGATTAAAGTATTACCGCAAGAAGAAAAATTGGCCAGTGGTCTTGTTCTTCCCGGCAATGCCAAAGAAAAACCCCAAGAAGGCGAAGTCGTAGCTGTAGGCAATGGCCGCACCTTAGAGAATGGCACCAAATTAGCCATGGATGTCAAAGTTGGCGACAAAGTGATTTATTCCAAATACGCCGGCAGTGAAATCAAAGTCAACGGTCAAGAATATTTGATCCTCAGCGAAAAAGACATTTTGGCAATCGTTCAATAATTTCGATTAGGAAGAAGGAGTGAAACTCATGGCAAAACAAATCATTTACAATGAAGATGCCCGTCACGCATTAGAGCGCGGCATTAATCAATTAGCCGATACCGTTATTATTACCCTGGGTCCTAAAGGACGCAACGTAGTTTTAGACAAGAAATTCGGTTCCCCCTTAATCACCAACGACGGTGTGACTATTGCTCGTGAAGTGGAATTGGAAGACCCCTTTGAAAACATGGGCGCTCAATTGGTCAAAGAAGTTGCGACCAAGACTAACGATGTTGCCGGTGACGGCACCACCACCGCTATCCTGTTGGCCAAAGCCATGGTTCGTGAAGGCTTAAAGAACGTGACCGCCGGGGCTAACCCCATGGTGATTCGTCATGGCATTGAAAAGGCGGTTATTGCAGCAGTTGCCGAAATCAAAAACATGGCTAAACCCATTGAGAGCAGCGAAGCGATTGCCCAAGTTGCCTCCATTTCCGCCGGAGATGAGACTGTGGGTCGCTTAATTGCCGACGCCATGGATAAAGTGGGCCGTGAAGGCGTTATTACCGTAGAAGAATCCAAATCCATGCTGACCGAATTGGAAGTCGTGGAAGGGATGCAGTTTGACCGCGGTTATGTTTCCGCTTACATGGTCACCAATACCGAAAAAATGGAAGCGATCATGGATGATCCCTACATTTTGATCACCGACAAAAAGATCACCAACATTCAGGAAATCCTGCCTGTTTTAGAAAAAGTGGTCCAACGCGGCCGTCCTTTCGTGATCATTGCGGAAGACGTAGAAGGCGAAGCCATGGCAACCTTGGTTGTGAACAAATTGCGTGGCACCTTAAACGCCGTAGCTGTAAAAGCTCCCGGATTTGGCGATCGCCGCAAAGCTATGTTGGAAGATATTGCCGTGTTGACCGGTGGCCAAGTGATCAGCGAAGAAGTGGGCTTGGAACTCAAATCCACCGAAATCGAACAACTGGGTCGTGCTCGTCAAGTTCGCATTGGTAAAGAAAATACCGTTATTGTCGATGGTGCCGGTTCTGCTGAAGCCATTGCTCAACGTGTGACTCAAATTCGCAAACAAGTGGAAGATACCACTTCTGATTTCGACCGTGAAAAACTGCAAGAACGCTTGGCTAAATTGTCCGGTGGTGTTGCTGTAATCAAAGTCGGTGCTGCGACCGAAGTAGAAATGAAAGAACGCAAACTTCGCATTGAAGACGCTCTCTCTGCAACCCGTGCTGCTGTTGAAGAAGGTATTGTTCCTGGTGGTGGTGTAGCTTTAGTCAATGCTCTAGCTGGGTTGAAGAGCCTGAAAGCTGATAATGCCGATGAAAAAGTGGGTATTTCCATCGTTGCCCGTGCCCTGGAAGAGCCGGTTCGTCAAATCGCTCAAAACGCCGGTTTTGAAGGTTCTGTGGTTGTAGAAAAAGTAAAATCCAAAGAAAAAGGTGTCGGTTTCGATGCTTTGAATGAAAAATACGTCAACATGATTGCTTCCGGTATTGTGGATCCTGCTAAGGTAACCCGTTCTGCTTTGCAGAATGCCGCTTCCGTAGCTGCTATGGTTCTCACCACTGAAGCGCTAGTAGCCGACAAACCCGAACCCAAAGCACCCGCAATGCCTGGTGGCATGGGCGGCGGCATGGGCGGAATGGATATGATGTAGGTTGCTGAAGTCAGCATAAATCAATAGAGAACGCCCACTTACGTAGTAATTACGCAAGTGGGCGTTTTTTTATGTTTATGATTTGGAGTTCTCCATTTCGCTTTCAGGTATTGCTTCATCTGGAATGGTAATAGCAAATCTGCAACAGGGATCTCCGCCCAGTACGGTTTTCAACAACCTTCGTATCATGAGAAGAAAGATAGTCTTTCAATTGCTTCGAATTCAGCTGCCGCAGCACTGGTGGTTAATCTGTTGTAAATCCTCTTAAAGTTTTTTGCAAACGGCTTCCATCGGGTGACCGTGGAAGCTCGATGGTGACAGACCATAGTTTTCCACGCTTTCGATAGTAGGGCACGCCAACACCCCTTTCATATGTTATTTAGAGAAAACGTTTCAAAGTATCTAGGTTACAGGAAAAGCCGACCACATTGTAGTCGGCTTTCTAATAACTATTCATTGTGGTTTGGAGAATTAAGATCAGGTTTTTTAACAACCATGGGAGGGAATCCAGTTAGTGCGGATAGCAAACCGACATAAGAGCTTAGATAAGGCAAAAACTCTACAAGAGTATTTCCATGAAGTTCCTTAATTTCAATGTTCTGATCTGAATCCACTCTGAATAAGATTTCTATTTGAACTTCCAGTTCGAATCTGGGTTTAGAATCATCTTTTTTTTCAAGAGCATGAAGTGAAAGTAAACCCCTATAAGTGTCTTTCGGCGAACTTCCTTCGAGTTGATACTGAATATTTTGTTGAATTGGAATTTTTAAATCATGATCATCTTTAGGCAAATCGTTTCTAACAAACAATTTCACAACTGCATATCTTAATACTGTAGTATTCATTATGCTCTCCTTAATTACTAACTGCTTTCAGATAAGTGGTTTCTTGAATAGCTAATTCCCTATAGTTTCTTTTAAAATTATAGTTAGATTCTTGCGTAATAGAACTATAACTCTCTGCTTTTCGAGATGCATATAATTCAAGCAATCGATCGCAAGTGTTAGTTACTGCATTTCTGTAGATTACAGCTTCACATATATATTGATTTAGACTAACGCCTTGCTCATCAGCCGCTTTAGCAGCGAGTGCATGGGTTTGTTTTGATAATCTTAAGGAAATTTTACCGCTGTATTCATTTGGCTCAATAGGTTCAAGTTTAGGAATCTCGTTTGCGTTTTCACAAAACTCCAGCCAAGTATCTTCCATTTCGCTTAGCAATTGGATAGCCTCTTCGGGGGTTTCCCCTTTCCCGATTACATGGTTAAGAATTTTTGATTTAGCTAGCCAGTAAGTATCAACCCCATTTTTTTCAAAAATGACTTCAAATGGGTATTTCATTTCTATTCCTCCTAGTATAATAATGTCATAGCCAATAAGACTGGCTATGCAGGTTTCAAAGCTTGACGGTTTGTGTAGACACTACGTTAATCTTAAGGTATTCTTTCACCGATAGGCAAACAATGTACACCTCCTCGGGAAATCGATTTTTATCGATTTATACCTACTGTTAAGTCAATTAATCCATTCAGTGAAGATTTATGATTAGGCTGGTTGGGAACCGTCAAGCGGTTATACCTGTATCACATGCTAGGCTGTGTATTCACTACAATGGAATGGATGCCTATCAGAAAGGATTAACATTATGTCTACTAATTTCTATCTGTCGGTTGGTATTGACGTTGGAG
>Ga0334887_1001238_pt1 | contig 34202 bp, 33 predicted proteins | sample GraSluR1_MG_10_FD_207217 | JGI IMG/M metagenome (GOLD analysis project Ga0334887, IMG submission 207217) | Sludge microbial communities from methane-producing bioreactor in Wageningen University, Netherlands - Granular Sludge_18_07-R1 | ecosystem: Engineered > Bioreactor > Anaerobic >...
CCATGAAGATCGGGAGCTTCAGCGTCGAGGCGATCTGCCCCAGTCCCATGTTCAGCGCGATGCAAAGAGCTACCAGTACCAGCGTTCTGTTCTTCATCGTTCATTCTCCTTTATCGTGTGTTCGCGGCATGACCGCAAGTTCCTCGTAGGTGGAAAGAGGGCAGTATTCGCGGGAAAATTCCAGCTCGGAGAGGTCGCCCAGCACCAGCTCCATCGTCGTGCGGACGACGCACCCTTCCAGCACGTGCCCCCCCGCCGTCGTTCCCTCGGGGTTCGATATCGTCATGTGCAGATGCTCGCCCCCGGCCTCCAGCGTGCCGACGAGCGAGACCACCTCGAAGCAGCCGTCGAGCGCCGTCCCGTCCCGACGCCCCGCGAAGCGCAGGCACGCCCGCGACAGGCTGCCGACCACCCCGGCGACGTACCCGGCCCGAATATCGTGCGCCGCGACGATCCGCCGCAGCGCCCCGAGAAGCTCCTCCCCCGGAGCCAGCCGGAAAGCCAGGAAACGCCCCCCGGAAACACCGATCTTCGTGTCGATCATCGTGTCCTCCTCGATTTTCTCCCCCGCCTTTCGCCGACGCGCGGAAAAATTTCTTTTCAGCGATGGAAATTATAACATAAAGATTGAAACTCGGAGAATGTCACGCCGCCTGCGCTCTCCGGATGTGCACACGAATGAACCTTTGAGATTTCGAATCGAGGACGTGATGCGAGCTTTTTCGGTACCGGGAGGAAATATACACGGTCGCCCCGCTTCTTTCATCGGAAAACATCAAACTGCAAAACCTTGCAATCAGTGTATTTCAGGGGGGGGTTAAAAAGTTCACCCTCCCCCAAAAACGGATTTTTGGTTAGGATACCGCGAAATACTCTCCTGTGAACAGAGAGGGAAGCGATGGCGGGCGACGCCGCCGGAAGGGGGACTATGCAATGAAAAGAATGAGAGGGGCAAGAGCACGCAGGGCGGGGCGTTTCGGTTTCACGCTTGTCGAATTACTGATCGTGATCATTATCATCGGCATCCTGGCAGGCGCGATGCTCCTTCTCTCAGGAAGCGGTCAGGACAGAGCGGAGGCGACGCGGATCATCAGCGATCTGCGCACCTTGGTGGGGGCGGCGCAGACGTTTTTCACGGATCACCCGGATCAGGCCAGAACCCTGGGCGTGGCTTCCACGGACATAGAGCTGCTTCAGCCGTACGTAGACAAGGCGTTGCGGAGCTTTAACATATCTTCTATGACGGAACCGGGGTACTTCTTCATAAGAACGCCTGTCGGAACTGCTTTCGTCGGCTACGGACCAGTTCCGGGAAATCCTACGACAGGAATGGGGGTTCTTTCGGGACCGGCGAAGATCCTTGCTGGAGAACCCGAGGGGAGCGGGCTGTTGGGGTATGGTCTTACTGGGACGGTCGACTGGCTTTCCGATCCTACGAAGCAACCTCCAAAGTATAATGGAGAATTTATGGTTCTAAGGAAAGCGCGGTAGTCTCATTTTCGCCGCAGGGAAGAACTTTCGGAGGGAGGTGGCGACAATGCCGGATGATCGGGAGTCCCTACACGGCGACGAACAGGTCGAAGAAAAGATGGAGGGGCTTCGGAAGCGCATCGAGGAACGCGTCCGGGAAATCGACGCCCCCTGGCTTTGTTTCATGGAACGGATACGACGACTTTTGAAAAAGCGGTAGGCGACCTCTCCCTCGCCGGTCGCCGTCGCGACCTTTTCGATGCTGACCGTTTCCGTCGCCCTGAATCCGGCAGCCTTGAATTCCGCGATGGGGGAGCGCGCGCATCGTTCCTTCTCTTCATAATCTCTTCTTATTTTTTCGTTATCATATGTCCCGAAGCTTATGAAGCGTTATGTTCTCTTTTTTGCGTTGGTCTGGGTGCTAAGTCCCGGAAGTCTTACCACAGGAGCGGCGGCGCGGTCGTTCCCGCAGAAGCCGCGTCTCTCTTCGCGGCGGGCGGGCGCGCCCGGGCGCTCGGAATCGAAAGGTCCAGTCCATGGAGGCTCTTTTCGGCGACACGCCGGCGTTCGTCATCTCCTCCGTTTCCGAAGTCGTTCCACTTCTCACCGGCAGGACGCATGTTTCTCGACTTCTGTAGGTCGATCACAAGTCCCCCTGAAGCATACGTCCGCACACCATCCGCACCGCTTTACGCATCGCCTCGCATTCTCCGAAGTTCCTCGCGGAGGGATTTCCTGCTGGATGAACCGATCTTTTTGTGGATCTTCCGCAGATGGCTCCGCAGTGTGTTGGCGGTGATATTGAGGCGCTGCGAAATATCCTCGTTCGAAAGCCCTTCGTCGACAAGCAGCGCCACCCGAATCTCCTGAAGCGAGAGCCCCTGTTCCATAAAACGCAGAAACACCCCGTCTTCGTGCTCCTCGGACTCCGATTCCTCTCTCGGATACTCCGCTCCGGCCTCCTTCGACGGAACCTCTTCCTCCGAAGCGCCGCGGAGATCGAAGCCCGCGAAGCTCGTCGGATCGTCCCGGAGAAAGAGCACCGAGAAAAAAAGCAGCCCTACGCCCAGAAGACTGGCAGCGAGGACAAACGGAACTTCGAGCAGACCGGCCGCGAAGCCTGTCGTCCGGGTCAGCAGCATCCCCAGAACAACCGAACCGCTGTTCACCGCCTGTATCGAGCTCACCACCGAAAGCGCCTCCGATCTTCCTGCACGCGCCCCAAGATAGAGCAGCAGCGTAAAGAGATAGGCGCCGAATGTTCCGAAGCCGAGCTGCAACAGGACAAGCGGTATCATCGGACGCCCGCCGCCGAGCGCCGCGAACGCCATGAACCCCAGCACAAGCAGAGACTGCGCAAAAAAGTAGATGTTCCTCAGGTCGACGGCAAACCAGCGGAGAAGCGCAAGTCCCGCTCCGAGCGCTCCCAGTGTGTAGAAAGGATCCATCAGCGCCTTTGGCGCAAGCGCTTCGCCGCTTCCCCGCGCCAGGAGAATCGACAGGAACATCGCCGAGACGATGAAGAAGGAAGCCACACGAAACGCCAGCCGGGGCGAGAGATGGAACCTGCCGCGAGAAGCGTCGGGCGGAAGAACCGCTCCCGGGGGGGTCCATAGAACGCATCCCAGGAAGGGAAGGAGCAGCGCGACGATATGGAGCAGCGGTCGGGGAGCGAATGAGAGTAAGAAAATGGCGGAGCTTCGGAGCAGACATGCCAGCCCGAACGAGACTGCCTGACGCGAAAACGACGCCTGCGAGAGCCGCCACTGCCAGCTCGCCAGATGCACCGCCGACCCGAAGGGCGGAAGAACAAGCGCGAAAAAGAGCAGAGGAACCGGAAGCGAAGCTCCCCGCCAACCCCAAGGAAGCCACGCTGCGGACATAAGAATCGGGGCGAGACGCACCGCACGAACGAACCACGCCTCGGGAAGCTCCTTCCCCTTCAGGGCAAGCAACAAAAATGTCGCGAAGAGAATCAGGGAAAAGAGCGCGAATCCGCCCTCCGGGCCAAGAAGAGGGATATCGACAAGAGACGGGAAGAGCGGACCATTCAACACCGTGAGCCACTGCCAGAGAAGTATCGTTCCAAGGCCGATCACGTCCTTCATTCCACCACCGCCTTCTTTTTCCAAGATGAGAACAGAAAAGATATGAACAGTCAAGCCTTGCAAAGACTTCATTTTTCAAGGGGGGTTAGAGAATTCACCCTCCCAAGATTGACGTTGCCGATGTAGACTGTTTTCCCCGGGAGCCCTTTCCGCAAGGAGATGGCACAATACAAAAAAGGAGTGATCGCCATGAAACATCGACCAAGCACGTTAATGATCATTTTCATCTTTCTTTTGAGCGCGCATCTCTTGCAGAGCCGCGCAGCCTTTTCGACCGAGGAACCGTTGGCCGTGTCCGACATGCACGCCACGGCGTTCCACTATTTCTTCCAGGACGGCGACATGGACTTCCACTTCGGCAACCTGATTCTTGGTTCGGCGGTACACGGAGGCGCCGAGATCGGCGAAGCGTTTTACGCCGCGTCCCGCATTCGGGACGGAGACGCGGGCGATTGGCAGCGCGAATGGGCGGAACTGGCCGGCCGGGTCGAAGCCAGGGGAGAAAGCTCCCTTGCCGCGGGGCATCTCGTAAGCGCCCGTGATCAGCTCTTGAGAGCCGCCTACTGCTATCGCCTCTCTATGGTCTCCATGCTGCCGGACAATCCCGCCTTCAAAGAACGGGGAGCCAAGGTCCGGGAACTCTTCCAAAAGGGCGGCGCGCTGTTCGATCCTCCGGTGGAGTACTTCGAAGTCCCCTTCGAGGGTACGTCGCTTCCCGGATACTTCCGAAAAGCCGCTTCCGGCGACCGTCCCGTCAAGACCCTGCTCATGATCGGCGGCGGCGAGACCTTCGCGGAGGATCTCTTCTTTTATATCGCTCACCAAGCCCACGCCCGAGGCTACAATTTCGCCACGGTGGACCTTCCCGGACAGGGACTGCTTCCTATGGAGGGAATGGTCTTCCGCACAGACACGCATGCGGCCATGAAAGCCGTTGTGGACGCTCTTGTCAAGAGATCGGACGTCGATACGGAACGGCTGATCGCCTTCGGCATCAGCGGAGGCGGACTCTTCGTTCCGCAGGCGGCGATGTTCGACCCGCGCATCAAGGCCATCGCCATGTGCTCCGCGGTGGTCGACGCCCGCCCCCTCTTCGCCACCATGCCCGCCGCCTTGGATACTCCTGAAGAGCGAGCGGGCTGGACCTCCTTCCACGAAGGTGTGGTGAAGAGCATCTGCTGGCGCTACGGAGTGTCGATGGATCACCCCGAAAAACTGATCGAGGCGAACGAGGGAAACACCTTCGATCCGGCGAAAGTGGCCGTGCCCGCTCTGATCATCGTCGGCGAGGGAGAATACCGGAGCCTGGAAGTGCAGCGGCAGCAGAAGATCGCTCTGGACAATTTTCCGAATCCCTCAAAGAAGATGGTCGTCACGCCGTCGGACGAGGGCGCGAGCAATCACTGCGTCATGGAAAACCGCGCCCTGATCGGCCAAGTGCTTTTCGACTGGCTCGACGAGACGCTGCGCGAGTGAAAGAGGAGCAGGTATCGGGCTCGCCATCGCGGACACGGATCACGAAGATCCATGGTCGGAGACTCCCCTCGGAGAGCGAACAGGGCGGGGGACCCGCTTCACGGCGGAGGTTCTTCAAGGGGAGGGCGCGCCCGGGACGCGTCCTCCCCTTGCATCTTGGATTCCCGGACATACCTAACGAGGTCTCCGGGAATCCAGGATGCAACGTGATCGATCGGATCGACGCACAGAAAAAATACGGCCTTTTTCGACGAGACCACAACGAATCCCTCCTTTTTCGTACTCTCTGCTTTCGTGGCATTATCGCCCGCAAAAGCGCTTCGCGTCAACTCGCAGGCGTCCAGATGCGTAATGGCGAAGCGGCAATCGGTCCACGAACGGGAGAGATGATTTTCCCGCTTCTCTTGGAAAACGATCCGCATTCCGCGTGCTACAATGGCGGGAGTTGCAGAAAATCGCACTTTTTCAAAGGAAACAACAATCTTCCGCACTCACAACTTCGAAGAGGTGGGTTCGATGACCGTAAGCCCCGGCGCCGACAATAAGAGGAAACAAATCAGCTTTCTGATCGCCGACATTGCCGCCATGATCTTGTTCTCGACGGCCCTCTGCATGATCATCGAGATCTTCGTCGCGGGACTCTCGTTCTTCCAGTCGGTCGGGGCGAGAATCGCGGCTATTCCGGTCAACCTGATCACCGGAAGACCGTACGGATGGTTCAGAGACACGCTCTTCCTGACGCTCGGCATCGACAGGTCCAGTCCGGTGAAGCTCTTTTTGGGCGACACGCTGGCGTTCGTCGTCTTTCAGGTGCCGTTGTACGTCCTCGTCCTGCTCTTTGCGGGGGCCACATGGAAACAGATCGCCGTCACCTCCTTCTCCGCGTCGCTGGTCTTCTCGCTGACCGGGCGGCCGTACGGCATCTTTCTGGATTTTTGCAGGCGGATCGCCGTCAAACTCCTCGGGTGATACGAAACGGTTCACCGCTGTGTTTCGCGCGGAATAGACCGCGTTCGAACGGAACAAACAACGAAAGGTATTCGGAAAAAGGAGGGAGTTCCATGCGTTTCGACCATTCATCCGGACAGTATCTCGACAGAGAGGGCGCCCGTATCTACTTCGAGACGACCGGCGAGTCTTCCGGCCGGACCGTCGTCCTGCTCCACGGCGGACTCGGCAGCCTCAAGGATTTCAACTCGTTTCTGGGGTTTCTCCCCCCGGAGTTCCGCTACGTCGGAATCGACTTTCGCGGACACGGACGCTCCACCATCGGGCACGAACCGCTGCGGTACGCCCTGTATCAGAAGGACGTGAACGCCGTCGTGCGCCATATCGGCGCGGAGTCGTTCTCTCTCGTCGGGTTCAGCGACGGCGGTATTGTCGGCTACCGCATCGCGGCCGCTCCCGGCTCGCGCGTCGACGCTCTGTTCACACTGGGGGCGCAGTGGCGGCTCGAAGCCGACGACCCTTCGCGTGAAATGCTCGGCGGGTTGACCGCCCCCATGTGGGAGGAGATGTTCCCCGAGTCCGTGGCGCACTACCGCGAAGTCAACCCGAAGCCGGATTTCGGGAAACTTGTCGGGGAGGTCGTCGCCCTCTGGACGGACGAGTCGCCGGAAGGATACCCGAGGGAGTCGGTCGCCCAAATCCTGACGCCGACGCTGATAGCGCGCGGCGACGACGATCCGCTCTTTTCGATGGACGAGGCGCTTCTGCTGCGGGACCGCATTCCGGGGGCCGGTTTTTTCAACATCCCGTTCGCCGGACACGACGCGTTCGAGGACGCCCCGGAGCTCTTCGCCGCGGCGCTTTCGGACTTTCTGAGGAATCCGCGGAAGCGGCAAAGCGAGGAGTAGAAGAGCCTCTTCATCGTGCAGGCCGGGGAGTCGAACGCAAAAGGGAAAAACGAGAGCAAGTAAAATCAAGCGGCAGGCTCCCCAGCTCCTTAAAATACATCAAGGGTGGTCGGAACGGGGTGAACGGGCGAATGTACGAGTGGCGGCGGCAAATTCAAGCGATCATTGATGTAATCGACGAGTGTATCAAAAATCATGATGACGAAGCCTTGACGCTGCGCCGTCTTTCGTGCGGATTGGGGTATTCCGAATTTCATACCACGAGGAAATTCAAAGAGATTTCGGGTATGCAGTTCAGGGAGTATCTGCGGGGGAGAAGACTGGCCTTCGCGCTCAAAGAGGTTCGGGACAGCGGGAAGAGTCTTCTGGAGATCGCGTTCGACTACGGCTTCTCGTCGCACGAAGCGTTCACCAGAGCCTTCAAAGGAACGTACGGCGTCGCTCCGGGCGAATACCGGAAAAACCCCAAGCCCGTCGTCCTTCGCACGAAAATCAACCCTTTCGACCGCTACTTTTTAGGACTGGGAGAGATCGGCATGATGAAATCCACGGACGATGTGAAAATTTACAGCGTCACCATTCCCGCGCATAAGTTTGTGCACATCAAAAACTACGAGAGCAACGGCTATTGGGACTTTTGGCAAAAACAGAGCGGCATTCCGGGACAGGACTGCGAAACGATTTGCGGTCTGCTCGACAGCATCAAGGGAAAGTTGGACGACGAAGGCGGAAGCGAATCCGACAGCGGCGGCGGCCAGATTATGGCGTACATCAACGACCCGGACGGCAGACTCTGCGATTGGGGAATTCCGCGAACGGAGTGCTACGGCGCGCGCCTTCCTCTTGATTACAAAGGAGAAGTGCCGCCGCAGATGCTTCTGATCGATGTTCCCGAGGCCGAGTATATCGTCTTCGAACACGGACCGTTCGATTACGAGCAGGAAAACCGGAGCGTCGAGGAAAGGATCGAACACGCGATGGCGACGTTCGATTATGCGGACGCCGGATACATCCTCGACACCTCCCCCGGAAGGATAACGTACTTTTACCACGATCCGGGCCGGTTTTTCAAGTACGTCAGACCTGTGCGGAGGAAATAAAACCGACTGCCTCTCCACTATAGCCAACGACCGTATTTAATTTTCAGGAGTTAGCAAAAGAGGGGTTTCAGCCCGCGTGAGGTGCAACGCCCCACGCGGGCTGTGTAACTGTTTTTTCAGGAACCCTGCATGATATAATCGTTTTCATAGAGTAATACACGTTTTCCGGAGGCAGTCATGTTCACAAAAAATCTGGACCGATCTCAACGCGCGCCTGCAGGATATGCCGCTCTTATCGAGCAGTACCGGCTCGACGTCATTCCGAACTGGCACATATCGTTTGTGGCGGAGGGTGGTTCTCATCGTTTGAACTCGCACGACGGCCTCGTCATAGAGACCTATCCGTCCTCGTACTGGCCGGGAGAGGGTCCATGCGATCATCTTGAATTCGCTCTCAAGTACGACGGGGCGAATCTGGCCCTCCTCTCCGCTATGTTTCGGACGTTCGAGGAAAAGGACCTCCTCGAACATGTCCGGTCCAGACCGACCGGCAAGTACGCAAGGCGTCTGTGGTTCTTCTACGAATTTCTTACGGGTAGGAGGCTTCCTCTGGACGACTTGAAACAGGGAAATTATATCGACCTCGTCGAACCCGAAAAATTTTATACGCGCCTCCCGCCCGCCCGGGTCCGACGTCAGAGGGTCAACAACAACTTGCCCGGCGACGCCCGTTTTTGTCCGCTGATTCGCCGTACAGAAACGCTTGCCGACTTCGAGAAAGCCGACCTTGCGGAACGTTGCCGAAGAACGGTGGCGGCGTACCCCCCCGAACTGCTGCGGCGCGCGCTCGGATATCTGTATACCAAGGAGACGAAATCCTCCTTCGAGATTGAACACACTGTTCCTTCGCCGACACGGATCGAGCGTTTCGTCGCACTGCTTCGCGCGGCGGAAGAAGAGGATTTTTGCCGAAAATCCGGGCTGATAGAGCTTCAGAACAGGATTACAGACCCTCGTTTTCACGCTTCGGAGTATCGGTCCGAGCAGAATTACGTCGGCGAGACGGTCGCGTGGCAAGGAGAACGAATCCACTTCGTCGGCCCGAAACCGGAGGATCTGCCGGATCTCATGGACGGACTGACGGCTGCGCACGAAATTATAGAATCCGGAAACTTTCCCGCGGTCGTTCATGCCGCGGCCATTTCCTACGGATTCGTCTTCCTGCACCCCTTCGAAGACGGCAACGGCAGAATTCACCGATTCCTCATCCACAATATACTCGCCCGCCGGAAGTTCACCCCCGAAGGCATCATGTTTCCCGTTTCCGCCTCAATGCTGAAAAACCTTGCGGATTACGACGCCTCTCTTGAAGCGTTCTCCCGAAAGCTGATGCCGCTGGTGGAATATTCTCTTGACGAAAGAGGACGCATGACGGTGCATAACGATACTGTGGATTGGTATCGCTACATCGACATGACGTCGCAGGTCGAGGCGCTCTTCAAATTTATCGAACGAACGATCGACACGGAGCTTGCCGGTGAACTGGCCTTTCTTGCCGGTTACGACACGGCCAAAAAAACCATACGGGAGATCGTGGATATGCCGGACAGGCAGCTCGACCTTTTCATCCGCTTCTGCCTCCAGAACAACGGACGCCTCTCCGGACGAAAACGTGCCGATCACTTCGCTTTTCTATCGGACAGGGAGATTGCCGCACTTGAAGAGGCTGTTCAAACTTCTTATGAGCAGAACGCCGCGGAAGGGAAAACGGGACAGTGACACGGCGGAGATGAACGGAAAACGGTTATTCGGGTATGCATGGCGCAGCTTCGAAATTTCAAAGTGTTTTTAAGCACGTTTTTTTCGAAAATTCGATATGCCTTTACTGCCTCGGGTGCGTTGTGGCGGATCTTTTCATAGATGAGGACTCCTTCGTCCAGGATTATAGGGTTCAGCCAATGCCCGTCCTCCAGACGAAGCACATCGACCGGCTTGCGTCCGAGCGCGTCCGCCCACATCAGTCCGTCCCAAAACGCATCCAGCTGCTCTTCGGGGATTCCCTCCACCGCCAGATCAATATCGTGTGCGTCCTCCTGAGGCAGAGAGAGACAGGAGCCGAACAAAAAAACACGGGCTGCCCCGTACTCCTCTGCCAACGCACGGATGAACCTCAGGCTTTCTTCTCTCAGCATTTTCATCGGCTCGCTTTCATCACACGTCGCACTCCGGTAAAACACCCCCCGGAAAACTGATGTTCCGATGTATCCAATGATAACATAAAGTGTTTTTCCGAACGTGACCGAGATGACTCGGCTCTTCAGGATTTTCGGGAGTGCGGAGCCAGGAGTCTCCGCGCTCTCCTTGAGAAAAATGGTATTATACAGTATGCTCCAAAAACATCGGAATTTCATGGTACGGGAGGAGAGCTGTTTGGACGGTCGGATCGGAATGCATCGAAATAAAAAAGAGGTACGCACACGCTTCGTGAGACGCATACTGCCCGCACTTCTGGATATTCCTCCGGACGGGACTCTTGAAAAGGTGAAAATCGCCGGCCTCCGGCTCGCTTTCTCCATGTTTCTGCAGCGCCTTTTCCTTCTCTCCCGACGACCGGATGAAGAAACCGAGATCGTCGTCATGGCGGTCGCCACGTACGAGAAGCCGGATCACTCCGTACCCGGGCTGATGCGGTATATGGACTATCTCCGCGCCCGCCGCGGCATTCTGACGAACGGCCGGGAGTTGCGGGTGTACGAAAAGCTCGCCTGCGGAGAAAGCGAGCTGCTCATCCAATGTACCGAAGAAGAGATTCCGGCGCGGACAAACGAGCTGCGAACCGTTTTGAACGTCGCTTCATGCGCCGAGGAAACGCCTCCCGGAGGAACAGAGACTCTCCCGGAAGACGAAGTCCCGGAGAGTGTTGTCCTTTCCGTCGAATGCCGGGAAGCCGCTTCGCATCAGGAGAGCGGCGCTCTTCCCGAAAACGCCGAGGAGCCTTTGAATACACCCGAGCCGTCCTCTCAGGAACTCGATGCCGAGCCCGAGGAAGAGGAACGCGAAACCACGGCGCCCGAGACGCTCGCCGCTGTTTTTTCCGAAGAACTGAATGCAGCGGAAACAGCGGAAGAAGGAGACGACGACGCTCCGGCTCAAGACGCTCCGTTCCAGCCGATCGAGAGCGAAGCGCCTCTTTCGGAACCGGCGGCACGGGACGAACCCCCGGTCTGCGCGGAACAAAAAGGGTGCATGAAGATCATCGCGATCTATCACAACAAGGGCGGCGTAGGAAAAACCACTATCTCGGTCAATCTTGCCGCGGCGCTGCGAAAGAAAGGTTGCCGCGTGTTGCTGATCGACATGGACGCCCAGGCGAACGCGACGTTCGCCGCCGGACTCGTGAAATTCCAGTTCGAGGAAGAGGACGATATCATCCAGAAATACGTCTACCATCTTCTTGGATCGGGCGATTTCGATTTTATCCCCGACGTTGTCCGGAAGTCGAAATCCTTCAATACGCCCGAGATCGACATCGTCCCCTCGCACATCGACCTAACGAACCATCAGCACAAGCTGACGCAGATCACGGCGAGCCGATCGCGCATGATCATGAAGCTTAGACGGGTGCGGAACGACTACGACTATGCGATCATCGACACGCCTCCTTCGAGGGATCTGTATGCCGAAATCCCGCTGGCCACCGCCGATTATCTTATTATTCCCTCCGATTTACGCCCCTTCGCCAATCAGGGACTGAACAACGTGAAGCACTTCGTGCGCGAGGTGAACGAGTACCGCGAATCCATAGCCCGCGAGCCGCTTGTCGTGCTGGGCGTGCTGCCGTCGAAGATTCCGACGAACGCGCAGTATCTGAAGCACTCGTTCCCGCGCCAGAAAGCGGTGATACCGGAGCGGTACGGCTTCCCCTTGATGGACAGCGTGATCTACGAGAGGATGCCGCTTGCGGCCTCGTTGAGCAGGACGCGCAAGGAAGACGATATGGATATTCCGGACCCGAAGTCGATCTTCGAGTTCTGCGCGATGGAGTCCGCCGCATCCGCAGGACAGGCGGCGGAGGATTTCGAACTCCTTGCGGATGAAATACTTTCAAAGACAGGATGGAGAGAATGAAGCACTTTCTTGTGGATGTTGCAAGTATCGTTTCAGCGCAGCCCCGCGACCGTTTCGACCCCGAAGCCGTCGAAAGTTTGGCCGACTCGATTTTGGAGAGCGACGGACTGCTGAAGCCGCTCGTGCTCAGGGCCACGGGCCCCGAGAGCTTCGAGGTGGTGGACCGTCATCTCGAGTACTGGGCCGCCGTGCGGGCGCGTGAGAAAGACCCCCGGAAAGGGGAGATGGTGAACGCCTATGTCGCCCTGCCGAAATCGACGGAGGCGATTCAACGTCAGCTCGCCGTTCTGAAAAGAACCGAGGCGGGAGAAGATCCCGCCGCTGCCGATATGCCCCCGAAAGATGCGGATATTGCCGCCGCGCTCGCCGCGCTCCGCGCCGGGACGCAGAGAACGGAAGCCGTCTGCGCCACCGTCAAGGGGAACTTCGAGAACCTTGCGCACCGGATCGACTCCGTCGCCGACGTAGTGAACGGACTGTCTTCGCTCCCTTCGGCACTGGAACGGATGGAGGAGCGTTTGTTGAAGAGGATGGAGGCTTTTGAGGAAATCCTGCGTCAAACGCCGGAAAAGAAGCCGGGGAAAAGCGCGCAGCCTCTGCCTGAAGAGCCCTTCAACCGTGAAGTTCTTGAAAAGCTCACTCTTCCCGTACTCAAAGAGATCATGAAGAAGGAGGGAATCCCCGGCAAGGGACTGAAGAAAAAAGCGGAGTTCATCGACGCGATTCTCGGAGGGTGATGCGGGACGTCCCGCCGAAAACAATTCCGCTCCCCGAGTACTTATTAAAGACCAAAAACATCCGCCTTGGACACGCGGCGACGCTCCTTGCTCGTATTCGAGGCGGATGTTCGTACAATCGCCGCAGCTCCCCCCGCTCGAAAAAAGCCGCCTATTTTCTCACTATGTTTGCAAAAATAAAATGCTTGACAAATATTCTCAATGTTATATCTTGTGAAGGGCAACCGGATAGCACGGTCTCCGAGAGCCGCTGTCTCGGCGAAATTGCGCGAGCGAAGAGAATACGAGACGCCTACTTTTAAGGACAAAGCTGACGGCGACTTGGTGGCGACATAGGAGGTAACGGCTATGCATTACGGTCCGGAATTCGCGTCCGCTTTTCAAGAGGCCATGGAAACCCCTGAATACTGGATGGAAGAGGTCAGACTCGATTTCATCGAAGAGCTTGAATCTCTTCTTGAAAAACAGAAGATTTCTCAGACCGCCTTGGCTCGGAAGCTGGGAAAGAGCGATGCATACATCAGCAAGGTCATGAATTCGAGCATTTCGAACTTCACTTTGAGGACCATGGTGCAGCTCGCCCTTGCCGCCGGCGGGAAGGTGTCACTTACGATAGAAGACGCGGAACCCGACGTCTTCGCCGTTTAAAATAGAAGGGTGTTTTTTCCCGGAGGTTGTATTTCAAGCCTTTCCGCAGAAAAAGAGGAAAAAAAGAGAGACGCCTTCGTTGAGGGACATACGGCTTTTTTTCTCGCCTATCGACCGGGACAGGTTCCAGGCCTCGGTGAAGATCGTTTCCGAGCAAGACGAAAAGTCTGAACGCTTCTGCTATTCTTTCGCGCTGACTTCCGTCGGCATCTTCAGATGGGATGACGAGACGCCATCCGACGACGATGGACTGAAATGGAACGAGGAGAAAAAAGATGCGCAAGGAAGTCTCGAAAACTTGTGAGGCGCACATTGTTCCAGGAGCTCCTCCTCTCCGGAGTTCCTGGCTCGGAAGCATGCGGAGTACCGGAAGAATCGTCGGAGACATTCTCTCGCCTGCCGAAGAGAGTGATTCATGGAAGGCTCTTTCCGGCAAACACACCGATCGGGAGTAACATAGAGGCTGAAGGTACGCAGAGCGCAACGGACGTATTTCCCCGACGACAGACCGTCACAAATCCGTGAAAATATGGTACGATGCGGAAGAGGTGAAAACATGCCGATAGAGTTAATACCGCTCAACATCAGAGAAAATTACGAAGTTCACGAGTGGAAGCACGCCGTCGCCATCCTTTCGCAGGATTTTCCGGAGGAGTGGACGGATATTCTGGCCGTCCTGGAATCCTTTCGCTTGAAAAAGTCGTGGATTACGAACCCCGACGGTCAAGAATCGAAGGCGGAAGCGGCGGGTGTCCTATCCTGGTGTTCGGCATAACCAAACGCCTCTACGAGGAGGACGAGCATGTTTAATCAAGTGGACGACCTGCTCGAACATGCGCGGGGAAAGACATACAGGACCATCCTGGCCGATCCTCCCTGGCAGTTCTCGAACCGCACCGGCAAGATGGCGCCCGAACATAAACGGCTCAACCGCTACCCGACGATGCCGCTCGACGAGATTCGCGGCCTCCCTGTACAAAAGATCACCGCCGAAACCGCGCATCTCTACTTATGGGTTCCCAACGCGCTGCTTCCCGACGGACTGACGGTGCTTGCGGCATGGGGCTTCGAATACAAGACGAATCTGATATGGTACAAAACGCGGAAGGACGGAGGCCCCGACCGCCGCGGAGTAGGCTTCTACTTCCGGAACGTGACCGAGATGATCCTCTTCGGAGTGAGGGGCAAGAACGCCCGGACCCTCCAGCCGGGACGCTCTCAGGAGAACATCATCACGGCGCGGAAGAGAGAGCACAGCAGAAAACCGGACGAGCAGTACCGGCTGATCGAATCGTGCAGCGAAGGACCGTATCTGGAACTCTTCGCGCGCGGTCCGCGCCCCGGATGGGACGTGTGGGGGAACCAGTCCGAGGAGTACGCCCCCGACTGGGCGACCTACGCGAACCACTCCCAAGCCAAGCGAGACAACCCGCAGCAGCTTCCCCTGATCGAAACGCAGGCCTGAGGCGATCACGAACATCCGCCTTGGATACACGGCAACGCTCCTCGCTCGTATTCGAGGTGGATGTTCGAATAATCGCCGAAGCCCGCCCCGCTCGAAAACAGCAACCGTCCATTTTCCCCCCCATGTTCGCAGGAAAAAACACAAAGAGGACTTGACAAAAGTTCTTAATGTTATATCTTGTGAAAGGAAATATATCACCCGCCTGAAAAAACAAAAATTTCGACGTCGTCGAATACGGCGTCGGCCAAAAACAAGGAGCGGCGATGAAGCGTCTGGACCGGTTCAACTCCATCGAAGAAAAACTCAACGCACTTGCGTACCGGATCGAAGTGCGCGGCGGCTTGAACCTTCTGGACCTGAATCTGCACTCGGAGGTTTTTTTTCTTCATCTCCTGAACATGCTCTTCGACTGGAAGCTCCGCAACCTGAATACAGCGCGGAGCAACACGCCCGCCATTGATTTGGCCGACCACGTAAACAAAATCGTCGTTCAAGTCTCCGCCACCGCGACGAAGCGCAAGGTGGAATCCGCACTCGCCAAGGCCGACCCCGCATACGGAGGATACACCTTCAAGTTCATCGCCATCTCCAAAAACGCGAGCGGACTGCGAAACACAACGTACCACAATCCGAACGGACTCCTCTTCTCGCCCCGGGAAGACATTCTCGACATCCCCTCGCTTCTGGCCATAATCCGAGGCTTGGAGACCGACCGACAGGAAGAAATTCACAGCTTCCTCCAAAAGGAACTCCGCGACGAGCCCGACCCGCGAAAGACGGAGTCGAACCTCGCCGCGATCATCGACCTTCTCTCCAAAGAGGACTGGAACAGCGAATCCAGCGCTTTCGAAACGAGGTCATTCAATCCCGAGGAGAAAATAACATATAATCGCCTCTACCTCGCCAGACCGCTCATCGAAGACTACAAAATCCACTGTCATCGCATCGCGGCGATCTATGCCGAGTTCGACAAACAGGGAGCGAACAAAAGTCTTTCCGTCCTGAACGGTGTACGCACGATCTATCTTGGTCTGGAAAAAGGACTCACCCCCGACCGACGCTTCTTTTCGGTCGTCGACGCGCTGCTGCGAAAAATACGGGCAAGCGCAAACTACAAACCCGTACCCGACGAAGAACTGGAACTCTGCGTCCAGATACTTGTCGTCGACGCCTTCATCCGATGCAAAATCTTCGAAAATCCGTCGGGAGACCGCCATGCTTGTGCCCGATAACATTCACCCCGAACAGACCATCTACTTCAACGGCGCCTTCGTTTTGAAGACGCTTCAGGAAAACCGCGCGCTGGAGCTGGTGGAACTCTACATAAAAACACGAACCGAACGGGAGATGACCATGCCGGTATTCCTTCTCTGCCTCGACTGGCTCTTTCTCCTCGGCGTCGTCTCGATGAACTCGCAGGGGGAGGTGGAGCTATGTTCCTGAACTCGCTGAAGATCACCTGCGGAGACGGGCGCGTCATCCGGGACATCCGCTTCCACGACGGACTCAACCTCATCGTCGACGAAACGCCCCCCGGCTCCGGCAAGGAGACCGGCAACAACGTCGGCAAGACGACCGTCCTCAAACTGATAGACTTCTGCCTCGGCGGAGCGGCCAAGGGAATTTTCACCGACCCCGAGACCGGGCGGAACGAGTACAAACTCGTCAAGGACTTTCTTTTGAAGGAGAAGGTGCTCGCCTCGCTGACGCTCACGGACGACCTGTCGAGGGAAGCCTCCCGCGAGGTGCTCATTGAACGCAACTTTCTCTCCCGCAAGGAGAAGATCCAGCGCATCGACGGCATCGACAAGGGCGACGACGAATTTGAAGAGGGGCTGACCGACCTGCTCTTCCCCGGACACTACGGAAAGAAGCCGACCTTCCGGCAGATCATCGCGCACAATATCCGCTACAGCGACGCAAGCGTCAACAACACCTTGAAGCATCTGCACCGGTTCACCCGCGACGACGAGTACGAAACGCTCTTCCTCTTTCTCTTCGGCTGCGAATTCGAGCAGGGGGACGAAAAGCAGCGTCTGCGGACGAAAATCAACATCGAGAACAAATTCAAAGAGCGCCTCGAATCGGAACAGACCAAATCCGCCTACGAAACGGCGTTGGCGCTCATTGAATCGGACATAGAGGAGTTGGAACGCCGGAAGGAATCGCTCGATCTCGACCCCGACTTCGAATCCGATCTCGAACGCCTGAACGAGGTAAAATACCGGCTCAACCTCGTCTCGTCCGAGATAAGCAAACTCGAACTGCGCGGAAATCTCGTCCAGGAGGCCCGCGACAGAATGCGGGCGGACGTGTCCGATATCGACCAGAAGCAGTTGGAGCAGATCTACATGCAGGCCACCTCTCTGATCAGCGGAATCCAGAAGACATTTCAGGATCTGTGCGATTTCCACAACAGAATGCTGGAAGAAAAAGCGCGCTTCATCGAAAAAGACCTGCCCGAGATAGAACACCAGCTCGCTGCACGGCGCAAGGAGCTGCACGAACTTCTCGGCGAAGAGCGAAGACTGAACGCCCTTGTCGTACAGAGAGACACTTTCGAGAACCTTGAAAAGCTGATCGCCGAGCTGAACGAAAAGCATCGCCTCAAGGGCGAATACGAAAACACGCTGCGCCAGCTCGACAGAGTGGACACAGCTCTTGCCGAACTCAACGCCAGGCTCGCCGAAATAGACGACGGCCTCTTCTCCGAGGACGCCGCCCAGCGGATAAAAGAACAGATCATCAAGTTCAACAGACACTTCTCCGCCGTGTCGTACGCGCTCTACGGAGAAAAATACGCCCTGAAAGTCGACCGGAAGACGGTAAAAGGCCGCCGCCTCTACGAGTTTTCGACCTTCAACCTCAACTTCAGCTCGGGGAAGAAGCAGGGCGAGATAGTCTGCTTCGACATCGCCTACACACTCTTCGCCGACCAGGAGGGCATCCCCTGCATGCACTTCCTCCTGAACGACAAAAAGGAGCTGATGCACGACAACCAACTGCTGCTGACCGCGCAACTCGTCAACGAGAAGGGAATTCAGTTCGTCGCGTCGATTCTGAAGGACAAACTCCCGGAGGAGCTGAACAGGGAGGAGTACGTGATTGTGAGGCTGTCGCAGCCGGAGAAGCTGTTCGGGGTGTGAGGGGGTACTTTCATTGAATCTCTGCTTGCTGGAGATTCTCTTTTTGTTTCATGAAGGGATTTTTAAACCCAAAAGCACAGTTCAAATCTGTTATTTTTAGACGTAATTGTGAGGAGGAATTGACTTGGCAAACCAAACGACAAATCGTCACATTGACATTGCAAAAGAATTTGACTTAATTGTTAAAGAAAAGCTTAAAATATCCAAGAAACAACCGAAAGATGCTGAAGTATATCAAAAAAAACAGTGGTTGTTATTTTGTGAACATCCTATATGGGTTTATCTGGCTGTTTCTCTCGTGGTACTCGTGCTTTATTTATTCCTAAAATATTCCTCTGACTCTGTTTTATCCCGAATTTTTATTTTTATTTATGTATTGGCAATAATATTTTGCGCGATTGCCTTGCTGCTTTACTCGACTTTTATCCTGTATAAATCGTTGGATTCTCTTGCGTTCAAATGGCAAAAGATAGCGTGGGAAGTAAAGGACGCTTGGCCATATTCCGAAGAAGAGCTTCTTCAGGCCGCAAAGCATGTCGTCTATTTTCGTCAACAGGAAAACTTCGTTTGCGTGACGTTGCTTTCCTTTATTTTGACAGGTCTTTCTATCCTCTTCCCTTTAAAGAATTTTCCTAACGATTGGATTCTACCTCTCCTTTTTGCCATTCCAGCTTTGTTAGCTATGTGGTTTGTCATCATATTTGCCCCGCTTGCGTGGCGTAGATCTATTCTGTTTTGCTTAGAATTAGAAAAACAATAGTGCACGATATGCGGAAAAGCTAAATGGCGACACGCATGTATGTACTCGTGCTAAACGACATGTCGTTTTCATTGCACTGCTGCATGTAATGCATGAAGCTTTTTCCCTGACTAAAAAAACGGGAGGGACTCTGTATGTTTGCAACTGGACAAATAATAGGACAAATAGTTGATAATTTGGCTCTTTTAGAAAATCAACTCCAAATGAGAGCGTCAGTCGGATTATTTGATTTAAACAAGTATATTGAAAGCTTTTTCAAAGAAATTCTCAATATTATTTACGACTTAAAGCTTGAAAACCTAAATTCTGAGCGCACTAATAACCCGGGCCTTGATCTTGGAGACACTGGGAAAGGCATTGCGTTCCAAGTTACCTCTGAAAAAACATCCGCGAAAATCAACCAAACTCTTGGCGCTATAACCGAAGAACAAAAAGCACAGTATCCTCAGATTCTTATCTTTATTGCAGGAAAGAAGCAGATGAAATATCAAGGAGTAGACGAGGTTTTAGCAAAGCAATTCAATTTTAGCGAAAAAAACATTCTAGATATTCGAGCCCTCCTAAAAGCCCTCTTTGACCTTGACACGCAATCCCTTTTTAAGCTTCATGATGTTTTCAACAAGCAGTTTCTCTATGTGAAAGCAGAGCTTGAGATGCCTGATGAGAACCGTTCCTATCCAACATCACTTCTCAATAAAATAGAAAGACCCAGTGGTAAACTACCTAAAGAGTTTGCAAGTTTTTTTACATACTATAAAAAAGAAATCACAACCAAGAAAGAGAGGCGTCAGCATGCAGAAGCGATAGTGGCGCTCTTCAATAAACTACAAAGAATGCCGAGAATATCTCGCGAATTTCTTCTGATAGTATTTGAACTCGGAGATTTTGATAATGATGTTGTAAGAGTATTCATACCCCGTCTTAGAGAAAAGCTCCGATACGATGAGAATCAGCTTGACGAAGCAATCCAAATGCTTGAAGAAGAGTTTCTTGCAGAAGTCATTGTCGAAGAGAACGAAGAGTATGTTAGAAAACCCAAGGCGTATTTACAGTTAGAAACGAAGATTAGCTATCTAATATCCGAGATTGCCACCTTTGCAAGGTCTAAAAACAAAAAACTAGAACAAGTTATAGTTAGTTTAGATTTCAGTTGCCTTGATTCTGAATAATAATTGATATGGCTATTACGACATGAAACCCACAATCTAGGCTTATTTTCTGAATTTTTAGTGCTTAAAAGTGCGCGGCTCGTGAGGTGCGTTACAGGAAAGAGGGAGGGTGAGCTAATGGCGTTCATCGGCGACATGTTTATCGCAGGCTCAGAACACCTTGACGATAAGTATAAATCAGGGGTTGTTTTTTCTATTTCTCAAAAATCTCCCATATCATTTGTGTATGAATTCAATGACGGTTCCTGGCAGGTAGAATTTCAACAAAACTCGGATGACGTGATTGCAAGGTCGACATCAAAGTTGGATCGAGAGACTTTGCAGTCTAGCGGATTTGAGGTAGTCCAAACAGCCTTAGATATTTTGTCAGTAAAAGGAACTCTAACTGCATACGTCACGCATCCAGCTACGACAAGTATCGGTGTCTATTGGGCCAACATGAAATCGGTCGTTTATTTTCAGAGTCTTATCGACTTTCATATGGGCGTTAGCATCCAGACGCGGCAACTTGATGCGTCCGGCAACGAAATAACACCTCCGCCACCAACTGAACTTACATGGAATGAGTCTTTTCGTTATTATAGACTATCTCAATCATCGACCGATTTATTTGAGGCATACAGAAATCTGTTTTTAGCATTCGAAGCTCTTCTATATTCGATTTGCAGTAAGAATCAGAAGGAAGGTGAGGTAGCATGGCTAAGACGAACCTTGGCCGTTATTAATTCGAAATTATGTCTTTCGCAGTTCTTGCCGAGCGGAAGCGGCGATCCTATCGAATACATTATCAATTCTCAATACTTGTCCGTCAGATGCAAGCTACAACATGCAAAGTTTCCTTCTGCTGAGTTGCCTCACTCCAGCATCAATCCTGTTACGGTCAGACAAGCCTACAGCGAGTTAGTCAGGATATGGCGCCCGATCGCGGGTGTTTATTTGAATGTGCCTACTGGGGGCGCTGTTATAACCTACGCTGGTTTCGAGATGATGATAGCAAATGGATTTAAGGATGGTTTTGCCATCCTATATACGTCAGATAATCTGCCGCCTTGCAAAGAAGATATCGACGCAAGTCCCCAGTCGCTTCCACTTCATGATTTTGCGGAAATGAGTTATATGGGGCAAGTCCGTCCAGGAGTAATGCGACTTGTTGGGCGAGAGGATACGATAGGGCATACCGATCACTATTATCGACCTATTCACAGGGTATGCTCTAGAGCTGAAACGACTCTATTGAGTGTAGCCTATATTGAACGTGGACTTGTAATTACAGGGGTCGACCAATGGGAGAGCATTCATGACTTTCGACTTATAAACACTGCGCAGCCAAAAATGGAGTTTGATACCTAAAAAATTACGTGTACTCGGACTGAAAGAAGCGCTGCGAGGTCCACGCGTTCCGATTTCTGCTGCCGGTGATATCCTGTGCTACTTGTTGCTGTTATGCGAGAACGAGGTCTAGCCTACGTAGTCTTCTTCATTTTTCAAGGCATGAAAAAACTACTTAACTCGCTAGCTCTTGATCATGAAATTTTCTTGCGATAACTCAGCAAAGGTGGCTAGGTATTTTTTTAGAGGGAGGATTTTTGTCTTGAAAAAAAGAATTAAGAAATTATTTGACTATCTAAAAAAATACGATATTTTTACATTTATATCTTTGATTTTGTCTATTGTATCAATTGTTCTTGTTTTCAAGTTTCGCCATGATCAATTTGCGGCCATTATGTATGAAAAACAAATTAATGGAATATCAGAAGTGGTATCTTTATTGCCTGATCTGACAGATAAGGTATTTGCTATTGTTAACTATCAACACAAGAACAATGAATTGAACAAATCTAAGAGACAATCCATGGAGGCGCTTGACGCGTTAACAACAAGCGAAAATGAGATCCTCGCTTTAAATGTATTTTTAAAAGAAGTTGAGGATTTAGCAAAAAAAAGAGGGCATCCATTTTTTACCTATGGCCCAATCTTTAATATTTTTATTATGGATGATAAAAGCGATAGCTTTTTACAATACAACGATGTTAGCCTAGCTGATTTTTCCCTTTTTTTGCAGGATCTACCCCCTAGTAAAGGAGAAAGTAATGTCAGAATAGGCTTTGTTACCACCAGTAACGATCTCTCAAAGGAAACACTTGCCCCAGATACTAGGCTCTATGTAAGAGATAGCTTCGGTAATATGCGTAATTTTTTTATGAATATAGATTTTTATATTGAAGAATGCAATAATTATATTTTTTTTAAAACACGTCTTCTTGAAGCACTTCAATCTGCATACAAAAATTATGCGAGCGCCCGAATGAATCTAATAGAAAGCAAAAAGGCCCTTGGAAAAAATACTTCTGAGTTTAACGATGCTATTGACCACTTAGATGTTGACGCATTCGACTTGCAGCTAAGACATATTCTTAACAGTATTTACAAAAATATAATATTTTTGCCAAAAAACTTTACACTTGGTATTTTACGATACATGTTTTACGCTATCAACTTAAGTCTATCACCTGATGATTTTACTAATGATTACAATTTTTATATAAAGTTATTTAGCGGCATGACAGATAAAAAAAGCATTGATAAAGTGGATCTAACCTTAGTAGATGATCTGAATTTTATTCTTAAAAGAGATATAAATGATCAAGTTGATCCCCTAGACGCTTTTTTTGATGAGCAAGCCAACTTAATCTTACTGATAAAGCCCTACGCTCCAAATGCTAGCTTATTGCAAATTTTCAGTAAATTTACTTATTCCGGAAAATCTTTTTAACGGGCAGTTAGACTTGATTTATTGAATCAGGAGAAAGTTCGCCGACGCATTGCTCACAGACAGGGCACCACCGAACTTCCTTCTCCTCACAACCCCTTCTGCTCCGCCCTCTTCCCGAAGACGCTGCCCAAGTGCCCGGCCTCGCCCATCAGCGGGATCCGCCACCCCTTGTCTCCCAGCTCCAGCAGGGTGATGCTGCCGTTGGCGAGCTGGAAGCGCCAGAAGCTGGAGAGGGGGCAGTCGAGCGTCTTCATCAGCAGGACTTTGAGCACGGCGTCGTGGGTGAAGACGGCGATGGTCTCGCCCTTTCCTTCCGCGATGCGGAGCAGGGCGGGCCAGGCGCGGTTCTGGACGTCGGCGAGGCTCTCCCCTTCGGGCATGACGACGGTCTCGGGGCGGGTGTGCCAGAGGGCGAGGGCTCCGGGGTACATCGCCTCCACTTCGGCGGCGGTGCGTCCCTCCCAGAGGCCGTGGCCGATCTCCTTGAGGTCGTCGTCGGTTTCGACGCCCATTCCGAGACGCATGCGGGAGGCGAGGGGGAGGGCGGTGCGGAGCGCGCGGGAGAGGTTGCTGGAGATTATCCGGTCGAACGAGATATCCTTGAGGGCATCGGCGACGGCGTCGGCCTGGCGCAGTCCGATATCGTTCAGCGGCACGTCGATCTGCCCCTGAAAGCGTCCTTCCCGGTTCCACGACGTCTCGCCGTGGCGGACGAGGAAGATCCGTTTTCCCGCAGCTCCCTTCGGTAGCAGGGAACTCGTCCCCGAAGCCTCTTTCGCCTCCCAGGAACGCTCCCCTGAATTTTCCAGCTTCATTCCGTTCATCTCCTCCTTCTCATGCTCTTGCCCGCAGCTCATCGCGCCGCCTCCGAAAAGTCGACCTTGACCGCCCAGAGCAGGTCGGCGTCGGCTTTGAACGTCTCCACGACTTTGTCGGGGACGTCGTTGTCGATCTGGAGAGCGGCGACGGCGAGGCCGCTGCCGTTCTTGCGACCGAGGGCGAAGTTGGCGATGTTCGATCCGGCCTCGCCGAGCAGGGTGCCGACCTTGCCGATGACGCCGGGGCGGTCGTGGTTGCTGAAGAGCAGCACCACTCCTTCGGGGACGAACTCGATCGGGTAGCCGTCGAGTTTGACGACGCGTTGCCGCCCCTCTTCGGTGACGGTGCCGCAGACGGTGACGACCGTGCGCCCCCCCGAGGCGGCTATGGAAAGCTCCAGCAGGTTGCGGTAGGTGCCGCCGTCGGCGCGGGTTTCCTCGACGGCGATGCCCTTGTCCTCGGCCAGAAGGGGCGCGGACATGTAGTTCACCTCGGGGCCGTGCGAGAACTCCAGCATCCCCTTGAGTCCGGCGACGGTGAAGGGGGAGTAGTGGTAGGGGACTTCGAAGCAGACGGGTTCGTCGCCGCAGGTGAAGAGCGGCCCGCGGAGGGCGACTTTGATCTCGCGGACGGGCTCGCGCAGGAGATTCGCGGCGAGGTACCCCATCTTGCGGGCGAGGGAGAGGTAGGCGCGGCTACCGTCGGAGAGGAGCTGTTCGCTGAAGGGGAGGTTGACGGCGTGCTCGTACGGCTTGCCGAGCAGCGCGGCGGCGAGGTTCGACGCGGCGATCGCGGCGACGGCGGACTGTGCCTCCTCGGTGTTCGCGCCGATGTGCGGCGTGAGGATCACCTTCCCCCGGATGTCCGACGCCAGCAGCGGGTGGTCGGCTCTGACTGGCTCGCCGTCGAAGACGTCGAACGCCGCTCCGGCGAGGATTCCCGAACGGACGGCCTCGGCGCAGGCCTCCTCGTCGACCAGGCCGCCGCGCGCGCAGTTCACGAGGTAGGCCCCCCGCTTGCAGGCGCGGAGCGTCGCGGCGTCGAGCATTCCCCGCGACTCCCTGGTCAGCGGCACGTGGAGCGTGATCACGTCGGCGAGGGCCATTCCTCCCTTGAGGTCGTCGACGAGCTGCACCCCCGCGCGGTCGGCCTTCTCCTTCGACACGTAGGGGTCGAAGGCCATGATCTCCATGCCGAAGGCGCGGCAGCGGAGGGCGACCTGGGTTCCGATGCGCCCCAGCCCGACGATGAGCAGGCGCTTCCCCGAGAGCTGCATCCCCATGAAGCGGCTGCGCTTCCACTCGCCCGAAGCGACGGAGTTCCACGCCTGCGGCACCTTGCGGACGAGCGAGAGCAGCATCGCCATGGTGTGCTCGGTGGCGGCGAGCGTGTTCCCCGTGGGGGCGTTGATCACGACCACCCCGCGCCGGCTTGCGGCGGCGATGTCGATGTTGTCCACGCCCACACCGGCGCGCGCGACGGCCTTCAGCTTTTTGGCCGCGTCCAGCACCTCGCGGTCGAGCGGCGTGCCGCTCCGCGTGAGCATCCCGTCCGCGTCGGCCACGGCCTCCAGCAGCTCTTCGCGGGAGAGGTCCAGCAGCACCTCCACCTTCAAGTCCGGCTCTTTTCGCAGCAGCGCGACTCCGGCCTCGGAGATCGTATCGGTTACCAGCACCTTCATTGTGGGCACGCCCCTTTCTTCCAGCAGTTCCACGCGGGCTCCAGAAAGTCCGGCGAAAGTTCCAGTCCGCACGCGCGCCCCGCGCCGTAGAGGCTCCCCGCGACGAGGCACAGCTCCGGCCAGCCGCCGGGCGAGTAGTGGGCCACGCGGAGCATCGGCTCCTTCCCCTGCCCCTCGGCGACCTCGACGCCCAGTTCGGCGAGCGCGCGCTTCATCTCCTCCGCCCGCCCTTCCGGCACGGTCGCGGCGGTGACGGCGGGAGAGCGTAGCTCCTGCTCCTTCACGAAGAGGGAGAACCCCATCGACTCGCACGCGGTCTCGAAGGTCCGCGCCGTCCGTTCGACGTCCGCGAACCTCCGTTCGAAGCCGATCCCGTCGAGGAAGCGCAGCGCCTCGGCGAGGCTGTAAAACAGCGTGACGGGCGGCGTGTACGGGTTCTGCGGGCGCGCCTTCTCCAGAAAACGGCGGTGCAGCGGGAGGTCGAAGTAGTAGGAGGAGGACGGGCGGGACGCCGCGCGCTTCCATCCGCGCTCGGAAAGGGCGACGATTCCGATTCCCGGAGGGGTCAGCAGCCCCTTCTGCGAGCAGGAGGCAAGGCCGTCGATGCGCCACTCCTCCGGAAAGCAGGGGACGGCCCCGAGCGAGCTGACCGCGTCGACGAGGACGAGCGGCCCGTCCTCCGGCAGGGCCGAAGTGCAGGCTTGAAGGTCGGTGAGCGCGCCCGTCGAAGTCTCGTTATGAGTGAAGAGCACCGCCGCCGCGCCGGGGTGTTGTTCGAGGGCCCGCCGCACGTCCGAAGGGGTCGCCGTCCGTCCTCGTGGGATGTCGACGGGGAGGATGGTCGCGCCCCGCCGGGAGGCGATCTCGCGGAAGCGGTCGCCGAACGCGCCGCACGAGAAGGAGATAACGCTGTCGCCGGGGGCGAGCAAGTTGGCGGCCAGGGCCTCCAGCGCGCCCGTGCCCGACGACGGCATTGCGATCACGGGCTGCGAAACGCGCAGCAGCTTCTTCAGCAGCGCGGCGATCTCCTCCAGCAGCGCGAAGTACGCTTCGCTTCTGTGCCCGACGAGGGGCGCGGCTCCCGCCGCGCGGACGGAATGCGGAACCTCGACCGGTCCCGGCGTGAAAAGATGGGGGTGCATGAACGATCCCTCCTTTGAATATGCAAAAGGCCGGAAGGGCGTGTCCCCTCCGGCCTCTATTCCCTGCGAAATTCCGATGCTTCGATTCCAAGGGTGCGAAACTGCTACGGCTGCGGCGTCTCCCCTGCCGGCACAGGAAGACCAGCCCTTCCGGACCAACCGGAAGAGGAGGAGGAACCGCTACCTATGCCGCTGAAAAGGAATGCCTGCGCCATGAAAAATCCGCTCCTTGAAAAATGATGTTCACGTTATATCAGTCAAAGCTATCAATGTCAATAGGTTTTTCTATAATTTGTGACGGGACTGTGATATTGTCATCCCCGGGCGGGACAGGGATCGCGTCCCGGAACGAAGGGAAGGGGAAATGTCGTCTCTGAACGCGACGCGAAGCGCGCTTCCGCGCGAAGAGAAACGCGCGCCGTCGGTCGGGGCGTGCTGAATGCGATGATCGGAGGGTGCGCGAATATCCGCGAACCGAAGGGGGGCGCTCCGCTTCCTCCGTAAGCGGAGCCTCCGCGTTTCCCGACGTTCGGCCGTCGAGGTTCGCCGCGAACGGGCCGAGAATTCGTGCCGGCGATATGAAAATGCGCGTTCGCGCTGTATGATAGGAACCGCGCCCTCCTCCGAACGATGCGGGGCGGCGGAAGACATAGTCGAAAAAAACAACGAGCGGTGATAATGGATGCCCAAATTGCGGAATAAAGACGGTTTGACGAATTTCGTGTGCGACAAGATCCGCGAGGAGATTCTTGAAAAAAGATTCCCCCCCGGCGCGCCGCTGAGCGAGATCCCGCTCGGCGAGATGTTCGGCACGAGCCGTACCCCCGTGCGGGAAGCGCTGAGGATGCTGAGCAAGGAGGGGCTCGTCCGCGTGATTCCGGGACGAGGCGCGTTCGTCACGGAGATCTCCGTCGAGGATATCAAGGAGATTTACGAGATTCGGCGCGCGCTGGAAACCATCGCGTTCCAGTCCGCCGCCAAGCGGATTCCCGACGAGGTGCTCGAAGAGATCGCCTCGTTCTGGAGCGAACTGCGCGTCAAGGTGGAGTCGGGGGCGCGGTTCGACAAAAAAATCGTCGCGGAGGGCGACAGGGCGCTGCATATGCGGATCATCGAATACGCCGCCAACAAGCGCATCCGCGAGATCCTGCTCTCCCTTCAGTCGCAGATCGGGCGTATGCAGCTCCTCGCGCTCTTCTCGCTCAAGGACACGCTGAACACCATAGCGCAGCACGAAGAGATCATCGCGAGCATGCGAAGCCGCGACGAGGAGCAAATCAGAAAGGTCCTGTACAATCATATCGTCCTCAGCGAAGGGTATATCCTCTCGAATTTCATGAACGCCTGATCCAACGCGGGTCGCAAGCTTTCGAAAATTCTTCGGCGGAGACGCGTTTTCCCCTTGCGCAGAATTGACCGGTGTTATAAAATAATTTTGCATGCAAGATGCGTTCAAAAAGGGCGCGCCTGGAAACGCTTGGCAAGAGAGCGAAAGCGGGGTGTGTATGGGTGAAGTTGCGGGACGAAGAGAAACGAATGCTCGACGGAGAGCGCGGATACGGAACGCAGCGGGCGATGGAGCTACTGGTGGCTCTGGGAACGACCTTCGAGGCGGACGAGATGCTCCCGGTCACGAGGACGCATGTCGCGCTGAGCGGCCAGGAGGGCGATACGTACTGGTGCGAACTGCTCGTCGACGGCGGCGCGTTCTGCAAGGTGCCGCCGACCACCAACCCTGCGTGGGCGGTCGAGGAGCTGGGCGGCGTGTCCGACGTGACCGACGCGGAACGGGAGCTGGCGTGGCGGACGTTCGACGTCTACCGCAGGATCGGCGCGAAGTTGACCTACTGCTGCACTCCGGAGCTGGCGGGCAACGTGCCCGCGTACGGCGAACACGTGGCTTTCTCCGAGTCGAGCGCGACGCCGTACGTCAACGCGGTCCTCGGAGCGCGCTCCAACAGGGAGTCGTCGGTCAGCGCGCTCGCGTGCGCGGTGACCGGCGTCACGCCGCGGTACGGCCTCCACTTCGCGGAGAACCGGAAGGGCACGATGCTCGTCGATGTGGAAGCGGATTTGAACGAGGCGTACGACTGGGGTATGATGGGGTGGTACGTCGGGCGGTTCGTCGGATCGCACACGCCGGTGTTTCGCCTGCGCGATTTTTCAAGGCGGCCGACCCCGGAGGAGCTGCTCTATCTGGGGGCGGAGTTGAATACGAGCGGGGCCGTTCCGATGTATCATATCCTCGGGACGACGCCCGAAGCGCCCGATATGCGGGCCGCGTTCGGCGGCGTCGCCCCCGCGGCGGAGCTGGTCGTGAAGAACGAGCATCTCGCGGAGCAGCAGGAGCTGCTCTCCGAAAAGGGCGGCAGGATCAATTCGGTGATGCTCGGCTGCCCGCACTATACGTACGATCAGCTGATCGATCTCGCCGGGAGGGTCGAGGGCAAAAAAGTCCACCCGGACGTCTCCTTCTGGGTGCTGACGTCGTGGGACGCCATCGAGCTCGCGCGCCGCTCCGGTCATATCGGGGCCATCGAGGCTTTCGGCGCGCGCCTCGTTCCGGACACCTGCATCGACGAGCCGTGCTGGAAGACGTTCGAGGGCGGAACCGGCGTGACGGACTCTCCGAAAAACATGTACTACCGGAAGCGGCGGGGGCAGACCTTCGCGATCCGCAGACTCTCGGAGTGCATCGACGCCGCCGTGCGCGGGGAGGTGTCGTGATGGCTCCGGAACGGACGTTGCGCTGCAGAAGAGTGAACAAGGGGCGAGGAGAGGGAGAAGTTCTTCTCTCCAAGGACGCGATATGCTTCTACCTGTGCGACCCGGAAACCGGCGTCGTCATCGAGGAGGGGCACGCGCTCCACGGAAAGAGCGTGGCGGGAAAAATCCTCGTCGTCAAGTCGGGCAAGGGGAGTTCGGTCGTCATGATGGACGGGCTCTACCAGCTCAAGATGCGGGGGAATCTCCCCGCGGCCATAGTCGTCGACGAAGTGGAGCCGGTGCTCGTCTCCTCCTGCGTCGTCGCGGAGGTTCCCGTGGTGGACAGGCTGGAGGAAAATCCTTATACGGTTCTCAAGGACGGTGATCGGGTCGTCGTGGATGCCGATGCGGAAACGGTGCTGATCGAGGCGCGCTGAGGGCTTCCCCGGACGAAGCGCCGGGGAGACGCGGATGTGTCTATGCAAAAGGAGGGGTTGTAATGAAGCGTATGTACGGAATAGCGGCATTGGCGGCGGTTCTTACGGTGGTGTTGACGGGCGCGGCGTTCGCGGCGCCGGAGTATGTGATCAAGGTCGGGTATATTCTTCCGGAGAATCAGTCGGACCATATCATCATGCGGGACGTGTTCAAGAAGGATATCGAGGAGAAGAGCGGCGGCAAAATCTCCGTCGAACTCTACCCCAACGCGCAGCTCGGCGGCGACAGGGAGCTCATCGAATCCGTCCAGCTGGGAACGGTGCAGGTGGCCATCCCCGCGACGTCGGCGCTCGCCGGTTTCGACAAGCGCTTCCAGGTGTTCGACCTCCCCTTCCTCTTCAAGTCGAAGGAAACCGCGTTCAAGGCGCTCGACGGCGAACTCGGCCATAAGGTCGACGAGCTGCTGAAGCCCCTCGGGATGCGCAACCTCGGGTACGGCGAGAACGGCTACAGGCACATCACCAACAGCCGCGGCCCCGTCCACAAGCCGGAAGACCTGAAGGGAATCAAGCTGCGCACCATGGAGAACCCGCTCCACCTCGCGTTCTTCAAGATGCTCGGCGCGAACCCGACGCCCATGAGCTTCGGCGAACTCTACACCGCGCTCCAGCAGGGCACGGTGGACGGACAGGAGAACCCCGTCGTCCTTGTGTACACCTCCAAGTTCTACGAGGTGCAGAAGTTCTACTCGCTCACGGGACACGTCTACTCCGCCACGATGCTCGTGGCCAACGACGACTTCTTCGCGTCGATGCCCGAGGATCTCTGGAAGATCGTCGAGGAGGCGGGCAAGCGCTACGTCGTCGAGCAGCGGGCGCTCGCGGAGGTGCAGGAGCAGGAGTTCCTCGAAGAGCTCAAAAAGACGGGACTCCAGATCAACGAGCTGACGCCCGAAGAGAAGCGGCTCTTCATCGACGCCACGCTTCCCGCCTACGACCAGTTCAAGGACATCATCGGCGCGGAGCTTGTCGAGCTGGCCAAGAAGGCCAACCTGGACTAGGAGAGCACTCGTTCGGAGAACGGAGAAACGTTGCATTCGCGCCGCAAGGGATCGGCAGCCCCTTGCGGTGCGCTGTAAAGAGGAGGGAGAAGAGTGCGAAACGCGTTCGACAGAGCCGAAGAAGTCTTTCTTGTAGGCAGTCTTGCCTTCAACGTGGTCCTTATCTTTATCCAGGTGGTTATGCGGTACGTGTTCCAGAACTCGCTTTCGTGGAGCGAGGAGCTTGCGCGGTACATCTTTCTCTGGCAGACGTGGGTGGGGGCGAGCTACGCCGTCAGGATGCGGCGTCACTTCCGCGTGGAGATGCTCGTCGACCTCATGAAGGGGCGCCTGCGCAAGTGGTACGAGCTCGTCGTGCTGCTGGTCTGGTGCGCGTTCGCGCTCTTCATCGCCTGGCAGGGGAGCGTGCTTACGGCGTTTCTTATCAAACGCTGGCAGGTTTCCGCCGCCATGCAGATTCCCATCGCCTGGGCGTACGCCTCGGTGCCCGCCGGGTGCGCCATGATGGCGATCCGCCTCGTCATGGAGATGAAGGACCTGCTCCGCGACCTGCGAAAGGGGGCGGCCTGCTGATGGAGACGCTGCTGCTCTTCGCGCTTCTGATCGTCCTCATCGCCACCAGCATCCCCATCGGCATCGCGCTGGGCCTGGCCACGGCGATCATGCTCCACTTCACCACCAACGTCTCGCTGATCATGATCGCGCAGAAGTCGTTCTCGTCGCTCGACTCCTTCCCCCTGCTCGCCATTCCCTTCTTCATCCTCGCCGGGGCGCTGATGAGCTACGGCGGCATCTCGCGAAGGCTCGTCGCGCTCGCCGAAAGCCTCGTCGGGTTCATCATCGGGGGGCTGGCCATGGTCACGGTGCTCGCCTGCATGTTCTTCGCCGCCATCTCCGGCTCGGGACCGGCGACGGTCTCGGCCATCGGCTCCTTCATGATCCCCGCGATGAAAGAGCGCAACTACGACGCGGGGTTCGCCTCGGCGCTCACCGCCGCTGCGGGGACCATCGGCGTCATCATCCCGCCGAGCATCCCGTTCGTTCTCTACAGCATCGTCTCGGGAACCTCCGTGGGCGACCTTTTCCTCGCGGGCGTCGTCCCGGGTGTGATCATCGGCGTGCTGCTCATGCTCAACTGCTACGTCATCGCGCGGAAGAAGGGGTATATGGGCGACGGCAAAGTCCACACCCTCGCCGACGCGGGGAAGGCGTTCCGCGAGGCCGTCTGGGCGCTGCTCGTGCCGGTCATCATCCTCGGCGGCATCTACGGCGGCGTCTTCACCCCGACCGAGGCCGCCGTCGTCGCCGTGGTCTACTCGGTCTTCATCGGCATCTTCATCTACAAGGAACTGACCTTCGCGACGCTCTACGAGGCGCTGAAGGACGCGGTGCTCGTCAACGGGGCGACCTCCTTCATGGTGGGGTTCTCCATGGCGTTCGCCGCCTACCTCGCCATGGCGCAGATCCCGGCGAAGCTGGGAACATGGCTCGCCGGAGTCTCCACGGACACCATCGTCATCATGCTGCTGCTGAACTTCATCCTCCTCGTGATCGGCTGCTTCGTGGACAACATCGCCGCCGTCATCATCCTGACGCCCATTCTCCTGCCGGTGGTCACGCGCCTCGGTATCGACCCCGTCCAGTTCGGCGTCATCATCACCGTGAACCTCGCGATCGGCTTCGTCACGCCCCCCTACGGAATCAACCTCTTCGTGGCCTCGGCGGTCTCGGGAGAGAGCATCGAAAAGATCTCCAAAAACATCATGCCGTTCGTCCTCTCGATGGGATTCGCCCTGCTGCTGATCACCTTCGTGCCGTCGCTGAGCCTCGGGCTTGTGCGGCTGCTGCGGTAGAAAGGAGAGAACGCCATGTGGCCCGAGCGGATTCCCTACGTGCTCGAAACGGGCGCGGGGCCCGAGTTCCCCCGCATGTTCCGCGCGGAGCAGCTCTTTTCACGGAAGCGGCTCGACGACGTGCCCGCCGCGGCGACCGCCTCGATGGAGGCGCTGTCGCTTTCCGATCTCTCCGGAAAGCGGATCGCCGTTGCGGCGGGCAGCCGGGGGATAGCCGACATCGTCCCCGCGCTGCGCTCCGTCGTGGCCTTCCTGAAGAACCGAGGAGCCGAACCGTTCATCGTCCCCGCGATGGGGAGCCACGGCGGCGCGACCGCCGAGGGGCAGCTTCATATCCTGGAGGGTTTGGGCGTCGCGGAGTCGTCCGTCGGCGCGCCCGTCCGCTCGTCCATGGAGGCGACGCTCCTCGGCAGGACGGAAGACGGGATCGACGTCTGGTGCGACAAAAACGCCTTCGAGTCGGACGGCATCGTGCTCTGCAACCGGGTGAAGGCGCACACGGACTTCAAGATGTCCGTGGAGAGCGGCCTGTGCAAGATGATGGCGGTGGGTTTGGGCAAGCACAAGGGGGCGACCGCCATCCACGGGCGGGGAGTCGCCGGGCTGGGGCCGAGCATCCTCTCCGCGGCGACGCTCTTTCTGGAGCGCGCGCCCGTCCTCTTCGGCCTCGCCATCGTGGAGAACGCCTACGAGGAGACGATGATCGTCGAGGCGATCCCGCCCGAACACTGTATCCAACGCGAGGAGGAGCTGCTCCGCGAGGCGAAGGGCGCGATGGGGCGGCTCATTCCGAAGGATATCGATATTCTTGTGGTGGAGCGGATCGGCAAGGAGATCAGCGGGGCGGGGATGGACCCGAACATCTCGGGGCGTCCGATGAAGGGGGCGCTCGGCTTCGAGGAGATCGCCTCCCCCGAGGTCGTCGTCGTGCTCGGACTGACGGAGCACTCCGCCGGCAACGCCATCGGCATCGGCCTCGCCGACATCGCGACGCTGCGCGCCGTCCGGGGACTGGACTTCGCCGCCACCTACACGAACGGCGTCACCGCCGGGGACATACGCGGCTGCGCCATCCCGCTGCTCGCGAACGACGAGCGGGACGCCATCGCCATCGCCATCTCGGGCTGCGCTCCCAAGACCGCGAAAGAGTGCCGGATCGTGCAGATACGGAACACGCTCGAACTCTCCTCCATCGTCGTCTCCGAGGCCTATTTCGACGAACTGTCGAAGGACGCGAACATCCGCGTGCTCTCCTCGCCCGAGCCGATGCGCTTCTCCGGGGAGGGCGACCTCGAACGGGTCGGGGCGCTCTAGGAGCAGTTCGAGCATATAAAAAACCGCCTCCGAAGAGGCGGTTTTTTGGTATCCGAACGTACGTTACTCGTCCATCCCCGGGCGGGCGACCTCGGAGATCATCCCTTTCTGGTTCATGCGGTGGTAGGCGAGGAAGAAGAGGGTCATCACCGCGTACCCGATGACGAACTGGTTCTGCATGCCGCCGCCGAGGAAACGGATCGCGGGGGCGTGCATGAAGCCGAAGAGCGCGAGGACCGTCATCACGCCGCTCATGATCGCGGCCTTCATGTAGTCCCTGTCGATCAGGAAGGCCGTCACCGCGCCCCAGCAGAGGGCCGTGAACATCGCGCCCTGCGCCAGCGGCATGATCGCGGGGGAGATCCCCTGGATGATGCTCGCGCCGGAGGGGAAGGCGTCGATCGCGCCGCGGT
>Ga0334887_1001243_pt1 | contig 34168 bp, 25 predicted proteins | sample GraSluR1_MG_10_FD_207217 | JGI IMG/M metagenome (GOLD analysis project Ga0334887, IMG submission 207217) | Sludge microbial communities from methane-producing bioreactor in Wageningen University, Netherlands - Granular Sludge_18_07-R1 | ecosystem: Engineered > Bioreactor > Anaerobic >...
CGCCGCACATAGGCGCAATCGCGGCCCAACGCTGCGGATGCGCCGTCGCCATATACCACGTGCCGTAGCCGCCATAGCTCAGCCCGGTCAAGTACACGCGCGCCGGGTCCGCCCGGTATTCGCTCAACGTTGCGTCGACCATCGTCAGCAGATCGGCTTCGCAATTCTGCCAGCCGCCCGGCGCTCCTTCCACGCCCCATGCGTCGAGCGAGCCGAACTTGGGCGGGCGCGGGCTTTCACCTCGCACCATGGGGAAGCCGGCGCGTTCGACGGCGCGCCGCGGCGGAACGCCTTCCAGTTGGCGCGCCGGCCTGGCCGCGTCCTTGCGCAGCTCAATCTGGTGGTCCTTATCGAACACGGGCAGTTGCGGCCCGATGATGATGAAGGGCAGATCGTGCCGGTAGATCCAGGCTTCGCCCAGCGGCCCGTTGTGCAGCACCCAATCCAGGTCGGCGCGACCGTCGCCGCGCTCGCCGCCGCCGTGCAAAAAGAGCATCACCGGCCACAGCCGTTCCGAGTCCGCCTCATAACCGGCGGGCAGGTACAGAAAATACTCGCGCTCCTCGTCCAGCGCCGTACACCGGTAGGACTTGCGCAGCAGCTGGGCTTGCGAGATATGCGGGCTGGTCTGGTCCATCATGACATCTCCTAGTGGGGGATTGGCGATTGACAGTCATTCACTTTTTCCCATAATAACACAACTGCCTGTTTCATCGGGTCGGAGGCTCCCCTCTTGCTGGACGCTCTGCGCCGGAGTTGCGGCGGGCGGCTTATAACGCGCCGGCGGCGATTTTCTGGTAAACTTAGAGGCGGAATCGCCCGCTCATCGCTGTAACCTTTACAGACCGGCCGCATCTAAACGTGTGGCGGAACAGCCGCTCGTCGCGGCTTCCGCCGGATTTTCGCCTACCCTTGCCGCTGCACCGTCGCCCCGTCGCACTGGCCGGCGCAGCCTGATCACATTGTCGAAAGGACGATCCGCCATGCAGGCAACTGTCACCTGGGACCACGGCCTCACCTTTAGCGGCTCTGCGGACACCGGCTTCACCGTGCCGCTCGGTGCCGAACGCTCCGTCGGCGGCGATGAAGACGGCTTCCGCCCCCTCGAACTCATGCTCATCAGTCTCGCCGGCTGCACGGCGATGGACGTGATCTCCATCCTCACCAAAAAGCGCCAAGACGTGACCGGCTTCAACGTGCAGGTCGACGCCGAACGCGCCGAGGAACACCCGCGCGTCTTCACCGCCATCACCGTGGTCTACACCGTGCGCGGACGCAACATCGATCCGGTCGCGGTCGAGCGCGCCATCGATCTCTCCGAGACGCGCTACTGCCCGGCGCAGGCCATGCTCGTCCAGGCAGTCCCCATCCGCCACACCTTCCGCATCGAGGAAGAAGCGTAGCTCGCTCACTGCCGGCGTGAACGGGAAATGAGCCGCGCATTGCACGAAAGAGACAGGTAGGGTATTTTCGTTCGCAGTATTCGTGTAATGCGCGGCCATAACGAAAGTCCGCGCCGCCGCATCCGTACGCCCAGGGAGGGGACCATGGACACCGCGAGCCAGAGCGAGAAGCTGCCCTTTTGGACAAAATTCGCCTATGGGTCCGGCGACCTGGGCACGGCCATCTCCGCCGCGCTGCGCGGCTTCTTCCTGATCTTCTTCCTCACCGACGTGGCGCGGCTCAACCCCGTGGCGGTCGGCGTGATCTTCTTCGTCAACCGCTTTTGGGACGCCGTCAACGACCCCATCATCGGCTGGCTCAGCGACCGCACGCACACGCGCTGGGGCCGCAGGCGTCCCTGGCTGTTATGGGGCGCTGTGCCTTTCGGCCTGCTCTACTTCATGCTCTGGCTCGTCCCGCCCCTCGGCCCGACCGGCCTGTTTATCTATTACATGCTGGTGCTGCTGGTGCTGGACACGACCTATACCGTGGTCAACGTGCCGTATACGGCGCTGACGCCCGAACTGACGCGCGACTATGACGAGCGCACCAGCCTCAACAGCTACCGCTTCGGCTTCTCGGTCGGCGGCGCGCTGGTCAGCGCTGTGCTGCACCCCATCATCGTCGACCAGTTTGCGGACCCGCGCACCGGCTACATGGCGTCGGGCGCGCTGTGGGGCGTCATCGGCACGATCTCGATCCTCGTCGCCTTCTTCTTCACGCGCGAGCGGCCGGAGTCCGCCGAGGAGATGACGGCCACCGAGCGCATGCCCTATCTGCAGCAGGTGCGCACCGCGTTGTCGAACCGGCCTTATCTCTACGTGATGGGCCTCTACCTCTTCTCCTGGCTCTCGCTGCAACTCATCCAGGTGGTGCTGGTCTACTACGCCACCTATTACATGGGCATTGCCGATCGCATGCCCATGATCCTGGGCGCGGTGCAGAGCGCATCGCTCATCTTCCTCTTTGTGTGGGCCGCGTTGAGCCGCAAGCTGGAGAAGCGCACCGTCTACATGATCGGCGCGACGCTCTGGCTGAGCGTGATGCTTGCCCTCTCCTTCCTCAGGCCGGACCAGGATCACCTGGTGATCCCGCTGGCGCTGCTGGCCGGCGCGGGGGTGAGCGTGGCCTACCTCATCCCCTGGGCGATGATGCCGGATGTGATGGAGGCGGATGAACTAGAGACGGGCATGCGGCGCGAAGGCATCTTCTACGGCTTTATGGTTTTCCTACAGAAGGCAAGCATTGCGCTAGCCGGGCTGGCCGTAACCTGGTCGCTTTCGTTCACGGGCTATGTCACGCCCACCGACGCCATGCCCACGCCTGTGCAGCCGGAAGGCGCGCTGGCCACGATTCGTTTCTTCATCGGCCCTGTGCCCGCCATCATCCTGGCGGCTAGTCTGCTGATCGCATGGCGCTACCCGATCACGCGGGCGACGCATGCCGGCATGGTGGAGGCGCTGCGAGCGCGGCGCGCGGCGCAGAAAGCCCTACCCACGGAGGGGTAGGATCAAGCGTCGACGCCAGGAGCCAAAGCGCATGCAAAAACTGCCCGGAGCGCGCCGTCAGGGAGACGGCGCTAGGGCGGCTTGGGCCGGGGCGTAGGCAGGGTTAAGGTCGAGTGCGGCTTGCCAGGCGGCGCGGGCCGCAGCGTCATCGTCCAGCCCGGCCAGCGCCAGACCTCGCCAGTAGTGGATCTCCTCGATGCTCGTCGTGGCGGCAAGAACCGCATCGGCCAGGCTCAGTATGTCGGCGTACCGGCCCACGGCGTGATAAGCGGCGAACGGGCCGAACTGGTACCAGAGCATGCGCCAGGGCAGGCCGATGGCGCGCGCTTGGTCATAGGCCGCAGCCGCCGCAGCGTGATCGCCAACATGGACGAGGTTTGTACCCAGGTTGAACCAGGCGAAGGGATTCTGTGCGTCCGCGGCGACCTCAGCCTGGGCTTGGGCCAGCGCGGCCTGCCACATGGCGTCATCCTCGAACGCGTCGCCCAGGATGTCACGGATCGCAGCTTCTTGTTCGGGCGGATAGACGAGGAGATAGGTGCGGTTGAAGACGGCCCAGAGTGCATCCATCTCGGCATAGGGCAGATAGATGCCTTCGTAGACGCCGGGCTCGGCGCTGACGGGGTTGGTCGCGTCGTAACTGTCGAAGGCGATCCAGCGCTGTGCGGCGTGGTCATAGCCGGTGAGGAGGCGATAGTGCCCCATGCCGTCGTCGGGCTCCGGCTCCAGCCATGTCTCGATTAACACGGGAAAACCGTTGCTGAGGAGCTGGCGCAACGTCTCTGCGTCTCCGTTGACGCGCACCTGGGCATAGAAGCCCTGCGCCTGCGCGTACACGGCCATCTCGTCCGGGCTGACGTTTTTATCGTCTTCGAAGGGGCGCAAGGCGGCGCCGACAGCGGCCTGGTCCAGCGAGCTGCCGTAGAAACTCAAGTTCATTGCCAGCGTGGCAGGACCGCAGTTGTTCCAGGTCTGCCAAGCATGGCGCACGCCAGCCAAGGCGACCTCGTTCCGTAAGGGAAGGCCCTGCGACGCAGCGGATGACGGGACTGGAGACGGCGTCGCGGGGAGCAGCGTAGGTGTGACAGTCGGCAGCAGAACAGGCGCAGCGGCGGCAATCGGCGTCGCCGCCTCAGTAGCGGGGACTGCCGCCGCCGCAATCTGGGACGGAGCATCCGCCGAAACCGGTTCCTGCGCGGGCGCGGGGAAATCCGGCGTTTGTGCAGGAGAGACACTCGCCGCGGGCGTCGCCAACCAGGCGGCGGGCGCGACAAATGCGCCGATCAGCGCCTGCCTGGCGAACAGAAGCCCCGCCGCGACAATTATCAACAGAATGGCAACCTTGATCCCTGCCATGCTCCCTTCCGTAACTACATCCGAACCTATCCGCCCGCATCCGAGGCAGAGACAAGACGAGACACAGCCCGGCAAGGTTCCGCCAACCAATTTGTTGTAGTTCCCAACAAACTAACACCCAACTCGGCGCAAAGGGCTTAGGATCTGGAAACGCGTTCTACGTTTGTCGCGGTTGGGCTGCGCCCTTTGCCGGTGTTGTGCCGCCGGGAAAGGGCGTAAAGTGGGCGCAGGCGGTCGCAGGCGGCGGCTCGCCACCTGCAAGAGAGGCTTGCCTATGACCATCATCGAAGTGATCCTGCCCGACGGCTCGATCCACGCGCACTTGACAGACGAGCGCGAGGCGGCTGCGATCGCGCAGGAAGTGCGACAGCGCTACCCGCAGGCGAATTACTGGCGGGTAGGGCGCGGCTGGCATCGGGCCGGGGCCGCCCGCCGGAGCGCCATGAGTCTGGATGTTTGGCCGCGCGTGGCGGCGTTGGCGGCTGTGCTTGCCCTGGCGCTGGCAGTGGCGCTCCTTCCTCCTATTCGCCAAACCTTGTGGGGCGCGGGCGGGTTAACCTCCGTCGATCTCGCGCCGGAAGCGGACACAAGCGTACCCCCGCCTTTGGAGGAGGCTGAATCTGACCGCACGACCGCACCCCACGTTGTTGCGCCGGATGAACCCGCCCTTGCCTCGCGGGATATCGCCATCATCTCGGTGGCGGAACAAGCCTCCGACACCTCGCGCACATTGCTAGTGCGCCTGCACAACACCGGCAGCCAGGTTCACACCGAGATCAAACTTCAGGCGGATTTCTTCGACGACCAGGGGCAGCCGGTCGCTGGCGAGCAGATCGGCGAGAGCGTGACGCTCGCCCCCGGCGAGACCGGTTTCGTCAAGGTGTGGGCGCAGAGCCAGGATGGGGTCGCCCGTTACGAATTGGCGATCCTGGATTGAGCGCGGCGCATTCGTATAGCAAATTTTGTCGTGTGGGAACGCCTCGGAAAGAATCTTCGTTTGTTGCGTTGAATGGCCTAAATTCGTATAGTCGATGGTTGTGGCATAAGGCGAATTCGACGCTTGTTACCCCTTCGCAATCGTCTCCCGACTTTCGAAGATACCCCGGCTTCTCTGGGACCGCCGGCATCTTTGCCGCCAGGGATGGCGGCGTTACCGGCGCCGCCCGTGCATTAAGGATAGCGCGCCTACGAGCAAGCGCGACGAGTTGACCAAAACTCTGGGGAGCGTCTGGATGCCGGAGGTCGGGTTGCCGCGCGGCTTGCGTCTGTGGTATTCTACCGGCCCTCCGGGGTCAAGAGCAGACTCCGGCGCAGGCACAGAATGCATGTTGACTAATTGACGAAAGAAAGCACATGAACCGATCTTTACCGAGCGGCCTCGCGTCCGAAACGACGCTTGACTATGTTCACCTCACCGTGTCCGATCTATTGCGGTCGCTCGACTTCTATCAATACAGCCTGGGGTTGCAGGTGCACCGGCGCGAAGGCAAGACTGCCTACCTCGGCGCCGGAGCGCATGACCTGGTCGTCGTCACCGAGATGAGCGGCGCGACAAAGGCGGCCCGCACGACCGGCCTGTATCACTTCGCGCTGCTCGTGCCCTCGCGGCTGGCGCTGGCTCATGCGCTGCAACGGCTGGTCGATCACGGCGCAGACCTTACCGGCGGCTCGGATCACGGCGTCAGCGAGGCGATCTACCTCGACGACCCGGACGGCAATGGCATCGAGATATATCGGGATCGGCCCCGGTCAGACTGGCCGACTGAAAACGGCGCGCTGGCTATGACCACCGACCCGCTGGACGCTCGAGGCATCCTAAGCCTGCTGAACGGGGAGGACGTAGAAAGCCAGATGGAGCCTGCCACTGTATTAGGGCATATGCATCTTCATGTGGCGCACCTGGACGAAGCGGTCGAGTTCTACCAGCGCGTCATCGGATTTGAGTTGCAGATGTACTACGGCCGTTCCGCAGCTTTCCTCTCCGCCGGCGGCTATCACCACCACATAGGCGTCAACACGTGGAACGGCGTAGGCGCGCCTCCCCCTCCGCCGGAAAGCGTGGGGCTGCGTTACTTCACCGTGCGTCTGGCCGGCCAAGCGGAGTTGGATCGCCTCGTGCAGCGGCTGGAGGCCGCGCAGGCGGCATATGAGACGCGCACTGACGGCCTCTTCTTGCGCGATCCGGCGCAGAACGGGCTGTTGTTCACCGTCGCCTAGCCCCCAAAGCCGCGCGGGATCGGAACCGGCCTAACTGCGCCGGACCCGACGGCATGCCATGATGCTGCCCGTGAGCAGTTGGCAGGAATTGTAGAGAAGGACGGAGCGAATGAAGACGTATCGCAAGCCGGAGGACGCCGAATTGCGGCGGCGGCTGACGCCTGAGCAGTATCAGGTGACGCAGCACGAAGCCACCGAGCGCCCCTTTCATAACGAGTATTGGGACAACGAGGAGCCGGGCATCTATGTGGACGTCGTGACGGGCGAGCAGCTGTTCAGTTCGCTGGACAAGTACGATGCGGGGTGCGGCTGGCCCAGTTTCACGCGGCCGCTGGAATCCGAACACATCACGACGCGCACGGACCGCAAACTGTGGATGCCGCGCACCGAGGTGCGCTCCAAACACGGCGACTCGCATCTGGGCCATGTCTTCGACGACGGTCCGCAGCCGACCGGCCTGCGCTATTGCATCAACTCGGCCGCGCTGCGTTTTATCCCGCTGGACCGGCTGGAAGAAGAAGGCTATGGGGAATACCGGGCCTTGTTTGCCGGCGAGCGGGCGCGTGATGACGGTTGATCCTATGAACGCGCCAGGAATGGATTAATATACGAAGCTGGCGGCGGCGGCGTACTGTCGCCCCGCTGCGCTCTGGCAGTTTGACCGGATGCATCACATTGCATCCGGTTTTGTCATTTCGGGCCTCGGGCGGTTTGGCGCATGCCAGGCGCTCTACTATAATTTCTCGCCGCTTGCCTAAAATCCGCTCCTGCATCGTGTCATGGGCGAGCCGTTTCGTTAACGACGAATCAGCATTGCGCACCGTGACTTTCCCGGATGCCGCGAATTGACGGGAAGGCTTATACTCGTACGGTTGCCGTCGTAATATGTCCGCTTGCCCCAGCGTCATGGCGAACAAAACCGCCTGGGGAAACGTCTTAAGCCTGTTACGCCGTCCCGCATAGCTCATGACGCGGGCGCGATGGCGGATCCGTTAACCAACAATATCAAAGTAAGGAAAAGGAAAATGATGCGGTACAGACTCTTGGTCGCCCTGCTTGTAGCCGGCATTGCCCTTGCCGGGTGCGGAGGACGCTCAACGCCGGAACCGGCGACCCAACCCGCTACGCCCGCCCCCGCGGTCGCGACGGAGGCCGCTCCAACATCGGCAGCCGAAGCGGCAGAGGAGCCGGCCGCGGCTCCGGAAGCCGAGCCTGCAGCCGAGCAAACTGCCGGTGAGACGGCAGCCCCAGCGGCGGCAGCGCCCGCCGGCGCGGCGCCGCTCTTCCCCATCACCGACGCGGCGGGCAAGTACGGCTTCGTCGACGCCGCGGGCGAGGTCGTGGTCAATCCGCAGTATGACTATGTGGACCGCTTCTTCGAGGGGCGGGCCGCAGTCATGTTAGGCGACAAATGGGGCTTCATCGACGAGACGGGGACGGAGATCGCCGCGCCCCAGTTCGACGGCGTGATGCCCTTCAGTGAGGGGATGGCAGGCGTGTCCCAGGGCGGGCTGTGGGGTGCGATCGACGCCGGCGGCGCACTGGCGATTGAGCCCCAGTTCGGCACGCCGTTGACCTTTAGCGATGGCTTGGCGCATGTGTTCTCGGCAGGGGCGTGGGGCCTCATCGACGGAACGGGGCAGACGGTCGGGCCGGGCGGCTTCGAGTGGATCGGCGAGTTTCACCACGACCGGGCGATGGTGCAGGTCGAGGCCAAGTTCGGCTTCGTCGACGCCAACGGCGAGATCGTAATTGCGCCCGATTACGATAACGCCGGCAACTTCCCGCTGGACGAGGACGCGGCCGTGGCGTTAGCCCCTGTCATGGCGGATGGCCTCTTCGGCTACATCGACGCCGGCGGACAGATGGTGATCGAGCCGCAATACGTGTACGCAGGTTCGTTTTCGGATGGCCGCGCCGTCGTACTGCGCAACTATGCGGAGATGAAGTACGGCTATATCGACGAAAGCGGCGCAGTCGTCATCCCCTTCGAGTTTGATGCGGCGATGGACTTCAGTGAGGGACTGGCGCATGTCATGCTGGACGGCCGCTTCGGCTATATCGACGCGGACGGACAGGTGGTGATCGAGCCGGCCCTCGACGATGCGCAGCCGTTCACAGAGGGGCGCGCCGTGGTCGGCGTGTTCCAGGATGGATTTGTGGGATTCGGCTACATCGATCGCGAGGGGCAATTCGTGGTCGAACCGCGCTATGCCGGGGCGTATGGGTTTAGCGAGGGCTATGGGCTAATCGCCGAAAGTCGGGGCGTACGCATGATCTTCGGCTATGTCGACGAGGCCGGCGAGACGGTCATCGAACCGCGCTTCGACGCAGCCTATGCCTTCAGCCAGGGACTGGCCGCTGTGATGATGGGCGATAAGTTCGGCTACATCGATCCCAGCGGCGAAGTGGTCATCGCACTGGCGTACGACGAGGCGGGCGCGTTCGGAGAAAACGGGCTGGCGCCGGTGCGCATCGGCGATAAGTACGGCGTGATCAACATGGACGGCGAATTCGTCATCGAACCGCAGTACGACACGGCGCTGCCCTATCAGGCGGGCCTGGCGCGCGTCGCCGCGGGGCAGCAGAGCCGCTTCGTCGACAAGACAGGCCAGACCGTGTTCGAGACGCCGGGTCGATTTGCGTCGGACTTCTTCGAGGAGCTGGCGCAGGTGTATGTCGGCAACAAGGTCGGCTTCGTCGACGTGACGGGCCAAATGGCGATCGCGCCGGAGTTCACCGGCGCGGGCGTCTTTAGCGAAGGTCGCGCCAGCGTCCAGACGGATGATAAGTTCGGCTTCATCGACACGACGGGGCGGCTGGCTGTAGCAGCCGAATATGACGCGGTGATGGACTTCAGCCAGGGGTTGGCCGCCGTGTTGGTCGGAGCGCAGTGGGGCTTTGTGGACCTGGACGGCAACATGGTCATCGAGCCGCAGTTCGAGACGGTCAATCCCTTCGGCGCAGACGGCTATGCAGCGGCGACGGCCGGCGGCAAATGGGGCTTCATCGACCGCACCGGCCAGTTCGTGGTCGAGCCGCAGTTCGACAGCTACTTTTTCTCGGACTATGGGGCGGCAACCTTTCCTGAGGGGCTAGCCCCGGTGATGGTTGACGGGCTGTGGGGCTATGTGGACGCAGGCGGCGCGTACGTGATCGAGCCGCAGTACAGCATGGCCGAGCGCTTCTCCGGCGGCCTGGCGCGTGTCGAGTTGGGTGAGGAGTACGCCTACATCGACCGCACGGGCGAGTTTGTGTGGGGGCCGGAAGTCTCGCCGTGGGCCGTCTCCAGCCAGGGATAGCCTGGCTGCGGTCGTCTGGGGCGGTTCTAGGGGCGCTGCGCGATGCGGCGCCCCTGGTTTTTGGGCGTGTTAGATGGCGTTGGAGGACTGTGTAGAGGAGGGGACACATTCGATGGCAACCTTGTGGGGTGTACGGCGGTTTGCAGCGCTGATCGCGCTGGCTGCGCTTCAGGCGGCGCTGTTGTTCGCCGCGGCGCGACCTGCAGATGCGCAAGGCGGCGATGTACTGTTCTTGCCCATGATGGCCGCGCCGGGGTCCGCAGACGGCGGCGGACAGACCAGCGCGGAGTTGATCGACGCAGCGTTGGCGCGCGGCGAAATCGACGCAGAGACTGCGCTCGTCTACAAGGTGTTCGCTTCGTTCGGCGACCCGCGGCTGCCGGCCAAGTACCGCGGCGTCGGCGACGAATTGGATGCCATCCTCCTGCGCGAGGCGGCGGGCCGCTATGAGTCGCTCTCCGGGCAGGCGCAGGCGTTGCTGGCGCCCTTCTTCCAGCCGCCGATCTATCAGGGAAGTTGGTACGCATCGTACGCAGAGCAGGCGGGCGTACAGGGAGCGGGCCAGGGCGTGCGCTTCTCCGAAGAGCAGCCTTGCGCTTTCGACCCGGGGCCTTCGCCAATAATGCCGGGGGGATGGGCCTGCGCCGATGGCATGGGCGCTAATTTTCGCGTCTGGTGGCGGGCGGATGATCCCAACAGCGCAGCCAAGGCCCAGCGCCTGATCACGGCGCTGCAGAACGACATCTGGCCCAAGCTGACCATCCTCATGCGCCGCGACCCGCCTAGCGATAAAGGGCCGCATCGCTTTGTCGACCGGAACGGCGAGGAACAGGTGTGGTGGGACGGCGGCGACGGTCGGCTGGACATCTATCTGACTTGGACGCCGCCGGGCTCGGGCGGCGCGGCAACGCTGGCCTACCCGCCCGGCTGTGATAAGCGACCATCGTTTATTCTGGTGTCGCCTACCATCGACGACGATACATTTCTTCCGGCGGTGACGCACGAGTTTTTCCACACATTTCAGTTCGGCGCGGACCAGGGCAAGCAGTGCGAAGAATACGCGTGGTGGTCCGAAGCGACGGCCAACTGGGCGATCGACTTTGTGTACCCGCAAGACAACTGGGAACACCGCTGGGCCTACTACTTTATGCAGACGCGAGATTGGCGCGAGCCAATCCGCGATCAACTGCTCGGCGGGCGTTCCAGCTATCTGTTCCCGCTCTTTCTGACCAGGACGACAGGCGACCCTGGCGTTATCCGGCGCAGTTGGGAGAACGCGGCGAAGTTCCCCGCCGATAGCCTGGCCGCCATCGACCAGGCCATCGGCGGCGGGTTGAGCGATGTCTGGCACGAGTTTGCGCTGCATGTCGCCAATGTGGGGCCGGTCGACGGCTTCAAGCGCTGGGACGGCATCGATATACTGCTGCGCGGCGACGAGGCGACAGGCGGTGAGCCGGTGACCGAGGTCGTCGGGGACATGCCCCGCATCGGCGACATTAAGAAGACCTATGGACTCGCCACGCTTAGCGGGCAGCCGGACATCAAGTTCGAGATGCCAACCGACATCCCGCACCTGGCGATGCGCGCCTATCGCTTCGTCTTTGGGGACGGGCAGACTCGATCCGTGGGGTTCCTCAACCCTCTGCTCATTCACCCGCAGCCGGATGCCAAGATACAGGCGCTGGTCAAGGTCGCGGGTAAGGAGTGGCAGCGCGAGGACTGGACGAACGACTTCGCCAGGACGTTCTGTCGAGAGCAGCGTGACGAGGAGTTGGAAGAACTGCTCATCGTGATCAGCAACGGGCAGTGGCGCAACCGCGACCAGACAGTGTCGATGACGCCGCAGCCCAGGCTGTCCGTGACCAACATCGGCTGCTACCGGTGGGAGGGTTCGTTCGAGACGACGATCACGGCGGCGCAGCCCGGTATTGCCGAGTACACGGATCATTACAGCGGCCGGATCGTGTTCGAGCCGGACGACAACCTGCCGGAAAATCCCATCTACCAGTACTACAAACTGGCCGAGGCGTCGGTGACGTGGGAGCAGCACGGCACGGTGGGCGAGTGCCAGATCGACGGCGGGCCGACGACCTATTCTGCGCTCAAGCAGTTTTCGGCCAATCTGCAGTCGTCGAGTTTCAACGCCGACAAGGCGATGGACTACCGCATCCACACCGGTACGCTGGCGGTCGAGGCAAAGGGGACCTTGCGCAACGCCTGCCCCGGACAGGCGCCCTTTAGTACGGACAAGTTCCACGGCACGATCGCGGCCTTCGGTCAGGGCGAGAAGCCGATCACGGCGGACGGCCTGACGCTACAGGGGCGGCATAGTGAATCGAGCGGCGGCGTGACGACGGTGACGACCTGGCGGCTAACGGCCAGGCCGGAGCAGTAAACGGGCGGATTGCAGCAGGAACAGGGGCCGGCGCGACACATGCTGCGCCGTTCCCTGTGTTCGTTCAGGCTGGAATGCGCGCCCCCTCCAGCCACGCCTTACAGTCCGGCGTGAGCGCCGCCGTCGCCGTCCGCTCGTATATCGCCAGCTCCTCTGCGGTCAGCACCTCGCGCCAACGGCCATTGGTTCCTTTGTAGAAGAACGACCGCGCCCCGTTTACCCACACGTTCCTCATACCAGGGTCGTTCTTTTCGGCGCGAGTGCGCATGGCCGTAAGACTGGTCTGTTGGGCGATGTGTGCAATCTGCTCGTCGTTGGCAGCTATTTCCAGGAAATCGGCCATCCGGCGGGTCTGCCCGGCGGTATCTGCCAACAGGTCGGCAAAATGCACGAACAGGATGTTGGGCAAGTGGCGGTAATCCCACCATGTTTGCATATGGTGCATATTGCCCCAGAAGGGGTAGCCTTCCTGCTCCCACTCAAACCAGCCACGCGTAATCCAGTCACGCCAGAACTCGTGAATGTCTGCGGGCGCCGGAGGAAAAGGGCCGCCCACGCTATCCGGCAATTCGTTTATAAAAGTGAGAAAGTCGGGCGTGAAGCTAGCATAATGGTTCCAAAGAGACATAAAGACATCGCGCGGGTCGCGGCCCACCACGATGTACTTGACCTGCGTAAAGAAGGGCAGCCCGTCTAGGGCGAGGTGAGTCTTGATGAAACGACGGTGGCGCTGGTTCTCCAAAATTCGCAAGACCTCATCCACCGGCCGGAAGCGCGCATCCAGCCAGGGAGAAACTTCCTCGCGGTAGGGCGCTTGGCGGCCCACAAAAACCAGGTGGAGCACGATCTCCTGGGTCCACGTCGTGCCGGATTTGTAGGGAGTCGAGATCACGATATCGTCGTCACGCGGGGTGAAATTGGTCCAGCGTAAGCTGTCCAACGTCCGGTTCTGGTAGGTGTGGATGATCTGGGGCAACATTTCGGTCCTTTCGGCGGCGCAGTGCGTGCCGCGGGCGCGTACCAAAGACGATCGGCCTGGATCTGGCAGCAGCAAAGGCAGGAGCGTGGGATAGTGTGACGAAAACCCCGACAGGGGATGCCGGACACAGGTTGAGAGGAGGCGATGTTGGAGAACGACAGCCATAAAACGATCGCATTATCGCGCCGCTGTCAACATTGCTCCTCTCTTCACAAGCTGGACGTCAGAAACTTGCGCAAAAGGTTTGGGCGAGGCGTGATCAGATGGTAAGGTAAGCGAGTATTTACCCGCCCACCCGCCGGCCATCCGGCGCCAGCAGAACAGGCAGATGCCCATGACCGAGAAGAGCACGAGTTTCGACGTAGAGGAAATCCTAGAGCCGGGCCTCCGCTATACCGAAGAGGTTGTGCTGAAGCCGGGCGCGCCGCCTACGGACGATGCCAAGCGCGCTCAGCGCGATTGTAAGCTGTGGGCGGAGGGCGTGGACGAGCCGGTGAGCGGGCTGGAGATCGTCTCGTTCCAGAAGCGTTTCGGCGCGATCTCCCTCCCCTCGGAGGGGATAGGCGGCGTGAACACCGACCCGAAGCACCGGCAGCGGGGCTATATCCGCAAGCTGCTAACGCGCGTGCGCCAGAGCATGGCCTCGCGCGCGGACGTAGGCTTCGTGTCCGAGGCGATTGAAGGCCTGTACGAGAAGTTCGGCTTCGTCAATTGCCTGACCGAGGGGCATTTTGTGCTGCCGTTGCGGTTTGTGGACCGGCTGCACGCAGACCCCCTGCAGGGGGGGCGCAGCCTGCGGCCATTTACGACCGACGATCTGCCCGCTATGGCGGCGCTATTCAACGAGGTTCACGCCCAGCGGCCGTGGACGCATGTGCGCCCCTCAAGCTGGAACCAACTGCGCGCGCCGCGGACATGGGAGCCGGGGTCGGCGGTGATCTTGTTGGCGGACGGCGCTGCGTTGGCCGGCTATGCGATTGTGACTGAGCGTCGCTTCGGCGTGGTCCATTCGCCCTACATCGTCGACGAGTTGGCCGCGCGCGATGCCGCTGCGGCGCGGGCGCTGCTGGCGGAGGCGGCTACGATCTGCGCCGACCAGGGGGCGACCGAGATGTGGCTGCGCGAGCCGCTGGACAGCACAGCAGGCCGTGTCGCACGCGGCCTGGGCGGCGAGTACCGGCTGCGCTTCCCGGCGACTGGCGGCATGATGGGCGGCATTTTCCATCGGTCTGCCCTGTTGGGGGCGCTGGAGCCGGAATTGCGCCGCAGGTGGGGCGCGCCTGCGCCTACGGCAGATCACGACACAGCCTTCGCCCTCCTGGAGCAAGGCGAACTAGTCCCGGACGATCAGACGCTGCTGCGGCTGCTGGTGGGCTACTGGTCGATAGGCGACGCCGCGATTGCCGATGCGACAGGCTTGGGCAGCCCAGCGGAGCGTTACGCGGCCGTGTTGGCGGCATGGTTCCCCGGCGGGGGCGCGCCGTCCTTGCCGCAGGCCTACGCGCATCATCTGGACCGATACTAGGCCGTAATCGGGGAATCGACAGAGTAGGACGTTAGTCGGGAGGCGGTCGGCAGCCCGACGACTTGCCTACGCGCCTGCGTTTATCCGTATCTTCGCTCGTCACCTCTTCGTATTTCTCAGCGTGGTTCGAATAGGCCGCTCGACGGGGCTGCGCAAGGTATTGCGCAGGACCGTTGCGCCGGCCCGTGGCCTACGCCGCAGTCTGTGTCGCGGACTGGGTTGCTCGGAAGGAGGCGATATGCCGGAGAGAATGACGGAAGGCGCAAAGACGCTTGCCTTAACGGAATAGAGAATTGGGCGGGGCTTAATGAGGAGCTCAGACCCTGATAAGCGGCCCTGCATAGGTGAATGAGATGGCGACGCTAACCGGGCGGCCAGGTGTAATTGTGAAGGACCTCACATTCTGGCTGCGAAAAGGTGCTATGCTTCATCTGTGCACTTGATGTGCAGACGGCTATAAGCCGGGCGAGCGAACATTATGAAAAAATTAAGGACAAGCTCGCAGACCAAAAGTGGGAAGGAAAGGAAACACATAATGTATATTTTGATGGCTAACGAACTCAAGACCCTGCATGAGCAGCGTCTCAAGGATTTGCGGCTGGAATATGTGGAGAGTGTGGCTCAAACCAAGCGGTGGCAACGCCGCCTCGGCGCCATTGTCGAGCGAATCGGTGTGTGGTTTACGCTCTTGGGTGAGCGCATGCAGACCACGGCGGAGCAGAACGCCGCCGCCAATCTGCGCCGGGAGAGCATGAAGCCGGTACGCGTGCGCAACCGGTAGCGCGTAGGTTTTGAATACCCCGCCGTCATCTAGACGGCGACGCCTGGCGCAGGGAGGAGACGGTAGCCTGTCTCCTCCCTGCGCCAGATCTATTGGGAGAGAGCAATCTGACTCGAGCGATCCGCGGCAGACCTCTGTGATTTCTCCGTTTTTCTATGTTCTCCGTGCGGTTCATGCCTAGGGACTAGGTGCGGCGTCGCTGAAAATGCTGCGCCTGGTAGATGAACGCCTCCAGCCGCGTCTGGATGTTGGTGGCCTTCTGCAAGTCGAAGCTCAGGTCTAGCCAGGGGATGTTGTCCAGGTCGGCGCGCACCCGCGGCGCGATGGCCGCGGTTATCAGGCCGGGCATGCATGAAAACGGCATCACCGCCAGAATGCCGCTCGCGCCCAGGTGCGCCAGTTCGATAGCCTTCGCCAACGTCAACACCGCCTCGGTCTGGATCTCCGGGGCAAGATAGGGCCGCACCAACGCCACGAGTTCGCTCGTCGGCCGTTCGTAGGCGTGCCGCAGCAGGTGCGCCACAGAGCGCGTCAATGCGTGTTCCCGGTAACGCTGATAGGTCTCGGTCAGTTTCATCACGACGTAGGTCGTGTACCGGCCCTTGCGCTTGGCATAGTAGCCGGGGTTGTACGTCGTCAGATAGAGCCATTCCATCATCGAGGCGAGCATGACTTCGCCGCCCAACTCCTCTATGCGGCGAATGATGTCCTGGTTGGTATAGGCGTTGAAGCGCACGTAGATTTCACCCACCAATCCGATCAGCGGCTTCGACTCTTGGCCGGTCAAGGGCAGCGCCGCGAACTGATCGCCGCACCGGGCGAGGGCCTTCTGCAGCGGCTTGCCGCCGCCCGTCCGCACTGCGTTCAAGATGCGCTGCAACCCCGCGGCATAGAGCGCATCGGCCGCGCCTTTGTCCCGCTCGTAGGGCCGGAAGCGGTGCAACAACTGCTGCAACAGATCCAGCGCCACCGCGCCATCCCATGCCAGCCTGCGCAGCCGCAGCGGGTGATCGCCCAATCCCTGGTACGAATTGCCGGACGTGGGGCTGGCAAGTTCGACCCCAGCTAGACCGTGCTCGTCGAGCAGGCGGCGCTGCAGTACCGAATACTGGCCGAAACGGCAGGGGCCGGGCGCTGTTGGCATCAGCATCACGGCGCGCGAGGGGTCGAAATCAGGAGCTTTGGCGCGCCGGATCATGTCGCCCACGGTGATCAGGCAGGGCGCGCACTCTTTGCCAAGCACCAGGTCCAGCCCGATCTTGGCCGACACGTCGTCGGGCGGGGGCAGCGCCTCGGCGCGCACGCCCAGATGCTCCAACACGGCCTGCATCATGAGCGAATGGTCGGAGATGTAGGGGATGTAGACTGTCTTGCCCGCCGAAACGCCGGTCGAGACATGCGTTGAGGCCATCATGTGCTTCCTTGCCGCCGCCTGACGAGGCGAGCCGCCTCGCCAGTGCGCTCATGCGCTCCATCCTCGCCGTCCCCATTGGCGCCTTTGCGTGATAGCGGGGACGCGGGCAGAGCCGGCGCAAGCGGCCGCGTGGCGATCTCCCCGGCGCCATGCCCGTTATCGCCAGTCCGAGCGACCGCGGCGATCCAGCGTCGCGTCTGCAAGCTCTCTAGAAACGCCTCACAGCGCGTGACGATGCCCGCCTCGCCCGTGTGGTCATCCACTTCCAGTTCCAAGAAGGGCTTGCCCGCCATCATGCGCCGGAAGTAGCTGAGGATGAACGAATCCGGGCCGCAGTTGAAGCTCGTCACATAGACGGCGTGCAGCCGCGGGTCCTGGCGGATCAGTGCGGCGGCGGCCAAGATGTCCTGCCCGCAGCGCCAGAACATACCGGCATACTCGCCGGAGACATCCACGCTCGACACCGGCAGGAAGTCGAGGGGAATGGGCAGCGCGCCCAGCTTGCGCAGCTCATAGGGCAGATTCTGGCTCACGCCCGGGTCGGCGGTGTTATACGGCCTGCCGACCGTCACAATCGCCGGGCGCTCGCCGTCAAGCTGCGCCAGCGCCTCGCACCCCCTGGCCCGCAAACTCGCATAGAACGCACGCTGCGTCTCGTGCCCCGCGGCGTCGGCCTGGACCATGCGCCGGTAGGATACGCCCAGTTCTTGCGCCAGCGTGCGCAGGTCCTGCCGCTTCATGCCCTCCCACTGGAGATGCAGCGGCGTAGTCAGCACCGGCACGCCGCGCGTGTCGATGCCGGCCGCAGTCATGTAGCCCGCAGCGCGGATAAAGACGCAGTAGGTGTTCTCGTCCTGGCCGGGCGCGGCGTCCTCGCGGTTGATCACCGCGGGCATAAAGAGCAGGTCGATATCTTTCTCCAGCAGTTCCATCGCATGGCCGTAGGCCAGCTTGGCCGGGTAGCAGGTCTCCGCCGCGGCCGACTCTTTGGTATAACGGGCAATGGTCGGGTTCGTCTCGCTCGACAGCACCAGGTCCATTCCCAACTCGTCGAACAGCGTACGCCAGTAGGGGAACAGGTCGTAGAAGTGGAGCGTGCGCGGCAGGCCGACGCGCATCCGCCCTGGCCGGCGTTGGCCGGGCGGCCGGTAGTCGCCCATCAGCAGCGCCATGCGTTCGGCGAAAAGGTCGGGCGCCTGCCCCGTCTGGGGTGCTGGTTCGCTGCGCCCCGTCTCATAGAGTTCGCAGCGTGCGCCGTAGAAGATGGGCGGCTCGTCGCCGATTTCCACGCGGTTGATCTCGCACAGGTTGGGGCAGGCGCGGCAAATGAAAGACTTGGTCGTGTAGTAGCGGCTGCGCAGATCGAAGCCACGAAAGCGCGTCTGAGCGTTGTTGCCGGCGCGTCGCTGCTGCTCCATCTCATCGCGCGCCAACAACGCCGCGCCGATGGCGCCGGTCACATCGTGGTGCAGCGGCACGATCACCGGGCGACCGACCAACGTCTGGAACGCGGCGACGACGGCATCGTTCCACGCCACCCCGCCCTGGAAGAAGATGCGCTGCCCCACCTCGCGGTTGCCGACGACGCGGTTCATGTAGTTCTCGACGATGGCATAGGCCAGCCCTGCGGTCAGGTCGGTTACCTGCGCGCCCTGCTGCTGGTGATGCACCAGGTCCGACTCCATAAAGACGGTGCAGCGCTCGCCCAGCGCGGCCGGGCAATCCGAGCAAAACGCCCGCCGGCTGAAGTCGTCCTCGATGCTGATCTGCAGCCGGTCCGCCTGTTCTTCCAGAAAGGAGCCGGTGCCCGCGGCGCATGCGCTGTTCATGGCGAAGTTGACTACGGCCCCGTCTTGCAGGCGGATGAACTTGCTGTCTTGCCCGCCGATCTCGAAGATCGTGTCCACCTGCGGGTCAATCGCCAGCGCGGCGCGGGCCTGCGCCGTGATCTCAGAGCGCACCACATCGCCGCCCACAAAGTCGGCGGTAAGATGACGCCCGGAGCCGGTAGCGCCCACACCCATCACCGTCACCCGCTCCGCAACCTCCGCGCCCACCTCGAACAGGGCTTGGCGCACAACCTCCAGCGGGCGGCCGCGCGTCTGCAGATAGCGTCGCGCCAGCACCGCGCCCGCCTCGTCGATCACCACGACCTTGGTCGTGATCGAACCGACGTCCACGCCCACATAGACGGGAATGCGTCTGGTCTGCCGCTGCGGGTTGCGCACGGGCGGGTCGCGCTCGGCAAAGGCCACCCCCTCCCTGGGCAGGCGCGGCATGGCGGCCTGAGCAGTCGTGTGCGCCCGCGCCGCCGGGTCCAGCGCGGCGAAGCCGGCGAAGGGTGCGCAGCGACTTGGGTCGTCCAGGGCGACGTAAGCGCAGCCCAGCGCGGGCATCAGGTGGTGGTGTTCGGGGATGATCAACTCGCCCGGCTGGAGCCTGAGCACCTCGGTAAAGGCGCGGGCCACGGCGCGGTTATAGGCCACCCCGCCCTGAAACACGACCGGGGGCGTGAACGCTTTGCCCTTGCCGATCACGCTCTTGAAGTTGCGCGCCAGCGCCATGCTCAGGCCCGCCAAAATGTCCTCCAGCGGCGTGCCCGTCTGCTGCAGGTGGATCATGTCCGACTTGGCGAAGACCGTGCAGCGCCCGGCGATGCGCGCCGGATTCTCGGAACGCATCGCAATCTCGGCGAACTCGCCGTCGATGGCGATGCCCAGCCGCTCGGCCTGCTGATCCAAGAAGGCGCCGGTCCCCGCGGCGCACAGGTTGTTGAGCGCCATATCTGTCAAGATCATCTTGCCCAGCGTCTCGTCCCACTGAACCGACATAAACTTGCTGTCCTGCCCGCCGATCTCGACGATGGTGCGCGCCTGCGGGCAGTACTCGCCGATGGCCCGCACCTGCGCCACCAGTTCGTTGACATGCCGGCCGCCGAGCAACTCCGCCGCCGGCCTGCCGCCCGAACCGGTGAACCCGACTGCCGCGGCGCGGGAGGCCAATTCGTCCAGGCTCATGCCCAACTCCGCGGCCAAACTCGCCGCCTCCGCTCGCACCGCCGGCCGCGGTTGTCCCAACGAGCGCGCATAGCGCCAGGCCAGCAGCCCGCCGCCGCGGTCCAGCGCCACGATCTTGACGGTGGTCGAGCCGACGTCGATGCCTAGATAGAGTTCTTGGGACATGGGATCTCCTTGTGCGCATCAACCTGCGAAGGCCCGTGGAGACGGATGACGGAGAACGCTCAGAGGGGAGCGATACGGTGCGGCAATGCAGCAGAGGCGTTCTTGGCGAACCTCATAGAGGGCTGTGGTGAGTATACGCGATCGCACAGGCGGCGTCAACGCCCGCTCGTTTGACCCAGGCGCTCCGGAGCGGCATCTGGCGCGGCTCGCCGGTTTTCCGGCTTTGCGCGTTCAGAGCGGAACTTTCGTCGCCCCTCGTTGAGCCGCGCGCTTTGAGAAAACGCCCGGCTTCTAGTATCCTTTTGCAAGGAAAGCGCTGCACTCTCGCAGGCGATCCCTTTTTCCCCATCTTCCCGCATCCGTGAACGTTGGAGCCGCCATGTCTCACGTTAAGCAACTGTCTGCACAGCGTATCCTCAACGCCGCGGACCTGACCTCGCACGGCCATGTGGAAGGCCGTAAACTCGTGCTGGAAATCCTAGAGGCGGGCATGCGTGCAGCCGACCCGTACTTTGCCATGAAGCGCGTCCTGCGTCGCGAGGGCGACTTGCTCATCTTCGGCGGCGGCCCGTTCATCCCGCCGGGCAGCCCTCGCGGCGGCGACGAGATCGTCGACCTAACCAAGACCGGGCGCATCTTCGTCTTCGGCTCGGCCAAGGGCGTGCAGCGCGCCGCCCGCGCCGTCGAGGAGATCGTCGGCGACCGGCTCACCGGCGGCCTGGTCATCGACAAAAAGGGCGGCGACCTGATCCTGGAGCGCATCGAGGTCGCCTTCGGCGCACATCCCGTGCCCGACGAAGGCTGCGCCCAGGGCTGCCGCCGCATCATCGAACTGGCCGCGGACCTGCGCCCCGACGACCTCGTCATCACCTTGCAGGGCAACGGCACCGGCTCGCTCATGACACTCCCCGTCGAGGGCGTGAGCATGGCGGACCTGCAGCACATCATCTACCGCTTCCAGATCGAGCGCGGCGGGCCGACCGCCGATCTCGTCGCCATCCGTAATCACCTGGACCAGATGAAGGGCGGGCAGTTCACGCGCCGCCTCAAGCCGGCCCGCGTCATCCACGTGCTCTGCTTCTACACGGCCCCCTACGACCTGATCATGCGCGGCGTGCGCTATCGCTGGCTGCATACTATGCCCGACGAGACCACCCACGCCGACGCCATCCGTTCGCTCAAGAAGTGGGACCTGTGGGACGACGCCCCCGCGTCCATCCGCGGCTACCTCACGCACGCCGGCAGCGCCCAAGAGACGCTGAAAGTGGCGGAGTTCGAGGCGATGGACTCGCGCATCTTCTGCCTCTTTCCCGTCGAGATGAGCGTCGTACCGACGGCACGCCGCAAAGCCGAGGAGTTAGGCTTCCGAACCCATGCGCTCTACAACAACTACACCATGATGGCGGAGGCCGCGCCGACCGGCAAACTCGTCGGCGTGATGGCGATGCACAGCGAGATCGACGGCACGCCCTTCCAGCCGCCCTGCGTGCTGCTCGGCGGCGGCGAGTTGCTCGTCACCGTGGGCAAGGAGCGCGGCATGGGCGGTCGCGACCAGGAGTTCGCCGTCTCCGCCGCGCTGCAACTCGCCAACACCCGGCACGTCGTCATCGGCGCGGTCGACTCCGACGGAACCGACGGTCCGGGCCGCCAGTTCGTTGACGGCCGCGATGAGATCCCCGTGCTCACCGGCGGCTTGGTCGACAGCTCCACGCTGCGCCGCGCCCAAGAACTGGGCGTCGACCTGAAAGACGCGCTCAAACGGCATGACACCTCGCCCGCACTCTACCGCCTGGACGACGGCATCGTTGCCAGCATGGCGATGAGCATGGGCGACCTGCATGTGGCGCTCATCCTCGACCGGGGCGACACGTCGATCAATACGTTGGGGCTATAACAGACCGGCCTGACCGGTCATCCCGTATGAAATTTGCACACAGTTTTTTCAGGCAATCGCATGACAAACCAGGCTGCGCAATCAGCCAAAGGGAGGGATCCATGACAACAGGCACTGCCATCACCGCGGTCACCGCTCGCCAGGTCTTTTCCGACCGCGGGCATCCCGGCGTAGAATGCACCGTCGTCACCGAGAACGGCGCCAAAGGGGTGGCGGTCGTCACAGCCGGCATCTCGGTGGGCGAGTACGAGGTGCAGTTCGCCTACGACGGGGGCAAGAAGTGGGGCGGGCGCGGCGTGCAGAAGGCCGTCGGCAACATCGTCAACACCATCGGCCCGGCGGTGATCGGCATGGACGCCGCCAATCAACTGGCGGTCGACGCCGTGATCGTCCAGCTCGACGGGACGCCCAACAAGAGGAAGCTCGGCGGCAACGCCACAGCCGCGGTTTCGGCGGCGACGCTCTTCGCCGGCGCCGCCGCGCTGGGCATTCCGCTCTACCAGCACATCGGCGGCGTCCATGCCTGCACCCTGCCCACGCCCGGCGTGCTTACCCTCGTGGGCAGCAAGCGCTATGGCAGCGGGCAGCGCTCCGGCGGCAAGCCCAGCTACTCCATGATCTGCTATGGCTTCGACACCTTCTCCGACGCCTCTTACGCGGCGTGGGAGGTGAACAAGGTTTTCGGCGAATTGGTCGATAAAAAATGGGGCCTGGCGACGCACAAAGGCTGGACTGCCGCCGGCCCCGGCTTTGTCAAACACGACCGCGAACTGTGGGACGTGATGGTGGACACACTCAAGCAGACCGGCTACGAAGGCAAGGTCGGCTTCCAGGTGGACGTCGCCGCCGGCACGTACTACGTCAAGGCCAAAGAGCGCTACGTCGGCCTCTTCTCCGCCGAGGACAAGACACGCGACGACCTGATGCGCCTTTACGAAGAGACGGTCAAGAACTATCCGTTCGTAATCATCGAGGACCCGCTGGACGAAAACGACTACGAAGGCCACGCCATCCTGACGCGCGAACTGGGCGTCGCCATCGTCGGCGATGACCTCTTTACCACCAACACGGAGCGCCTGCAGCACGGCCTGGCGCTCGGCGCAGCCAACACGATGCTGCTCAAGGTCAACCAGATCGGCACGATCTCCGAGGCGTTCGACGCAGTGCAGATGTGCTATGACCACGGCTACGGCGTCATGCCCTGCGACAGCCGCGGTGAAGGCCCCAACATCGCCGACTACGCCGTCGGCCTGAACACAGGCCACCTGCGCGAAGGCGCCATCGGTCCCGTGGGCAACCGCTTCCTGGAGATCGAAGCCGAGTTGGGCAGCCGCGCCAAGTTCGCCGGCCGCAAGGGATTCAAGCCGTAGGATCAAGTCGGAGGAATTGCCGCCGCGTCTACCATTCCTGCACCGGCCCGCCGCCGTTTTCGGCCAAGAACCAGTCGATCAGGCGGCGGGCGATGCTGATCTTAGGCGGCAGCCGCGGCAACTCATCGGCGGCGAACCAGCGCGCGTCCGCGATCTCCGCTTCTTCGATGGCGATCTCGCCGCAGTCATATTCCGCGGTGAAGCCTATCATAAGCGAATTGGGGAAGGGCCACGGCTGGCTGCCGAAATAGCGGATGTTCTTGATGCGGATGCCGGTTTCCTCGCGCACCTCGCGCCGCGTCGCGTCTTCCAACGACTCGCCCGGCTCCACAAAGCCGGCGACCACGCTGTAACGGCCCGGCGGGAAGCGGTGATTGCGCGCCATCAACAGCCGGTTGCCTGCATCCGTGCGCCGGGTCACGGCGATGATGATGGCCGGGGAGAGTCGCGGGTAGCTGGTCATCCCGCACTCAGGGCACCTCTTGGCTCGCTCGTGGTCGAGCGTCCGGGTGTGCGCGCCGCATTGGCCGCAGAACTGGTGCGTCCGGTCCCAGGCGGCGATCTGCACGGCGCGGCCGGCCAAGCCGAAGAGCGTATCGCCCAGTTGCGCATGCAGTTCGCGCAACCCTTCCGGCTGCATCCCGTCCGGCAGCGGCGTCGACGGATCTACATCGCCGGAATAGCAGCGCTTGCGCTCTCCGTGCGCATCTTGCAGATAGCCCATAAACTGAACATGCGCGGGCCGGATGCCCAATTCGGACGCGTCGCGCGCCTCCGGCACGGAAACCAGAGTGGGGCCGGGGCGCACCAGGAGCTTATCGCCCTGGAACAGGAACCAATAAGCCGGCTGGCGTTCCGGCTCATCGCCAGGCGCAGCCGTAACTGAAATAAAAGTCGCTGTTTGCAGATCGAACATATAGTGCGTCTTTTCAGTCTGGTCAAAACGAAACGCGAACAAATGTCCGCGGTCTATCGTAGCGCACAGGACGCGGTCGCGACAAAGCCCGCCGCCCATAGCCCGTTCACTGCTTGGCGCCCCTCACAATATGTCTGCGGCTTGTCGTTTCCTACACATCCCCGTTCAGGTAGAGATCCCCTTCGCCGAAGCCGCGCGCAGTATAGTAGAGGCGCGTGCCCGTGGCCGCGATCACGCTGATACGGCGGAAGCCCGCCTCACGGCTGATGCGCCGGGCCTCGTCCAGCAGGCGGCTGCCAAGCCCGCTGTGCTGCGCCTCGCCCGCGCTGTCGCTGCCCACCGAGAGCGCCGGGCCATAGACATGCACCTCGCGGATCATGGCGCTGCCGGCGATCTCGTCGAGAAAGGCGCGGCTGCCCGTGCGCGGCGCGTGGGGCAGGCTCAGACGCAAAAAGCCGGCGATCAACCCCGGCTCGTCGTGCGCCGCATGTGTGACGAAGTGCAGAAAGTGCTCGCGCGTCAAGTCGGTGTCGTAGACGAAATCGCGCAGTTCCACTTCGTCGGGGGAGACTTGCCGCCGCTTTACCTCGCGGCAGCGGATGCAGCCGCAGCGCTGCCCGCGGCGGACCAGTTCGGCGTGCACCACCTCGCGCAGGTTGCTGGCGCGCACGCCCGCCTCAATGTGGTGTGCGGGGATGTCGCGGAAAAGCCGGTTGACGCGCGTGTAGGGCGGGATGGCCGGCTTCACCGTCGCCAGCAGATCGACCAGTTCTTCCAGCGTGTAGGGTCGATATTCGCCCGCCAGATAGCGCTCGTATAGCTCGGTCCCGGCGATCAGCGAGCAGGGGTAGATCTTCAACTCGTCGGGGCGGATGGCCGGGTCCTCGAAGAAGCGGGCGAAGTCGGCCCGGTCTTTATCCGGCGTAGCGCCGTAGAGGTTGGGCATCCAGTGAAGCTGAATCTTGAAGCCGGCTGTACGCAGCAGCCCCAGCGCGGTGCGCACCGCGGCCACATCGTGCCCGCGCTTGTTCAGCGCCAGGATCTCGTCGTCCAGGCTTTGCACGCCGATCTGCACTTTGGTGACGCCCAGGCGGCGCAGGTGGACGATCTCCTGCGGCGTCACCCAATCGGGCCGTGTCTCGACGACCAGGCCGACGTTGCGGTGAGCCGCCCCCGCGTTGATGCGCTGGGCCGCGGCCAGGTTAGGCTCATCCGTGTAGTGCGGATCGCCGGCAGCGTTCATGGCGTCGAAGCAGCGGCGCACGAACCATTCCCGGTAATCGCGCGAATACGCGCTCCACGTGCCGCCCAAGATGAGCAGCTCCACCTTGTTGGCGTTATGGCCGATGCTCTCGAAGGCGCGGATGCGGCCCAGGGTCTGGGCGTAGGGGTCGAAGCCGTCGCGCTCGGCGCGTTGGCAGCCCGGCTCGTCGTAGATGTAGCTTTTGGGCATGCGCCAGTCGTCGGGGCAAAAGATGCACTTGCCGGGGCAGCCGGCGGGCGCGGTCAGCACCGTCACCGGCGCCACGCCGCTCTGCGTGCGCATGGGCTTCATGCGGATACGCTGCATGAGCTGCGGGTCGTCGTCCAGATCGCCCTCGGCGGTGAGGTGGCGGTAGCCGGCGATCAGGTCGGGCTTGGAGTAAAAGCCCTTGCCATCCTTGGGGAAGCGGGCTAGGATGGCGCGCAGGCTGGTGCGGTTGTCCCACTCGACCTCGGGCACGCGCAGGATTTCCTGGAAGATGGCGTAGAGATCGGCGGCATGGGCAGCAGGATCGAAGCCGGCCCGCCGTCGCTGCCAGGCTGCGCCCTTCTCCTGCACATCCGGCGGGATCTCTTGCGGCGTCAACACTCGTTTCATCGGCAACCGTTCATCATCTATGCGCAAGCCGCATCACGCGATCAAGCCTTGCTGCCGCGCCACATCCAACACCGAAGGCCGCTCAACGCCCTGCGGCGGGAACAACCAGGCGATCTCCAGCCAATATCCCTCAAGCAGCGCCGATTGAACCCTCCCCGCGGGCGCGGGAATGGGCAGCAATTGGCCCTCCGTCTGAGTATAGAAAACCGCCCGCTCGTCGATTGGATCGATCAGCCAGTATTCGCCCACGCCATAGCGCCCATAGTTGATCTTCTTCTCGACCGTATCGTACTGGCGGCTGCTCGGCGAGACCACCCCCACGGCGATGTCAGGCGGACCAGGGAAGTAAATATCCTGGGCAAGCCCGCTGCGTTCGGTGCGCACAAAGGAAACATCGGGCTGATACACATTGTCGTCGGAAAGCCGGTAAGCGGCGTTGGAGGACAGCACGCGGCCTAGTTTCTTCTGGCCGACGAAGGCGTTCATCGTCGCCAACAGAAATGCGGTCAGGGCTTCATGTTCCAGCGACGCGGGTGAGGCCATCACAAACACCCCTTCGATCAAGTCGGATTTGCGTTCGCTCAGCGGGTTATCCAGATATTGCTGCGCGGACATACGCGCCTTCGCCGGCGTCTCAAACAAGGTCTGTAAGCGCACAGTCATGGCAAACCCTCCTCCCCATCTTGTCGAACCTGCCGCGCTCAGTATACCATAGTACAAAAGCCGCTGAGGACGGTATGGACCCTGCCGCACGCGATCGTTTATTGGAGTTGAACCGGCGCTTCTATGCGACCGTCGCCGAGCCGTTTCACGCCACCCGCCAGGGCTGGACCGCGGGCAAGGTGAAGCTGCTCGACTACGCGCCCGCCCGCCGCCCGTTACGCGTGGCCGACATCGGCTGCGGCAACGCGCGCTTCGCGGTCATGCTCGACAGCCTCGCCGCGCCCGTGTTCTATACCGGCGTCGACGCCGCGCCGGAATTGCTGGCCCTGGCCCGCAGCCACACCGCAGCGCTGGCCCATGTCAACGTAAAGCTGGTGCAGGCGGACTTGGCCGACTCTGGTTGGATTGCCGGCCTGGGCGAGCCGCCTCCGCGTTTCGATATGGTCGTGTGCCTCGCCACGCTCCAGCACCTGCCCGGCTACCCGCTGCGCGCCCAGGTCATGCGCAGCCTGGCTGAGTTGCTGGCGGATGACGGCGTGCTGGCCGTGTCGGCCTGGCAGTTCCTCTCCAGCGAACGGTTCGCAGCCAAGCAGATCGCGTGGAGCGCAGCCGGTCTGTCCCCTGCCGATGTCGAGGAAGGCGACGCGCTGTTGCCCTGGAAACAAGGCGCGTACGCCATTCGCTATGTTCACCAGATCGACGAGGACGAGATGCGGCGTCTGGCCGCAGATGCCGGCCTCGCAGTCCGTTCCATTTATCGCGCCGACGGCAAAGAAGGCAACCTTAACCTGTACGCGCTGCTGAGCCGGCCCGCACCGTAAGCGCCGCAGCGCCCCGACCGCATCTCCGCACCTATCACGATAACGAGGCAACGCTATGAGTAGTGAAGAATCTCGAACGCAGGCCCTGGTCGACGAGTTCACCCGCCGCTTTGAATCCGCGCCGACGCACATCGCCGTTGGCCCCGGCCGCGTCAACCTGATCGGCGAGCACACCGATTACAATGACGGCTTTGTTCTGCCGATCGCGCTCTATCGAGACATCCGCATCGCCCTGCGCCCGCGGACAGACCGCACCGTGCGCGCCTATTCGCTGGAATACGACGACTGGTACGAGTTCAGCATCGACAACCTAAAGTACGACGAGGACGTGCTCTGGAGCAACTACATGATGGGCATGGCCTGGGTCCTAGAGGAGCAGGGCGTGCGTCTGCAGGGCATGGATGCCGTCGTCAGCGGCAACGTGCCGCGCGCCAGCGGCCTGAGCAGCTCCGCTGCGCTGGAAGTCGCCACCGGCAAAGCGCTGCTCGTCGCCTCCGGCCAGCCCGACGCGGTAAGCGGCGTGCCGCTTGCCACGTCCGCGCAGCGCGCCGAAAACAAGTTCGTCGGCGTCAACTGCGGCATCATGGACCAGTTCATCAGCGTGCTAGGCGCGGAGGACAACGCCCTGCTGATCGACTGCCGCAGCCTCGAATACCGTCTCATCCTCTTCCCGGCGCAGGCGGCGCTGGTCATCGGCAACACCAAGGCCAGCCGCTCCCTCGCCGGCAGCGCATACAACGAGCGCCGCAGCCAGTGCGAGCAAGGAGTCGCCTTGCTACGGCAAGAACTGCCGGACATCGCCGCGCTGCGCGATGTGACCAGCGAGCAACTGGAGGCTCACAAGCATCTCCTGCCTGAGCTTGTCTACCGCCGCTGCCGCCATGTGGTGAGCGAAAACGAGCGCGTCATGCAGACGGTGGACGCGTTCCAGCGCGGCGATCTGGCCGAAGCGGGTCGCCTGATGGACGCCAGCCACGCCAGCCTGCGCGACGACTACGAGGTGAGCAGCGCGGCCCTCGACGCCATGGTCGACGCCATGCGCAGCGCCAGAGGCTGCATCGGCGCACGGCTTACGGGCGCCGGCTTCGGCGGCTGCGCCATCGCCCTGGTCGAGCCGGGCAGCGAGCAGGCCGTAGGCGACGCCATCTTCGACCTCTATCCCAAAGCCGCCAACATCTGGCCGGAGATCTACACCAGTCGCCCCGGCCCCGGCGCACATGTGCTGGAACTGGCGTAACCCCCTCCGGCAAAATCAGCAGCCGCGACGCTGATGGCATCGCGGCTGCTTGATAAGGAGGACCCCGGATGAAGGCAAAAGGCGGCGCGCTAACCGTCTAGCGCATGGCTTGGCTCTGTCCTCAGGCCATGATCTCCAGCATCTCCACTGTCACCGGGTAGTGCAGCGGCTCGCCGGCCAGGAAGCGGGCGATCTCGTTCACCATCTCCTGCCCCTGACGACGGCGCGCTTGCGCCGAATGCCCGGCTACGTGCGGCGTAATCACTATATTGTCCAACGTGCGGAAGGGGCTGTCCTCGGGCAGCGGCTCCTGGTCGAACACGTCCAGCGCGGCCTGGAACCGCCCCTTGCGCAGTTCGGCGAGCAGCGCTTCCTCGTCCACCAGGTGCGACCGGGCCGTGTTGATGAAGACCGCGCCGTCTTGCAACAGGGCAAGCTGCTTGGCCCCCACCATGTGGTAGGTCTCTTTGGTCGGCGGCGCCTGCAGCGTGACGATAGGGCATTGGGCGAAGATGTCGTCCAGAGCGCTGTGGTGCACGCCCAACGCAGCCGCCCGCTCCGTGTCCAGGTACGGGTCGTATACCCAAACCTCGGCCCCTAGCCCCTGCAGGAGGCGGATGACCTGGCGCCCTGTGTAGCCCGCGCCGACCACGCCCACGCGCTGCCCGGCGATCTCTCGTCCCACCACCGCGTTCTTGACCGTGTCCCACGGCTCGCCTCGCTTGAGCATCGCGTCCAGCTTATGCACCTGGCGCAGCGAGAGCAGGATGAGCAGGATGGTCAGTTCGGCCACAGCCGGCGCAATGGCGCCCGCGGCGTGCGTCACGGCGATGCCGCGCGCAAAGACGGGCGGCGGCAGCATGTGCTTGATGCTGCCCGCGGTGTGTGCGATCAGCTTGAGGTTGGGCGCCGCCGCCAACACTTCGTCGGTGAAGCGCGACGTCCCCCAGCCGGTCATGATGATATCGTACTCCCCGATCTTGCTCGCCAACTCGTCGGAATCCCAATTGCGGCTTTCCGAATTGCGCGTAACATCGCCCAGGCCGTGCAGTTGCGCATCGGCCGCGGGGCTGAAGAGCTCGGTGTAGAGACCGGGTTGGGGCAAGACAAGGATCTTAGGTTTGACAGACATGAGAGCAGTCCTTTGGGCTAGGCTTGGCAGGCGAACCCTGTTGTTCGACGTGCGGTCGCCCGCGATTACGCCAACCGATTACGCCAACAAAGACTTGGCGAAGGCAAGGTCCTCGGCGATCAGCCGGTCGATGCTGTGCTCGTCGCTGTACTCGGCCGTCAGGCAGATGGGGCCGGTGTAGCCCATCTCCTTGACTTTGGCGATGACCCGCGGCCAGTTCGCGCGGCCCTGCCGACCCGAAGTCCAGTAGGTCTTCCACTGCGCGACTTCCGCTTCCGGCCCGCTCATGCGCCGCCAATAGGCGTTCTTCAGGTTGACGATGTGCAGCATGTCTGCCACGATGTCTAGCGCCGGCTCCGGCTCCATGCCTTCCAGCGCCTCATGCGCCGCATCCCAGATGGCGCCGATGTATTGCACGTCGTAGTCTTCGAGCAGGTGGTAGAGCGTCATGGCGTTGACGCCGACGAAATCGCCGGCGTGGTTCTGTACGCCGAGGCGCACCTTGTAGCGCTCGCACAGAGGCAGCGCTTCGTCCAGCTGACGGCGCGCATCGTCCTCGGCCTCCCAGTAGTTGCGGTCGCCGCGGCGGAACATGACGCGGTTGAGGTTGACGCCCGCCGCGGCGCAGGCGGCATAGAGCCGCTCGTCGGTCAGCGGCAGGTCGACCGTGACGTTGAGAATGCCCACGCCATAATCGCCCAGGACCCTAGCCGCTTCGGGCAGGTCCCGTTCGATGGTTTCGGGCTGGCAGGCGAAGCCGGGACGCACGGGCAGTTCGATCCAGGCAAAGCCGATCTGCTGCATGCGCTCGCCCAGTTCCTTCAGCGTCAGACTTTTCCAGGGCTTAACGAATACGGCCAGTTGATTTGGGGTAGACATGATTTTGTCCTTCGGCAAACGCCTAATTGTTTTTGGGTCGTCAGCAAATCGGGGCGCTCTTCGGCGTCGCCGCCGCGCCGGATTCGACGGTCAATCTTCCAGCAGCGCCTGGGCCAAAATGCGTTCCGCCACTTCCATCGTCTTCAGCGCATCGGCGAAGCAAGACTGGGGCTGCACGCCGTTCTTGAGCGCGTCGATGAACTCGCGGTTCTTGGCCCGGAACCCGCCATACACATAGAGTTCGTCGCTGCCGGCCACGGCGCGCGTGTCATATTCCACGCCTTCCGTGTCGCCGCCTGCGTAGAGGCGGCCCTTGTTCTCATGCTCGGCCTCGACGCAGATGCCGGGCGCGTGCATCTCTACCTTGAAGATGCGCCGTCCGCTGGACCAGCTATTGAGCATGACGCCCGTGGCGCCGTTGTCGAACTCCATCAACGCCGAGATGAAGTTGATGTCCGGCGTCTGCACGCGCTTGGTCACGCTGTGAATGGCGACCACCTCGCCGCCGCACATCCAGCGCAGCGTGTCGATGGCGTGCACGCCGTCGTCCATCATGTGGTCGCGCGCCTGCAGGTAGGGGTGGATGTCGTACTTGTAAAACGAGCATTCCGCGTGGACGATTGGCCCCCGCTTGAGGCACTCCTCGCGCAACTGCACCACCATCGGGCAAGACCTGCGCTGGAAGCTGACCTGGGTGATGCAGCCTTTCTGATCGGCTAAATAGGCCAAGGCGCGCGCCTGGTGGATGGTAATGCCCAACGGCTTCTCCACATACAGGTTCAACCCCTGCTCCAGGCACCACGTCCAGATGTCGAACATGATATGCGGCGGGCCGATGACATAGACGGCGTCGGGCGAGACCTCCTCGACCATTTTGCGATAGTCGCTGTAGCGACCTTCGACGCCATAGCGGTCGGCTGTGGTGCGCAGACGCTCGCCGTCGACATCGCAGATCGCGGCGATCTCCACGTCGTCAAACGAAGCCAACGACGGGTAATGAACACGGTTCGCCATACTGCCGGCGCCGATCATCGCTACTCGCACTTTTTGGGACATATGTCCTCCTTGCGTTTTCTACTCAGATTTGGATAAAAGGGGAGAAGCTGCACAGAGAAAGCTGCACAGCGGCAGCCGTCTACCCCATGTCGTTTTGCTCGACGAAGGCAACAAACCCGTCCATCTTGTCCACCTGCATGCCCAGGCCGGTCCCCGCCAGCGTCTGCGTGCGCGCCACGCCGTCGCGCACCCGGTACAGATCGGGGTGCGTCTCCGCCTCGAGCGCGTTGGCCGCGGGGAAGAACTGCCGCGAGTTAGCCTCCACGCCCAAGATGGTGTGCGTGCGCGCGGCCAGCCCCACGGACTCTATCAGGGCCAGCGACGGGTTGGTGAGGTCCTGCACGGCATAGGGGATGCGCGCCAGATCGGCCATCGGCACAAAGAGCAGGTCAGAACTGAGACACTTGCAGCTCTTGAGCGCGATGCCCGACCAGCCCAACTCCATGGCAAGCTGGAACTCCTCGACGCTTGTCAGGCTCTCGTCGATCAGCACAGGCTTGTGCTGCGCAATAGAACGCATATCCCAGCGATGCGCGGTCAGGTCGCGCTCGGTCGGCTGTTCGATGTAGAGGATTTCGTCATAGACCCGAGGGGCGACCTCGCGCAGCTTGCACAGGTACTCGACGATGTATTCGGGCGACTCGCACTGCTCGTTAGTGTCCGCGGTCAGATAGGGCTTGGCGGGCAAGTCGGGGCGACGTTCGGCCTGCACTTCATAGTAGATGCGCGCCACCTCCTGGGTGCGGGCCAGGTCCCATGCCAGATCGCGGCCGTTCAGCTTGACCTTGAGGCAGAAGACGCCGTCGCGCTCGATCCAGTCGTCCAGCGAGTTGGGCGTGCCGTCCTGTGGGAAGGCGTCCGTCACCTCCTCGCGGCGCAGCAGGTCCAGCCCGCCGACCAGGTGAAAGACGGGGACCTGGGGCAAGTAGTCCTGGCGCAAGAACTGCGAAGGATAGACGCCGCGGTAATCGGGGCCGAGATAGCGCGCCAGGTCGAAAGACATATGCTCCGGGCCGTAGCCGCGGTAGCTGTCGATGCCGTTGGCGTGCCCGAACGCGTCGTGGACGGCGTGGTCGACCGGGCTGGCGCAGATCAGCGCGCCGAGGAAGGGCATCTCCTCGCCGGGCGTATGCCGCGCGCATATCTCGCGGCTCAGGCGGCGCAGTTCGGCCTCCGTCTCCATAAACAACTCGATAGGATGAGCGTACTGGCCATAGCCGGCGACCGTGCGCGCATAGGCGTCGAGCAGGTCGCGCATGACGCGGTTCTTGGCTTCGTGCGTGGCCTGCGACACGGGCCAAGCCCACAGGTCCATGAGAAACATGGCGCCCCAGCCTTGGGCGACGGCCCCGGCGCGATTCTCGACGGTGACGCGCGCGTAGCCGATGGGCAGTTCCTCGACCACCACCGCGCCGAACTTGAGCGGCGTGCGGCAGCGGGTCGGAACTTTGAAGGTTTGGATGTCGACGACCTTGATATCGCTGTTCATAAAAGATACACCATGTTCGTAGTGGAGCCGCCGGCGGCAGGCTGTCTATTCATAATCGTTGTACGAGGCGAAGCGCCGGTCGGCAGCCACAACGACGCCGTCTCGTTCGACAGGAGAAGACCGGAGAGAGGCGGGAACACTGTCCCCTTACACGCGGCAAAGTCCGAAATCCGAGCGGTTCAGCCTTTCAAGCCGGTCATAGCAATGCCTTGGATGAAGTACTTCTGGGCAAAGAAGAAGACAAGCAGAGGAACGAGCGTCACCAGGAATGACACCGCCATCATATCTTTCCAAGCCACGGTGAACTTGTCATTCGCTACCAGGTCGTAAACATATATGTCTAGGCGAATATGGGCTGGCCATTCTGTGCCGCTGCACGCATATCATCGATGTCGCGCCGGCTGCGCGCCTTATAATCTCTCAGTTCCTCTAGGCCATACGCAGCGGCCAATGTCCGCGCCTGAACGCCGGGACGCTTGGCGTGCAGCACGAACCACTGCTCCAGCGGAAGGGCCTGCTCGATCTCAAGATCTTCGCCATGCTCGGCCAAGAGCTGGTCGCGCTTTGCCAGGTTGAAGTTTTCGTGATAGATGCCTCGGTCCAAATCCAATGTCACATAGGAGATATTGACCGGCTCGTTGCGCGCATACAGCAGCCGCTCGCCGGTGATATCGTAGACTAGGCAATCTCGATTGTAGGTGGACGTGACGATGTAAAAATGATGATTGATGGCATGCGCCTGGAGGGA
>Ga0334887_1001248_pt1 | contig 34100 bp, 21 predicted proteins | sample GraSluR1_MG_10_FD_207217 | JGI IMG/M metagenome (GOLD analysis project Ga0334887, IMG submission 207217) | Sludge microbial communities from methane-producing bioreactor in Wageningen University, Netherlands - Granular Sludge_18_07-R1 | ecosystem: Engineered > Bioreactor > Anaerobic >...
ACGACCACGAAGGGTTCACCGGCGCGTTCCGGCGGGGGTGCGAACACCTCGGGATCGTCGGCGCGAAGATCGCGTTCAACGACGGCGTGCGGGCGATCGACATGCTCGCGATCAGGGACGCGATGGACATGGAGATGTGCAACGGCGGCAAGGTGCTCGACCCGCTCCGCTCCCGCAAGGACGATGAGGAGCTTGCGCTCATGCGCGAGGCGTCCCGCATGGTCGACGAGGTTGTACGGAGGCTGCACGGCTTCATCCGCCCGGGAATGACCGAGCGGCGGATCGCCAAGCAAATCCCCGAGTTTTTCGAGGAAGTAGGCTCGAACGGAATCTCCTTCAGCCCGATCGTGGCCAGCGGCCCCAACGGCTCCATGCCGCACTACGGCGGAGATCAGCGGGTGATCGAGGAGAACGATGTAATCATCCTCGACCTCGGCGGTCGCCATATGAGCTACTGCTCGGACACGACGCGCACGTTCTTCGTCGGCGAGCCGACCGAGGAGCAGAGGAAAGTGTACGAGATCGTTCGGTTGGCCCAGGCCGCCGGAGAGGCGGCGGTGCGGCCCGGAGTCACGGGGCAGGACGTCGACAGAGCGGCGCGCAAGGTCATCGTCGACGCGGGGTACGGGGACTTCTTCTTCAATCGCGTGGGGCACGGGATCGGCCTCGCGGTGCACGAATCCCCCTACATCATCGAAGGGAACGACAAGCCGCTCGAGCCGGGGAACGTTTTCAGCGTCGAGCCGGGCATCTACCTGCCGGGAAAGTTCGGCGTCAGGATCGAGAATCTCGTCGCCGTGCGCCCCGACGGAACGGGCGAGGCGCTCAACCACTTCCCCAGAGACATCGAGTCCGTCCGCATCGGGTAGTAGAAGAAGAACGGGCGGCTCCCCGCGATATTCCGGGGAGCCGCCCATGTTCAATTCTTTCATTCCGCCGACTCACACCGCCATCTCGGCATCCTCGAACGAGTACCCGTCGGCGAACAATTTTTTGCATACATCGACCACCGTCTCGTCGAACAAACGTCCCTTCCCCTCTTCGATAAACCGAAGAGCGGCTTCGATTCCCAACGAGGCGCGGTAGGGGCGGTGCGACGCCATCGCTTCCACGGTATCCGCGACGGCGACGATCCTCGCTTCGAGGAGAATCTCGCCCCCCTTCAAACCATGCGGATATCCGGAACCGTCCAGCCGCTCGTGGTGTTGGCGCACTATCTCGGGGATCTTCCACGGGAAGTCGACTTTTTTCAGGATGTTATACCCCTCCTCGGCGTGGGTCTTGACCAAGGAGAATTCGACTTCAAGCAGCTTGCCCGGTCTGCTCAAAATTTCCGACGGCACGCTGATCTTTCCGACGTCGTGGATCGCGGCCGCGAGATAAATCCCTTGGCTGACTTCATCGTCGAGCGCCATTCGCCGCGCGATCTCGAACGAAAGCAACGCCGTCCTTCGCTGATGCCCGGCCGTATAGGGATCCCTGCTTTCAACCGTCTGCGCGAGAACTTCCACGGTCTGAAAAAACGTGGAATGCAGTTTTTCGATGTTCGCGAGCAACTGCGCTTCCTTTTCCTTCAACACCGTCAGATTTCGGAAGAAAAAGTACATCCCTTTTTCATGCTCCCCCGCGTCCTGAACAGGAAGCGCCAGAAGCGAGAGAAAGAGTCGTTTCCCGGTCTTCGTCGCGAGCGTTCCCTCTTCCATCGCGGACTCCCCCGAGCTCGTCCTCGCGAGCAGGCGCTCGATATTCAAAGACGACGAGCGCGCGTCGAGAGAGAAGACCTCCCGCAACGGCCTGCCCATTAGCTCGTCCCTCGGGAACCCCGTCATCCGGCAGAACGCATGATTGACCTCGTGTATGCGAACACCGTCCCAGCTTGCGAGAATACCCTCCGGCGAATTATCGAAGAACGCGAGCGCACGCTTTCGCTCGTTCTCATGGGCCTGCTGCGCCCTCACCTGCTCGGTGATATCCCACCCCACGGCCTGTATCTCTTTCAGAACGCCCTTGCCGTCGAAAAAGCCTATATCGTGCCAGACCTGCCAACGCACGCTCCCGTCGGGCATGACGACCCGTCTTTCGCTCGTACACTCCGGCGACTGCGGCGTAACTTTCGAGAGGTGATCGAAGGCTTCGGGAGACAAGGTCGCGATGCTTTTTCCGACGAAGTCTTCCGGGGATTTTTTGAAATACCTGGCAAATGCATAATTACAGAAGCTTATTTCCCAGTCGGGCGAAACGCGGACGATGAATTCCGACTGCTTTTCGACGATGTCCCGGTACATGTCTTTCGCCGCCCGAAGCGCCTCTTCCGCTTCGAGCAGCGCAATGGTTTTCCCGATCACCCGCGAGATGCTCGCGAGGAGCGAAAAATCGGTTTCGGGCGACAGCATATTTTTCGAAAAGTTCTCAAGGGACAGGACGCCTTTCAGACTTCCTTCCGCTTCCAACGGGAAGACCGCCAGCAATCGAATATTCAACGTTTCTATGCTGCCCTTCCCTACGTGCAGTCTCTCCGGCAGTTCTTTCGGATCCAGAAAATAAAACGCGCCATCCTTTTCAATTGTTTCAATCCACCAATCGCATGTCCTCCGGGACAGTCCTTGCAGGAGTTCCTTCTGCGAAGAAACTCCCCGGGCGCACCATTCATGAGTTTTACTCACCCTATCACCGGAAAACCGGAAAAGATTCGCTCTGTCGGCTTGGTTTTCCGTACCCAGGAGCTTAAGGGTTCGGTCGGTGATCGCATCGAACTCATTCCAGCTTTTGCAGAAGGCGTAGTCGGAGATAATTTGCGCGGCAAGCTTTTCCCTTCTCACACCCTTCGCAAGCAGCGCTGCGGCCTTCGTCCGCTCCGAATCGTCTCTTCCGAACGCGTGTACTTCCAGCAACTCTCCTTGCGGGGAGAAATGCCCTTGTATGTTCCAATGAACGACATACTCCTCCCCGTTGGAAAGAGGGAAAGCCATACGGTGAGAGCCGGATGGGTTCTCCGGAGCGAGAGAGGCCAACTTTTCCTTGGCGGGCGCGATCTCGCCCTCGGGTATTAATTCAAGGAAGGGCCGTCCGCGCAGTTCGTTCCGATCAGCTTCGAGCGTCCGACAGAGCGCTTCGTTGGCGAAGGTTATAGTCGTATCCGGCAGGAACGTGCATATAAAATCAGGGCTCGATTCGACTATTTTTCGGTAAATATCGATTTCCATCATACACCTCGAGTTTCAGTCGGGGTAAACGCGGCCGAAACACACCACGTTTACCCCGAAACTATACAGCGCTCCGAACGCCTCAGCGCTTCAGCGCGAGCCCGCGGCTCTCTTCGCTCACCTTGAAGCGCGACACCGCCTGCTGCATCGACGCGCTCAGGTTCACCAGCTCCTCCGACGACGACGCGATCGATTCCACGACCTTCGTCTGCTCCTGCATGGAACGGCTTACGGCGCCTACCTGCTCCGCGATCTCGATGCTCGACTTCGACACGCTGTCCATCCCCGCCGTCATCTCCTCCGCGCTCGCGGACTGCTCCTCCACCGTCGCCGCTATCGTCTGGATGTTCTCCGTCACGGCGTTCATCCCCTTGACGACATCTCCGATTACCGCTCTCGTCTCGGATGCCTTCGCCACCAGCTCCTGAAGGATTTTCGACGAACCCTCGGAATCCCTCAGCGCGCTCTCCGTCCGCGAGGTGATCTCCCCGATCAGCTTCCCGACTTCGCCCGCCGCGCGGTTCGACTCCTCCGCGAGCTTGCGGACCTCCTCGGCGACGACTGCGAAGCCGCGTCCGGCTTCCCCGGCGCGCGCCGCCTCGATGGCGGCGTTCAACGCCAGCAGGTTCGTCTGATCGGCGATCTGCGTGATGGTGGCGACGAATCCGGAGATGTTCTTCACCGTTCCGGCAAGGTTTTCCACAGCGTTCCCGACCTGCTCTCCCGCCTTCGCCGTCTGCACGATCATGGCGGCCATCTGTTCCACGGATTCGCCGCCCTGCTTCGCCTCCTCGGCAGCCAGTACCGCCCCTTCGCCGGCCTCCGAAGCGGCCTTCGCCGCCGCTTGGGCTCCGGCGGCGACCTCTTCGACGCCCGCGTTGGTCTCCTGCACCGCTGCGGCGGCGTTCTCCGTCTGCGCGCTCGTCCGTTCGGTGATCGCCATGACCTCCTCGATCGACGCCGTCGACTCCGCCGCCGCCGCGCTCAAGTCCTCCGCGCGGGCGAACACCTGCTTCGACGTGTCCATGATCTCGCGGATCGAGCCGGAGACGAGGTCGATCATCGTATTCACCGCGCCGACGAGCATCTTGATCTCCTTCATGCCGCTTTTCAGTTCAACCTGCGAGGTGAGATCCCCCTTCGCAACGGCGTCCATCTTCTCGGCGACGGCGCGCACCGGCTTCGCGATGCTGTTCGCCAGCCACAGCGACACAAGAACGATGAGCAGCGCGACGACGGCGACGGCGATCAGGATCGCCGTCCGGATGGCGCGCACGGGGATAAGAAACTCCTCCATGGGCGTGGTGATCGCCGCAACCCAGCCGGTGTAGGGGACCGGAGCGTAGGCGTTCATCTGATCTTTTCCGTTGAAAAAGTACTCCGCTCTTCCGCTCCGCCCCGCCATGCCGTCGCGCATCGCACGAGCAAGTTCCGGAGCTATCTTGTCGCTCTCTCTCGATGAATTCAGAACACCGACAATCTCCTTCGCAGGATGCACAACAACAACGCCGCTATCATCGATAACGTACGCGTATCCCGTCTCCCCCCAGGAGATTGAAGCGGTTTCTTCAGCAATATTCGCCATATTCTCCGAAGCGACGAGCACGCCGACAAGTTTGCCATCGTTCAATATCGGCGATGCGTAGAAAAAGGTCATCTCTTTCGTGACACGATGCGCGAGCGGGCGCGAGACGACCGATTTTTTCTCCTTGAGCACCTGCTGAAAATACTCCCTGTCCTTGATGTTCGTTCCGTCCGCGCCCTTCTTGACGATCCGGACATTGCCATCCGGGTCGGCCACGAAAACGTCGAGGAAAGCGTAATCCTTGAGAAGGAGAATCAATGCCTGCTCCTGCTCCGCCCAGTTCATGCCCTGGAAAACATTTCGTTCGCTCTGCGCCTCGACAACCTTGGAACGCTCCCTCAGGTAGGCGTTGACCTCCGCCGAGAGAGCCGCAATCAGCGCGTCCCCTTCCTTCCAGGCCGCGGCGATAAGAGCTTGGCGAGCGCGGTTCACCGAAAGCAGACCGACGATCGACACAGCTGCAATACCCACAATGAGAAACGTAGCAATAAGACGTGCTCGAAGCGTGTTCATAGAATACCCCCCCTTAATCAAATAAAACCTGGCAAAATAGACCTTCCAGACTGTTGAAACCGGTCAAGTTTTTTCCTTTCATTCGTATGCTATCGGTAGACAACAGAAACAAGAACTGAACTCGTCGTTCAGTTTTTCTGCCGCAACGGCAGATTCTTTTTTACGGGGGATGCAGGTGTTTCGGCTCTTCCACCAGGATGGCAACAAAAATTTGAGAATCAGAAAGGCGTGTGACAATCGGAAACAATCGATCTCTACAAGCAAAACCGATATCAAAGAGAAAAATTGCACGACACATCCTTTGTCGGGTATAAAGAAACTTTTAAAGACATAAAATTCACCTTATAATTACCGCTGATACTTTTATCACATTTCAATCCAATCCACAATACCCCATGTCAAACATTAAGAAATGCAAAGGTTATACAAATAACCACAAAGCAAAGAATATCTCGCTCTTGGCATCTTTTTTTCTCTGTTAAAATCATATAAATATCTTTGTTCTATTATATTATCTGTGGAAAACATCATCACCGTCGTTTTGGTTAAGAACAAGAAAGGATCTTCGAGGAATATTGCGAGGAAGAAGCGGTTTTCGGAATACCAAACGGGAGACAGCCAAAATTGTTCGACTGTCTCCCGTTTGGGCACATAGAAAGTTCGGTAAAAAATCGATGAAAGGGACCTGCTTCAAAGAGGATCCCTTCTTGAACTCGTCGAAGAGGTTCTGGAGCGAGCCGTGCACTTCCTCGCCGGAGCGAACGCTTCTCCGCGGACGCTCGATTCTCTCTTGAGAGCTCTTCACCGTATTCCGGAAAAGTGAAGCGCTACTTCACGCGGGAGAGAACCTCCAGTCTGTTGCGATCATATTTGAACGCGGAGACTAACGCGCGAAGCTCCGACGAAAGAACGGCCAAATCCTCCGCTCCCTGCGCCACTCGTTCGCCCGCTTCGCCCACTTCCCTCATCTGTCCCCGGACGTTGTCGGCGGATTCGGCGGAGGAGGCGACGCGCGACACCACGTCCTGCACGGCCCCCGCGATCGCTTCGTTCGACGACGCCTGCTGCTGCGACACAGCCGCCAGCTCCTGCGTGGCCGCGGAAATTCTTGACAAACCGCCCATCATCTTTTCGATGGTACGGCGCGTCTCCTGGGCAAGCTCGCTCGCTCCCTCGGAATCTTTCGCATTGTTCCGCGACGAAGTCACCACTTTTTCCAGATCCTTCGTAATGCCTCCGGCAAGATCGGCGATCCGTCCGGCGGCCTTGTTGCTCTCTTCGGCGAGCTTGCGAACCTCTTCGGCGACGACGGCGAACCCTCTTCCCGCCTCTCCGGCGCGCGCCGCTTCGATGGCGGCGTTCAACGCCAGCAGGTTTGTCTGGTCGGCGATGCCGCCTATCTGCGCCACGAAGCTTTGAATCTCGCGCGCTCTGTCGCCGAGCCCTCCGATTTCCAGAGCGGAACGCCCCGCATCCTCGGCGACTTTGACGATGCTCGACACGGCTCTCTCGACGGCGCGCATTCCGTCTTCTCCGGCGGAGCGGGCGCTTTCAACCTCGGAGGCCATTTCCGCGTTTTTGCGGGCGAACGACTGGGCCCCGGCCGCCATCTCTCCGACGCCGACGCCGATATCCCGGGCGCTCGCCGCTAGAGCCTCCATTCGGGACGAGACGTCTTCGATCCCGGCGCGCGACTCCTCGACGCCCGCGTTGGTTTCCTCGGCCAACGAGGAGAACTCCTCGGCCCCCGCCCCCACCTTCTCCGAAGCGGCGGCGATGCCGAGAATCGCATGCGTCAACGCGGTCTCCATTTCGGCGAGACTGCCGACCATGCCCGCGATCTCGGTGATTTTACAGTCCAGAAGCCACCCCTTGGAAGCGTCGAAACGAAGATCGAGGCCGGCGTTCTTACGCAGGATGTCTGCAACGCCGCGGATCGGGCGAGCGATGCCGTGCGCCGCCAAGAGAGAGAGGAGTACTACGAGGACTGAAAGCAGCAGCGATACGAGCAGCACGATATTGCGCAGCGTCCGCATCGGGGCAAGAGGCTCGGACGCGGGGACCGTCACCGCAGCCAGCCATCCGCTGGATGGGACCGGTGAATAGGCGTTCATCTGATCTACGCCGTTGAAACGATACTCCACGGTTCCGAAATTCCCGGACAAACCGTCGCGCATGGCGCGAGCAAGTTCCGGAGCGATCTTGTCGCTTTCTACCGAACCATCGATTACTCCCAGGACTTCGGCCACGGGATGGGCCACGGCGATTCCCTTGGCGTTCAGAAGATATGCGTAGCCGCTTTTCCCCCAGGCCGTCTCCCCCACCCGCTGGGAAAGAGCCTGTAACGACTCCAGGGCAACAAGGACGCCTACCACCTCTCCACCCTCGAACACCGGAACGACAAACGCAAAACTCATGGCGCCCGTAACGCGACTCGCGATCGGATCCGATATCATCGGCTTCTTCTCTTTTAGGGTACGGATAAAATAGTCGCGGTCTTTTACGTTCACGACATGCCCCTCTTGCCTGTTGGAGACGATATTCCCTTCGAGATCGGCGACTCCAACCTCCAGAAAACCGTAGCGTTCGAACAGCGGCGACAGAATATCCCTCTGCTCTTCCCGGTCCATTCCACGCACCTGCCGATGCATGCTCAGAAACTCAAGGAGCGCGAGACGCTCCCGGAGATGCGCGTCGATTTCTTTGGAGAGACTCGCCGCGAGAACCCGCCCCTCTTTCCATACAGTTTCGACGATGATTCCACTGGACTGATGCACGGCAAAAAAACCTACGACGGCAACAGACGAAAGCGCAACAAGGAGAAAAAGAGCGATCAACCTTCCGCGAAGCGATTTCAAATCAAGACACCTCCTTTGGGGAGCGACACGCCCCCCGGCTCGCGATTCTCTCGACGAAGTCCGTCGACTGCGGAATCGCGGCGATGTTCTGCAATCCGACGATCTTCCGACACCGAAAATTGTCGCTGTCGAACGTTTCCTCGCGCATCGCGGAAAATACTCGACGCAGTTCCGTCATCACCTCCTTCAACGTAAAAATTCCGCTACGGCGGAGAGCTCCTCTAACGAGCCGACCTCGGCGAACACGCCTCGGCAAGCATCGACCACCGCCTCGTCGAACAAACGCCCCTTCCCCTCTTCGATGAACAGAAGAGCGGCTTCGATGCCCAACGAAGCGCGGTAAGGCCGGTGCGAAGCCATCGCTTCCACAGTATCCGCTACGGCGAGAATTCTTGCTTCGATGAGAAGAGCGTCGCCCTTCAATCCGTGCGGATATCCGGAACCGTCCAGCCGCTCATGGTGCTGGCGCACTATCTCGGCGATCCGCCACGGGAAGTCGACTTTTTTCAGTATGTTGTACCCCTCCTCGGCATGTGTTTTTACGAGCGTGAACTCTATGTCCAGCAGTTTTCCCGGTCTGCTGAGTATTTCGGACGGAATACCGACTTTCCCTATATCGTGGATCGCGGCCGCGAGATAAAGCCCCTGACAGACCTCGTCGTCGAGCCCCATGCGCCGCGCGATCTCCAAAGAGAGAAGCGCCGTCTTCCGTTGATGCCCCGCAGTATATGGGTCCCTGCTTTCCACTATCTGAGCAAGAAGCTCCACGGTCTGAAAAAACGTGGAGTGCAATTTTTCTATATTTGTAAGCAGCTGCGTTTCCTTTTCCTTCAACGCCGTCATATTTCGGAAAAAGACGTACGCTCCCTTTCCCTGCGCTCCCGCTTCCGGAACCGGGAGTACGAGGAGAGAGAGGAAAAGTCGCCCCCCGGCCTTCGTCGAGAGGATCGCCTCGTCTACAAACGATTCCCCCACGCCGATGCTTTTCCAAAGGCGTTCGAGATTCAACGAATGAGCGCTCTTTTCCGGGGAAAGAACCTCCCGCAAAGACCTGCCGAGCAGCTCGTCCCGGGAGAAACCCGTCATCCGGCAGAACGCCTGATTGACCTCGTCGATACGGACTCCATCCCAACTGGCGAGGATCCCCTCCGGGGAATTCTCGAAGATCGCGAGCGCGCGTTTTCGTTCGTTTTCATGGGCCCGCTGCGCCATCGTCAGCTCGGTGATATCCCATCCCACGGCCTGTATCTCTTTCAGAACGCCCTTGACGTCGAAAAAGGCAATACCGTGCCATATCTGCCAGCGCACGCTTCCGTCGGGCGCGACGACCTGTTTTTCGAGCACGTACTCCGGAGACTCGGGGGTCAACTTCGAGAGATGGTCGAAGTTCGAGGAGGAGACTTGTTCGAGTTTCTTCCCGACGATCTCGTCGGGCGTTTTACCGAAAAAACGGGCGTAGGCGTGGTTGCAGAAGTTTATCGTCCAGTCGGGCGCTATGCGGACAATGAGTTCCGACTGCTTTTCCACAATGTCCCGGTACATGTTTTGGGCGGCGCGAAGCTCGTCTTCCGCTTCGAGAAGCGCCATGGTCTTCCCGATCACCCTGGAAACGCTCGCAAGCAGGGGAAAATCCACCTCGGGCGACAATACCCCCACAGGAAAATTCTCCAGTGATAGGACGCCCTTAAGCCGTCCCTCCGCTTCGAGCGGAAAGACGGCCAGAGAACGGATATTCAAGTGTTCGATGGTAGTCTTTCCCGTATGCGGCCTTTCAGGCAGTTCGTTCGGGTCCGTAAAATAGAACGATCCTTCTTTTTCGATCGTGTTGATCCACCAGTCGCATGTCTTCCGGGAAAGCCCCTGCAAAAGTTCTTTTTGAGACGGAACTCCGGGAGCGCACCACTCATGCGTTTTCCCAACCCTATCGACGGAAATCTGAAAAATGTTGGATCTGTTCGCCCGGTTTTCCATCCCCAGCATCTCAAGGGCGCGTTCAGTGGTCCTCTCGAATTGGCTCCAGCTCTTGCAGAACGCATAATCCGAGATAATCCGCGCGGCAAGCTTCGCCCTTTCCGCTCCCTTCGCGAGCAACGCTTTCGCCGTCGCCCTTTCCGAATCGTCCCTTCCGAATGCGTGCACTTCCAGCAAATCCCCTTGCTCGGTGAAGCGTCCTCGGATATTCCAATGGACGATATATTCATTCCCGTTCGAAAGGGGAAAAACCATGCGATGGAATCCGGTAGGGTTCTCGGGAGTGAGAGATGCTATCTTTTCTTTGGCGGGAGCGATCTCGTCCGCAGGTATCATTTCGATGAAGGGACGGCCCAACAGTTCGCTCCGCTCCGCTTCGAGCGTCCCGCAGAGCGCTTCGTTGGCGAAGATAACGGTCGTATCCGGCAGGAAACAGCAAATAAAATCCGGACTGGATTCGACGATGTCTTTATACTTACGGCAATCGGAAGATACATGAATACTACTCGACATCCAATGACCTCCGTTTATCTTCCCGCCCCGACCCGCGACGCACACGCAAGCCGGCAAGCGGAAGCTAAAGAACATATACGTAAAACACAACGAGTCTTCAATAACTATTCATCCCCTCATGACCACGCTCTTATTTACAACATCTTATCCCACAGCACCCACTTAGACAATACATTCCCGAGCAAAAGCGAAACCCCATCAACGCCTTTTGGAACATTTAACCTAAATTTAGAAAATAAAATTATAACATGCACATAACTTTTCCCAAATTATGAATCACACTTCATAATGTTGTTTTTTCATCATTTTCCGCCCCCCTGCTTCGGAACGTCGCTTTAATGAAAAAAACCCGAAAAGCTCTCGTGCAGAAGAGCTCATCGGGTTTTTCGTGGAAGAGAGGCGATCGCCGCATTCAGGCGGCTTTTTCAAGCGCTAGCGCAGAGCGTACTCCTTCTTGAACTCGTCGATCAGCTCCTGCGAGAAGCGTTCGGCGAGCTTGTCCCATGTCGCCGACACTTTGGCGAACAGAGGCGCCAGCTCCTCGGCCGTATAGGCATGCACTTCTATGCCCGCCTCGCGCATACCCTGAAGCGCTTTCTCCTGATCCTGCTCGGCCAGGTAGACGCTGACCGCGGAGATTTTCGCGCACGCGTTCTGGATGATTCCCCGATCCTCCTCGGAGAGCTTCTCCCAGGTCTTCAGGCTCATCATGTAGTTCAGGTTCTCCACCGAGTAGCGCAGGTCGTACCAGTGCTTGATCACGTCCTTGAGGATGGCGTGGGCCGCCGCGGGGGTCATTCCGTTCACTCCCTCGGCGAAACCGTTCTGGAGCGAGCCGTGCACTTCGTCCCACGGTATGGTGATCGTCCGGTAGCCCATCGCCTCGGCGCCGAGCTTGAAGACCTCCATGTTCGGAATGCGCAGCAGGATTCCTTTTTTGACCTCCGGATTCAACGGCTCGTTCACCGGTTTGGTGCTCCCGATGCCGATAAAGCCCTCGAACTGGAATCCAAGGAGCTTCACGCCGAGCGCGGAGTTGAATTCGTCCATCTTCCTGAACATCCAGCCATCCGGAGCGAAGATGGTTCTCGCCTCGTCGAACGTCCGGACGAAGCCGTTGATGTTGCCCAGCTCGAGCCGCGGATCGAACTGGCTGGGAACGGTGATCGCCGCCATATCGACGGAGCCGCGGATCAGCTCCTCGTAAATGAGCGTATAGTCGCCGAGTTCGTTGTCGGGGTGGAGCCTGATCTCTATTCGTCCGCCGGTCTTCTCCTTCACCTCGTCGGCCAGCTGCTGCATCAGCTTCGTCGACGTGTGCTCCGCAGGGAACTGCCCTGCGAAACGGAGCACCGTCTCCGGAGCGGCCGCGGCGGGACGGACAAGGAAGGCAAGAACCGCAAGCGCGGCAACAACCAAGAAATACCGAGTAACCTTTCGCATTCAACGCACTCCTTTCGGAATAAAACGATCTGTTCCGGTTGTTGTCAACCGACCCGGCGCAATCGGAGCTCGTGCGCTCCGGCGCCATTCCGACCCTTCTCCGGACTGAGACGGACGCGTTCACCCCCTGGTTCCGTATCGGACGATTGTCCCGTCTCTCCGGATGCTTCAAGATTCCAGGCAACAGGCCTTCAGGAGAGTTCATTTCGGTTTACCATACCTTCTTCGGCACATTGTAGCAGCGTGTACAACCGAAGTCCACACCCGTCCGATAAAAATGTTCCCGAATTCACAACATCGTTTTTCGACGGAGTCCGATCCTTCGGCGCCGTGTCTTTATGGTATTATAAGAGATTAAAAATAACAAAGCTTCCTGCGAATCTCCTGAAGGAATGAGAAAGGCGGGCAAATCCATGAAACGTCAACCGAGTCCATCCGTGCTCAAACGGATTCTTCAGTTCCAACGCGACGAGCTGACCTCCAGCATCCTGTACGAGTATATCGCCGAACGTCAGAAGGACGAGGGCAACAGGACCGCCCTGCTGGAAATAGCGAAGGCGGAACGGAGTCATTACACAACGTGGAAAGGGTACACCGGACAGGAACTCCGCCCGAACATGTTCAAAATTCTCTTCTATAAAATCATGCACATGCTTTTAGGCGACACCTTCACCATCAAGCTCTTCGAGATCGGGGAGACCTTCGGCGCACAGGAACTGCGCGAAGTCGAAGAGGAAATTCCCGAAGCGCGGACCATCATGAAGGAAGAGGAAGAGCACGAGGACCGTCTCATGGAGATGGTGGACGAAGAGCGGCTGCACTATATCGGCTCCATGGTGCTGGGGTTGAACGACGCGCTCGTGGAGCTCACCGGCACGATCGCCGGACTGACCTTCGCGCTGATGAACACCAGGCTCGTGGCCCTTTCGGGAATCATCACCGGCGTCTCGGCGACGCTCTCGATGGCTGCGTCGAACTATCTGGCCGAACGCGCCGACGGGAACGCGAAAGCCCTCAAGTCAAGCTTCTACACCGGCATGGCCTATCTGGTCACCGTCGCGCTGATGGTGCTCCCCTACCTGCTGCTGCCGAACAGTCTCTACCTGGCGGCGTTCGGCATCCTGCTGGCGGTGGTGGTGCTGATCATCGCCGCGTTCAACTACTACGTCTCGGTCGTGCAGTCGATTCCCTTCTGGCCGCGCTTCGCGGAAATGGGAACCATCAGCTTGAGCGTGGCGGCGATCTCCTTCGTGATCGGCCTGCTCGCGAAACACCTGCTCGGGATAGAGATCTAGGCGCGAACGGGCTCCGTCGAGAAAAAACGACGGAGCCCGTTTTTCCGTTGAGCAGGCGGAGCAGCGCTTTGGAACAGGTGGATTCTTTACAGGACCGGCTCAAACGACTCTGGAACCTCTCACCATCATTCGTTCTCCTCCCATAAACGAGAGATGGGAACAGCGAACAACCTATCTCCGAAACCGACCACGGCTTCGCCGTCATAAAGCAGCACTCCGGCGACGAAGTTTTTCCGCACAGCATCCTTCAGCTTGCGCAATCCCTTAAAATCATCGTTGGTGACCGTCGACGATGCCTTTACTTCCACCCCGGCAACGCGCCCTTCGGATTCCAACACAATGTCCACTTCGACCTGATCCTTATCACGGAAATGATAGAATGCACACTCCTCTTCCCGCCAACTAGCCAGTCGTTTCAGTTCCTGGTAAACAAACGATTCCAGAACCCTTCCGAAAAGAACACGATCCGACCACAAGCCGTCGGCGTTCACTCCCAACAATGCACAGGCCAAACCGGTATCGCCGACATGCAGCTTGGGAGTCTTCACAAGTCGCTTCATACGGTTGTTGTGCCAGGAAGGCAACTCGTCCACCAGAAAAATCCGTGATAACAGCGTCAGATATTCGCGAATGGTCTGACGGCTGATCTGGAATGGAGCCGCAAGTTCGGAAACATTCACCAAACACGCCGTCTGCCCCGCGGCCATGGCCAGAAGGCGCGGAAGAGCATCCAGAGCCGTAATACGCGCCAGATCGCGAATATCCCGCTGAATCAAGGTATCGGCATAATCCCGATACCAGACCATCCTCCGACGATGCGTCGCGCGTGCCAAAGCGGCAGGGAAACCGCCGCATGCCACTCGTTCCGCCAGCGCTCGGCCTTGTCGCATGGCTGATACTCCAACTATAAAGCCGGAATCGAACAGCCGTGAAAGGAAACCGGACGGTCTCCCGCTCAGCTCCGCCTGCGACAAAGGGTGCAGCCGCAAAATTTCTATCCTACCGGCCAGCGAATCCGCCAACTTGGGCACAAGCAACACATTGGCCGATCCCGTCAGGATAAACCGGCCCGGCGCTCGACGGGCATCCACGGCTGCCTTTAGCGAAGTGAATATCTCCGGAACCCGTTGCACCTCGTCCAGTACAACTCGTTCCGGCAAGTCCGCTATATAACCGATCGGGTCGGCTTTTGCCGCCGCCAGCTGCACATCGTCATCGAAAGAGAGATAGGCGAAGCCGGCATCATCCCCCACCAGCCGGGCCAGCGTTGTCTTTCCACACTGCCTTGGTCCGTGGATCAACACCACCGGCGAATCGGACAACGCTTCGACGATACGAAGCCGCAGAAAACGAGGAAAAAGAGCATCTTCGTTCATGGACATACGCGGCGCTTCCACGGGCGTTCAGATGCAAATTCAATATCGTCCGATTGCAAATATTTGATCGTCCATTCGTCAACAAAGCTCCGTCTATTTGTCGAAGTTACGGTCAAAAAAAACCGAGATACATGCTTCATACGATCATCCCCACACAGATTTTCCAGTATTTCAGCCATTCGCAAAGAAGGATCAAAAAAGAGCGTCCAGCGGAATGGTTTCTCCGATTGATTGTTCGAAAAATATTCTACCACATTGCATCTTCATAATTTTTTAATTTTTATTGAACAGCGAACAGAGTCTGCCCTCAACCTCTACGGAGTATTGGTTTCGCGACCGCTCCTAAACGGATGTCGCATCAAATACGGAACTCTCTTCATGCGTTCGGCATCATGTCAACCATGGCGGCGATCTCCTTCGCGATCGGCCTGCTCGCGAAGCGGCTGCTCGGGATAGAGGTGTGAGCGAAAAAGGGTTCTGTTCTTCGGCAGAACCCTTTTTTTGTGTAGAGTCTTTTTCCTGAAAATATAACTTTTTCGGAGCGATCTTTTGCTTCTTTCGTTCAACGCTTCGATTGCGCCGTTTTTTGCCGTCTTCGAACTTTCAGCTCTTTGTCCACGGCATCCTTCCCGATCAACAGCTTGACTCCTGCGAACACGTCGGGCGTTTCCAGTTCTCTCCATGTATAAAAAACGTAGCGGTCCGCGTCGAAACCGCTTTCGACGCGCTTGTATATCCATACCCCCTGGAGAGCCGCCAACATCATTACGACGCATTGAAGGCGCAGAGCATACGATCTTCCTTGAAGAAAGGCGTCCTTTCGCTTTTTTGAGTCCGGAATATCGAACTTCGACTCTATCAGCACGACCGCGCTCTCCTCCCCCTCTCCGCCTTCCGTTCCGACGACATAGTCCGGAACGTTGCGCTCGCCTCTTCCCATTCGGATACGGTACTGATATATCCAGTCCGCTTCCGAGAAGCCGACTCTTCGCAGAAGAGGCTCCACAAGCGCGCTCTCCACGTCGCGCTCGCAAAAGAGTTCCACATCGGGAAGAGGTTGCGCTTCGGGAGCATCCGGCAATACCGAAAGATCGAATCCCTTCGCCCGGATCATCTCCAGAATCGCGGAGTATTCCTCCACCGAAAACGACATACCCGAGCACCCTTGAAAGTGCGCGCGAACGGAAGGCGCCTTCGCCAGCGACGGATGGGAGGCGATTTCTTTGAATGAAATCGGCGGCATTCGGACGGGCCGTCCTATTCGTACGGCTGTATAGAAGAAAAAGTAGGGGTCGTTGAAACCGTCGTCGAGAACGCGCCATATCGAATGCAGAGAGCTTCTCGGCGAAACGCACCATACCAGCGCCAGATCGCCTCGACGGGCTTCCAAACTTGCCTGCCAATACGATAGAGAACGCTCATCCGTCGCGTCGAGAAACTCGAAATCACCGTTTCCGCCCGCGCCGCCCATGAGAAACCAGATTTTCGAAGGACGGGGAAGCTGCCCGGACTCCTGTTTTCCCATCTCTTTTTCGGCGAAATCGTAAAGAAAGGCGTTGAGTTCAGCCGGAGAAAGGCCGTGTTCGCGTCGGAATCGCTGCATTTCCCGGTTTACTTGCAGATAATAGAGCGCCCTGTCGCGGACTTTGCGCCTCCCGGGAATCTCCGGCAACGAGATGCCGAACCTGTCTCCGATTCGCTGAAGACGATCGAATGAGCATGAGAACAGATAGGGGAAGAAGAACTCGGGAAACGCCTCGTGCATTCCCGAACTCAATCCCTGAATGGAGAGGATGATATCTTCGTAGGCCAAGACATCCTCCTCCCCTCCCCCGTACACGAGAACGCGCTTCTCTTCTCCGAGATCGACCCGCCACTCCAAACCCTCGTCCGCAATGGAAGAGAATAGTCGCTCCGCCTCTTCAAGAGAGGAAACGGTATGTTCGGCGTACTCCGTACGAAAGAGGCTTCGAAGGTCGACGGTCGAATTTTCACCCTGCGCGACGGGGCCGGAAACCTCTCCGTTCTCAAGAGGAGCGGAACAAAGCGCGAAGTCGAAAGGCGGCGTTCGAGGCACGGGAGAGAACGCCGCAGCGTGCTCCGCAAGATCCCGGGCCATCGCCGAGCGCCCCTCTTCGGATGCGATATAGAGCTTCCAGACGAATGGAGAAAACGGCATGGCACAATCCCCTCCTCGGAGCACGAGTCTTCGACGTCGCCGCCTTTTTCCGGATCATTGTACCCTCCGGGAGAAAAAACGAACAGGTTCCGCTTGCAGGCACGGACGCCTTATCGAATGGGTGATCGGAGTCCCGTCCCCGGCGGAGAAGCGCTACTCGGCGCCGAGAGGTGCGGAAAACGCCAAGTCGGACTACAATATCGACGAAGGGGCGAGAAAACGTCGTGCGCGGAGGAACGCGGCGCGCGGGAATCGCTTGCTTTCGCACGGATTCCGGACCGACTCTTTTTTTCCGGAAACAATGAACGCTCGTCTCCATTTTCACATACCGAGAAGGTGATCGCGATTATCAACATAGCCATCGTCGACGACGACCCTCGAATGCTCGAGGAGGTTTCCCGCAAGGTATCCGATTATGTAGACGGACGTCGTCTCCGCGCTTCTCTGCATCTCTTCGCCGACGGGGCCGAATTGCTCCGTTCCGCCCGGCGCTTCGATCTGCTCTTTCTCGACGTTCGAATGGAAGGAATATCCGGAATGGACGCGGCGAAGAAGCTGCGGGAGAACGGAACGGCGGGGCATATCATCTTCGTCACGGTCTTCGACGAGTACGTCTACGAGGCGTTCGAGGTCGAGGCCTCCGACTATCTCCTGAAACCGATAGACTCCGCCCGGTTCGAGAGAACGATGGACCGCGTCTGCCAAAATCTGCACAGGACGAAAGACCCCGGCCTGGTGATTTCGTCCCGAGGTAACAACTTTTCTTTCCTTCGTTTCAACGACATTCTCTACTGCGAGGCACGGAACCACAAGATGATCATTCGTTCCAAAACAGAGACGCTGGAGTGTTCTTTAAAAATCGACGAGCTGAAAGGACGCTTGGATGATCGTTTTTTTCAGTGCCACAGGAGCTATTTTATCAACCTGCACTACGCCTGCGGGTACGAAGCCGGACTCGTCGCGCTTGAGAACGGGGAGAAAATTCCCGTCTCCAGGCTGCGGGCGCGGGAATTTTCCCGAAAGATGCTGCAACACATCAAAGAAAGGGCGGAGTAGCGTGGACGCTCCTCTTTTGCTGATACTCGCGATCAACGAGTTCAAAAGAATACCCGCGTTCTTTTTTTTCTCCACGTTCACGAACCATCGAGCGAGGACGCCTCACGTCCTTCTTTACCTGGCGCTTTCCGGAGCGATCTCCGCGTTGCTATCGCATGCGCAGACGGACCTCGCGCTCTCTTTCGCCCTTGAAACGGCGGCGTTCTGGCTGATCGGCGTCGCCGTCCACAAATCCTCTCTTCTCACCGCCGCCTCGGCGGCCCTTCTCACAACATCCGTCATGATCCTGTCGAACGGGATCATGAACCCGATCCACCACATCCTCGGCTTCGTTCTCTTCCGAACTCGCAGGGAGCTGCTGCCGTTTTTGGGTGTCGTCGTCTCCCTCGCGTCCACGCTGCTGGCATGGTTCAGCTATCGCGTCATCCTCGACAGACTCCGACCGAAGAGCGACATCCCGGATCGATATCTCATGGTTTTCATCATCCCCGTTTTGCTTTTGCTCATGATGGAACACTATTTTTCGGTATATATATACGGCAACACGATCACCGTTTCCGAAACGGGAGGCCCTCTCCCCGACGTCGGAAACGCGCAGATCTTCCTCCTTCAGACGCTTGCCTATTCGTCGCTTTTCATCGTTCTCTACGCCTGTCGAAAACTGTCCGAGGACTATTGCGGCCGGATGCGCCTCGCGCTTTTGGAGCAGGAGGTTCGTCGTCAAAAAGAATACGTGCGGGAAGCGGCGCTGCGCCATAAACAAACCCAAGGATTCCGTCACGACATTCAATGGCACCTCATGGTGCTGAACGGCTTCCTGACGGAGACGAAAATAGAACAGGCAAGGGAATACCTCGACAAACTGGAGGGCATGTCCCGTTCTCTTTCTTTTCCGTGCCGAACGGGGAATACCGTGATCGACACGCTGCTGGGCAACAAGCTCGATCTGCTGCGACACAACGGGATACGTGTCGAATGCGCAGTAAAAATACCGCCTTCCGGTGCGATCGACGACTTCGATTTATGCGTCGTCTTCGCGAATGCGTTGGACAACGCGGCAAAGGCGTGCGCGCAGGTACGCGACGAGAAACGCTTTATTCGTATTTCCGGGAAGCGCAAGGGCGACTTTTTCATGTTCGAATTCGAAAACAGCTTTTCGCCCGAAGTCGCCGACAACGGAGGTTCAGGCATCGGCTTGTCGAACATCGAAGCGGTGGCGCAAAAATATCACGGCGCCGTCTCCGTGGAAAAAGAGAACGCCGTGTTTCGCTTGAACGTCCTGCTCGTCATTCCACGCGGGGTACCCGACATCTCGGGCGAGACCGCTTGAACCTCGTCGCCGCGCCGCGTAGAATCACGCTATATCATTATTCGGACAGGAGGTATCGAGCATGAGCATAGGATCCGTTTCAATGAAAGGCGTGCCCGTTCTTCGCGACGCCGAGACGCTTGGCGACCCTTTTTCGAAGGCGCGGGGCCTCGAAGAAACGAAGAAAAAACTCGCCGAGCAGTTGAAGCGAGCGCAACAATCCAATCCGATGAACGCGGCGGAAGAAAAAAGGCAAGAGAGCGTCAAACTGCAACTCGATTCCATCGAACAACAGGCCCTGTCGCTGAGACAACGACAGCCTGGAAACACCGCGCCTTCCGGCGCTCCTTCGCCAAACGGGGAGTTCGCGAAGGACGGCTATATCGCGGGCGACGTCTCTCCCTCCAAGCCAACGGGGGTTTACAGTCTCGGCAAGGACGAGGACGGGAAGCCGAAGATTCTGCTTGAAAAGCCCGAAGGATCGAGCCGCTCCCCTCTTCTCGACGAAAACGCCGCGAAGCGGAGCGACGAGACCGAGAAAAAGACTCGCTCCGCGAAGCCCTCCGACGAAGAGGACGAACGCGACGTCGCCCCGAAAGAAGAGGAGGACGAGGAAGAAGACGAGAAATCGGAAAAAGCGTCCGACGAGAAAAAAACCATCCGAATCGGCACTGTGGACACCGGAAAGGTGGACGCGGAGATTCAAAAACTCAGACAGGAAAAACAGAGAATCGCACTCGCTTTGAGCAAAGCCGCCGGAGACGATCAAAAGGATCTGCAAAAACGCCTTGAAGCGATCGACTCCGAACTGAGAGTCAAAGACACCGACTCCTACCGAAAGCAACACTCGGAGTATTCGGAGAGCAACGGATAGTCTCTCTCGGGAAAACCCGTACGCCATGCAGCGCCACAGATTGAAAAGCCCCCTCTCTCTTGCTACAATTGTAGCGACAGAGAGGGGGCTTTTGTATGCCTGCGACCGTGAAGAGGAAGATAGAAAAAACGACCTCCCGGAGAGAGGAGCGCGAGCCGACCATTCCTGTGAGGGTGAGCCGCTCCCTGTACGGAGACGCTCAAAAGACCGCACGCGCCGAACACCGCACCATCGCCGGCCAGGTGGAGTACTGGGCGCGGGTGGGACGCGCTTCGCTCGACAACCCCGACCTTCCCGTAGAGTTCGTGCGCTCCATTCTCGCGGCGCAGAGCAGGCGGGAAGTCGAACCGTTCGTCCCGGAAGAGTGAGCGATGCCTGCTGTGGAACCGCGGATCGTCGTTCTTCAGGAGCGGGAGTTCAAGGTGGCATACAAGAAACTCCACCCGAACCAGAAGAAAGCGGTGAACGCAGCAATCCTCGAAATCGTGGACAACCCTCTGATCGGCGTCGAGAAAAAGGGCGATCTGAAGGGCGTTTTCGTCCACAAATTCAACTGTCCCGACAGGCTCTTTCTGCTGGCCTATCAATGGGATCCCCTCACGCGAACACTCCTTGCGCTCGGCGTTCACGAAAACTTCTACCGGGATATGAAGCGCAGCCTGTAGACCCCGTCTTGGGGGGTGCTGTATACGCCCTCCGGCGGCACTTTTTTCCGAAACGTGGTGAATGGGAATGCATGCCGTCGATGCGTTCAGGGATAAAATTATTTTCGAGAGGGTGACGCCGGAGCGCGTCGCGTCTTTCGCGGACTTTCCGGACCGGATGTCCCCCGAAATCCGGAGCTATCTCCGATCGCACGGGATCGACGCGCTCTACTCGCACCAGGCGGAGATGTTCGACCGGGCGATGGACGGCGAAAACACGGTCGTCACCACGTCCACGGCGAGCGGGAAGACGCTGGCTTTTCTGCTGCCGATTCTGCAGGCGATCCTGGAGGATTCGAAGACGCGGGCGATCTTTTTATACCCCACCAAGGCGCTGGCGAGCGACCAGTTCCGCGCCCTATCGCCCCTGCTGGAGCACTTCGGCGCGGGGCGCGTCCAGGCGGGCATCTACGACGGCGACACGCCGCCGAACGAACGAAGCCGCATCCGAAGCAGCGCGAACATCATCCTGACCAACCCGGAGATGCTGAACGCGACCTTCCTGCCGAACCACGGCTCGTTCGGCTTCAACTTTCTGTTCGCGAACCTGAAGTACGTCGTGGTGGACGAACTGCACTCCTACAGGGGGGCGTTCGGCTCGCACCTCGCCAACCTGATGAAGCGCCTCGCCAGGATATGCCGCTACTACGGCTCCTCGCCGCGCTTTCTTTGCAGCTCCGCGACGATCGCGAACCCCGTCGAGCTTGCGGAGAAGATCTGCGGCGCGTCCTTCTCGCTGGTCTCGAAGGACGGCTCTCCCGCGCCCGAGAAGCGCTACTACCTGTGGCAGCCGCCGCTCGTCAGGGGAGGGGGCTTCCGAATCTCCCCGGCCCGCGAGGCGACGGGGCTCATCGCGCAGCTCGTCCTGCGGAAGTCCAGCTTTCTGGCGTTCTGCAAGTCGCGCAACGCGGTGGAGGTGGTGCTGAAGGAGTCCCGCGACCACTTGAAGGCCGATGGGCGCGCGCTTGCGGGGGAGGATCTCTCCGACCTGATCTCCGGCTACAGGGGCGGTTACACGCCTCTGGAACGGAGGGCCATCGAGGACAAGATGGCGGGCGGCAAACTCCGCGGGCTTGTGGCGACCAATGTGTTGGAGCTGGGCATCGACATCGGGAGGCTGGACACGGCCGTGCTGGTGGGCTTCCCCGGAACGCGCGCCTCCTTCTGGCAGCAGGCTGGGCGCGCCGGGCGCAAGGGGACGAAATCCTCCGTCTTTTTGCTGCTGGACAACCTTCCGCTGGACCAGTACCTCGCGATCAACCCCGAGTGGCTCTTCTCGGGGGAGAGCGAAAGCGCCGTCGTCGACCCGGACAACCTCTTCATCCAGCTCGCCCACGTACGCGCCGCCGCCGCGGAACTCCCCCTCTCGCCGGACGATCTCGCGCTCTTCCCGGATTTGGGGGAGATCGTGCCTGTGCTCTTCTCGTCGAAGGAGCTGCGGAAGGAGGGGGGGAAGTTCTTCTGGTCGGGCGGCGTCTACCCCTCCGGCGACTTCAGCCTGCGCAACATGGACAGGGTGCGCTACAAGCTGAAGCTCGGCGCCGACGGCTCGCTGCTCACGGAGATGGACGAACTGCAGGCGTACCGCGAGATCTACAGGGGCGCGATCTACATGCACGAAGGGCGGCAGTACCTCGTGGAGAAGATGGACACGAAAAACACCGAAGCGCTGGCGAAGCCGGTGGACGGAAACTACCACACGGTCTCCTGCGACACGACCGAGGTGCGCAAGCTCCAGGAGGTGAAGCGGAGCGCGGCGGGCAGAACCACGCGGCGGTTCGGCGACGTGCGCGTCTCGTACACCACGCTCGGTTTCCGCCGCCAGCAGTTCCACAACCACCAGAACCTGGGGTACGAGGCGCTGGAGCGCCCGTTGAGCAAGACGTTCGACACCGAGGGGTTCTGGATCCGCCTTCCCGACGAGGTCCGCTCTCTCTTCCTGGCGCTCACTCCGCAGGAGGAGAACCGCCCCCCCATGCAGTTCTGGAAGACGTACGCCGAAGGACTGGGATTCGCCCTGCTCAACGCGACGATGATGGCGACCATGACGACCCACGACGATATCGGCAGCGCGCTGCTGGCGGAAAACGACGGAGAGGGGGGCGGCATGTCGGTCTGCGTCTTCGATATGTACGCGGGAGGACTGGGCTTCGCGGACAAGGGGTACGACCGCGTATCGGAGATCATCGCCAACGCGGTGCTGATGGTCGAGGGGTGCGCGTGTGCGGACGGCTGCGCCGCGTGCGTGGGCGACTACCACCTGGACAAGGCGGTGATCCTCTGGGGGCTGAAGAGCCTGCTCGAAGAACTCCCCGCGCCGAAGACACTACGGAGGAGAACGCCGCGCGCCTCCGCGCAACAGCCGGAGAAGCCGTTCCGCATGGAGACGCTGGCGGACGAGTGGGGCGCGTTCCGGGAGGCGCTCCTCTCCTCGGGCGACGCCCTCGGGCATTTTCTGGCGAGCGTGCCGGCGGCCCGGACCGACGGGAGCAGGCTCGTCCTGTCGCTGCGGCACGAGTTCTCCGCGGAGTGGCTGTCGGAGGCGACGTACCGGGAACAGCTCGAAGCCCTGATCCGGAGATTTGCGCACGTTCCGGCGGACTTTTCCGTGGGGTACGAAATCCTGAACGGCGACGCGTCGATCACGTCGAAGCTCGGGAAGATGCGCAAAGACCTTGCGCGATAGGGGGAAGCGGCGATCGACGGCGGCGAGATACTTCAAAGGCTGAACGAACAGCAGCGGCGGGCCGTGCTCGACGAGAGCCGGGCCGTCCTGGTGAACGCCGCCGTGGGCAGCGGGAAGACCACCGTGCTCATCGCCAAGGCGCTGTACGAGCACGCGGCGCGAGGCGTGCCGCTGCGGGAGATGGCGGTGCTCACCTTCACCAACAAGGCTGCGGACGAGATCAGGGAGCGGATGCGCGCCGCGGACCCGGACGCCGGAGACGAGGAGACGGCCTGGTTCGGCACGTTCCACAGCGTGGCCCTGCGGTTGCTGCAGCAGGTGCTTCCCGTCGGAGAACTGGGATTTACGCCCTCGTTCACCGTTCTTGCCCCCGATGAAGAGCTGGAGTTGGCCGAACGCCTGATCGGTACGCACGGGCTGTGCGTCAAGTACCGGAACAAGCTGATCAAGCGCATGGAGGCGTTCACGTCGGGGCGAAGCCTCTACGGCGTGATGAAGCGCGAGGACGACATCGGCAGACTCTGCGAGCTGCTCGCAGCGGAGAAGCTCCGGCTGAACGCGATGAACTTCGACGACCTGCTGAAGAACGCGGCGCGCCTTCTGCGGAGCGCCGGATGGTCGCCGCGCCGCGTGATCGTGGACGAGTTCCAGGACTGCGACGCGCTCCAGACGGAGCTGCTCCGCGCCATGGCCTCGCAGGAGACGAAGCTCTTCGTTGTGGGCGACCCGAACCAGGTCATCTACAGCTGGCGCGGCGGCGGCAGGGACATCTTCCGGCGCTTCGCGGCGGAGTTCGGGGCCACCGAGCTTTCGTTGCCCGTCAACTACCGTTCCAGCGCGACCATCCTCGAGGCGGCGAAGTTCTTCCTGGAGGATCGTTCGCAGCTCGAAGGCATACGCGATCCGGGGGCGGGCATCGTCGTGCGGAACCACTACAACCCGTTTCTGGAGGCCGTTTCGCTGGCGGAGACGATATGGCGGCTGCACGAGACGGGCGCGCCGTGGCGGGAGATCGCCGTGCTCTTCCGCTTGCAGCGCCAGTCGGCCGCCCTGGAGGACGCCTTCGCGCGCAGGGGAATCCCCTTCGCGGCGCAGATGCGCAAGTCGGTGAAGGAGGCTCTCGTTGCCGAATCCGCGAACGAGGTTCCGCCCGCGCCGGAGAAGGAGGAAGCAACGGAGGACGCCGTGCGGCTGATGACGCTCCACGCCTGCAAGGGGCTGGAGTTCCGCTGCGTCTTCATCGTCGGCGTCAACTACGGGCTGATCCCGATGCACACGTCTCCGGGCAGATGGGAGGAGCAGGAGGAGGAACGCCGCCTCTTCTTCGTCGGCATCACGCGGGCGAAGGACTACCTGGAGCTCTCCTACTACACGAGCCCGGACGACCCCCGCGTCATGCCCGGCAAGAGCGGCTACCTCTCCATGATCCCCGCGCGCCTGCTGGAAGCGCCGGACGATGCGCCCGGCGAGGCCGACCTTCAGTGGTACCGCCGGATGATCCTGGAAAACCGGGGGAAGCGCGGCGCGCAGGACGTTTTCGGGCCGGAACGAACGGAGGAAGCCTCCGCCGGAGCGAAGAGAGCGCTGCACCCGAGGTACGGGGAGGGCGTCGTGGAGTCGGAGGACGAAACTTCCTACACGGTCGGGTTCGCGCAGTACGGAACGAAGACCTTCTCGAAGGACTTCTGCCCGCTGGAGTTTTTGTAGGGAGCACGAAGGAGCGGGCCGAAAGCACAGGCGGCGTTCCCGCGTACGCGATAAAAGCCGGAGAGAAGCGCGGCCGCGTGCCGTTCCCGCGCTTCTCTCCGGTTGTTGCGGTTTCCGCGGACCGCTTACAAATCTCCGGGGCGGAACGAACGGACGATCTTCGTCACCACCGCGTCGTACTCCTTTTTCAACGCCGAAGGGTACGCCATCTCCAGTCCGTTGACCGCGTCGGGCCCCACCCAGAGTTTAAGATAGACGATGTCGCTCCCCCGGTACCCCGAAAGGACGAACCAGTTCTTTCCCTTGGCTTTGTAGGCGACGGTGTCGAAATCGGCGCTCCGCGAGGTCATCGCATCTTCAAGCGACTCTTCGAGGACGTTGTACCCGCCCCACGCCGTCAGGACGCACCCGTCGCCGTCGCGCAGGATCCTTCCGTCGTCGTTCTCCGGAGGCGGGTCCATCTCGAAACGCGACGGGTACGAAAAACGGAAGCCGAAGCGCGCGTTGCAGTACTCTTTCTCCATTCGCGCCTGCGCCTCCGAAGAGACGGCGCAGAGAACGAGGAGCAGAACGCCTCGCGCCAACACTGTAGATATGCGTCCAGTCATGATTTTCCTCCCTTCGCATCGGGGAGAACGGTTCCGTCGCGTCCCCGCCCGTCCGGTTCAGTTCGCACGAAGAAGACTCGGCGCTTTCCCTTCCTACTTCTTTTCAAGCGCCGACTTCAACCGTTCATACTCCCACATCACAGCCGGCAGAATAGTCCTGAGAGCGTCGAGGTCACCTTCTTTCGATTTCTTCTCCATCTCCTTCGCGACAAGCATCAGCGCTTCCGCGGAGACGCTTCCGGCGGCCCCTTTCAGAGCGTGACTCAGGGTCTCCGTCTCGCCGAAGTCGCCGGCAGTCACCGCCTTCTCAAGAGCGGCGATTCTCTCCGGCATATCGCTCAAAAAGCCCGCGACAACATCTTCGGCCAAGACTTCATCCCCGAGCACCCGCTCCAGCAGGAGGCTCCTGTCCCAAACACGGGACGCAAACTCCTGCTCCTGTCCCGAAAAAGCCGAGCAGCTTCCGCCGACAGTTTCCTTGAGACCCGGAGCATCTTCGAGAGCGTCTGCCCCCGAAGGAAGCCAGCGCCGAAGCGTTTCGACGAAGAGACGAGGTGAAATCGGCTTGGAGATGTAGTCGTTCATCCCCGCGCGCAGACACTTCTCCCGGTCCCCGGCCATCGCATGCGCCGTCATCGCGATGATCGGGACGCTGCGAACGTCGCCCTCCAGCGAGCGAATCCTCCGCGTCGCCTCGTAGCCGTCCATCCGGGGCATCTGGCAGTCCATCAGCACCAGGTCGTACGGATGGCGTTGGACAGCCTCGACAGCCTCCTCTCCGTCCGAGGCCGCGTCCGCGTTCAGTCCCAGGCCTTTCAGAACGCCCAGCGCGACCTGGAGGTTGGTCGCGTTGTCCTCCGCGACGAGTAGACGCGCTTGTCTTTGCCCCGCGGAAAGCGGCGCCATGTCCGAGTGTTCCTTTTGCGGAAGAGCGCGCCCCGCACCGGACGCCTTGCCGAACCGCGCCGAAAACCAGAACTCCGATCCCCGGCCTTCGGCGCTTGTTACGCCGATTTCTCCGCCCATCATCTCGACGAGTTTTTTCGAGATAGCGAGGCCAAGGCCGGTACCTCCGTATTTTCTTGTCGTCGAGGTATCCAACTGGCTGAACTTGTCGAAGAGCGCCCCCTGCTTCTCCAACGGGATTCCGATCCCCGTGTCGCGCACCGAAAAGCGCAGCGCGACATCGTTTTTTCCTTCTTCCTCGGGCTCTACGGAGATGGAAACCTCGCCCCGCGAAGTGAACTTGACCGCATTGTCCGCCAGGTTGTTCAGCACCTGTCGAAGTCGCAGCGGGTCTCCCCGCAGCGAGGCCGGCACGCCGGGATCCATGGAAAGGCGCAGTTGCAGGCCTTTCGCCCCGGCACGCGCTCCCAGGATGGAGACGATTTCCTCGAGCACGGCGCGCAGGTCGAAATCCACGGACTCCAGATCAAGCCGCCCGGCCTCGATCTTCGAGAAGTCCAGGATATCGTTGAGAATGCCGAGGAGATGCTCGCCGCTCGAACGCACGGCCTCGGCGCGGCTCCGCTGCTCGTCGGTCAGACGCATATCGAGCAGCAACCCCGTCATTCCCAGAATACCGTTCATCGGCGTCCGTATCTCGTGGCTCATATTCGCCAGGAATTCGCTCTTCGCCCGGTTCGCGGTCTGGGCCGCCACCGCCATCCTCTCCGCCTCCACAGTGGTCTGTTCGAGAGTTTCGAGAAGGCGGCGAGAGAGCATCATGATGATGGCGAGCTTCAAGGCTATTTCCAGCGTAAGAATACAGGCGAGAAAAAGCGAATCGACAAAACCGGAGCGGAACAGCTCGTTCGTCTGCGGCGAGAAGAAGAGCAACAGACACATTCTGGAAAAATGGACCGCGGCGTAGACGCCCGCCACCAATCCGGTGATGCGCGTGATGTCCCGCAGACCGCAAGGAACCCGCCGGAGCAGCAACGCGCAGATCTGAAACGCGATGGCGGCATGAAGAGCGGACGTCGCGACGGTGCGCACCGCGAGATCGGGACGAATCCAATAGAAGTAGCCCATAACCGCAAGATAGCCTGCGATCGCCGCGAGGTTGAACCCATGCCGTCGCCTCTGGTCCACAAACAGTTCGAGCCCTACGAGGAGCGAGAGCGCCCCCATGGCGAGCATCCCGTTGGCGACAAAAACGGAGACGAACCCGGGAATGAACCCTCGAAGAAAGATGAAGGTCATGCCCGCCGCCTGAAGAACCATGTGCACGGACCAGAAGAGGAGACCTTCGAAGCGCTTCCGATAGCGGAAGTACATGGCGATATTCGTCACGGTGAGTATAAGATTGATGACCAACCAGAAAAGAACAATGCCTCTGATATCGAAAAACATGGGATTTCCCTCCCGTACCCGATTCGCGAACGCGGCTCCTCAACGCATGATAGTGCACTTTTGGTCCTCTCGCAAGCGGCGCTGAGGGCGGACGGAAGATTCGTAAAAAAATCCCCCGTCTTCTCGGAGAAGCGGGGGACAAAGCGGCGCTACAGGGGAGAAGCCTGCGGAGCGTTTTTTATTTTTTCGTACACAACGAGGTAGTTGTCCCCGAGATCGGTCGCGCTCTTCCTTGAAAATCCCGCGCCGCACGCCAACGCGTCCACGTCGCTCTCGGAAAGACGCATGTTTTCGGGAGGGCCGAAGCGCGACGCTTCCTTCTTGCACTCCACCACCGCGGCTCGGCCGTCCGGCGCGAGCACTCTGTACATCTCCGCGAACAGACGCCGTCGCTTCGTATCGCCGTCGATAGCGTGGAGCACCGTGCACAAGAAGCACACGTCGGCGATCCCGTCATCCAAAGGCAGCGTCTCCGTCAGCTCCGCGACGACGGCGCGCACGGGCGCCCCGGGGTTCGCGCTCCCCTTTCGCCGCACTTCCTCGACGGCGTCGCCCAGGCGATCGAGAGCGTACACCGCGCCGGATTCTCCGAGCATGCGGGCCGCGCACAGCGCGTACTCTCCCGCGCCGCACCCCAAATCCACGAACACGTCGCCCTCTTTCAACTCCAGAGCCCCGAAGACCTGTTCGGGCGCATGCATATGCGCGCTGCTCGGGAGCGAGCGACCTCTCCCGAACCTGCTGCCGCAACGATGACGAAGACGAGCGGCGCAACTCGTATCAACACTCATGGCGCACCTCCTTATTTTATCGGGCAAGCGGGCATTCCCGCTCCCGTTTGAGATAGTGGACGAAAGATTCCAGCTTGACCCTGTCGTTTTCTCCAAACCCGCCGTCGAACGTCAAATCGAGAATCGGCTTCGCCGTTTCGTACCGTTTCCGGTCGAGCGCGTTCAGCAGAATTCCCGTGTTCTCGTAGGTGGACGACAGCGTCACCACGCCGCGGACGGCCTCCGGAGAGCGAAGCGTCCTCGCGGCCCTGTATCTTCCGAACGCCCCGCAGTACAGCCCCGTCGACGCATCCGCATCGTTCGCGAGCGTCTCCGAACTTTCGGAAAAGGGCGTGTACAGGGACAACGCGTCGGAAAGGGAGCGCATCGCCCCGGCGAACTCATCCATCAGGCGAGCGCTCGTGTTCCGCGCTTCCGAGGAGAGCAGGGGAAGCGCGTCGTTCCAGAAGAACCAAAGGCACTCGCTCAACGGAGCCCTGACGACCCGATGGCCGTCTTTTTCCTCCATCGTTCTCAACATGAAATTATTCAGGAAGTCGTTGTAGAGAACGCTCGCCTCCCCCACGGCGAAAATCGAGAGAGGCTCTTCCAGTCCGCGCCACTCCTCCGCGATGTCCTCCCCGATCCGCCGCAACGCCTCCGGGGCGACTCCGCGCGCGGAGACGACGCCGCGCATCCGGCGCAGATACTCTTTCCTCGACCGAAGCGGCGCGGCGAGAACCGCGTCGCCCGCCGCAACGCACGAGAAGACGGCGGAAAGAAGTTCGGCGTTCGTTCCCGGCCCGTCTTCGAGGAACGGAGCCACTATTTCCGCGCCGCCGTACCCCTTCTCGTCCAACAGCATCCTCGCGAGCCGGGCATACTGGCCGTCCACCTCCGCGCCCTCCGTCTGCGGGATGAAGAACGCGCTCGGCTTCCCGGCGCGCTCGCGCGCCTTCCGGAAGAGACTTCCCAGCAGCACCGTCAGCGAGAGCAGTTCGTTCGTGAGCGTCTGCGCGCGGCCTTCGTCGAGCGTCGCGCCGTCCGGCTCCGGCAGCTCTTCCGCGTCGACTCCTCGCGCGCGCAGCAGCGCTTCCAGCAGCGACGAGTACGGGTACAAGAAAGGGAGAAACACCGTCGTCTTTCCGTCGAGCTCGTCGAGAGAGCACAGCATTCGGCACGGACTGGAAGGGAGCGTCCGGACGTACTCCTCGACGGGAGCGGCGACGTGCGTTTTTCTGCCGGAAAGGCTGTTGATGAACGCCTCTATTCTGGTGAGCACGCCCACGGACGACGAGTGTTCGTCCACCTCGATGTTCAGATAGGGCTTCTCTCCCGCCAGCTCCCTGAAGTAGTGCAGGAGCATGGAGTCGGGGCCGCAGCAGTGATGCGTCAGGAAGACCGCGTACATATTCGGATGTTCCCGTATCAGTTTCACCGGTTCGAGGATATGCTGTCCGAAGGGCCAGTACATGTTGGGGTGTTCCCCCGAGATGTCCCCTTCGGGCAGGTCGAAAAAGGAGAGCGTTCTGTACCCCATGTCCATCAGCTTTCCCGGAATCCCCAGGTTCAGCACGGGATCCGCCACCCCGTAGATTTTGGAGATGATCACGAAGACCTTCTCGTCGGGGGCTATTTTCGCTATCTCGGTTTTCGCGTTCTCCTTCGCCCTTCTTTCAAAATCGAGAAAGCCTTCCATTCCCTTCCGGAGCGCCCGCTCCGTCTCCTCCCCGGTCCTGCCGAGCAGGCCTCCGAGCGCGCAAAAACTCTTCCGCATGAACTCCGGCCCGCGGTTGAAGGCGATGGTCGGCGCAAGCAGCGTGATTCCCTTCTCCGACAGCCCCATCGTGTCGCTGATCAGTTTGAAGGCGAGCTGCATGTACGCGCACCCGTAATTCTGTCTGGTGTGGGAATCGGGGTGCATCACCGAGTGCAGGTCGGGGAAGAAGATGAAGTCCGTCTTTTTCTCCACCAGTTCGGCCACGTGCCCCGTCAGCAGCTTCAACGGGTAGCACAGCTCGTCCCTGGTGTACTCCTGACCGCGCCGTACGGTCTCTTCGTTCGTGGGATCGGAGAGCAGCACGTTGAACCCCAGCTCTTTGAAAAACTCCGAGAACATGGGGAACATCCCGTAGGTAAAAAGGCCTCGCGGAATGCCCACCGTCTTTTTCGAAGGATGCAGGACGCCGTCGTACCCTTTGAAGATGAGCGCCGACACCTTTTCATCGAAACGGCGGGCGCCTTCCGCCGCGGCGGGGGCGCGTTCCTCCGGTCGAGCCGCGACGGGTTCTCCGGCGGCCTCGAACATGCGCAATCCCTTGAAACGGCTCTTTCCCGCTTCCATCTCCTCCTTCGCCAGAAGCGCGACGCCGTACGCTCCGGTGACGCTGAAAAAAGGGGGGACGACGATCTCTTTGCCCGTCGCGGCGCGGAACGCGTTCACCACGCCCTGATTGAAGGCGATGCCTCCCTGAAGCAGAATTTTCTCCCCGATTTTTTTCTTCCCCACGACTCTGTTCAGGTAGTTTTTCGCGATCGAGTAGCAGAGTCCGGAGGCGATGTTCTCGAGCGAAGCGCCGTCCATAAGCGCCGAGGCCACGCTGCTCTCGATGAACACGGCGCACCGCTCTCCCAGGTTCAGCGGCGCGTCTCCCGCAAGCGCCGTTTCGCCGAAGCGCTCCACCGGGATCCCGAACTTTTTCGCCTGCTCCTCGATAAACGATCCCGTCCCCGCCGCGCAGACTCTGTTCATCTGGAAATCGGCGACAACGCCGTTCTTCAGACCGATGTACTTCGAATCCTGTCCTCCGATCTCGAAGACGGTATCCACGTCCTTGAAGAGAAACGCCGCCGCCTTCGCCTGGGCGGTAATCTCGTCCTTCACCACGTCCGCGCCGATGAGCTCGCCTATCATGCGGCGCCCGGAACCGGTCGCGCCCGCCCCCTCGATGCGCACGCGCCCTTCGTGCTCGCGCCGCAGCTCGGAGAAACCGTCGCGAATCGCCTGCACCGGATTCCCCAAGGTTTTTAAATATTTATAGGCGACGATCTCGTGCTCGCGCGTCATCAGCACAAGATTCGTGCTCGTGGAGCCGACGTCGACGCCGAGCCAGCACGGGACGGGCTCGGCGGATGTTTTCGGGGGCGCGCACCGATGCTTCCCGACGGAATCTCCCGTCCCGTACGCGCGAAGCGAGGGAAGCGCGGAACTTTCCTCCGTGCGGATATCTCCAAGGCGCTCCGAGGAACGTAGCCGCTCCAGAAAATCCGCCGCATTCAGAGCAAGAGACTCCTTCGCCGCGACCGCTCCCGCGCCGACCGCCCCGGCGCTCCCCGAAAGCGGGGAGAGAAAAAGGCTTTCTTCATCGAGTTCGAAAACGCGGCGCATCGCGGACACGATCCCCTCGTTGAACGCCACGCCTCCTGCGAAAAAGACGGGCTTCGCCACGGGAAGACCCTTGACGACGGACGCCCTGAAGTTATTCACCAGCGCGTACGCCACACCGAGAAGAATGTCCTCCACGGGAACCCCTTCCTGCTGATGATGAACGATGTCCGTCTTCGCGAACACGCTGCAGCGGCCCGCGATCCTGGGAATGGAGACGGCGCGCGACACCAGCTTCGAGTAGTCTTCGAGCCGCAGGTCGAGACGCGACATCTGTTCTTCGAGGAACGACCCCGTCCCCGCGGAGCAGTTGGAATTCATCGCGACGCGCAGGCCGCCTTCGCTCTCCTCTTTCCAGCCGCCGACGAACTTGGCGCCCTCTCCCCCTATCTCCACGATGGAGTTGCAGTGCGGAGCCAGAAGTTTTGTTCCCTCGACAAGCGCCGTCACCTCGTTGACGTGGGCTATTCCGTACCTGAAAAGGAATTTCGCGCCGCTGCCGGTCGCCGCCCCGCTGTTCATCCTCGCCGCATACTCCGCCGCTCCCGTCCGTTCAAGAAGCGACAGCAGACATTCTCGTATTTTCCCCCTGTGCGGAGCGTACTCGCTGCGCACGATCCCGCCGTCGCGCATCAGAGCGACTTTGACCGAAGAATACCCCGCGTCTATGCCAAGACTGTACATACTCTTCCTCCTTTCATCAATTTACATGCGTGCGCACGCATCTATTAAAAGAAACGCGCGCTTACAATGGGTATTTTTCACACGCCGCCGGAGAGCTTTTTATCCATCTTCTCAAGAATCTTCGAAACCACCCTCAACTCCTCACCCGAGATCCCGGACGTCACCTTCGCCTCGATGTCCTGTTTTACGGAAAGCACGCTCGCTTGAAGCGCCCTGCCGCGCTCCGTCAAAAAGACCAGCTTCGCCCGTCCATCCTCCGGGCTTTTCCTCCGCTCCACGTAGCCGAGTTCTTCGAGCTTTTTCAACGAGCGCCCAACATTGGTGCGGTCGACGATCTGGCCGGCGACAAGCGACTCCTGAGGACGACCGTCCTCGTCATACAGCAACAGCAGGAGGCGCATCTCCGCATGGCCTATCCCGTGCGCGCTCAACGCCGCATCGCCGAGGCGATGCATCTTCTTCACAATACTTCTGAGCGATCGAAAAAAAACGTCGTCCCCTAAAAACATGCGGCCTCCTGGCGGCGCCCTCATATTAAGTGCGTGCGCCCGCACATAATAATAGAGATCAATCTAACTTTTGTCAATCCACCGATCATGCGTTATAGAGAAGCACTGTTTACATCAAGGCGTATTGGAACCTCACGCGGCGAGAGATACTCCGTGCGCGAGCGTTTTTTCGACACACGGACGCTCGCGGCGACGCAATGCGCGGAATTGGCGGCTTACAGCTTCGACACATCCTCGGCGTCGACCACAGTATATCCCCTTTGTACGAGCGCCTGCGCGAAGAGCCCCCGCCCGGGGATCAACTTCCCCGAAAACGTCCCGTCGTAAATCCGGTTCACTCCGCACGTGGGGCTTCGCGATTGCAGAATCACCAGGTCGATTTCTTCGTCTTTTATTTTTTCCAAGGCGAGAGCGACCGCGTTTCGAAATTCCGCATCCACATTCTTGCCGTGCTCGTCCATCACCACACCGTCGACGATTTCAGCGCACGGACGGGGCGTCCCCATGTTTCCCAACG